>Ga0187855_10000068_pt1 | contig 86987 bp, 65 predicted proteins | sample June2016WEW_8_10_2_FD_132969 | JGI IMG/M metagenome (GOLD analysis project Ga0187855, IMG submission 132969) | Peatland microbial communities from SPRUCE experiment site at the Marcell Experimental Forest, Minnesota, USA - June2016WEW_8_10 | ecosystem: Environmental > Terrestrial > Soil >... | reverse complement strand
CGGCGAAACGCACGTAATCGTCCGAGCCCAGCGCGCCTACCCAGCTATCGAACACCTGGATCACGCGCGCGCCCGCCGCCACTTGCAGGTGGGCGAAGGGCGCCAGCACGTCGACGATCTTGCCCATCAGCCGCCGCCACAGCGTCTCGTCGCTGTACATCAGCTTCTTGGTGCGGATGAAATTGCGCGAGGCGCCGCCTTCGATCATGTAGCTGGCCATGGTGAATGGCGCGCCCACGAAGCCGATTACGGGCACGCGGCCGGCCAGCGCCCGCACCGTGGCCTGGATGGCCTCGCCCACGTAGCCGAGATCGTCGGTATAGGCGGTGGAAAGCGAATCCACGTCGTCGGACGTGCGCACAGGGTTATCGATCGCCGGCCCGGATCCCTTGTCATAGCGCAGCTTCAGCCCCATCGGCTCGATCGGCAGCAGCAGGTCGGCGAAGATGATGGCGGCATCCACGTCCAGGATTTCGACCGGCTGCAGGGTGACCGTCGAGGCCAGGTCCGGCCGTTTGCAGATCTCCAGGATGCCGTGCTTTTCGCGGATCTGCCGGTATTGTTTCAGGTAGCGGCCGGCCTGCCGCATGAACCAGACCGGCCGCACATCGGTCGGCCGGCGGCGGCAGGCGTCCAAAAAACGGCTGGTCATTGGAGCCACGCGCATGGTTGATCCGTCCTGTCTTGGCAAAAGTAAACTCGAAAATCTCTTGGCTTGTGTTGCTCCGCCCAACGGCGGCCATTCACGAAATAGGGCTTGGCCCACGCCTCGCTGTCGATGGTGCGCGGCGCCACCACCGATACCGACACCGTGCCCTGCGCCGGGTAGCCCGTGCGCGGGTCCATGATGTGGGCATAGATGCGGCCCTCGGCGCGGAAAAACTTCTCGTAACTGCCCGAGGTGGAGAGCGACATATCCCTGAGAAAGACCTCAGCCACCGTCTTCGAATGCTGCCACGGATCGCGAATCTCCACCGCCCAGCCTTCCGGGTGCCCGGGCGGCGCGCCCATTCCGTAAATGCTGCTGGCCGAACCCGCTACCAGCGCCACAGTCACTCCATACCGCTTCAAAACGTCCACCATCCGGTCTACCGCGTAGCCTTTGCCGATGCCGCCCGGATCGAGCTCCACACCGGGCCGGTCGAACCACACCGTCCCCGCCTTGGCGTCCAGGTGGACGTGCCGGTAGCCCACGCGGGCCATTGCGGCCTCCACCTCCGGGCGATGCGGCAAATGCCCGGTGCCTTTGTAAAAGCCCCAGACCTTCATCAGCGGACCCACCGTAATGTCGAACGCTCCTTCACTTTGGCGGCTGTAATCGAGGCACGCGGCTAGCAACTGAAACAACTCCTGCGAAATCTTCATCGGCTTTTCGGCCGCGTGCTGGTTGACCTGGCTCCATTCGCTCCCTGGCTGATAGTTGGAAAGCAGCTCATCCAGCCGGTGCGCTTCGTCGAGAGCCGCATCGGCGGCCGCTTCCATCTTCACGCGGTCGTAGCCATACAGCTCGACCGTATAGGCCGAACCCATCGCGTCGGCGCTTTTTTCGAGGCGCAGCAACTCCGGCTGGTCCGCCCGCGCGATGGGTACGGCTCCCGCCAACAGAAACAAAACTACCACAGTTTGTTTGACTTTGGGGCTATTTTTCGGTTCGAACACGAGATTTCTTGGCTCGTTTGAGAAGAAAATCGATGCGGCTTTCCACATCCTGGTTTTTGTCACGCATAAAATGCAGTTCGGGAACATGGCGCAGAATCAACCGGCTGGCCAGCTCATGGCGGAGGAAACCGGCCGCGTGCTCGAGGGCCGCCATTGACGCGTCCTGCTCTTTCTCGCTGCCGCGCAGCCCCACCCGCACGTTGGCGTGCCTCCCGTCCTGGCTGACGTGGACCTCGGTCACTTCCACCGCCAGCAGTCGCGGGTCCTCGGTCTCAAAACCGATGATCTCGCTCAACTCCTCGCGCAGAGCCTCGGAAACGCGCAGTGTGCGGTGTTCATCCATGGCGCCTCGCGTCGCTCGCGCAACCGGGCGCCAGGGGCCATGGCGCCATAAGCGCTAAATAAAGAGCGTCCGGTCCCGAGACGTTTCGTCGTCGCTCATTTCTTAAGCCCGGAGGGCGAAAGAGAGTAGCCCACGGCGCAAGCCGTGGGTCCGAGGTAATCGGACACAGCCCCGGAACGGGGCGTAAGAATTCTGCCGGCGAGAAGACCTTTCGCCCCGTTCCGGGGCTTTCCAACTGTTCCTGCCGGTCCCAAGGCTCACGCCTTGGGCTATTGTCTTTCGCCCTACGGGCTCGCCCGGTCTGTGCTTCGTTAGCGCCAATGGGTCCGGGCCCCGGTTTTCTCATGCCAGCCACTCCACGGTCGCGCCGGCCAACTCGCCGCCCAGCAGCGACGCGGCTTCGTCTTCCACCGAGCGCAGCACTTTTTCGGCGTTGGCGTGGTCGCTCGAAACCGTGACGGCGGCTACCGCCGCCCGCTGCCATAGGTCCTGATAATCGATTTCCGCCACGGCCACGTTGAATTTGCCGCGCAGGCGCGCTTTCAGGCCCTCCACCACGTGACGCTTATCCTTGAGCGAGTGCGAATGTTCCAGCCGTAATTCCAGAGTCAAAACACCGACGGCAGCCATGGCATCAGGCAAAGACCTCGGTGGCCATTCGCTCGGTGACGAACGCCTCGATGAAGTCGCCCTGCTTGACGTCGGGGAAGTTTTCGAGCGTGATGCCGCATTCCTGCCCGCTCTTGACCTCGCTCACGTCGTCCTTGAAACGGCGCAGCGACGCGATCTTGCCGGTATGCACAACCACATTGTCGCGCAGCAGGCGCACTTCCGAGCGGCTCGGAATCACCCCATCCTGTACCAGGCACCCGGCCACGTTGCCGACCTTGGAAATGCGGAAGGTCTCGCGCACCTCCGCCTTGCCCTTGTAGACCTCGCGGAAGACCGGCTCCAGCAGGCCGCTCATGGCCGCCTTGATTTCGTCGGTCAGGTTGTAAATGATGGTGTGCAGGCGGATGTCGACCTTTTCCCGCTCGGCCAGCGTCGAGGCCGCTTTCTCCGGCCGCACGTTGAAGCCGATGATGACGGCGTTCGAGGCCGATGCCAGCAGCACGTCGCTTTCGTTGACGGCGCCCACGCCGGCGAGGATCACGCGCACCTTCACCTTTTCGTTCGAGAGCTTCTGCAACGCCTCCGTCAGCACTTCGGCCGAGCCGCCCACGTCGGCCTTGAGGATGATCGGCAGTTCCTTGATCTCGCCCGCTTCCATCTGCTTGTGCAGTTGATCCAGGGTGAGGCGGGCGGACTTAGCCATCGCCGCCTCGCGGTCCTTGAGGTCGCGGAACTTGACGATCTGCTGCGCCTTGGCGGTGTCGGTCACCACCTGGAAGTCGTCGCCCACTTCGGGCAGCGAGCCCAGCCCCAATACTTCCACCGGCGTGGCCGGCTCCGCCTTGCGGATCTGTATGCCGCGGTCGCTGATCATGGCGCGCACCTTGCCGAATACCGCGCCGCATATAAAGAAATCGCCCACGCTCAACGTACCGTTGCGCACCAGCACGGTGGCCACCGGCCCGCGGCCGCGGTCGAGCTGGGCTTCCAGCACCGTGCCCATGGCGGGGCGGTGCGGATTGGCCTTGAGGTCCAACATGTCGGCCACCAGCAGGATCATCTCGAGCAACAGCTCGATACCCTCCTGTGTCTTGGCGGACACTTTCACCATGACCGTATCGCCGCCCCAATCCTCGGCCAGCAAGCCGCGGTCGGCGAGTTGCTGCTTGATGCGTTCGGGTTGGGCGTCCGGTTTGTCTATTTTGTTGATGGCTACGATGATCGGCACGCCGGCCGCCTTGGCGTGGTCGATCGCTTCGAGCGTCTGCGGCATCACGCCGTCATCGGCAGCCACCACCAGGATCACGATGTCGGTGACCTTGGCGCCGCGGGCTCGCATGCGGGTGAACGCTTCGTGACCCGGCGTATCGATGAAGACGATCTTGCGGCCTTTCAGCTCCACCTGATAGGCGCCGATATGCTGGGTGATGCCACCAGCCTCGCGCGCGGCCACGTTGGCTTCGCGGATGGCGTCGAGCAGCGACGTTTTGCCGTGATCGACGTGACCCATGATGGTCACCACCGGCGCGCGTCTCACCAGGTCCTTGGTTACCTCCGCCTCTTCCACCGCCTGCATGGCCTCTTCTTCATAACTCACGGTGGCCGTGGAGGCGCCGAAATCGCGCGCGATTTCGGTGGCCAGTTTCATGTCCAGCGTCTGGTTGATGGTGGCGAAAACGCCGCGGTCCACCAGCTTGGTGATGATGCTGGCGGCCTTAATATCGAGCTTTTCGGAGAGTTCCTTGAGGGTGATGCCTTCGGAGATGGTGATCTCGCGGCTGATCGGCGGCGGGCCGGAGGCCGTCTGGCGGCGCGTGGCGGGCCGCAGGTTTTTTTCTTCCTCGATGCGCTCGCGCGGCTGGCGGATGGGGCGCTTGTCGAACCGGCCCCGCGGCTGGTCCACCGGCGGCGGCGCCAGGCCGGGACCCATCGGTCCTCGCGGCGTGGTCGGATGCTGCGGGCGCGGGCCCGGGCGGCCCGCCGGCGGCCCGCCGGTGCGCGGCCCTGGCCGGGCCACCATCGGCTGGCCGGGGCGGATCGGTCCGCGGTAAATCGGTTGACCGGGCGTGGGCGCGCCCTGCGTGCGCGGCACTCCCGGACGCGGCGCCGCCGGCACTGCCGGCATCGCCGGACGAGGCGCACTCAACTTCGCCGCCAGATCGGGACGCGGCGGCACCACCGGGCGAGCCGTCGGCTGGCCCGCCAAGGGCCGCGCCGGTGCGCCCGGAACCGCGCCAGTGCGCGCTTCGGACGGAGCTTGCGGGCGTGGCAATTGCGGCGAGGGCGGCCGCGGGCCGGCAGGCATCGGACGCACCATCTCGGTGGCCGTCGCGGGCATCGGCGCCCGCGGGCCGGACAAAATCTGGCCAGGCCGGGGCGCACTGGCGGCGCCCGGTATCGGCCTCACCGGCAGCGCCGACGATCTTCCGGGAGCAATCACCGCAACCGGTGCCACTGATGGCGCGGGTGGCGCGGGCGACGGCGCAACCGCGGGCCTCGTTGACGCGGGCGATGGCTGGCCGGGCACAGCGATGGGCGGATGGATCGGCCTTCCGGTAGCCAATGGAGGGCGAATCGGCGCACCGCTCGTCGCCGGGCGCACCTCGCCAGATGGCGCCGGCGCCTCTGTCCGCGCTTCTTCCGGCTCCGCGACCGCTTCCGGCGCGGCCCCATCCGTCGGTGCCTCCGCCGCCTCAGGCGCGGCTTCTTCGGCTTGCTCCGCCGCGGCCTCCGCGGTAGGTTCCAGGTCCGGAACGTCATGGCCTAGCAAGCGGCGCAGCCGGATCGCCACGTCTTCATCGATCGAGCTGGAGTGCGTCTTCTTCTCAGCAACGCCCAGTTCGGGCAGCCGGTCCAGAATCTCGTGGGCCTTAACTTCGAGCTCCCGTGCCAGCTCGTTGATGCGAATCTTCTTCATAGAAAAAGCTTGCTCGATTACCGCTAGCGACACACCTCAACCGCCATGATTCTCCGGGGCGCCCTCCCCGGCATCGCCGGGGCCGGCTTCAGTGCCCGCTCCTGGCTGATTGTGAGTAGGGGAACCCGCGTCTTCTATCGTATCAAACTGTCGCGATTCCGCCTTCACCGGCGCCGCGACCTCCGGCGAGGCGTCAACCGGAGCGACCTCGCCTGGCTCGGCCGCTGCCGCTGCGTTGGCTTCGGTGTCTTCGGGCAACTCCGCCTCTGTGTCGCCGATAGGCTCCACCTCTGTGTCACCGACAGGTTCCACTTCCGTGTCCGCGGCCGGCTCCGCTTCTGCATCGCTGGGCTCCGGCTCGGCTGCGTCAGCGGCTGTTTCCTCCGCTAACTGGCCTCCGGCCGCTTCCACCGGCTGTTCAAACTGGGCGTAGTAGGCATTGACGCATTCGAAGATCTTCTCTACGCCCTTCGGACCGACGCCCTGAATTTCCTCAAGCTGTTCCGGCGTCATGCCGCCCAGCTTCTCGATTGTGCCAACGCCGGCTTCGAGCAGCTTCTCGACCGTCTTTTCCGCCAGCCCGTAATCGATCAGCACGGAGACGGGCGCGCCCGGCGCCACCATGGCGGCCATCTGCGTCTCCACTTCCTGCCGCTTTTCCTCTTCGCTCTTGATGTCGATCTTCCAGCCCAGCAGCTTGGCTGCCAGCCGTACGTTCTGCCCCTTCTTGCCGATCGCGAGGGAAAGCTGTGAGTCGTCGACGATCACTTCCATCTGCTTCTCGGCCGCATCCACGATGCTGATCTTGCTCACCTTGGCGGGGCTCAGCGCGTGGGTGGCGAATACCACCGGGTCTTCGGAGTATTCGATGATGTCGATCTTCTCCCCGCGCAGCTCGCGGATGATCGACTGCACGCGCATGCCCTTCATGCCGACACACGCGCCGACGCTATCCACGTCGCGGTCGCGGCTTTGCACGGCGATCTTGGTGCGCTCGCCGGCTTCGCGTGCGCAGCCCTTGATCGACACCGTGCCATCGTAGATTTCCGGCACTTCCTGCTCGAACAGGCGCATCACCAGCTCGGGCGCGGCGCGCGATACCAGCACGCCTGGGCCTTTGCTGGCCTTGTCCACCAGCCGGATCACGCAGCGCACGCGGTCGCCCACCGAGTAGCTTTCCAGGCGCGACTGCTCCTTCTTGGCCAGCTTGGCTTCGGTCTTGCCGAGATCGAGCACGTATTCGGGGCCTTCCACGCGTTTGACGGTGCAGTTCACCAGCTCGCCGGCGCGTCCGGAATATTCGTTGTAGACGGTCTCGCGCTCGGCCTCGCGCACCTTCTGGAGAATCACCTGCTTGGCTGTCTGCGCCGAGATCCGGCCCAATTGCTCTGTGTTTTTCGTGAGGCGGATTTCCGTGCCCACCTCGGCGTCCGGCTGGATGCGCCGCGCCTCGGCCAGCGTGATTTCGTGCACGGGGTCTTCCACCGCCTCGACCGCTTTCTTCACCGCGAAAAGGTGGATGGCGCCGGTCTTGGGATCCATCTCCGCCACATAGTCTTCGTTGGTGCGGTAGTGCTTGCGGGCGGCGATCAGCATGGCGTCCTTCACTGCGTCGAAGACGATCTGCGGATCGATGCCCTTTTCCTTACTCAGGATTTCGATGGACTGAAAGATGGTTTCCAAAGTGCCCTCGCTCTTGCAATAGAAATTTCTGCTGGTTCTTGGTCTCCGGCGGGCTTACCACTCGAACTTCAGGTTGGCCTTCTGGATCTCGTCCAGCGCAACCCGCAGCGGCGCCTTGCCGCCGGTCTCCAGCGTCACGCGGCCATCTTCAAAACCGGCCAGCGTGCCTTCCCAGTTGCGGCGTCCCTCCACCGGCTCGCGCAACACTACTTTGATCTTCTTGCCCTGGAAGCGCACAAAATCGCCTGGCTTGGCGAGCTTGCGCTCCACCCCGGGAGAACTGACCTCCAGCGTGTAGCGGCCACCCGGCACCACATCCTCGACATCCAGAATCGTGCCCACCTGCTGCGAAACCAGCTCGCAATCGCCGTGGGTAACGCCCGCGGGCTTGTCGATCGAAATGCGGACGAGGCGGCTCGCGCCGCCGCCCTTCACCGCGACCTCGACCACTTCCAGTCCTTCGGAAGCGGCCACACGATTCGCGATTGCCTCGACTTTAGATGCCACGTCGTCCTGCATTTCCTTTAAAATCGCCGATTGCCAACAAAAAAGTGGGCTTTCGCCCACTCTTTTGGTCCGTCGATACGTTCTTAGTATAGCGCGGCGAGCCCTGGTTGTCAGCTTCGGTCTTGTTTGTGGTTGTTTGTGGGGGCGCGGCGTGAAAATAGCGTCCTGTTGTATTCCGAGGAAATCCGCCGGTATCTTGAGCGTATACGTACGCAAGCGCCGGCGCCAGCCCGTAGGGCGAAAGACAGTAGCCCACGGCGCAAGCCGTGTGGAATCCGGTTGTCTCCTGCCAGCCCCGGAACGGGGCGGAAGACCGTTGGAGAAAGCCTCTTCCGCCCCGTTCCGGGGCTGGTCCTCACTGCCGACTTATCCCCACGGCTCGCGCCGCGGGCTATTCTCTTTCGCTCCTTCGGAGCTTGAAGCCATGCCTGACGCTGGAAAGAGATCCGCTCTTATGTCGTGTACGCTTGTTTGTTGGTTTCAATCCTGTTTGGGTGCGCGACCGAGGAATGGCGAAACTCGTGCCTGCGCCGGCCGATCCGGACGTGCCTCTGCCCGGCGCGGCGGGGCCATGCCATGCCATGCTGGAAAGAGATGGCTATTCTATTGAGTGCCGCCGCCCTCGGCAAGTCTTTCGGCTCGCGAGTCCTGTTTGAGAACCTTTCGTTGAGCCTTTCCGAGGGAGAGCGCACCGGTCTGATCGGGCCGAACGGCAGCGGCAAGACCACGTTGCTGGAGATTCTCGCCGGCCGGGAGGCGCCGGACGCCGGAGTGCGGGCGCTGCGAAAGCAAACCAGGCTCGCCTACGTCCCTCAGGATTCGCTGTTCGCGCCGGACGACACCGTTGGTTCCGTCCTCGCGGCGGCGTTGGAGGGTCTGCCCCTGGAGCAACGGGAGAAGACGGCTCGCCAGGAGACGATGCTCGGCCGGGCCGGTTTCGAGACCGCGGCTACGCCGGCCGCGGCGCTCTCCGGCGGATGGAGGAAGCGCCTCGCCATCGCGGCGGCGCTGATCATCTCGCCGGATGTGCTGCTGCTGGACGAGCCGACCAATCACCTGGACCTGGAAGGCATCCTGTGGCTCGAGAATGCGATCCTGGCTGCCAACGCCTGCCTGGTGGTCACCCACGACCGGTACTTTCTCGAGAACGTCGCCACCCAAATGATGGAGGTCAACCGGATCTATCCACAGAGCGCGTTCCAGGTCGGTGGGAACTATAGCGAGTTTCTGGAACGGCGGGCCGAGTTTCTCGAGGCGCAGGCCAAGCGGCAGGATTCGCTGGAGACGAAGGTGCGGCGCGAGGTCGAGTGGCTTCGCCGCGGACCGAAGGCCAGAACCGGCAAGTCGCGCGCGCGAATCGACGCGGCCGGCCGGCTGATCGAGGAACTCTCGGAGGCGATGGCGCGCAAACAGACGGCAACCGCGCAGATCGACTTCGCAGCGTCCGATCGAAAAACCAAGCGCCTGATCGAGGCCAAGAACATCGGGAAAACACTCGGCGGGCGCAGGCTGTTCCAGAACTTGAACCTGACTCTCTCGCCGGGTGTTCGAATCGGGCTGGTGGGAGCCAACGGCAGCGGGAAGACCACGCTGCTCAAGATCCTGCAAGGAGAGGTCGAGCCCGGCGAAGGCTCCATCCGGCGGGCGGACCGGCTGCAAATTGTGAGCTTCGCGCAGGACCGGCATGCATACCTCGATCCGGAAGTCAGCCTGCGCCGGACGTTGTGTCCGGAGGGCGACTCGGTGATTTACCGCGGACGTCCCATCCACGTCGCGGGATGGGCCAAGCGCTTCCTCTTCCTCGACGAACAACTGGAGATGCCAATGTCGAGATTCTCGGGCGGCGAGCGTGCGCGCGCTATGATCGCTCGTTTGATGCTGGCGTCGGCCGATGTGCTGTTACTCGACGAGCCGACCAACGACCTGGATATTCCGACTCTCGAGGTGCTCGAGGACAGCCTGCTCGATTTTTCGGGGGCCATCGTACTGGTGAGCCACGACCGGTATCTGCTGGACCGCGTTTCCACCATCGTGATTGGTCTGGACGGAGGCGGCGGGGAGACTTTCGCCGACTATTCGCAGTGGGAGGCGTCGCGAACCGTGCAGCCTTCACAGAGGATGGTGGCGAAGCAGCCGCGGCTTCCGGCGCCGGAAGAAGGGCCTACTAAGAGGAAGCTGGCCTACCTGGAACAGCGCGAGTGGGACGGCATGGAAGCCAAGATTCTGGAAGCCGAACGCGAGTTAGCCGTTTGGCGCAATGAACTGCAAGAGGCCAGTCCGGATGCGAAACGGCTTACCGAGGCCTACGAGCGGCTGCAACAGTCCCAACGGCTCGTCGAGGGATTGTACACGCGCTGGGCGGAGTTGGAAGCCAAGGTGGCCAAATGAACTGCGAACGGCGCACCTCATCCCGTCCGCGCCGCCGCTTTCTCCTTTCGCGGCTGCCGGTACTGGGGGCCGGATTTCGTATAGATCGGCTCGACCGTCCGCAGGTAGATCTCGAGTAGAATGCTGCCCGGGATACAGACGAGGGCTAACAGCCAGCGCAGTACCGAAACGTGGTACCGGATCACCCGGCGGAACAGGAATTCCAGGCCGCCGTAAGCCAGCACAATTGCGGCTAACGGCTTCCAAGAGATAGGCACCCGCCATGCCGCACCGGGTAGCAGCAGCAACGCCGCGAGCAGCGCCGCCCCGGCCAGCATGGGCGCCAACGCGGGATGTATCGAAAGAGGAACCATCACGCGGAACGGCTTGAACGCCAGCTCGGCCGCAACTGCCAGCGTCTTTCTTAGCGACACAACCTCGGCGCTGTCCTGGGAAGCTCCCGCGATAGGCCCGATATCGAGGAAGCGCCACTGCCCCGCTGCGCTAACCGTGTCACCCGTGAACGGCAGGGATGACGCGGCTTCGTCGGTCATTTTGTAGGCGCTGAACATCAGGGCGTCGGCCTCGGCATCGGAGAAGGAATCGAGGTCGGTGCGGATGCGGGCCAGCAGCCACTGGATGTCGCAGCGGACGTTGTAACTGGTCAGCTCGGTTGGCGCATCGCGCTGAAGGCGGTCGGGACACTCCAACCAGTTCACCGGGCCGGGCGTCAGCCCCTTCTTGAGGTGAACGTAGAGGTAGCCGCGAATAGCGCCTGACCGGCGCAGCGTCTCCAGCATTTCGGACTGCAATTCACGAACGCGGGCCATGGTGATGTTATTCGACCTGCTCAGCGCGCCGAACTGGCCGGCCGCGGGATCGAGCGCGAGGCCGGTCTGCCCGCACGCGTCGCTGATCAGCAGCACCGTGCAGTCCTGCTGGAGCAGGCTGGAGACACCCTGGTTGTCGTACACCCCGCCATCCACCAGGCGCGTCACGTAGTTTGCCGGTTGGTTCGCGTCGAACGTGGTGCCGTACAGGTCTTCGAGCAATAGCGGAGTGAACAGGCCGGGCACGCAGGCCGACGCCGCGACCGCCTGCCCGAGTCTCACGCTGCCGGCGGGCTGGCGGTACCGCTTCGGCGCCTCGTCGTGATACAGGCGGCGCAGCCGGTCGTTGCCTCCGATCGATTCATCGGCTTCGCGCGCGGGTGGTTCCCCCATGTAGCTGGCGGTGAACTGCCAGTTGTGGCACGTATTGAGCGTGGTCGCGTTCAGGATCAGGTTCGGCACCTTGTTCCGGCGCTGCCAGTTATCGAACTTCGGGTCGAAGGTGGCGCATCCGCTGGGCATCACTTTGATGTCCGCGATCGGCACATCCTTGCCGCCACCGGCGGGCTCGTGCGCCTTCTTCACGGCGGAAAACAGCTCGTGTTCGTAGAGGTCGGCCAGCCGGTCGGTACTCGAGCAGCGGCGGCTCGTCAGCACTTTCCAGTTGCTGCGCAACCCAAACAGCATGCGCAGCCGGATATTCCGCTGCACGCCGGCGAGGAAGGATTCTTCCACGCGCCGGACCAGCGCGATGTAGTCGTCACGCGTGATTTCCGCGTCGCCTTTCTCGATGAGCAGGTTGCGCAACTCCAGGTAGTAGAACGCGCCCAGGATCGAGCCGCCGGAGACACAGGAGAGCTCCTCGACGTGCCGCAACAGGTCCAGTTCGGCGAGGCAGGCCAGCACGCCGATGTGGTAGAGAGACGCGCGGAAGCCGCCGCCGGATAACGCCAGCCCGACCTTACCGCGCAGGAACGACGCGGCCGTCTGCGCGTTCCCTCCCAGCAGCGCTTTCAGCACGTCCCAGGGCGGGGAGTTCTCGATGTTATCGAGCGGGACGCCATCCCGGCCGGCGCGCATCCGCGCCAGCCGCGCAATCTGCCGCGCGGTGGTCTCCACCTGCCACGGCGCAGCTTGGTTCCAGGGCCGCTGGCCGGTCCCGTCCCAAATGAGCGCCGCGGCCTCCTTCATGCGGGAGCAGGCCTGGGGATAGTCGCCCAGGCCCAGATAAGCTTCGCCGAGAGTTGCGTAGAACCAGAAATCCAGCGGCTCCTTCGGTTTGCTTGGCTTGCCCTCCTCCTGGTCGATCTGGTTGTGCTTCTTCTCCCGCGCGACAAGCTCACCGATGACCTGCTGGCGGAGCGCATTCGCGGTGTCGTGCTGGGATTTACCGGCTTCCTCGGTGTCGGGCGAGGAGGCGAGGAGGTCGAGGACAAAAGCGGCGTTGATGGCGTTGTAGCCGCCGTCCATGTCGATGCCGGGCTTATAGTCGCCGTCGGTGGTCATGCCGAACTGATAGCCCCGGCGGTAGAAATCGAACGAGATTTGCAGGTGCTTGCGGAGGCCATAGCACTCCCAGCGCCGTTTCTCGATAGCGCCGGCAATGCCCAGCGCGTCCTGCTGGAGTTTGGCGGGCGCACGGCCGTCGTTCCACACGCTTCTGGCCAAAATCTCGGCTTCGTCGAGCCGCTTGCCGAGCGGCTGATCGGGGTTCTTGTAGGTGCACAGCGCCCGTTTCTTGAGCATTTCGTAGTGCCGCGGGGCGGGCGCATCCGGCAACTTGGTTTTCAGCAGGACGCGGCGGGCATACTCCAGCTTGTTCGCGTCCATCAGCCGGTTCGCCAACTCGTACCGGCTTCCTTCCGCGGTATCGGCCTGAGCCGGCTTCGCCATGATCTCGCGCGCTTCGGTTTCGTCGGCGCTGACCTGTCTGGGGGTGATTACCGGCACGGAACCTCCTTCGTATGGCGCATTATAGTGCAGCCGAAGCGCGCGGACAATGGATAATCGCGGGAGAACCAAGGGAGGATTGCCGGGAAGCACGGCCTCCGCAAACAACCTGGCCTATCAGTGGGAAGGATGCCCTGCTACGGGGTCCCCAGCGCCGGATTCCCGATGCTCGGCACCCGCACCCACACGCGCCTACCGGCAGCGTTCCGCGTCACGCCCGGTTGGGCCGTTCAATTGACCCAGGGCTTGAAATCCCATTCCTGCCCCTGCTGCCCGTAGTAGGTGCAGATGATCTCCAGGAAGTCCTGCCGGGTACCAGCGGGGACTGGCACGTTCTTGGGCCCAAACTTCTTGCCATCGGGGGTGGTGATTTCCAGGCTGATTCCGGTGGTGAGGCCCAGATGTCCGCCCTTGTTCTTGATGTGAACGGAAAAGTTCTTGGCCGCCGGATCGATGTCTTTCCCTTTTTCTCGCGGGTTGATGGCGACTTCCCAAGTGCGGCTGGCGGTGGTGATTTTGATGGTGACCGCCTGGCCGGGTTGCGGGCAAACGGTCTTGGCCGACTCCGCATCGATCGACAGGATGAGCTCTTTCGGCTCCACCTTGAGCTGAGACTGCGCAGTGGCCAGCAATCCGGTCAGCGTTAAAACGAATGTCAAAGCGATAGACTTCATGCTCCCCCCGTCATACCGTGTTGCGAGCCCCTGTTCTTCGACGGCGGCTCAGCGAGATTATCCGCCGGTTCTCAGAATAGCAAGCCGCAGGGGACCGCGACAGGTCGGGAAAAACAAGGTCGGAAAAAACCGAAGCGAACGGCACGCCCCGCGCCGCGCCGCCTCTAAATTTCGTCGATTGTGCCGATAAGGTCTGAGTGTAGCAACGCCGTCGTCTAGTAAGGAGCGCGTGATTCCATGGCTGGCCAAATCAAAAGCCTGATCGACACGATCATCGAGAAGCGGTCGCAAGGCAGTTCAGTCCTGATGTTGACTACGCGGGCAAAGTTCTATCTCAAGGGCGTCGACCCCGACCGTTACGACCGCCTGTCGTCAGACGACCCCGCCGTCATTGCGAGGATCAAGGAGATTGGTGCCGAGTTGGGCGTGACCCTCTAGGGTGACGCGAGGAAAAACGAAAATGACTATCATAACCGCTTATTCCGCGAAAGAACTGCCGGGTGCCGTGACGGACCTCGAAGCCCAATGTGGCGGCTTCGAGCCTCGATGCGTGCTCTTTTTCGCGTCATCCAGATACAACCCGTTGGAGCTGAGCCGGCAGATGCAAGCAGCCTTTCCAGGCGCCTTGGTGGCAGGCTGTTCGACCGCGGGCGAGATCGCGTGCGGCAAAATGGTGAGCCAGTCCGTAGCGGCCATGTTCCTGGATGAGGAAGTGGTGGGGCAATCCGCCTTCGCCGTCGTGGAGCACCTCCGCGACGGCGTACGGGTGTCGGATGCATTCACCCAGATGGAGCGGCAACTGTGCGCTCCGGTATCTTCTCTGGATATCGAAAGGTACGTTGGCCTCGTCCTGGCGGATGGTTTGAGCGGCGCCGAGGAAGCGCTGATGGAAAAAATCGGGGACCGCACCGATATCTTCTTCGTCGGCGGATCCGCCGGGGACGACCTGAAATTCGAGAGCACGCATGTGATGATCGGGGGCGAAGTTTACTCAAATGCCGCGCTGCTCGTGCTTCTGGAGCTGAAAAGAGGCTTCGACATTGTCAAGACCCAGAGCTTCCAGTCCACCGGCAAAAGGCTGATGCCGACGAAAGTCGATGAGCGTCTCCGCCTGGTGGTCGAGTTCGACGATCGGCCCGCGCTCGACGCTTACGCGCAAGTTCTAGGCGTCTCGCCGGAAAAGGCCCCAGATCTATTCATGCAACACCCGTTGGGGTTGATGGTCAATGGAGATCCCTTCGTGCGCAGCCCCCAGCGCGTGCGGGATCGCGGCATCGTGTTCTATTGCCAGATCAAGCAGGGTCTGGAGCTGGATGTGCTGCAGGCCACCGATATCGTGGCCCACACCAGACAGGCGATCGAGGCTCGCAAAGGCGACTCAAAGGCCATCTCCGGTATCGTCGATTTTCAATGTATCCTGCGCACGCTGCAACTTCGCGCGGAGAACCGGTGCGAAGAGTACGGCGCGATCTTTACCGGTATTCCAACTGCTGGTTTCAGCACTTACGGAGAGGCCTACCTCGGCCACATGAATCAAACCTCGACCATGTTGATCCTACGGTAAGGGGCTTCCGCCAGGCCCTGTAACCGAGCTGAGGCGGATGCCGCGCGGTCGCACCTGTACAATGAAGGGAAACCAATGCGACCGATTTCGAGAATTCTCCGCGCAATCGTTCTGGCCGCCATGCTGGTTTCCCTGGCGGCGATCCTCGGCTCGCAACCGTCGCCGAAGGAACAGGTGGGGCCGCTCGCCCAAGGCGGCTTCCTGTTGAACAGTGGCTGGAAGCTGGACCCGGCGGGAAAACAGGTGGCGCTCGATACGCTGCCCATGGCCACCGCGCTCTCGCCGGATGGCCGTTACCTGCTGGTGCTGCACTGCGGGTACCGCCCGCCATCGATCGCGGTGCTCGACGCCGCGACCGGTGCGGTCGTCAGCTCGACGCCGGTGCCAGACGCGTGGTTGGGGCTGGCCTTCGCGCCGTACAGCAACCGGGTCTATGTGGGCGGCGGCGCGCGCGCGGCGGTGTTCGAATTCACTCTGGCTGATGGCAAGCTGACGGCGGGTCGCACCTTCCCACTGGAAAACGCCACGCCGCCCACCGATTTTGTCGGCGACGTCGAGTTCTCGCCCGATGGTCACCTGCTCTACGTGGCGGAGCTGAATCGCGATGCGGTGGCGGTAGTCAATCCACAATCGGGCATGGTGATCGAGCGCATCCGCACCGGGCGAAGGCCGTACCGCATCCTGTTCCATCCCGACGGCAAATCGTTCTTCGTCACCCACTGGGCCGATGGCACGCTGGGTCATTACGACGTCGCCAGCGGCGGCCAGCTCGCGCGCGTGCCGGTGGGCGCTCATCCCACTGACATGGTGTGGCGCGCGGGCGGCAACGCGGAGTCGATCGAGGGCGAGCCGCGCTGGGCGGCGCGCATTTTCGTGGCGGCCACCAACACCAACAGCGTGTATGTGGTGGGGGTAAGCGAGGATAAAGAACTGCGCGTGGTGGAGAGCGTCAATGTCTCGATGACGCCGCGCCAGCCGCTCGGCATGTCGCCTTCCGGGTTGGGACTGAGCCAGGACGGCCACCGGCTGTACGTGGCCTGCTCCGACGCAAACGCGGTCGCGGTGGTGGATCTGGGCGGCGACCGCAGCTACGTGAGAGGCTTCATCCCCGCCGGCTGGTACCCCACGGCCGCGCGCGCGCTGCCGTCAGGGACGCTGGTGGTGCTGAACGGAAAAGGCGTGCGCTCGTACTCCAATCCACACGGGCCCAATCCCGCGCGCCGTCCCGAACCCCTCCACGCCGGATTGGCGGACGAGCAGTACGTGGCGCGCATGCAGACCGGCACTGCTTCGTGGATCGCGCCATTCACCGAAGGCCAGCTCGAACAGTGGACCGCGGCCGCGCTGGCCGATTCGCCCTACCGGGACAGCAAGCTGGACGAATCGAGCCCGCTGCCGCACATCGAGCACGTCATCTACATCGTCAAGGAAAACCGCACCTATGACCAGGTGTTCGGAGATATGAAGGAGGGCAACGGCGACGCATCGCTCGAATTGTTCGACGAGATCTCGACTCCCAACCTTCACAAGCTGGCGCGCGAATTCGTGCTGCTGGATAATTTCTACGTCAATGCCGACGTCAGCGCCGACGGCCACAACTGGTCCACCGCGGCCATCGCCCCGGATTATGTGGTCAAGCTCTGGCCCAACGAGTACGGGCACCGCGGCAAAGAGTACGATTTCGAGGAGCAGGACCCGGCTTCGCTGCCGCCGGCCGGGTACCTGTGGACCAACGCCAACCTGGCCGGGCGCAGCATTCGCAATTTCGGCTACATGGTGGATAACCGGAAAGGCGCGGCGGTGGGGTCCGAGCAGATCGCCAAAGTGCGCGACCCGGTGCTGGCCAAGGTCACCAACCGCATGTACCCCGGGTTCGATCTGACGATTCCGGACGTCGAGCGGGCGAAGGTTTTCTTGCAGGAATTCTCCGCGTGCGAGAAGAGCGGCAACATGCCGGAGCTGATCGTGATGCGCCTCGGCAACGATCACACGTCGGGAACCAAGCCCGGAGCACTCGCTCCGCTTTCCATGGCCGCCGACAACGACTACGCGCTGGGCATGATCGTGGAAGCGGTGTCCAAATCCAAATTTTGGGCCAGCACATCGATTTTCGTGGTGGAGGACGACGCGCAGAATGGCCCGGATCACGTGGATTCCCACCGCTCGCCCGCCTTCGTCATTTCCTCGTATGTGAAGCGTCGCCGGGTGGACAGCACCATGTACAACACCGCTTCCGTACTGCGTACCATGGAGTTTCTGTTGGGGCTGAAGCCGATGACCCACTTCGACGCGGGCGCCCGGCCGATGACTTCGGTGTTTCAACCCATGCCGGATCGGGCGCCGTATACGGCCGAGAAGCCGCGCATTCCGCTCGACCAGCGGAACCCCGCCAAGGGGCCCGGGGCCGAGGCGTCGCTTCATATGGATTTCGACGAGGCCGATAAGAACGACGACGACGAATTGAACGACGTGCTGTGGCGGGCCATTCGCCGCGGCGATCCTCCGCCGCCGGCGCGGAGCTTTTTCGGGAAATAGCGGGATCTGGCCGCGCGCGGTTGCGCGCGGCTCATGCGCCTAGTCCGCGCACGGTTCTCCTCTGGGGACTTTCGAACATGCCGCAAATCTATCTGTGCTTCCTCTGGCACATGCACCAGCCGTTTTATAAGGACCTGGCCTCGGGCGAATACAAGCTGCCCTGGACGCGCATGCACGCGCTCAAGGACTACTACGGCATGGTGCGCATTCTGGAGGAGTTTCCGCGCGTGCACCAGACTTTCAACCTGGTGCCTTCGATGATGGTGCAAGTTGCCGAGTACGCCTCGGGTGCGGCGCGCGATCCTTTTCTCGAGGCGGCGCTGAAGCCGGCCGAATCGCTCACCGATGCGGACCGCGCCTTCCTTCTGCGCCATTCCTTCTATTCCGATCCGGGGCACATGATTTATCGCTACCCGCGCTACGGGGAGCTGTTCGACGCCTGGCAGTCGCAGAAGAACGCCGGAGCGCGCGCGATGTTCGGGCCGCAGGATTTTCGCGATCTGCAGATGTGGTCGCAACTGGCGTGGTTCGACGAGGAATTTCAGGCGCGCGACGAGGAAGTACGCGAGTGGCTGCGCCGCGGGCGCAATTTCTCGCCCGCCGACCAGGCCCGCATGGGGGCCAAGCAGCGCGAGATCGTGGCCCAGGTGGCGCCGGAATACCGCAAGCTGGCGGCGTCGGGCCAAATCGAAATCTCCACCACTCCTTACTACCACCCAATTCTTCCGTTGGTGTGCGATTCGGCGATCGCCGGCGTTTCCCATCCCGGTGTGGCCTTGCCGCCGCGTTTCCGCTACCCCGGCGATGCGCGCAAACAGCTCGAAATGGCCCGCGAGTTCACCACGCAAACCTTCGGCGCCGCGCCGGCCGGGCTCTGGCCGTCGGAGGGCTCGGTTTCCGACGAAGCCTTCTCGATCGCCGCCGAGCTCGGCTATCGCTGGGCCGCCACCGATAGCGGCGTGCTCAACCGAACGCTGGGACGCGGCGTGGGCGTGGACGGACTCTACCGCCCGTACCGCTGGCAGCAGGGCGGCCGGTCCCTGAGCGTGATTTTCCGCGACCATTACCTGAGCGACCTGATCGGTTTCGTCTATTCGAAGATGGACGCCGTCGCCGCGGCCGACGATTTTCTGAAGCGAACCTACGACAACTGCTCCGGCATTCTGGGCGCCGGCCGCGACGCGTTGGTGCCGATTATTCTGGATGGCGAAAACGCCTGGGAGTATTACGACCATAACGGGCGGCCCTTTCTGCGCGAGCTCTACCGCCGCATCCAGGACGACTTACGCCTGAGCGCGGTAACCGTCAGCGAAGGGCTCGAGCGCCTGGCGCCGGAGCCGCTCGGCGGCATTTTCCCCGGCTCCTGGATCAACGCCAACTTCGACGTCTGGATCGGCGCCGAAGAGGATAACCAAGCGTGGACGCAGTTGCTGCGCGCCCGCGAAACCTTCGATTCCACGCCCGCGGTGAACAGCGACAAACGGCAAATGGCCTACGAAGAGCTGCTCATCGCCGAGGGCAGCGACTGGTGCTGGTGGTACGGGCCGGAGCACGAATCGGCCAACCGTCCGGAGTTCGACCAGCTCTATCGCAGCCACCTCGCCAACGTTTACCGCTTCCTGAACCTGACGCCGCCCGAAGAGCTCTCGCGTCCCATCCTGCGCATGGCGCTGCCCGCCGTGCTGGTGGCGCCCTCGGGGTCGATCAGCCCGGTGATTGATGGCGAGGTCACCTCCTATTTCGAGTGGATGGGCGCCGGCGTTTACCACGTCGATGAGCGCAGCGGATCCATGCACGGCAAGAAGTTCCTGGTGAAGGAAGTGTACTTCGGCTCCGACGGCAAGAGCTTTTATCTGCGCATCGACGTCAACCCGGATTACGAACGGGAGCTGGGCGGCATGGAAGCGCGCTTTACCGGCCAGACGCTCGATGGCGCGCGATCGAGCCAGATCACCATCGGCTTCGCTTACGGCGCCGTCAAGCCAGTGGAAGTGAAAATGGCCGTTCCGGCGGAGGGAGCGGTGGAATGCGCGTTTGCCCGTGTGCTGGAGGTGAAGATCTCACTGGCGTCGCTGGGAGTCGCCGCCGGCCAGGGATTGCGTTTTCAATCCTCGTTGTGGGAAGGCGGACTCCCCGTCGACGCCATTCCACATCAGGGCTGGCTGGAGATGAAGAGCACCGACCCCGACCGTTTCGAAGACTAGAGCCGTGGCGCGCGCAGTCGTGCGTGCAGGGTCGAGAGTCATCTCGACCTTCTTCGCCACCAATCGCCTTGCCCCGGCACGAGTGCCGCCACGTTCACCCGGTCGAGGCCAGCGCCAGCGCAACCGCCGAAGCCTTGCCGCCGGCCCACTCGAGAAACAGCCGCATGCCCTGGTAGTCGCGGGGCCCGAGCTGGTGCACGATGTGGCGGGTGAGATACTGCCGCACCATTTCCGGCGCGAAGCCGAGGCGCGCCGCTTCCCTCTCGACAACTTCGTCCATGTGCTCCAGGCCATAGCGGCAGGAGTCGCGAAACGCCTGGGTGACGCCCGCGTTCGCCACGCCCTGGCGCGCGGCCCATACCGCGAACACCATCGGGTAGCCGGTCATTTCCACCCAGTCCGCGCCCAGGTCTCTGACTTCATAGGGAAGCTGGGCCGGCTGGATGCGCAGCGCAGGGTCGCCGATGATGAGCGCGGCGTCGGCGGCGGCGAGCATCGCATCGAGATCCGGCGCGTGGGGTAATACCTGCGGCCGCGCACCGAATTTGTGATCGAGGACAATCCGCGCCAGCTCCACCGAAGTGCGCGAGCTCGCGTCCGCGGCCAAGGTGCGCACCTCTTCCAGCGGCTTCTTCGCCACCAGCAGAATGCTGCGCACGGGGCCATGGCAGGCGATTCCCGCGCCGGGAAGAATGTCCAGCTCCTGTCGCGTCAGCTCGAACGAAGGCACGATGCCGATGTCCGCCTCGCCCGAGGCCAGCGCGTCGGCGCACGCGGAAGGCACGCCGAACTTGAGATCGAACATCCCCTTCTGCGGCCCGTGCAGCAAGCCCCAGACCAGAGGAGACGTATTGAGGAAGCTGACCGCGCTAACCCGCAACCTAATGGAATTCGGGAGGCTCAATCTTCGAGTTTACCGTAGCGCGGTGAAACGGAACAGCAAGCTCAGAAGCGCGGAATCCGGGGGCAGACGCCGGTGGGTAGCAGTTCGCAGGAGTGGCGGCTCGTAAATCACCGGCGGCAAGAGACCGCCGGCGTTACGGCGCGCGATTTTGGTAACGTCGGCGGTCTTTTGCCGCCGGTGATTTTGTGCCGGGCATATTCGCCGGCTCGGAAAGGAAGCGATTCGGCATTAACCGAAACGGATGCCTCTTAGGGTAAACGTTTGGCGGGCTGCTGCGTCAGAATATTATCTATGTGGAAGGACTTCGTCTACTCGCTCCGTTCCCTGCTGCGCAGCCCGCTGTTCACTGCGGCGGCGGTGGCATCGCTCGCCCTAGGCATCGGCGCCAACACCGCCATTTTCTCGCTGCTCGACCAGGTAGTGCTGCGCTCGCTTCCGGTGCACGACCCGGAATCGCTGGTCGTGCTGCACACCGATTACAGGGCGCCCGGCAGCGCCAGCAGCGATAACTACGAATCGGTGTTCTCGTACCCTCTGTATCGCGATCTGCGCGCAACCGACGCGGCATTTTCCGGCATCCTGGCGCGTAGCGGCGCCCGCGTGCGGCTGGCCTGGAAAGGGAATACGGAATCCGCCAGCGCCGATTTGGTCTCGGGCAATTACTTCCAAACCCTCGGCGTAGGCGCCGCCATCGGGCGCACTCTGGCGCCATCCGACGAAGGCGCGCCGGGCGCGAATCCGGTGGTGATGCTGAGCCACGCCTACTGGTCGAGTCAATTCGGCGCCGACCCCTCGATCCTGAACCGGACGGTCGCTTTGAACGGACATCCCTTCGTAGTGGTGGGCGTCGTCGACGCCAAATTCCACGGCCTGACGCAGGGCAATTCACCGGACCTGTTCGTGCCGCTCACCATGGAACAGTCGCTGATCCCCAATTTCGACGTGCTGTCCGATCGGACGATGCGTTGGCTCGATCTCTTCGCGCGGCTGCATCCGGGCGAAAGCCTGCCGCGTGCCCAGGCCGCGAGCGACATGGCTTACCACGCCATTCTGGTGAACGAGCTGGCGGAGATGCGAGAACCTCCGCGCGATGAGCGCGATCGCCAGCGCTTCCTTAACCACCGCGCCGCATTGCGCCCCGCCGCGCAGGGCATCGCCGAACTGCGCGAAAAATGGGAGAAACCGCTGCGCGTGCTGATCGCCATGGTGGGGCTGGTGCTGCTGATCGCGTGCGCCAATGTGGCCGGCCTGATGGTGGCCCGCTCCACAGGCAGGCAGCGCGAAATCGCGATCCGCCTGGCGATGGGCGCGCGCCGCTCCACGCTGGTGCGGCAACTTCTGATCGAGGGTCTCATCCTGGCGCTGGCGGGCGGCGCGGCCGGCCTGCTGGTGGAACACTGGAGCACCGCGGCCCTGCTCAGCGTGCTGCCGCGCGATGAGGCGGGCGGCTGGCTCACGGCCAGGCTGGATCTTCATTTGCTGTTCTACGCGTTCGCCATTTCGCTTACCTGCGGCCTGCTGTTCGCGCTGCTGCCGGCCTTGCAGGCGACGCGCCCCGACCTGGCGCCAACCTTGAAAGACCAGGCGCTCAACGTGACTTCCGGCGGCCGGCCCGCGCGCTTGCGCCAGGTGCTGGTGTCCGCGCAGCTCGCGCTTTCCCTGCTGCTGGTGGTGGGCGCCGGTTTGTTCAGTTCGAGCGCGGCCAACCTGTTGAATGCCCACCTTGGATTCCGCACCAGCCAGCTTCTCATGTTCAGCATCAGCGCCACGCTCGACCGTCCCGAGGCTGCGGCGGCAGCGGCCTTCTATCGCGATCTCCAGTCGCGCCTGGCTTCCATGCCCGGCGTAGTGGGTGTGGCCGCGGGGGATGGCGGGCCTTTCTCCGGCAGCGCTTCCACCAGCAACATCACGGTGGAAGGCTACCGCGCCGGGCAGGACGAAGAGACCGACGCCCTCCGCATCGCCGTCAGCCCGGGATATTTCCGCGCGCTGTCGATCCCGCTGCGCGCCGGCCGCGAGTTCACCGATCGCGATGACGCCGCAGCGCCCAAGACGGTGGTCGTCAACGAGACGTTCGTCAAACGCTATCTCGGCACCGCAAACCCGATCGGCCGCCGCCTGCAATTCGGCGCCAGCAGACCGCCCAAGCTGGATCGGGAAATCGTCGGCGTGGTGGCCGACAGCCGCGACGATGTCCGCGACCCCGGCAAGGAGACCATCTACTCTCCCTACCCACAGTGGGATAGGCCCTCCCGCATGGCGTTTTACGTGCGCACGGCGGGGGGCGATCCCGGGCACACCATCGGCGCGCTGCGCCAGGCCGTGCGCGAGGCCGATCCCAACTTGCCGGCCGTCGAGATCAAGACCGTCGAGGTGCGGATTCGCGAATCGCTGTACACGGAGCGTCTGATCGCCATCCTCTCCGCGGCGTTCGGCATCTTGGCAACCCTGCTGGCGGCCATCGGGCTTTATGGCGTGATGGCGTACTCGGTGGCGCGGCGGACCGGAGAAATCGGCGTGAGGATGGCGCTCGGTGCAGTGCCGGCGGACGTGCTCCGCCTGGTCCTCGTCGGCGCCGTTCGCCTGGCCGCAGCCGGCATCGTGATCGGCCTCGCCGCGGCGCTGGCGGCCGGCAGGCTGGTGGAATCGCAATTATTCGGAATCAAACCCGCAGACCCCGTGATCTACGCGGCCGCGGCACTGTTGCTCGCCCTGGTGGCGTTGATCGCCGCCGGCGTGCCGGCCTGGCGCGCCGCGCGCATCGACCCGGTGGTTGCCTTGAAATACGAATGAGGCTGTCGCGGAACCACTGTACCGGCTGACCGCTCCCCTCGGTCGCGGCTCCGATGCGTCGGTCACAGCCGTTGCCGTGGCGCGGGCCGTCAGGCCTGCAGAGCCGAGTCATCTCGGATTCTCTTCCCGGCCGGTCGAACTGAATATTTCCTGACGGCCTCTAATCGAAACAACGGCCCGTGACGATTAGGTAAAATAGTGGTTTCACATGAGAACTTTCCTTACTATATTCGCCGCCGGCCTCCTTCTGGCCGGCTGCTCAGAACAATCCGCGCCGCCCGCGGCGGCCAAGAAAGAAGAAGCCAAGCCTGAACCGGCCACCGGCCAGAGTGCTCTGTTCAGGATGTACCAGGTGGCGCGCACCTGGGCGCCCGATGCGGCGGTACTGAAACTGGATAGCGTGCGGGTGGACGGCGTGCCCGACCAGCCCGGCAAGTCCGCCGGATGGGAGGCTGTGTTCACCTCCGAGCAGAAGGCCTCCTCCCATGCGTTCACCTGGTACGCCGTCGATCAGGAGCCCAACATTCACAAGGGAGTCTTCGCCGGCAGCGAAGAGAGTTACTCGGGCGCGCACGGCACCACCATGCCCTTCCTGATTGCGGACGTCAAGATCGATACCGATGCTGCCTTGGCCACGGCAAAGAGCAAAGAGGAAGCCTTTGAGAAGAAGAACCCCGGCCAGCCCGTCATCTACCTACTGGAGAAGTCGAGCAAGTGGCCCCATCCGGCGTGGCGCGTGATCTGGGGAGAATCGGTGAGCACGTCGGGCTTTTCGGTCTTTGTGGATGCATCCACCGGCACATTCCTCGAGATTATGCACTAAGCCGGCTTTCAGCGGTCCGAAACGCGGGCGCGGTTATGTGGTGCGCCGAGTTCGAGCGCCAGCCGCAGCCGCACCGGGATGCGGTTGACCAGCGCGACAACCAGCTTGTATCTCCAGCCCGGCACGACGAACAATTGGCGCCGGCGCAGACCGGCCAGCGAAGCATCCACTACGTCTTCGGCATTCAGCCAGAATGACTTGGGGATCGACGCGCGGTCCACCCCTGCCACGTCGTGGAACTCGCTGTAAGTGAAGCCGGGGCAGAGGGCTTGCACCACCACCGGCGAGCCCGCGGATTTCAAGTCCAGGTAGAGCCCTTCGGTGAATGCGTTCAACCAGGCCTTGGTGGCGCAGTAACTCACGCTGCCGGGGCTGCGCGTGAAGCCCGCCACGGAAGCTACATTGATAATCGCGCCGCTGCCGCGCTCGACCATGGCCGCGAGCGCCGCGCGCGTGAGCCGCAGGATAGCGCCGATGTGGAGGCGGTGCATTTTGAGCTGATCCTCAAGCGGCGCTTCCCAGTAGCGGCCCTTGACGCCAAAACCGGCGTTGTTGACCAGCAGGTCGAGGCGCGGCTCGGCGGCGAGGCGCGCCGCAATGCCCTCCATATCTTCCACCACCGATAAATCCGCGGCGCAGGTCTCCACGCGGATCTGGTGAGCGCGTTCGAGTTCTGCGCCAAGTTGTTCGAGCCGGTCGCCGCGGCGCGCGATCAGTAGAAGATCGTAACCTCGCGCGGCCAGCTTGCGCGCGAACACCGATCCGATGCCGGCCGAAGCGCCGGTAATGGCTGCGAGGGAGTTAGGCATAGGCTTGCGGGTGCGGCGCGGCGGACTTGAAGCTACGGCTCAGCTTTCGCGGCGGCGCTGCGGCGTGGCGTGCGTGGCTTCGTGGGAGCGCCGACATAAGCGTATGGGTCCTCCGGGGCCTCGGGTTCCGCGCGCTGGACCCAGCGTTTCAGGGCGGTCCAGGTATCGCGTATGCGCCGGTGAAAGGGTCGATCAGCCACGGTAGCCCCCCTGCCACGATAATACAACGCTGGGCGGGAGCCCTTGGCCTTCGGCGTGTCGCTACCGCCGGTGCTAAAATGCACATAGGGGATGCAAGTCTTGGGGGCATATGAATCTCGTTCGCTGCGTGTGGGGTTGGCTTCGGCGGCAAATCGTCGAAGATGTTCCGGCAGAGGATGCTCTCTGCGAATTCGACTGCCGAAAGCCGGAATGCAGCGTCGGCCAGTGGGAGAACTGCGATCGGCGGCTGCGAGACGCGGCCGGAGAATTGATGCCATCGCAAGAACCGGCTTCGGGCGAGACTCCCGCACAGAGCATTGCGAGTAAACGCGCGCGCTCCTGACCTCGTCGGGATTGCCGCGCCAGCTTGTGATAGCTGTTAACACAGCAGGACCGCCTCACTTTCCACCGTTACCTTCCCGCGCCTTCGTGCGTCTAACCAGCACTATGCCGCTACTTACTCGCACAATGCTGCCTTTCGTTCTGGCTGGAGCTCTGTCCGCCCAGGTTGCCGGATTGACGCTCCCGCCCAGTGGAAACAACCAGAAAGCTTCGGTAATCCAGTACATCGGCCCGGTTCGGATCACGGTCGAATACTCGAGTCCCGCCGTCCATGGGCCCGATGGCAAGGACCGCCGTGGCCAGATCTGGGGCAAACTCGTGCCTTACGGGCTTTCCACCACCTCGTTCGGCAACGGGAAGCCCGATCCCTGGCGGGCCGGAGCCAACGAAAACACGGTGTTCGCCGTTTCCGACAACGTCACCATCGAAGGCCAGCCTTTGCCGGCAGGCCGCTACGGATTGCACATGATTCCCGGGGAAGAATCCTGGACCGTGATCTTCTCGAAGGATGCAGGAGCTTGGGGCAGTTTCTTCTACGATGCCAGCCATGACGCGCTGCGGGTCACGGTAAAACCCCACAAGAACGACTACCGCGAATGGCTGACTTATGACTTCACCACGCGCCGGCCCGAGGAAGCTACCGTAGAGCTTCAGTGGGAAGATCTCGCCGTGCCGTGGAACGTCAAGGTCCCGAATATAACCGACATCTACATCTCGCGCTTGCGCGAGGAACTGACGACGGTGCCGGGGTTCAGCTACCAGGCGTACTTGGCTGCCGCGCAGTACTGCTTGAAGGTGGGCAAGAACCTCGACCAGGCGCTCGAATGGGCGGACGCGGCCATCGGCATGCCATTCGTTGGTGAGGAAAACTTCAAGACCCTCAGCCTGAAAGCCCAGGTTCTGACCAAGTTGGGCCGCGAAACGGAGGCGAAGCCCGTCATGGAGACGGCCCTGCACTCCCCGACCGCCACGCCACTGGACATCCACCTGTACGGCCGCCAACTTCTGAATGAAAAGAAAACCAGCGAGGCGATGCAGATCTTCCAATACAACGCCGAGCGCAATGGCGACGCGTGGCCGGTGCACGTGGGGCTGGCGCGGGGCTATGCCGCGATGGGCGACGCCAAGCAGGCCCTGGAACACGCCAAGAAGGCATTGCCCCAAGCCCCGGACGATCTGAATCGCAAGACCCTGGAAGCCATGATCGAGGCACTGACCAAGGGCAGCACTTCGATCAATTAGCGAGTGGGGCAGGTCCCCGACCTGCCAACTCCGAGCTTGCGGGGCCCGGCGGCAATCGGTTTGGCCGATGCAACGAACTCAGCCGCCCGTGCGTCCCCTTCTAAGCACTACAATCCAGAAAGAGGTGTGACGGTGGTCTCGAACCGCACCCTGGGCCGCGCTTGCTTGGCCCTAATCGCCCTCCTGGTGGCGTCGCCCATCGGGTTCGGGCAGACCTATCCTGGCCAATATCCTCCGGGTCAATACCCGCCCACACAATATCCGCCCGGCCAATATCCACCCGGACAATACCCATATCCAACCGACCCGACCATGCGCCTTCCCGGCGGCGTTCCCGTCAGTGTTCCGCCGCTCCAGCTTCCCAAGCGTGGTTCCAAGGACAAACAGAGCGACGACTCGACCAAAATGACCCTGCTCGGAGTGGATGGCACCCTGCGCGAGCTCCGCGAAAAGGACCTCTTCCTGGAAACGCCCAAGCACCTTTTGCGGTTCCGCATGCTCGCCAAGACCGACTTTAAGAATAAGGCGGGCGAACCGGTGCGCGATTCCCTGCTCAAGCCAGGCGACCAGCTCCAGGTCCAGGCCACCAAGATCGACCCGGAGACGGCCCTGCGCGTGGTGCTGATCCGAGCTGGCACGCCGGCGGAGCGCACCGCCGGGGAGCGTCCTTTCGACCACGATTCGGCGCAGACTCCGGTGGAGGCCGACATGCGCCCTGCCGGCACGATGGACGTCGCCAATCCCGAACCCGCTACCGGTTCCGGCTCCGGCGGGCCGGCCACGGAATCGGGTTCCATCCCTCCTCGCCGTCCCGATTTGGAGCGTGACGAAGGCGGGACCAATTCGTCATCCGGTCATATAGCGGGAATCAACGCGGTCGACCAAGTGGTCGCGGACGCGCGCCGCGCTGCCGAAGCGTTCATGGAAGAGCTCCCCAATTTCGTCGTCCAACAAGAAACGACTCGTTACCACAGCTTCTCCAACGGCGCGGCGTGGCATGCCGATGGCGTGGTGAGCGCGGATGTGGTCTGCGTGAATGACCAGGAGGAATATCGCAACATCCTCTTCGATGGAAGGGCAGCCCCGAAACCGCCGGAGAAAACCGGCGCATGGTCTACCGGCGAGTTTGTCACCACGCTGCGGAATCTCCTCTCGCCCGAAACCGACGCCGCGTTTGTCCGCCGCGGCGACGACAGGATCGTGGGCCGAGACGCGTACCGATACGATTTCAATGTCCGCAAAGCCAACTCGCACTGGCGCATCGTCAACCCCGACGGCCGGTCCGAAGCTCCCTCTTACAACGGCACCGTGTGGATCGATAAGGACAGCCACCGCGTTCTGCGCATCGAGATGCGGACCAGTTCGCTGCCTGCCGGCTTCACCTACGACAAGGCCGAATCCACGCTGGATTACGACTTCGTTCGCCTTGGCAAGGAAAGCTACCTGCTGCCGGTCAAGAGCGCGAACCTGGCCTGCATGGCCAGCAGCGCGACGTGCATGAAGAACGAGATCGATTTCCGGAATTACCGCAAGTACGAAGCCGAGTCGGATATCACCTTCGCCAAGTAAAGCACGGCAAGACCGCGAGCGCTATGCCGCCGTTTCTTCGTAACGCCGGCGATATTGTCGCCGGTTCTTCTCGCACGCCGCCGTTTCCCGGTAACGCCGGCGATCTTGTCGCCGGTTCTTTTCGCGCCGCACTACAATAACTGCTGCATGGCAATTCCCGGTTCGCCGAAAGCCGCCGCGCCGCCCTACGCCTGGTATCGGGATCTCAACCGCTACCAGTGGTTCGTGGTCGCGGTGGCCTCGGTCGGCTGGATGTTCGATACCATGGCGCAGCAGCTTTTCAACCTGGCTCGAGTGCCGGCGCTGCGCGACCTGATGGGGGCTTCGGCCGCGCCGGGAGCGGTGGCGCAGCAGGCCGGCATCTCGACCATGGTCTTCATGATCGGCTGGGGCCTGGGCGGCGTCGTGTTCGGAATCCTGGGCGACCGCCTGGGCCGCGCCAAGACGATGATGCTGACCATCCTCGCCTACACCATCTTCACCGGCATGAGCCTGCTTTCCACCGGTGTCTGGGATTTCAACGTCTACCGCTTTCTGTGCGGGCTGGGCGTGGGCGGGCAATTCGCGGTTGGCGTAGCACTGGTGGCGGAGGTGGTTCCCCAGCGCGCACGCCCCTACGCGCTGGGCATGGTGCAAGCGTTTTCCGCAGTGGGCAACATGGTCGCCGCCACCACGGTAATCGTTTTGGGGCAAGTGCAGCAGGCCGGAATTATCGCCCACGCCTGGCGATGGGAGTTTCTGGCCGGCGCGGCGCCGGCGCCGCTAGCACTCATCGTGTTCAAGAAATTGCGCGAGCCCGACCAGTGGCTGAAGGCCAAGGCCGAAAAAAAGCGCATGGGTTCGTTCGCGGAACTGCTCGGCAATCCGCGCTGGCGCCGCAATTCGATCGTCGGTTTGCTGCTCGCGTTTTCCGGCGTGGTGGGTTTGTGGGGCATCGGCTTCTTCAGCTATGACCTGTTCCGCCCCATTCTCGAACGAACTTTCCGCGCGCAGGGCATCGCCGGCGCCGCGCTGGCCGGCAAGACCACCATGTGGCTGGGCGTCACTTCGCTGATCCAGAACGCCGGTTCCTTCTTCGGCGTTCACGCCTTCACCTGGCTGACCCAACGGACCAATCGCCGCACCGCGTTCGCTCTCAGCTTCCTGGCGGCGCTCGGCATGACCGCCCTCACGTTCTGGAAGTTGAACACCATCGGCCAGATGTTCTGGATGGTGCCGGCGATGGGTTTCACGCAGCTTGCGCTGTTCGGCGGCTATGCGATTTATCTGCCGGAGCTGTTCCCCACGCGCCTGCGCAGCACCGGAACCAGCTTCTGCTATAACGTCGGCCGCATCGTAGCGGCCGCCGGACCGCTGACCTTGGGCTTGCTCACCAGCCGCGTCTTCCACGGCCCCGACGCCATGCGCTACGCCGGCGTCGCGATGTGCTCCGTCTTCCTGGTGGGATTGTGTGCGCTCCCGTTCGCGCCGGAAACCAAGGGGCAGCCGCTGCCGGAGTAGGGGGTACAGCGGATCGGCGCAGGCCGGGATCGGGGTGACGGCGGCTTGCATAGCTTGGCAGAGCCACGCTCTGGCTCTCGCTCGCGGCTAGCCGCCCGTGAACCCGCGTAGTGGCCTACGCCGCTGGCGAGTAGCGCTGAATGGCCGTAATGCAGCCCACTACAACGAAGCGGCGAAATTCATCAGCGGTTAGAACGACTATTACATCGTTCACCATCGGCTCTCCGCCGTCGACGCGAAAGTGGAAGTCGTACCCGCCCTCATGCACAACGTCGCAACGTACATCATAAAATGCGTCGACTGCCTGCATCAGTCTGGCTTTTTGTAGCGCCTCCGAGGAGCTGGAAGGAGCATCCCAACGTGCGTCAACCACTTCTGAGAAGGGGCCCGAATTAAAGGCGGGCCTTTGGACGCCAGAGGAGAATTGTTCTTGCTGCTCGGGAGAGAGGAACAACTGGAAGAACTTTCGCACGTAGCGCCGTGATTCGCCGTCCCTAGTGAAGTCCTCGAACATCTTGGCGATGTGCTCGGCACAGATAAGAAGGAACAGTAGTTGCAGCGCCTCGCAGTTCGGCCGTATCCTCGGGAGATCATCCGCCAGAGAGACGAGCCTCTTTGTCTGATGCATCATTACCTTCGCCGGATGACGACGGTCCCCAGTCGGCAGTGCCTCTATGTCTTCCAAGAACGCCCGCGCGTCACATTCGCTCGGGAAGAACGGTGCGTAGAATTCAAACCATTCGTTTTGGGTATTCACTGTTCATCTGTTAGCGACGATATCACGGGGCGCAGGCGACCGTCCCTCACCCCACCAACCTTGCTCCCTCCAGCCCCAAATGCCGATCAGTCGACCAGCAGCAGCCGATCCGCAGTTCCCGCATGATGGTCAGGCCATGTGCGTCCGCCAGGGTGAGGCCCTGGTCGCCGAACTTCTTGACGACGAGGGCCGTCTTCTCCAGTTCGGCGGCGTCGAAGCCCCTGATGGTAAGGCCGGGGAGCGCATCGATGAAGGCGAGAAACTGCACCGCCCGGCGCTGGTCATAGCGGCGCAGAAACCATCCATGACCCTCGGCGATCACCAATGCGGAGACAACCAGAGGCGGCGGCTGGGAAAAGAGCCTGCGGAAGAGAGGGTGGAAGCTATCGGAGCGGTCCAGAAACGCGATGAGGGCCGAGGTGTCGACGTAACATTCAGTCTTTTTGGCCATACACGATTTCGTCGATGGATCGCGAAGAGCGCCGGTCGCCGGTCTCCACGAACCCGGCGAATCGCATCCACTGCCCTTCGCCACGCGGCCGGAGCGCTTGCTGGAGGGCGCGCCGCACGAACTCAGCGGTCGAAATCCCCAGCGATTTTGCTTCCGCTTTCACCAGAATGTATTCCCGTTCCTCGAGACTGATCTGCGTTCGGATCATGTTATCACGTCGTCAAATGATGATAACATACACGCCGGACCTATGCCAACGTCGTTGCTCCGGCAATGCGTCATCGATGTCTCGGACACCGCGCCCGGGGCACCCTCTACCGCGACGTGCTCGGCCTCGAAGTGCGAGCGATCTGGCTAGCGAACTTGATAGAGTGTTAGGAATCCGCTATGGACGCCAACGCCCATCCTCCGCTGTGGAAGACTCTATTAGCTTTCGGGATTATCTATTTTGTATGGGGATCTACATATTTCGCGATTCGCGTTGGCGTGCACGAGGTTCCGCCATTCCTTCTCGCGGCCATGCGGTTCCTGGTCGCGGGGGTCGTACTTTACGGCTGGATGCTCGCGCGCGGCGAGCGCTCACCGGCCGGGCGTCAGTGGATCTCCGCGTTCACACTCGCTCTGCTGATATTTGTTCTCGACTACGGGCTGGTGTTCTGGGCCGAGCAACGCGTGCCTTCGGGTGTTACCGCGGTCATGATGGCCACCATCCCGGTGTTCATGTCGCTCTCGGAAATCGTCTTCCTGCGAACGCAGAAGCTCACCGTTCGCTTGGCTTTGGCGCTCCTGATCGGGATTGCCGGAGTGGCAGTGCTGATGAGCCGCTCGTTGAACCTCGGCGGGGCGCCGATCGATAGAGCCGGCGCCGTGGCGCTGATCGTCGGATCGATGAGTTGGTCGGCGGCGGCCGCGCTGATGCGCAAGCTGCCGCTTCCGCCGTCCAAACTCATGAGCTCGGGAGCGCAGATGCTGGCCGGCGGAGTGTTACTGGCTCTCACGGCAGTCGCGCGGGGAGAACTGCGCGATTTTCATCCATCGGCCGTGTCAACGGGAGCGTGGCTCTCGTTGTTATATCTGATTGTCGCCGGCTCCATCGTCGCGTTTACGGCCTACGTGTGGCTGATTCATCATGAATCGCCAACCAAAGTTGGGACTTACGCGTATGTCAATCCGATTGTGGCCGTGCTGATTGGATATTTCCTGGGTGGCGAAACGCTTGGCGTGCGAACCATTCTGGGGACTCTGTTTGTTTTAGCGAGCGTAGTCGTGATCACGACGACGAAGGCGAAAAAGTCCGCTGCCACGCTCCCAGTCTCAAAGGTGGAGCTAACTACCGATTAATCGGCCATCCGGCGCGGTCATGATCTAGGGATTGTCGAGTCGGTTCTGAGCTCTGTGCCGCCCGCATGACCGCTCCCTAGCGGTCGCGGCTCCGAAACCCAAATGAGCGCATCGGAGCCGCGACCAGAGGGAGCGGCCCGGCCACGATCGGCTGGACGGCCTCGTCGACGGCTTTGCGATCAGCGCTACCTCGCCGCGGTCTCCTGGCTGAATACGCACTGCCACTTGCCGCCGCGCTTGAGCCATACGGAGGAGACATGGACTCGCGCGGCAAATTCCTTGCCGTGGCTGGTTCCGCTTTCGGTCAGCGTGTAAACGATGAGGCCAGAGTCCGCCGAGAGCGGCACGAACCTCACGTCGGCCATGGTGTATTCATGCAGACGGAATTCGGCCGTATGTTCGATCACTTCCGCTTTGGTGGCGGGGCCGTGCGCATCCACGAAGACGGCTTCATCGGCGGTGGAAGCGGCGAACGCAGCCAGGTCTCCGGTCTTCAGTGCATCGAGGCCCGCCCGTTCTTGAGCGACGATCTGCTCCCGAAGCGGATCGGCGGGAGAGCTGGCACCCGCTCGTCCCGCCGCTGGTGGCTGCGGTTGCGCGCAGGCAAGAGCTGCCATCATTGTCAACAAAACGCCGCTCGAAATTCCCGCGTTTCTCATCGCATTCTGCTGGAGGCTCAGCCGGCCAGAATCATGCTATCACGATCCTCCGATTGATGCCGCGCCAGGTCTACAGCAGCAGAGTCTCGATGCGATGCGCGTGAACCATGTTCTCGCAAGGTGACCAGGCGAAGACCGTGAACCGGCCATCCTGAGAGGCAACCAGCGCCACCGCGTCGTGCTGGTCGCGCACGAACTGCGCCGCCGACAGATGTCGCGTGCCTCCAAGTTGTGCCGGCTCGACCACCTCGGCACGGGCGCCTTCGATCGGCTCCGTCACGATCACCTCACTGACCAGCGACGATCCATCGCGCCGCACTATCTTGGCCCCAAACGCGAGCACCTCGTATTGGTCGGTAATCACGGTGGCCCCATCCACGGCCGTAAGGCCCGCGATACCGTCGACGGCGCGCCGCAGCGCATCCACCCAGCGCCGGTTCGAGTCGTCGGCGACGCGATCCCGCATGAGCTGGGCAAGCACCGAGAACGGCGGCGCGAGGGCGTAGAGGACTGGCTGCACAAGCGACTCCCGCCACATCTCCGTGTTCGAGGGCACTACGAGTAGCGAGCCGCCGCGGCCGTGGGCGCGCATCGAGACCGCGAGATGGATGAGCACGCTTACCGATTCGCTGGAAGCGTGCTGAGTGTCGAACCCGAGCAGCGAAGTCAACAGATCCGGGCAGTCCGGTAAGCGCGCGGCCTGTTCGTCGATCATTTTGACTTCGTCGCCCTGTATCACGGCGATATTCACGAATTTCTCGGATTCGTCGTCGCGGCTGTGCTTGACAACCAACAGGCCGGGTGCGACTACCTCCAGCACGAGGCAGAGCGCGGGCAGGTTGCGAGTGGCCCCCCAGACGAAGAACTGTTCCCCGTCGCGCCAGACGCCGAGGTGAATGCCGGGGCGCTCCACGGCCGGCGCCAGACGCGTGAGCGGCTGCGCCGCGAGCGGCAGCCGCCGCTCGAACTTCAGAGACCACTCCACTGTTTCCGGCGCAACGAACGCCAGCGAGATGCGCGGCATGTAGCCTTCTTCGCGCCGAAGGCTGGCCCAGAAAGCCGCCTCGATAATCGCCTCAATGGTAGCGGAGTCTGGCGCCGTCGCAGGTTGTTGGCACTGCTGAGGCGAGCTTCCGAGGTGTTGCGCAAAATGGGCGCCGATCCGGGCGGCCGCCGCCCTCGCGGCTGGGTATGCCGGCTGCGTCATTGGGCGGCCCGTGTGTGCTGGTGCGGCCCGCCGACTCTGGGCGGCGCGAGTGCTTTCTCACATATGCCTGAGGTGTTCATGTACGAACTGGACCGCCATGGCGCCCTCGCCGACAGCCGACGCGACGCGCTTGACCGAGCCGGACCGCACGTCCCCCGCCGCGAACACGCCCGGCCGGCTCGTCTCCAGTAGGAGTGGCTGGCGACCGGAAGTCCAGTAAGGAGAGTGGGCCAGATCCGCGCCGGTCCGGACGAACCCTTTTTCATCCCTTTCGATTTCCTGCGGGAGCCAACTGGTCCTCGGGTCAGCGCCGATAAAGCTGAACACACCTGGGGTCTCCACGGTCCGCGCTTCGCCGGTCTTACTGTGGACGATATCGACGGAGGCCAAGTGCCCGTTGCCATTCATTTGGCGGATGGTCGAGTTGCAGAGCAACTCGATGTTGGGTGTCTGCTCAATCCTCTGCACCAGATAGCTGGACATGCTCTTGTGCAAGTCATCGCCGCGGATCACAATCAGCACGCTGCGGGCGTGGCCGGAAAGAAAAACGGCCGCCTGGCCGGCTGAATTACCGCCGCCCACAACGACTACCTGGCTGCCTTGACACAGGTGGGCCTCCGCCAGGGTCGCGGCATAGTAGACGCCGGTGCCCTCGAATCTGTCTGCCCCCGCCACGCCCAATCGGCGGTAGTCTGCCCCGGTGGCAATCAGCAGGCACTTGGCGGTCACCGTCTCGCTTCCATCCAGCCGCACCAGGGTGTAAGCGTTTTCGAAGGCCAATCGGTTCACCAGAGTGGGGACCGACAAATGGGCGCCGAATTTGTTGGCTTGGAGGATGGCGCGGCCAGCCAGTTCACTGCCCGTCAAACCGGTGGGAAAGCCGAGGTAGTTTTCGATTCGCATGCTGCTGCCAGCTTGCCCGCCCGGCGCGGTCTGTTCGAGTACGGCGGTCCTCAGCCCCTCGGAGGCGCCATATACAGCCGCCGCAAGACCCGCCGGACCGGCGCCCACAACCACCAGGTCGTAGACCAGATCTTCCAGGGGCTGATGGATGCCGATGGCGTCGGCGAGCTGCCGGTTGGAAGGATTCCGCAGAAGCAGCATCCGGCCGCAGGCGACCACGGGCGTGTCGGATTCGGTCACGCCGAATTGCCGGAGTAACCGGTCCACATTGGGATCGTTCTCGACATCCACCCAGGTAAAGAGAATGCGATTCTTCGATAAGAAGTCACGCACCCGGAAAGTGTCCGGGGAGTAACGCGACCCGATCACTCGCAGGCCGGTGAAGTTGGGAGATTCGCGTAAAAGCTGCCGTCGCGCGATGAAGGCCTGGAGAACGATATCGCTAATAGCGGGGCACTGGTTGAGAACTTGCCGCAGGGCGTCTCCGGTGATTTCGTACACCTCGCAGTCGCCCCTGGCAATGCCGCTGACGACGGCCGGCAGGCCGGTGAGGTGCGAGATGTCACCGGTGAATTCGCCAGGACGATGGACTGTGATCGTCTTTGGCGCATCGCCCGAGTAATCGACTATCTCGACCTCGCCCGACTTCACAACGAAAAAGTTCATGTTCCGATCGCCTACCGCAAAGAGCGTTTGCCCATCCCGGAACAACTTCGGTTCGGCATGCGTGCAGCCCGCCAGTTGGCGGATTTGTGCTTCATCGAGGGTGGGGAAAGCGACCGACAGGAGGTTGTTTGCGCTCATGGCTCGAAACTCGCTTCATCGCGGCTCGCCGTCGCCCGCGCCTCAATTGTCCAACTCACCCGGTATGATGTCATCGATATAGCACCACATCCAGCTCTCGCCTGGTTCCAGGGAGCGAACCAGTGGATGCCTCGTCGCATGGAAGTGCTTGGTGGCGTGCTTGTTCTTGGAGGAGTCGCAGCATCCCACGTGACCGCAAGACAGACACAGGCGCAAGTGCACCCAGGTGTCGCCGAGTTTGAGACATTCTTCACAGCCCTTCTTGGTTGTGCTTCTGACCTTGATCTGATCGAGATGAATGCAGGCTGCTGGCATATTCAGTCCCAGGGATGATGCCAGTGTATACCAAGAGTAGTTAACTTCGCCGCAGAACACGGGGACTGCGGTGCGAAATCGTACAGAGCATTCGTCCCGAAGCGATCCTGCTGCTCGCGGTCTAGGGCCGATTTCGGGCCGCAAATCATCACTCGAAGAGGTCGAGGATCGAGAACCCGTTAACGAGCATTCAAACCAGAGTTATCGCGGCGGCGTAAACTAACAGGAGATCGCATGAACGTGCCCACCAGCACAAAGGTCACTGGCGTTGGCGCTGTCGAGAACGCATGCTCGGCGAATGTGTATGGAACTGAACAAGCGCCTCGAACCGTTTTGGGCTGGTCGGAACTCCAAGTATCGTCAAGGCTCCTGGGAGGTTGGATTACGATGAAAGGGACACAAGCGCTCCACAGTCTGGGGCAGAGCATTTGGCTCGACAATATCACGCGCGACCTGCTGGATAGCGGCACGCTGCAACGGTACATCGATGAACTGTCGGTGACGGGGCTCACTTCGAATCCGACGATCTTCGACCACGCGATCAAGAACAGCGCGGCATATGACCCGGCGATCCGCGAGAAGGTGAGCAAGGGTAAGTCGGGAGAGCCGCTCTTTTTCGAGTTGGCGCTGGAGGACCTTACGCGGGCCGCGGGCTTGTTTCGGCCGGTCCACGACCGGACGCAAGGTGTGGACGGGTGGGTGTCTTTGGAAGTTTCGCCATTGCTGGCTTATGACACCGGGAGCACCTTGGCCGCCGCCAAGGAACTGCACGCGCGTGCGGGGCAGCCGAACCTGTTCATCAAGATCCCCGGCACGAAGGAAGGTCTGCCCGCGATCGAGGAGGCGATTTTTGCCGGTGTGCCGATCAACGTCACCCTCTTGTTTTCCCGCGAGCAATACGTGGCGGCTGCCGAGGCCTTCCTGCGCGGGGTGGAGCGGCGCATCGATGCCGGGCTCAAGCCCAGCGTAGGCTCGGTCGCCTCGATATTCGTCAGCCGCTGGGACGCCGCGGTGATGGGCAAGGTGCCCGACTCATTGCGCGACCAGCTCGGCATTGCCATCGCCATGCGCACATACAAGGCGTATCGTGCGCTGCTCGATTCTCCCCGCTGGCAACGTGCACTTAACTCCGGTGCAAGTCCGCAGCGGCTGCTATGGGCCAGCACCGGGACCAAGGATCCCAAGGCGTCCGACGTCCTTTACATAAAGGCGCTCGCTGCTCCTTTCACGGTGAATACGATGCCGGAAGGTACGTTGAAAGCGCTCGCCGATCACGGCGAGGTGGATTCGACGCTGCCGGCGGATGGCGGCGACTGCGAGGAAGTACTGGCGCGGTTCGCCCAGGCCGGAATCGATGTCGACGCATTGGCCGCCCAGCTTCAGGAAGAGGGGGCGAAATCGTTCGTCAAGTCCTGGAATGAACTGATGACGGTAATCGCCGACAAGAGTGTTGCGCTCAAAACCGCCGCAGCCCGTTGAAGGAGATCGAAAGGAATAGGAAATGTCACTACCCGCAACAACAGACGCCACGAGTCAGACTCTCGAACCCCTGGCCCAACGGCGGTCCTGGAAGGCTCTGCGAAGCCACTATAAGAAGGTTCGAGAGATCCATCTGCGAAGCCTGTTCGCGGAAGATCCTGGCCGGGGTGAACGGATGACGGCCGAAGCCTCCGGCATTTTCCTGGATTATTCGAAGAACCGGATCACGGACGAAACTCTCAAGCTCCTCGTCCGGTTCGCCGAGAAATCGGGTCTGCGGGAACGGATCGAGGCAATGTTCCGAGGCGACAAGATCAATGTAACGGAGAAGCGCGCGGTCCTGCACATAGCCCTGCGCGCACCCAAAGGAACGTCCATCGTGGTTGATGGCGAGGACGTCGTTCCCCAGGTCCACGACGTGCTGGATAAGATGACCGCCTTCACCAACCGCGTCCGCAGTGGGGAATGGAAAGGGCACACCGGCAAGAGCATCCGCAACGTCATCAACATCGGGATTGGCGGCTCCGACCTCGGACCGGTCATGGCTTACGAGGCGCTGAAACATTACAGCGCCCGGAATATGACTTTCCGTTTCGTCTCCAACGTCGATGGCACGGACCTCACCGAGGCTGTTCGCGATCTCGACCCTTTGGAAACGCTCTTCATTGTCTCTTCGAAAACCTTCACCACGCTGGAGACCATGACGAACGCCCACTCTGCTCGCGCCTGGTCGCTCGCCGGTCTGGGCGGTGATGAAAGCTCGGTTGCCAGGCACTTTGTGGCCGTGTCGACGAACGCGGGGGAAGTAGCGAAATTCGGTATCGACACCGCCAACATGTTCGGGTTCTGGGACTGGGTTGGCGGGCGGTATTCCATGGATTCGGCGATCGGGCTCTCGACAATGCTGGCCATCGGACCGGATAACTTCCGAGCGATGTTAGACGGCTTCCATCAGATGGACGAACACTTTCGCACCACTCCGTTCGAACGCAATCTCCCAGTGTTGATGGGCCTGCTGGCTGTCTGGTATACGGACTTCTTCGGCGCCGAGACAGTTGCTGTGCTGCCGTATGAACAGTATCTCAAACGGTTTCCCGCCTATCTGCAGCAGTTGACCATGGAGAGCAACGGGAAGCATGTCACACTCGACGGCAGCCAGGTCACTTACTCGACGAGCCCGATTTACTGGGGTGAGCCGGGAACCAACGGCCAGCATTCCTTCTATCAGTTAATCCATCAGGGCACACGCCTGATTCCGTGTGACTTCATCGCGTTTGGACAAGCGGTCAATCCGCTGGGACCACACCATGACATGCTGCTGGCGAACGTTTTCGCCCAGAGCGAAGCGCTGGCTTTTGGCAAGACGCTTGAGCAGGTACAGGCCGAGGGCACGCCGGACTGGCTCGCGCCGCACCGCGTCTTCGAGGGCAACCGCCCGTCGAACACAATACTCGCCCAGCGGCTCACGCCGGAGACACTCGGCAAGCTCGTCGCGCTTTACGAACATAGTGTGTTCACTCAGGGCACGATCTGGCAGATCAACTCGTTCGATCAGTGGGGCGTGGAACTGGGCAAGGTGCTGGCTCAACGGATCATCCCGGAGCTCGAGAGCCAGCAAGAACCCAACCTCGGACACGACAGTTCCACCAACAACGTAATCCGCCGATATCGAAGCATTAGGGAGACGCAGAAGGAGTAAGTGATGCAACTTGGAATGGTAGGTCTGGGAAGGATGGGAGCAAACATGGTGCGCCGCCTTCTGAGAGGAGGGCACCAGTGCGTTGTTTTCGACAGGTCACCGAAAGCCGTGCAGGAGTTGGCCGCGGAACACGCGACACCGTGTTCGACAATGCGGGACCTCGCGGAAAAACTCGATAAGCCGCGGGCGGTCTGGTTGATGGTGCCAGCCGCGGCCGTGGACGATACGATCGCCGGCCTTCGGACATATCTCGATGCGGGAGATACTCTCATCGACGGCGGTAATTCTTATTACGTCGATGACATCCGTCGGGCGAAGGATCTCGCAGCGAACGGAGTTCCATATGTCGACGTGGGGACGAGCGGCGGCGTCTTTGGCCTGGAACGAGGCTATTGCATGATGATCGGGGGCGAGGCGAGCGCGGTGACGCGCCTCGATCCGATCTTCGCAACGCTAGCGCCGGGCGCAGGCGACATTGCGCGCACCCCCGGGCGAGAGAAGCTTGACGGCACCGCCGAACAAGGCTACTTACACTGCGGCCCGAGCGGCGCCGGCCATTTTGTGAAGATGGTCCACAATGGCATCGAATATGGCCTGATGGCCGCCTACGCCGAAGGTCTTAGCGTTCTGCGCGACGCCAACGTGGGGAAGGCGCAGCGTACAATCGACGCGGAGACAACACCGCTGCGCGAACCGGAGCATTACCAGTACGATTTCAACGTGCGCGATATTGCCGAAGTGTGGCGGCGCGGCAGCGTCATCGCGTCATGGTTGCTGGATCTGACGGCAGCCGGACTGGTGGAGGATTCCTCGCTCTCGCAGTTCGCCGGCCGCGTGTCGGATTCGGGCGAGGGAAGGTGGACGATTCAAGCGGCGATCGATGAGTCAGTGCCGGTACCCGTTCTATCCGCCGCACTCTATCAGCGCTTCAGCTCACGCGGGGAAGCCGACTACCAAGACAGGTTGCTGTCAGCGATGCGTTACGGGTTCGGCGGGCACCTGGAGAAAGCAGCCGCCGGATAACCCGCGATCAGAGATGGAGGGAACCCAGATGAATTTGCAACAGCTCAAAGACACCGCGACGAAGCTGCTGGCTGGCGATAAGGGCCTGCTGGCAATGGATGAAAGTACTTCGACCTGCAACCGACGATTCGCCAAGCTAGGGATTCCCCAGACGGAGGAGGCTCGGCGCGCCTACCGGGAGCTGATTGTCAACACTGCCGGCCTGGGAGACTCCATTAGTGGTGCGATCCTCTTTGACGAGACGATTCGCCAGCGCAAGAAAGATGGCACACCATTCGTCAAAGCCCTCGATGATGCGGGGATCGTGCCTGGCATCAAGGTTGACCTCGGCGCAAAAGACATGGCGCTTCATCCTGGCGAGAAAGTAACCGAGGGCTTGGACGGGTTGCGCGAACGCCTGGCCGAATACTCTCAAATGGGCGCGCGTTTTGCCAAGTGGCGGGCGGTGATTGTCGTGGGCGATGGCATTCCCAGCCGGGCTTCCATCAAGGCCAACGCGCAGGCGCTGACTCGCTACGCCGCGTTGTGCCAGGAGGCGGCGCTTGTCCCTATCGTCGAGCCTGAGGTGCTCATGGACGGCGACCATACACTGGAACGCTGCGGCACGGTAACAGACGAAGTATTGCACACAGTTTTCCACCAGCTCTACACGCAAGGCGTGGCTCTGGAGGGTATGATCCTGAAGCCTAACATGGTGCTTCCAGGATTGGCCTGCCCAAAGCAGGAAACGGTGGACGAAGTGGCCGACGCCACCGTGAAATGTCTGTTGCGATCTGTTCCTGCCGCCGTGCCGGGGGTTGCGTTCCTGTCGGGCGGCCAATCCGCCGAATTGGCTTCCGCTCGTTTGAATGCCATGAATGTCAGATTCAAATCGCGATTGCCCTGGGCAGTGACGTTTTCGTTCTCCCGCGCCATCCAGCAGCCGGCTTTGGAGATTTGGCGAGGCGACGACAGCCACGTATTAGCGGCACAGCGAGCTCTGCAACATCGAGCAAGCTGCAACCGAGCTGCGCGCCGCGGCGAATACAATGCGGCGATGGAGAGTGCCCCGCAACTTGCTCGACCCGCGGCATCGAGAAACGCCGGAGTTTGAACGCTTCCGAGAGGCCATCGGAGGCGAGAGACAGTGGCCGATAATCGCGAATAACGTTACGTGAACCCTGGGGCTGCGAAGGGTGCCGAGAAGAATTTGCGAACTTGACGTCCCCCTGACCTACGGTTACTGGCAACGCAAATTCGGCGGCGGGTCCTGAACGCGACTTTCGAGCGAGTGCTGCTGGCGCGCACTTCCCACCTCGGCATATCTCGCCAATCAACGAGTCGACTACTCGCCCAAATCGGTTGATCGATGCTGGGGCGTCCGCCAGGAGTAATTCTCCGAAAAGCCGCCCTCCCCGGTCTCGAAGGCCCTCGAATTGCGTATACGGTGACTCACGGGCACCCAGAATCTTCGGGTGGATCGTCAAACCAAAGCGGAGTGGGATTCGTCTGTGAGAGACGCAGATTCCCAAGCGAATGACCTCGCAGAGCGCGAGAAGGCGAAGGCGGCCACGCCGAAAGGCCTCCATCGCCCAGAGCGCCTACGCTGACATGATTGTAACAATTATTTTTTGTCACGAACATTGCTGGCACGCGACTATGAAAGATGACGGGCGCTCGCGTATCGACTGGCCTGGACCTTTTCCGCCCGGTCTACGCGGTCTGTAATTGCAATTGACCACGGGCCTGCAAGGCGAACGTCCTGCCTCAGGGTCAGCCCGCCCCAAGCGGCCCGCCGACGCGACCGATTCATATTCAGATTGAGTACAATTGACTAAGACTTTAAGATTCTAAAGACTGGAGATGCGGATGACCCGGGTGGTACTGCGGCCCAACCGGCCGACGGTGATTTGTGAGGTCTTTGAGGATGAGGTGGTGGCCATCAACCTCGAGACCGGGGCGTACTTTGGGATGAGTGACATCGCCAGGGAAGTCTGGCGGCTCGCCGAAAGCGAGATGCCGCTGGATGACATAATCGCTCACCTGGCGGAGCGATACTCCAAGGAGCCCGAGCGAATCGCCGCGGACCTTGCATCGTTCACTAGTAGCTTGTTGGAACACGGGCTGGTTGTCGAGGCGCCGGCGGACGGGAGTGCTCCAGCAGCCCGGTTCACCGGTCCGGCGGGAAGCTGGGAAGCTCCCAAATTGGCGGTGTATGAAGACATGAAGGACCTGTTGTTGCTGGATCCGATCCACGACGTGGACGAGACCGGGTGGCCGGCGCGCAAGCAGGATGTCGTAGCTTGAGCGTCTGTACGGCAACACCGGTCGAATTCACGGAGGCGGCGGAGACGTGTTTTGTCCGCGCCGCCAAGGCCTCAGGGCTGCACAAGCGCGCGTTCATCCTGGGCGGACATCGCATCGAGATGCAGTTCGCCGGCACGAAGTTGCTGGACCCGATGACGCGCGCGCTGGCGCATTGCGCAGTACCCGTGGAAGGCGCGGCGGAGTTGCGCGTGTGTTTCTTCGACACGGAATCCACGGGGACGCCCATGGCGCGTCCGGCGTGGAGTCCGGACCAATATACGGGCAGCGGCCAAATTGCCAACTTCTGCGACGAGCGCGTCGAGACCAGCTATCAATTGTGGTGGGATGTGTTCCAATGCCTCGACCGCGAACGAAAGGTCGCGCTATATTGGACGCCTTCCTGGCGGGTGCTGCCGTGGTGGGAAGTCAGCTTCCCTCTGCGGGTGATCCTGCACTGGTGGCTGCGAGACACCGAATGGCAACCGGTGCATGCGGCCGCGGTGGGCTCCGCGGATGGCGGCGTGCTGATCGCCGGACCTTGCGGGGCGGGAAAATCGACCACCGCGCTCTCCTGCCTGGGCAGCCGGCTGCATTATGCCGGCGACGATTACACGTTGGCGCGGGTAGGGCCCTCGCCACACGTATCCTGCTTGTACAGCACAGCGAAACTGGATCCGGAAGGGCTCGAACGGTTTCCGCATTTGGCGGCTAGCGTCACGAATCGCGACCGGCTGGATCGCGAGAAGGCCATGCTGTTCCTCAATGAGTCGCAACCGGCAGCTCTGATCGGCGGATTTCCCGTACGCGCAGTGGTGGTCCCGGAGGTTACCGGGCGGCGCGACACGGCACTAGAGCCGGCGGCGCAATCGCTGGCTATGCTCGCGCTGGCCCCGACTACCACCAAACACCTCCCGGCGGCGCGGGCGCGCACGGCCGCCAAACTGATCCGGCTGACCAAGTCCGCGGCCTGCTACAGGCTGCTGGCCGGCACCGACCTGGCGCAGATTCCCGAGGCTCTGACCGGTCTGGTGGAACGGTTGAACCGGAACGCCATCCACACGTGACACAAATGCCGAACCCTCTGGTGAGCGTAATCATCCCGGCCTTCAATGCAGCGCATTTCTTGCCGAACGCGGTGGCCAGTGTGCGCCGGCAGTCCTACGCGCCGCTGGAGATCGTGATCGTCGACGACGGCTCCGCGGACGACTGCGCGGGGGTAGCGGCGGAACTGGGGGACGCGGTGCGCTACGTCCGTCAGGAGCAGTCCGGGCCTGCCGCGGCGCGTAACCGGGGCCTCGAACTCGCCCGAGGTGAGTTCGTGGGTTTCCTCGATGCCGACGATGAATGGCCGGAGCAGAAGCTCTCGATCCAGATGTCCCGTCTGCTGGCGGAACCGGAACTCGATGCGGTGCTGGGCCGGGTGCGCTATGTAGCCATCGAAGGCGGCGAAATTCCGGACTTCGCCTTCGAAGGGCCGGACCACGAAATCACCAATGTGCACCTGGGCAGCGGCTTATACCGGCGCCGCGTGTTCGATCGGATAGGCAACTTTGACCCCAGTCTGCGCTATAGCGAAGACGTCGACTTTTTCCTGCGGGCTCGCGAATCGCGATTGCACATGCGCATTTTGCGGCCGGTGACGCTGATTTACCGGCTGCACGGCGCCAACATGACGCGCGAACGGGCGGCGGTCGACCGGCATCTTGCGATAGCTTTGAAACGCTCGATCGACCGGCGGCGCCGGATGGGAAAGGGCGGGATGGCACCGCTCGACCGTTGGTTCTCCTACGACGAATGGTGGCCGGGGACGTCACCGCTGGTGAGCGTGGTCGTACCCGTGTTTAACGGCGCGCGCTATCTGCGCCAGGCAATCGAGGGAATTCTGGGGCAAACCTACGGGCCAGTGGAGATTATCGTGGTGGACGACGGGTCGACCGACCAGACCGCGGAAGTGCTGGATGAATTCGGGCCACGCATCCGCCGCGTGAGCCAGACGCACTCCGGCCAGTCGGTGGCGCGCAATCGCGGTGTGGAACAGGCGACGGGGAAGTACCTGGCGTTCCTGGACGCCGACGACCTTTGGCCCGCGGAGAAATTGACGGACCAGGTTGCCATTCTGGAAGAGAGCCCGGAATGCGACCTCCTGTTCGGCCACGTTGAGCAATTTAGAGAGAACGCCGCTGGGACATCCCAACCGATGCCGGGGCATGTGCCAGGAACCTTGATGATGCGGCGGGATGCGTGGCCCCGGGTGGGGCTGTTGCGCAGCGATGTGAAGGTGGGCGAGTTTCTGGACTGGATGTTGCGGGCCCGGCAGCAGGGGATGCGCGAGCGGATGGACCCAAGGGTGTGGTTGCGCCGGCGGATTCACGGGGACAACCTGGGCGTACGGGAACGGGATGCGCGCGGCGACTACCTGCGGCTATTGAAGGACTCGATGGACCGGCGGAAGCAACCGACGGCGCCGGTGGCCAGCAATGGATAGCATTCGCGTTGGAAAGCTACGCGGAGCGGGGCGGGAGGCCTGGCGTTACTACTGGATGCAATTCCGCGGAAGCCGGGCGCGTCTGGCGGCTGTGGTGGTGGCGTCCGTGGTCGCCTCGTTTCTTTTCCTGCCGGTAGTGCTGCTGGTGCGCGTGGTGTTCGACCGCTACCTGCCGTCGGGCGATCTGCGGGGGCTGGTTCTGGCCGCCGCGGCCATCCTTGGAGCAAGCGTGGCTGGAGCCGGGGTAGCGTTTTGGATCCGGCGCACCACTCTGGAAATCACCAAGAACGTAATCCTCGAATTGCGTTGCCGCCTGGAGGAACGCATCTATCAACTACCGCGCGATCTGTTCTCGAGCGGCGACCATCTCCAACTGCACGACACGATTGTGCAGGATACAGAGCGGATCGATGTGATGAGCAACGCCGTGGTAGCACAGGCGCTGCCGGCGGCCCTGGTGGCGGCGACGCTCACGCTGGTACTGCTGCGGATGAACTGGCTGCTCACGGCCGTGCTGCTGGCGGCGGTGCCGGTAGTGATCGGCCTCGACCGGTGGCTGCGCGGCCGCTTAAAGGAGGACGTGTGGAGGTTCCGCACGGCGTTCGAGCGTTTCAGCCGCGGGGTGTTGTTCTTGTTGGAGGCCATCGACCTGACGCGTCTGCAGAACGCCGAACGGGCGGAGCTGGCCCGCCAGCGTCAGACGGCGGATGTGCTGCGCGCGGCAAGTCTGCGACTGGCCTGGTTCGACACGCTGTTTCAACTGAGCCAGGGCACGCTAAGCCTGGCCGCCAGCCTGGCGATCCTGCTGGTGGGCGGAATGGCTGTCACGCACCACCGTATGACGGTTGGCGATCTGCTGGCATTCTACGTGACAGTGCGGCTGTTGAACTCGCAGACCAACACGCTGATTGCAAGTGTTCCCGAGATCGTAACCGGTGCGCAGGCGCTGGCCGACGTTTATGGACTGCTGATCCACGCCGGGGGCGACCCATACCACGGGTGCCGCAGTCTCGATTTTGCGGGAGAAGTGGAGCTGCGAAACGTTTCCTTCTGCTATGTACCGGGACGCTGGGTGCTGCGCCACGCCGATCTGCGCATCGCGCCCGGAGAGATTCTCGCACTGGTAGGGCCCAACGGCTGCGGCAAGAGTTCCATCGTGTGGCTGTTGTGCGGATTCTACCGGCCTCAGGAGGGCAGCGTTCTGGCCGATGGCACTCCGTACGACCAAATCGATATCAGGCAGCTTCGCCGCCAGTTGGGCGTGGTTCCGCAGGACCCGCTGTTGTTTCCGGGCACGGTACTGGAGAACATCGCGTACGGCCAGCCGCAGGCGAGCGAGCGGGGGATCCGCGAAGCGGCGGAGTGGTCCACCGCGCATGAGGCGATTGAGGCCATGGATCGGGGCTATGAGACGCCGATCGGCGCCGATGGGCAGATGATTTCGGGCGGCCAGCGCCAGCGGATCGCAATCGCGCGGGCGCTCCTGGGCCAGCCGCGGCTGCTGATCCTGGACGAGCCCACCAATCACCTGGATGCGGCAGCCATCCAGGAGCTTATGGACAATCTCCGGCATCTGCCGCAGCGCCCGGGCGTGCTGGTAGTGAGCCACGATCCACGCATCATCGAGCATTGCGACCGCGTGTACCGCATGCCCGCAAACGGCGTGGGCGCGCTGGAATTTCGCGAGACAAAGGAGAAAGTGCGCTGATCCTGAGCGATTTCAGTGGGGGTTGCTGGCCTAACGAGCGGCAGGAATTGCTGCTGAAGGCGGCTCTGCTCGATGGCGATGCGGCCTGCCAGGCGTATCGCGAATGGCAGACGCGGGGCGGCCTGGACCGTCTGGATACGGGTTCGTACCGTTTACTGCCGCTGGTGGGCCACAATCTGCGAAGAACCGGTTTTGAGCACGAGGAGTTGGGCACGCTGCGCGGGTTGCACCGCAAGACTTGGTGCGAGAATCGCCTATTGTTCGCCAAATTGGCGCCGGCGGTCGCCATGCTGCAGCAAGCCGGGATTCCGGTGATTCTGCTGAAGGGTGTGCCGCTGTCGTTGCGCTATTACAACGACGTGGGCCTGCGGCCGATGCACGATCTGGACCTGATGGTGCCGGAGTTGCGCGCTCCGGAAGCTATGCGGCTGTTCGACTCGGCCGGCTGGTCGCGACTCTGGTGGTTCCGCTACCACTTGGGCCCTCGCGACCTGGTGTTCCGCCAGGCGCTAGGGTACAAAGACGGGAGTGGCCGCGAAGTGGACCTCCACTGGCATGCGCTGTATCAGGCCACGTTTCACGGCGCGGACGAGGCCTTCTGGAACTCCGCTGAACCGCTGGAATTTGAGGGGATGCGGGTGCAGGCCTTATGCCCCTCCGATGAACTGCTGCACGCTTTGGTGCACGGACCCATGTGGAACGAGATTCCGCCGATGCGCTGGGTGGCGGATGCGGTAACGGTGGCGCGCCACGGGGCCATCGACTGGGACCGCCTGGTGTCGCTGACCGGGCGCCTGCGGGTAACACTCTGGGTGCAAGCGGCATGCGGCTATCTGGTGCGGGTGTTCGACGCCCCGATTCCGGAGCGTGTCCTGGATGGCCTGGCTCGCCTGCCCGTGGATGCGGCGGAGCGGGTGGAGTTCGAGGCGAGCCAGAAGCCGCTGCCGGCACCCAAATTGTCGGATACGGTGCGGTCCATTTGCGTCAGCTACCAGCGCCGGGCGCGAGGGAGCGGGGTGCTGGAACGGATGACGGATTTTCCCCGGTTTGTCTGCTTGTGCCTGCAAATGGAAGGGCCTGCGGAACTCTGCGCGCGAGCGGCCAAGTGGGCGGCCCGGCGTGTCATTGCCGGTGTTGTCAGACCACGGAACTGGCACCGGAGCGTCGTGGCACCCTCCCGAGATCAAACCTGATCGCCTGCGCCGCTTGATCGTCTAATTTGGTCCCGCCTGGCTACTGGCTCGCGCAGGTCACATACACGCCGCCCCTGCTCTGGAACCCCGCGATCTGAGCCTGCACTGGCTGGTCGCCCGAGGGAACCGGGGGAATGGTCACGTTGAGCTGATACAGCCCCGCCTCCACCAGATTCGCCGCGTTCACGACGGCGCTTACTCCGCCGACGGACACTGTCGGCGTACCCGCCAGGGGTACGGCCTGCCAGATCAGTTGCGCCGGCGATACCGGCGGATTGGTCGGGCCGAATCCGGTAGCATAGAGTTCGATCTCCTCGCCCACCTGCGCCGGCCGGCTGCCCGGTCCGGCCGGTCCCACCAGTGTTCCATCCGCGTGGCGCGCCGCGATGTAATTCGTTCCATTCATCGCCCAGACGAAGAACTGCGGGGTCATCCGCTGCTTCACCACGGTGCCCGGGTAGCTATTCGCTTGGCCCGTGTTTACCTGCACCGTAACCGGCCCCAATGCGGGATCGTCCGGCGCAACCAGGTTGATCTGGCCGGGACTGATGTAATCGATGTACGCCGGTTTGCCGTTGATGGTTACGCTGACGCCGCCGAGCGAGGTGGGAAACTGCTGATCGGCGGGGCCCGGCGTCCAGGTCTGCGGAGCGGAGGCGAAACCGCTGCCAAGAATCGTCACCCATGCTCCCGACGCTATCGCAGGCTGAAAGCCGGCTGAGTCGACCACCGCCCGCACCTTCGACGCGGGCGCCGCCACCGGCTGCCGGCGTTGGAGCAGAATGCCATCGGTCGCGGCCAGGGTGACCTGCGGCGCGGGCGATCCATCGTTGTAGCGCGCGGCGGAAGTGACATAGACGGCGTCAGCGATCAGCGGCGTACCTGCATCGGCGTTCGAGATGGTGAGAACCGGTGAGCTTGCCGCGGTGAGCGCCACGCCGCTGAAGATAGTGTGCCATTGGTCGCCCGCAGTGGCGCTGCTCTGATCGAGATTCGCCGAAGCCACCACGTTGCCGCCCGAGACAATCTGATACTGAGCGTTCTTTGTCCAGCCCGCCGCGCCTGGCGGATCCGGCAGCCAGACCTGAATCGTGTACTGGCCATCGGCGGGGATGCTCAGGTTCCACTGCGCGGTTCCCTGAGAACTCTCAGACTCCTGCAACGAACCTCCCCACGCGTTGGCCCAAGGGCCCACGGGGACTTTAAATCCGCCGGAAATATACACGACATTCCACGTTCCGCTGGCGCTGAACCCCGCATCCGAATCGTCCACGATGTATTGATCGAGTGGCGCCTGGGCGCCCGTGAAACGCTGGAGGCCCGGTTCGAGCGCGACGGTCTGCGAGCCGCTGGTGCCGTTCAGCACCGCAACGCCGTCGCTGAAGTCGCGTTGGAAGATGTCGGGCGCCTGTTGGAAAAGCTGGACGCCATCGATCCACACGTTGCCGGCCACATCTCCCACGTCGAATTGCAGCGTGCCATCCCCGGCGGTCGCGTTGGAGACGAAGGTGAGCGTATCGAGCGTCCATGCCGTGCCCAGCGACGCCTGGGAGGAAAGCCCGTAGTTCGCATAGGGAGGATTTGCGCTCACCATATCGACCGTAATCGTGCGCGGAGAGTCCGACCGCGCCCAGAACTGCACCTGGTAATTTGCGCCGGCCACCACTGGCAGCGGCGACTGAGACAAATTCGCCTGCCACGGATAGCTGTCCGCGGAGGTGACATCGATGTGAGCCGACGAGTTCCCTTCCGCCGCGACGGAATTGTCGAGCGTCAGCGTTGCGCTTTCCTGCCCGTCGTCGTCCACGAAAAACGACCACCCCGCGAGTCCGTTCTCAAACCCGCCGTTGGTAAGGAAATTCGGTCCCGGCCCAGGGCCCACCCGCACGGCCGGACCCAGCGGCTGGCCCAGGTGAAAATCGTATTCGTCGTACCACCAGTTGACGCAACATTGGGTGTCTCCCAGATCGTAGGTGAAGAAGCCGTCGTTCATCAGCGCGGTTGCCAGGCCAAAGCGCATGTTGGGATAGAACGTCTGAGCGAACGCGATGGTCGAGGCGGGGAGCGTCGCCATCGGCTGATATCCGTATCCGTACGAGATGACGTTCGGCGGCCCCGACTGTATCTGCTCGACCTTCGGAGAGAGGCCCTGCAGGAACGGATCCTGATAGTCTCTCCAGAAATCGCCGAACGACATTTCTCCTTCCCGCACGTTCACTGCTTCGTACGCCAGACTGTCTCCATTAAACAGGCTCATGAGCTGCGGGTCCGCGGGGCTTTGGGTGTGACCCACAAGAAGGCCATAGGGAACGAGATTGTGCAGGGTGTTGATTTCGAGAATCACCCCGGCGCGCCACGCCGCATCGAGAGTCGCGGAATTGTCCGGAACGCCATTTCCCGCGCTGCTGATCTGAACCGGGTTGCCATAAACGTCGGTGGTATACCAGGAAACCGTGTAGAACACGTTGTCGAAAAACACGCCATCGTAAGCGAGGCCGCCCTCGAGCAATTGCTGGTACACATAATTGGCGACACCCACAGCGACATCGGGCCGGGTCAGGTTCAGCACGTAGACAGCGCCCGGGGCGATCTGGATATTGTTGCCCTGAGTGTCCTTCAGATAATAATCGTCGGGGAAGTTTTCCCAGGGCCCGGCGTACGTTGCGGCCGCGCCCATCAGGGCGATCGTTCCGGGGTCGGCCGCTCGTAGCGTAAAGACCTGATCGAAACTCATGCCAGGACTCAGATAGAGCTGGACCTTCGCCGCCTCGGCAGGCTGGGTGTCGTAGACGTACGCACCTCCCCAGATACTGCCGATACGCGGGAAGTCTCCGTTCGGCTCGGCTACGTCGCGATACTGGGGAGCCCAGAAACCGGTGACGGACGCGCAGCGGATGAAGACGTTGTTCACTACCTGGGGGTCCGCATTGAGCCCGGTCACCATCACCCGATGCGTCGGGGTCGGCCCGGCGATGTCAACCGGCTGCATTTGGCTCAGGTCCAGCAGCGTATTCACCGAGTAGCCGCAGGTGTCCGGCTGAGGCGTGTTGAAGGAAAGACTCAGGCTGGTGGTGCCCGGCGCCAGCAGGGAATTGGGCGGATTGACGTTGGTTAGCGAGATGGGAGGGGGCGTTTGGCAAAGTGCGGCCCGGCAAGCCAACACGCTCAACGCGATCACCCATCCTCGACGCGGGGAACGGAGGATGCCGGTATCGTCGGTTCGACACCCGGCGGGCAAGTTCAACCTGGAGGACGTCATCTTTCCACCCTACTTTGTTGTCAGAGTATCGCCAATCATACTCCGCTGTCAGCCTGCGCCTGTTTGAACAGCTCCGGCGCGAACGGGCATGAAAGGAGTCCTGTTCCGCCCCCAGGCGGCGAGGGATGTGGAACGGTTCCCAAACCACGACCGAGACCTACGATACGTATCCTTCGCGAAGAGGTCCTGTCTCCTCTGGGCATGTCGGCGAATGAGTTGGCTTTGGCTCTGCGGGTACCGGCTACGCGCGTCAACGACATCGCGAATGAAACGCGGCATCACGGCGGTCGCCGCCCTTCGTTTGTCACGTTACTTCTGCACTACGCCCAAGTTCTGGATGAACATGCAGGCCGCGTCAGAAACTTGGACGGGGAGCTGTTTGCCGAGTGCGCGGAAAGCGGCTTCCAACTGGTTGAGCCGGGGGACGTGACGGAGATCGAGCTGCCGGCCCCCTAGTCGCGGCGCCTTTATTCCTTCAAGGACTGCCGATAACGCTCCAGCAGCGCGGCGCGATTATGCCGCAGATCCATTCCACTCGGCCCGGCGGGATATGGCTTATCGCCCATCAGGCCTTTCCAGAGAAGGCGATTGAAACCGGCGGGATCGACGCGATCTTCCGACGTGAAATCCATGCCTTCGCTGGCCCGCGCCCAATAGGCCGCATCGTGCGACGGCTTTGGCACGAATAGGCCCGTGGGCTGCGGGGGCAGCGGCAGCGACACACCAGGGGTATACAGAAGCGCGGAGGGAGTGGCGGTAAAACTCCATGCACTGGGCGTGGTATTGAAGATATCCGCCATGGGTCTGGCCAAGGCATCGTTCAGATTCATCGGCGGCAAGCCCAAAACCTCTTCCATGGTGCGCACGAAGTCGATAGTGTTATAGGGCGTCGAGACCACGGCCCCCTGCTTCACGAAGGCTCCCGCGACGAAAGCCACACTGCGGTGCGAGTCGACATGGTCGCCGCCGTCTTGCGCGTCGTCCTCCAGGACGAAGATCAGGGTGTTGTTCGCGTACTGGCTACTGGCTATCTTCTGCACCAGCAAGCCGACCGCATAATCGTTATCGGCCACTTGCAGATCCGGAGTGTTCACGCCATCGATGGCGGCGCTAAAACTGCCGGTGTGATCGTGCATGAAACGAACCAGGCTCAAGGACGGCATCGCTGTGCTGCGCCCGGCGGGTTCGCCATGCGGGGGGCGCGGCAGTGCGACGGGCGCGGAGGAGGTCGGATTTCCCGGCTCCGGCGCGCGGCTTGCAGGCACCAAGTAGTTGTTATCGAGCTCCCGGGCCCATTCCGCGTAGCGGTAATAATCGGGGAAGGCGTTGTCGAATCCGCGGAAATAGGGATCGGTGCGCGGGGCCAGCGCGACATTCGTGGGATAAGCTACTACGATGCCGTCCGCCGCCGGGTTTTCGATCAGGGGAATCGCGTTGGTGGTGGTGTTATAGCGCGTTTGGTCCACGAAAAAGCCGTAGTTCCGTACCGTAAGATTGGCGCGCAGCGCGGCGTCCCACAGATAGCCGGTGTTGATCTCGTTGTCGGGTCCATCGGGCGCGGCCACGTCAGTCTGGCCGGGTAGCAGATCCGGATCGTTGGGCGTAAAAGGATCGGCGTACTCGCGCTCGGCGAGTGTAGGATAGGCCACGTTCACGTTGCGGTTCGCACCCTCGGAGTCCAAGCTGAGACCGCGTGACACGCCGACGGCGGAGGAATAATACACCGGATACTGACGCTCGATCACGTCGGGCGCACGCGCGGAAGTGCTCCAGGGCCAGCCGTCGTTGCTCACTTCGGCGGTCACCATGAAATTGTCGAGCGTGACAAAGTTCAACGCCAGGTTATGCTCGTTCGGCGTGATGGCCCGGCCGAACTCGGTCAGATCGGGATCCCCATTGCCGACTTCCAGGTCGCCCAGAATCTGGTCGTACGTGCGGTTCTCCTTGAGAATGAAAATGACATGCTGCACACCCGTGCGCACCGCCGCCATGACGGCCGCGTCGCTGGCGGTCTCGGTGCTCGAGAAGCGGTTGTTCACGGCTACCTGAGCCGTCAGAGTCGCAAGTTGCGCGATGGTGGGGCGCGGAAAGGTCTGAAGACCGGCTTTCAGCAACTGGGGGCCATATTGGTTTGCCAGAATGCAATTCGGGTAAAAGGGCGCACCGCCGCTATAGCAGAAGCCGGGATTCGGGCCGGTCGGCGACTTTCCGTTGACCGCATAAACCCAGGATCCATCGGAGCTGAAGCTAACCGAGTTGGGGTACCAGCCGGTAGGAATCAATCCCACCACCTGGTCGCCGCTATTGGTTCCGCCGAGCGCCACCACAGCGATGCAGTTCAGATTGCCGTTGGTCACGTAAAGTTGCTTCTCGTCCGGCGACAGCGTGACGCTATCGGAGTTTGCGCCGGTATATTGCGCGAGGGCCGTGGGCAACATGCCGGGCGGAGCGATGACTGGAATCGTCTCCAGGATGGCGTTGGTGGCAGTCGCGATCACATCTACGGTATCCGATTCGTCTTCGACGACATAGAGCAGCGACTGGGCCGCGTTCAAGGTCATCTTGTTGGGTTGACCTTTCACGGAGATGCGGGCCGTAACCGTAGGCGTTCCGCTGAGGCTCACGACATCGATCTCGCGGTCGCGAACGCTGGATATGTAGGCTGTGGCGCTGGCGGCGCTTCCCTTCACCGCCACCCAAAACGGATATTCACCGCCCGGCACGCCGGCTTGGGCAGGGTTGCTCTTGCCGGGGCGCAGATCGAGCTCCGTGCCCCTCGACCAATTGCCGTAGCCGCCGCTGAATACGGTAATCGAATCGTTGTAGTAATTGGCTACCACCAGCGTCTTGCCATCGTTCGAAATGGCGAGACCGGCCGCGCAAGGCTTCACACCGATCTGCGCGTTTACAGGGCCGGCTCCCCCTGGCTGCACGTTCAGGCCATTGCCGGCGGCATGCCCCATGGTGAGCGCCGGGCTGGTGGGCTGTTCGTCGGCCCATACTCCACTGGAACCGAGCGTAACGGTGTGGATGTTATCGTCCGAGCCACCCGCCACGTAAAAATGCATGCCGGAGGGATCGAAGACGATGCCGTTGTAGGTGTTGGGGATCTGCAGGACCTGCTTCTTCGCCGGCTGCTTGGCGGAGATGTCGTAGAGGAACACGAACTGGCTAGTGGTGGGCGCCGCGAGTGGGCCATTGAAGACCACGCTGATTCCGCTGCACAGAACCAGCAGCGTCTTGCCATCGGGACTGACTGCGGTGGTCACGGCTTGTCCGGCCAGCCAGGACGGGTTGGCGGTCAGCTCCGGGTTCATCGGCTCGAAACGGGAGCCGGCGGGCGCCAGCGGCGTGATCTGCTGGCCCATATTGGGCAGGTTCTGAGAGTCCGGGTTGGCCGTGCCTTGCGCATGGGCGAAAGTGCTTGACAGGCAAAACGCCATCATCAGACTCGCCGCTGCGCGCGGCAGCCGTTGCTGCACTTTCTTGGTCATTTGCTGGAGCCTCCGAATTCATGTTAGCGCCGGGGCAAGGGGCCAGAGCGTATCGTGCCGAAAGTTTACGACTCTTACCTCAGCGCATTCACGCGACGCCACATCGGCGCCGAGTTGCTCCAACTTAGCAGGTCCGGCTGCGCGGATTCACGCATGGCTGCCAAAAACTCACGCTTCTTCTCGATCCTCGCCGAAGGTGGCGGCTCCTGGGACGTCGGGGACCTCGACCAAAATCGTATAGTGCTTTTGGAAAGCTTGACTCGATAACGCTGTATGTTGCCCGTCCTTTCTACTTTGGCCCCAACCGTTTGTTGACATGGTGCTCCAGTCTCGCGTCAGTTCATCTGCCCGCTCCGTGCACAGTCAACAAGGCTCGCGATTTGTCAGGCCGCGTGGCGCGGGCGTACTTCGGACCGAACTCTCGCATCCCACTCGTCACGCGCAGTTTCTAAATCATACTGGTCCTGCATGTTGATCCAATAGTCCGGCGTCGTGTTGAAGTAGCGAGCCAGACGCGAGGCGGTCTCCCCGGTGATTCCACGCTGGCCAATGCAAAGCGGTGACAGGCTACGCGTTTCCATTTTCAGATGTCGGTGCGCAGGTGAACATGACCTACGATTTCTCATCAACCCAGAACAACGGGCGGATTGTGTCGTCGGTGGATGCGGTGACTGGCGAGAACGTCAGCTATACCTACGATTCGCTGAACCGGCTGATTGCGGCGGCAACCACGAACAGCTCTGGCCCGATCTGAGGCAACTCGTACCGCTATGATGGGTTTGGCAACCTGACGGGGAAGACAGTGACAAGGGCGAAGCAGTGACAGGCTACGTTGTCGCCGCGCTTTCCGCCGAGGCGCCGATCGCCAACAGCGGAAGTCAGCCATAGAGACCTAACCGACTGATTCTCTATGCAACATCGGCCCCCCTAACCTCCGCCGAGCGCCGCGGCGGATATGCAATATTTCGACCCGTTTCTCTCTTTCCAATATTCGATATATCGCGCGGTAAATGTGAGGCTTGTTCCCGTACAGCAAATGCCTGAGCTTGTCGTTCTCGGGTGTGACTGGGCATCGGTTTGGTTGTTCTTCTAAGCTGAGAATCGCCTCCTTGATGCCTCGATACGATTTCAGAGCCGCCTCGGAATGGTCGGCGTTGATATCCGCGAACAGGTGGGCAAGATCTCGCTCGGCGCGGGCGGTGAGGTTAACGAGGTATGCCATTTTTGGTTTCGAATTTTGCGAAAAACTCCCTCGCTGGCCGCACCTTTCCCAGTTTCGCGTCCTCCAAGCCCTGACGGATACCCTCCGCTGTCTCGGCCTGGGCGGCGATGTCGAGCAGTCGCTGGTAGGCTTCGGCGTCCTGCACGATGGCTGCTGCCTTCCCCTTCACCGTCAGCACAACTGGGCGCCTATTCTTCCTAAGCTGTTTCATGAAGTCGCCGGAACGGCGGCGAAAGGTCGTCAGCGATTGGATGTCCTTGGTGATGTCAATCATGTCCTTGCTCCTGCGCCAGAAGGCACCTTTTTAGGTGCTACCAGAATAGCGCATTCCCGTACAGCGGAAAAGGGCATCTGCGAAGCCCAGTCTGCCGGGAGGATGTCCCTGCCATTGCCTGTTCACTATGCGCGCCTCCGCTGCCGGCGTTCGACCGCGCAGATTCAGTGTTCTGCGCCGTCATGGGGCCTTACCGCTTTTTTTCGATGAGACGCGCCAGTCTCTTTTCCGACCGGTGCCCGATGTTGCGTCCGACGCCAATTCCGAAGGCGGACCAGCGAAAAAACTTGGTAGAACCACTACAAAAACCGCTACAGTGGCCAAGAGCGAAAAGAGCGAAAGGGCCTGGAATTTCAGCTAGGCCCTATTAACTGCTTTATAATCTGTGGTGCGGAGAGGGGGACTTGAACCCCCACGAGATTGCTCCCGCTAGCACCTCAAGCTAGTGCGTCTGCCAATTCCGCCACCTCCGCGCTGCGTGGCTACTTCTTGTCCGGCGCCGGGTGAACGGGGATCACGGGGACCGGCTTACCGGCGTTCTGTCTACTCGGGATTGGGATCTGGATCGTTTGCGACTGCGGCGCCGCCGGAGCCGGAACGCCCGGAATCTGTCCCTGAGGCGGAAGCGCCGGCGCCTGCGTCTTCACCGGAGCGCTCTTGGTGGAACCGCCCTCCAAAACCGTCGTTCCCAGGCCCGCACTCTTCGTCGCCAGGATGGACAACGAAAGCGAGGTGATCATGAACAGAACCGCCGAAATCGTCGTCGCCTTCGATAATAGCGTGGCCGAACCACGCGGGCCGAACGCCGTTTGCGAGCCCATACCGCCGAAGGCCCCGGCCAGGTCCGCCGCCTTCCCGCTCTGCAACAGGACCACGATGATCAGGAAGACGCAAACCACGATGTGAATCAGAAGAAAAAGAATATACATGCCGATTCCCCAGTATAAGAGACTCGATCACGGCGGGTCAAACGGGCCGCGCCGGCGCACCCGGGTCCGCCCGAAGTTCCAATCGCCGATTGGCGTGCGCGGGGAGCTCGCCGCGGCTGCGTTTGAGGGCGTACATGGCGTGGTCGGCTTCATCCAGAGCCTGGCGCAGTGGCCGGCTGCGTGCGTCGGCGACGCCCCAACTGAAGGAAATCGGCAGCACCCCGAATCCGCGCACCTGGAAATCGTTCAGCCGCTGCTCAAGTTCGGCCATGCGCTTGGCCGCCCCCTCGGTGGTTTGGTTTAGGAAGAGGATGACAAACTCGTCGCCGCCCCAGCGGTACGCTTCGTCGTCATGGCGGATGGATCGCTCCAGCAGGCTGCCCACGTTGCGCAGGATTTCGTCGCCCACCAGGTGCCCGTAGCGGTCGTTGACCTCCTTGAAATTGTCCATGTCGCAGACCACCACCACACAGTCCAACGCGTCCGGCTGTTCCACGCGCCGCGCCAGCGCCGCCTGATTGAGCAGGCCGGTGAGCGAATCCAGGTCGGTGCGGTTGGTGTTTTCGCGCCGCAGGGCTTCGACCTCGGCGTTCAGGCCCCGCAGCCGGTCCATTTGCGTCTCGCTCCACATCGCCATGGCCGAAAAGGCCATTATGCAGTGGAGCGCGAAATCGTAATAACTCTCGTGATGCAGGTAGCGGGCCCAGTCCGGTGCGTTACCCCGGTTGTACATCCACAGGAAAATGAAGGCGTGCTCGAAGAAGGCCGCCGAAAGGACCACCAGCGAGAAGCGGAACATTCGAAACCCGAGCCCGCCCTGACGCCGCAGCCGCAAGAAATTGTACAGGTAGATGAAGCCCAGCAGGAGAGCGTGCGACGAGTGATAGGCTTCCATTCGGGAGATCAGGGCCACGCCGTATACCAGAATCACGAACACCGGCAGCAGGGGGATCAGACGCAGCATCACCCGCCAATCCTGCAAGCCGGAGCCGAAGCCGGCGCGCGCCGCGGCAATCAGTACAATCGCGAAAGCGAAATCGAAAGTGGCATAGGGAGCCAGCCAGCCAACCCCCCCGTGGCTCAGCAACTCGAAGCCGCATATGGTGGCAACCCCGCGCAGTCCCCAGGCCGCCGACCACAGTCCGAAGTAGATGGCGCGCGACTGGCGCCATAGGAACAGGAAGACGATGCCGAACAGCAGCGAGCCGATCACCTGGATGAAAAACGCGGTGTAGTCGGCTATGGGGTTGGAGGGATCCATGTGTCAATCTCCGCCGATGGCGTGGCGGCGCACGCCACGCGCTTTGCCAGTCGCCTCGTCCACATCCACGATCACGGCGTGCAACTCGGCGCCATGGCGCGCCGCTTCCAGGCGGATCGGCAGCGCGGTCAGGAAGCGCTGGAGGGCCAGCCCCGCTTCCACGCCAATCACCGACGCATAGGGCCCCGTCATGCCGCAATCGGTCTGGTAGGCCGTGCCACCCGGCAGAATGCGCGTATCGGCGGTGGGGATATGGGTGTGGGTGCCGATCACCGCGGAAATCTTGCCGTCCAGATACCAGCCCATGGCCATTTTCTCGCTGGTCACTTCGGCGTGAAAATCCAGGAAGCGCACGCGAATCGCCGGGTCCAGCGCTGCCAGCATCTGGCTGGCCTTGCGAAATGGACAATCCGTGGCCGGCATGTATGTGCGCCCTTGCAGATTTAACACGGCGCACTCAACGCCATTGCGCGCCCGTACGGTTACCATACCGCAACCTGGCCCTTCCGGGTAGTTGCCGGGACGTAACAGCCGCGGCTGGCGTGGCAGATAGTCGAGGATCTCGCGTTTATCCCAAATATGGTTGCCGCTGGTGAGCACGTCCAGGCCCATGCCGAGCAGTTCTTCCGCGATGGAGGGCGTGATGCCGAACCCACCTGCCGCGTTTTCCGCGTTGGCAATCGCCAGATCGATCGAGTTGGTCCGGATGATGTCCTCGATATGATCCGCCACGATCCGCCGCCCCGGAGAGGCAAAAACATCCCCGATGAAAAGGATATTCATTCCTGATTTCTCACCTTAGCACGATGGGGACAGACGCATTTTCCGGAGAACCTTCGCCCGCGCTTCCCACCTTTCTCGTGTATGCCCCGCCGTCCGCGCTTCATCCTTCCTGGCGTCGCCCACCACGTTACGCAGCGTGGAAACAATCGCGAGGCGAGCGCCGAAGGCGAATCGATCCGACGTGCTACCCACACCGGCGAACCGCTAGGCTCGGGCGAGTTCGTCGCGGCGCTGGAGAACCGAGCCGGGCGCAGGCTGCGGGTTCTGGCGCGCGGGCGGCCGCCAAGGAAATCCGAGGAGAGGAGGGGTCCGGCTGGCATGGCGACTGGCTCGCGGGCCGCAGTTGAAATGGACGTGAATCGAAAAATGCGTCTGTCACCTTTTCGATAGTGGTTAACGCGGCAGGCGCAGCCAGCGCACCAGTGACCGTCGCCATCAAGTAAAGCGTCTCGACCAATAACGGCTACGTGTTTACCAGTTCTCTGAGAAGACTCCGGGAGCCCGCCAGCGTCTGCGCCACTCCCCTACCCCGCCCGGAACGCCCCCGACAGCTTCTCCCACGTTGTTTCGAGATCCTCGGGAACCACGCGGGTTTCGCCAGCGGTGGTGATGAAGCTGGTGTCGCCGGTCCAGCGCGGCAGCACGTGCATGTGCGCGTGCGCGGCAATGCCGGCGCCGGCGCTCTGGCCCAGGTTCATGCCGAGGTTCCATCCATCGGGGCGATAGATCGCGCGCTGGTGCTTCACCGCATCGCGCGCCAGGCCCATCATCTCGGATAACGCCGGCTCAGGCAGGTCTTCGATGCTGGGAACGTGCGCGAAAGGCACCACCATGACATGGCCGCTGGTGTAGGGGAAGCGGTTGAGGATAACGAAATTGTGGACGGCGCGGTGGAGCACCAGCGTCTGGTGGTCATCCGCCGAACTGGCGGCCTGGCAGAACACGCACACACCCGCCTCCGCCGGCGCTCCCGTGATGTAGTGGTAGCGCCAGGGAGTCCACAGATAATCCATGGGGTGCGGCCCGCCGGCCTACGGGTTGGGCACCTGTTGTGGCGCCGGGGCCGCGCCATCGGCGGGCGCGATCGGAGTTGCGGAGAGATTCACTACGTCCTTCAACTCCTTGCTCGGCTTGAAATAGGGGATCTTCTTAGCCGGCACTTCGACGCGCGCGCCGGTCTTCGGATTGCGGCCGATGCGCGGCTGCCGCTGGCGAGTGCGAAAGCTGCCGAAGCCGCGAATCTCAATCTTGTCGCCGGTGCGCAACGAGCGCACGATGCTGTCGAAAATGGCCTCGACGATGACCTCGGACTCCTTGCGCGTCATTTCCACCACGCGGGAGACCTCTTCAATCAGATCCGCTTTCGTCATCCCTTGCTCCAGAGTCTCAATCGTTTACGAAACCGCAGTATCGCGTGATTCCAGCCAATTTGCAAGTCCACTTCGGTTCTCTTACTTCGGTTCCGGTTCCTTGAGACTCATTGCCTCCTCGATGGTGGTGGTCGCCGCCGCTGCATTCCGCTGGTAGTCCACCAACCTGGTTTTCTCTTCGTCGACCGCGGCGGCCCGCAAGCTGAGCCCGATTTTCTTCTCCGCCTCGCTCATCTTGACGATCTTGAAATCGGCCTCCTGGCCCACCGCCAGCGGGGATTCGGCGCCGCGCTTGCCCGCATACCCCGGCACTTCGGAGAAGTGGCACAGCCCTTCCACGCCTTCCGCCAACTCGACAAAAGCGCCGAAACTGGCCAGGCGGCAAACTTTGCCATGCACCGTATCGCCCACCTGGTGGGTCTGGAAGAAGCTCTCCCAGGCATCCGGCTGCAATTGCTTGACACCGAGCGACAGGCGGTGAGCCGCCGAATCGATGGCCAGGATGACGGCCTGCACAGTCTGCCCCTTCTTCAAGACCTCGGATGGGTGTTTGACGCGCTTGGTCCAGGAGAGATCGGAGACGTGAACCAGGCCGTCGATGCCCTCCTCGATTTCGATGAAGGCGCCGAAATCGGTCATGTTGCGCACGCGTCCCTCCACCACCGAGCCTACGCTGTAGCGAGTGTCGATGGTGGTCCACGGGTTGGCCTCGAGCTGCTTGAGGCCGAGCGAAATGCGCCGCTCCTTGGGATGGACTTCGAGCACCACCGCTTCCACCTGGTCGTTGGGCTTGACCACTTTCGAAGGATGTTTCATGCGCCGCGACCAGGTCATTTCGCTGATGTGGATCAAGCCCTCGATGCCGGGCTCTAGCTCGACAAAAGCGCCGTAATCGGTGACGTTGACCACGCGGCCCAACACGCGGCTGTTAACCGGGTAGCGTTCGGCCACCGACTCCCATGGGTCAGGCTCCAATTGCTTCATGCCCAGCGATACCCGCTCCTTGGCGCGATCGAACTTAAGCACCTTGACCGCGATCTCGTCGCCGACGTGCAGCACTTCCGACGGGTGAGCGATGCGCCCCCAGGAAATGTCGGTCACGTGGAGCAGGCCATCGATGCCGCCCAGGTCGATGAAGGCGCCGTATTCGGCTAGGTTCTTGACCACGCCGGTGATGACCGACCCTTCCTGAATGTGATCGAGAGTGGCGCTCTTGCGCTCGTGAATTTCTTCTTCCACGGCCAGCTTGCGCGAGACCACTACATTGCCGCGGCGCCGGTTCAGCTTGACGATCTTCACCGGCACATCCTGGCCGGCCAGCGCGTCCAGGTTGCGCACCGGGCGCGGGTCGGCCTGCGATCCCGGCATGAAAGCCTTGACTCCCACATCAACCGCCAAGCCGCCTTTGACCCGGCCCAGCACGCGGCCGGAGATGACGAGTTGCTCCTGGTAGGCCTTCTCCAAATTGTCCCAAACGCGCAGCCGCGCGGCGCGTGTGTGGGAGAGCAGGACGTAGCCTTCAATCTGCTCGCCATGGTCGATCATCACGTCCACTGGATCGCCGGGCCGGACCGTGATTTCGCCGCCGGGCCCCTGAAATTGCTCGATCGGAACGATGCCTTCGGACTTGTATCCGAAATCGACGATGACGTCTTTGGCGGTCAGGCTAAGAACGGTTCCCTGCAGAACTTCGTCGGCCGCGGGCGGCGCGAAATGGCTGTAGTCGTCCAGCAACTCTTCATAGCTGTCCGGCGTTGCCTGTTCCGGTTGCGTGTCATTCTGCTCGTCGGCCATTAGTATTCCGCCCATGTTTGATTCGCCGGTAGTTGGCAGGGATGATGCCGCTCCGCCGAGGTCAATCGACGTGTCAGCGACTGCGCTACGCTTTCCCCCGAAACATGATCGGCCAGGACCATGGGTCAGCTACCGCAACCATTGAGAGATCAGTATGTTAGCAAATATACGCCGGTTAAGATGGGGTTGTCAACGTGGCTGCGGCTCAGTGGCCGCGGTCGATGGCCGGGAAGCGCCGGACGAGCCGCTCGATTGCAAGAGTCCCAGCATGCGATTGGAATAGTCGGTGAACGCGAACTTGCCCTTGCCGGTAAGACTGCACACCGTCAGCGGCACTTTGCCCTTGAACTTTTTTTCGATCTCGACATACCCGGCCTCCTCCAATTTGGCGAGATGCCCCGACAGGTTCCCCTGCGTGAATCCGCCCTCCCGCTGCAAGTAGAGGAAGTCGGCTTCGCCAACGCCGCCCAAGATCAGCATGATCGCCAGGCGGGCCGGCTCATGGATCACGCGATCCAGCCGCGAGATTTCCTGCATGCGCAGCGTCATGCCCGCACGCCTTCCGGAGCCCGTGGATATGGGTTCGCGCGCAGATAGCCGGCCAGCGTGCATGCCCCCTGTACGATCAGCCACACAGCCGCCAGCAACGGCATCAGCAGGGGCTGCAGAATCGGCGCGACACCTAGCCACACCAACGTTGGTCCGCTGAGCGCCAGGATCAGCGTGGACCACCATCGGTAGGGATGCTCCGATTTCCTGTTCAACGCATACAGCACGGCAGCAAGCACGGGCATCGCCAGCAGCGCATACCAATGTCTCCAAGGGTACTGGCCAAGGAACAGGAAGCACCACGTTTGCAAAACGTACACCGTCCGCTTGTTGAACTGCGTCACGTTTTCATCGGGCGGAGGTCCGGGCCGCAGGGACAGGGAAATGAGGCCTGCGGAACTCGCGGAGGCCCAAACATCCTCCGGGGGCTGCACGTAGCCAGTACGCAGATACGTCAGACGCGATTTCAGGAAATCGACCGCCTGACGGCCCTTCCAATAAAAGAAGAGCACCCCGGCAACGATAAACAAGAAATCGATCTGCGTCCGCCTCGCTGGCCTGCGCATTTGGAGACACCACCAGAGCCCCAATGCACTGAAGAGGAGCAGTGTCATCCCAAGCACAATGTCCGGGAGGCCGTCGACAAACCAGTAGGCGGCGGCTCGCCGGCCGAGGGAGGCCACTGGCATTGCGGAATTGTCCTTCATAAGGACCAGTCTGTATCACAAACTAGTCCTAGTCAAGGAGAAATTGACGGGAGGAGCACGCAGTCGGGTCAAAGCGGCGTCGGTTGCCTATTGGAGAGCCGCAATCCGGAGCATGACGCTCTTCACTTTGGCGGCATAGCCGGGATTGGGGTTGTAAATCGCGAGCAACTGATTGAGGCTTCTGGCTCGGTACATCTTCGAGTACCCGAGTTGATAAGCCACACCCCAGATCGCCGCGGTCGGGCTGGAGAACTTGCTGCGCCCATTGTCCCAGCCAAAGATGTTGTTATGCGGCGCGGCCTTGCCGCCGGTCGATTCCACGAAAGAAATGCTGGGCAGCAGCCGCCAATCCAACTGGTAATTATCCGCCGCATCCAGGAACACTTGCGAATAATCGCGCGCCGGGCAGCCTGTCTTTTCGAAAAACCCGCGCACAGCATCCACGCGAGCGTCCTGGTGGGCCTCGGAACCTTGGACAAACTGCAACGGCGCAACTGTGGCCGGGGCGCACACTACGCCCGCGAACGCTACCAGACCACTGGATAACAACTTAAGCATGTTGGAACTCCTTATATTGAAGCAACTTGTGCCGGCGGCTCGCAATTGGTGCGAGGGTAAGATCCGGCGAGGGGTTCGCGACGGGGACTTGGGTTCGAGTCCCCCCCAGGGTTGGGATTAAGAGATCGGCATAAGTTGAGATTATACCACTATCAGCGGCCGATTCCCGTGCGAATCAACCCCATCGGCGTCAGCTTCCAGTAAGTCATTGCAGAATATAAAGATAAGTGGTTCAAGCTGGGAAGCCAGCAGGCGATGAAACCGCGCAAAGCGCCGGACGTTACACTGTAGGAATCATGTCGGAAACCGATCGTCTGTTCGTGGAATGCTCCGTCCGCAGACTCCATGAGCTGGCCCCCCGCATCGAGACGTGCCTCGCCAAGCTCACGCCGGAGCAGGTGTGGGGGCGCGGTGGGGAGAACGAAAACGCCGTCGGCAACCTGGTGCTGCACCTGTGCGGTAACCTGCGCCAGTGGATCATTGCCGGCGTCGGCGGGCGTCCGGACACTCGCGACCGCGACCGGGAATTCGCGGCCCGCGGCGGTGCCTCCTCGCCAGAGCTCATCGCCCGCCTGCGCGAAACGGTGGACTCGGCAACCGCCGTGATCGCCGCACTGGCGCCCGGGCGGCTGCCTGAGCAGTTGACGATTCAGGGCTACCAGGTGTCGGTGCTGGAGGCCATCTATCACGTGGTGGAACACTTCTCCATGCACACCGGGCAGATTCTGTTTGCCACCAAGATGTTCACCGGAGCGGATCTGGGCTTCTACCGCCATCTGAGCAACAAGCAGCAGCAATAGGATCGACGATCGGGTTTTGTCGTCCGGCGGCCCTCGTCAGAAATTCAAAAGCGCGCCCAAATCGGCCGCTGCCACGCGCAGACCGACGTAGAAGGATCCGAACAGCGCGTAGAGCGCGCTCACCTGGTCAAAGCGCATTTCGTAGATCAGCCGCTTGAAGACCAGCGGATCCTCGGCGAAGAGGTCGACGCCCCACTCCCAATCGTCGAATCCGATCGAGCCGCTGATGATCTGCCGCACCTCGCCCGCATAGCGCCGGCCCACCAGGCCGTGCTCGGCCATCATGCGCTGGCGGTCCGCCATGGATTCGCGATACCAGTTGACGGATTCGCCGCGCCGGCGGTCCATCGGGTAAAAGCACACGTATTTCGATTCGGGAATCCGCGGCCATAACCGCGGCGCCATGGCGGTGCGCTGCCGCGCCAGCGTTTCCTCGATGCCGGCCTTCCATTGCTCCGAATTCGGCTCGATGCCTTTGGCCGCCAGATCGGCGTACACCTTGGCGGAGGATTCGTAAAGGCCGAGTTCGACCACGGATAAGTAGGATGAAGCCGGCTCCAGATAATCGCCCAGCCGCAGCCGGGCCAGCTCGATTTCCGCCTGGTTGAGTTCCGCGAAGTTGCGGCGGAAGTGCAGCACCATTAAATCGCCCTTGTGCCCAAGGAGCGAATAGAACGCGCTTTCACGCCCATCGGCGTGGCTCTCCATCCGCTCCAGGACGGCGGAGGCTTCGTCCAGAATTTCCGTGCGGTCATAGGCGGAGAGCGTCCGCCACGCCGCGCGGCGGAAGCGCATCATCTGGTGGAGCACGCTCGCCCCTTCGAGCGTCAGCGGCAAAGCGGGCACCACGGTGGCGGGCGCCGTTTCAGGAGTCATGCCCTTCATTATCGGCCAAAACGGGTCTGCCATCGCGGCGGGTTGGCCCGAAGTGCCCGCGGCGCCCCGCTGTGCCCGGCGGCGCACACTGTTGTTCCCGCGAGTTCCCGCCGATAGACGGGGTTGGAGGGTGGTCAATGGATTGCAAATCCGGACCGTGAGAAGGGCGGCCGGTGCCGTTGTTCAAGATAACGGGACAGGGCTTATCGGCGATTGCGGTATTGGTCGCTCTCCTCGCCAAGCGGTGAGCTCTTGAGCGACCGCGCGTGGACGGCACGTGTGAGCCGATCGGCCGCGCTACGACTATTCGTCGCTCACGATCCGGGAATCGACGGAGAACCTCCTGTAGTCGCTATAGGCGGAATCGCCTTCCATGCTGAGGCCTTTGAATAAGACGCGGCCTGAGGCGCTGAACGTGATGTGCTTGGGCAGCCAGACCTCGCCGTTGACATACGTGTATTCCAGGTGAACACGCGCGCCTTTGTTGAGGCGTCCGAGAACCACGCCAAACGAGATGCTGTCGATGGTTTCCGCATCGATTTTGACCGGCTGATAGTCGGCTTTCGCGACCCAGACGCGCCCCTTCATCTTGCCGAGGACGCGGGATAAATCGTTGGATTGGAACTTGTAGCCTGGGTGCGGCGCGCCATCGATCACCCACACGGGCACGCCATCGATCTGTTCTTCTCCGGCCAGACGGAGATCGAGCCCGTCGACAACGTCCTCGATTTCCCGCTGCTCCCGCTGGCGGGCGCGCTCCTTGCCGTCGAGGCGCTTCTGGCGCTGCTCGGGAGTCTCCGCGTCACGGAGCGCCTTGGTTTTCTGCCGTTCCGCTTCCCGCCTCTGACGCGCGGCCGCCTGCTGCTGTTCCTCCTGGGGCGAGAGCGGCTTGTCATCGCGCTGCGTCAGGCGCCGATAGTGCGATTCCTCCCGCAGTGGGATGACATCCCACGTGGTGGACTTGCGTTGCGCAACCGCACCGGCCTTGTCGAGCGTGCGCTGTTCGTGGCGCTCGACGTAGGTGTAGGCGAGCTCCAGTTCATGGTTGTGGGAATTCGCTTTCAGGGCGCGGCGGAGGATTTCTTTCGGATCGTCGCCGGCACGCAGGGACGCCGAGGAAATGCAAAGGAGCGCGCACAGACTTGCCAGCGGAATAGGCATCGAGCCATCGAACATTGAGGTCGTCTCCGTCGAGTTTACAACTGTATTCGGATTGGCACGGCGTGGCGCCCAAAGCCCCACGCCAAGGGACTGGATCACCGAAAAGGCGGCGTTTCGGCCCGCCGGCGCGTAGAGAAGCAGTTTTGATTCCAGGCGGCGCGCCCACGGAATTGTAGAGCGTCCGGGCCGGCAACCGCGGCTTGGCCCGGAACGTCTATAATGCATACGGAATGCTTGCCGGACAGAGCCCCGAGGCTACCCCTCCGCTTCCGCCGGACCAATCGAGCGCGCGCCCAATGCGCTCCGGCCTTGGCAGCGCGCTGGCCTGGTTGCGCGACCTGGCGTTCTCCGTGCTCATCGCCGTGGTGCTGATCGTTTTCATCTACCAGCCCGTCAAAGTGGAAGGCACCAGCATGGAGCCGGCTCTCACCGACCAGGAGCGCATCTTCATCAACAAATTTACCTACCGCTTCGGATTGGGCGAAATCAGCCGCGGCGATACCGTGGTCTTTCACTATGACGAGAACAAATCCTACATCAAGCGCGTGATCGGACTGCCCGGGGACCGCGTGCGCATCGATGCCGGCAAGGTTTTTGTCAACGGCCGACCGCTCGATGAGGACTATGTCCCGCAGCAATACCGCGACGCGGTCTCCTGGCCGCCGGGCGCCAGCGCGGGGGATGAAGTGGTGCCGCCGGATATGTATTTCGTCCTGGGCGATCACCGCTCGCAATCGAGCGACAGCCGCTCCTGGGGCTTCGTGCAGCGCAAGAGCATTTACGGCAAGGCTGTGTTCGTTTACTGGCCCCCGGACAAAATCGGGCGGTTGCGTTAGGCCCGCGGCGCCTGCTGTCCCACGCTAATCCCCTATGTGCAGAAGGGCACTTGCCGTATGGCGAGGGCCCCAGGTATACTTACATTTTCGCTGAGTTGAGTATGACGGCGAGAGACGATTTCGATCCACTAGCCCCGCAGCGCGAGGCCGCCTTTTTCTACGGCCTGTTCCTGCGCGGGCATGACGTGGAAACACTGCGCCAGGATATCGACGTCCCCCGCTCGATGATTGAAAAGTGGATGCAGGCCAAGGACTTCGAGATCCCGTTCCGGGAGAGTCTGCGCCGCGTCTATGGCTACCGCAAGCAGGTTCTGGCGATCTTTGACGGTCTCGTGCTGAATGAGCAGGACCGGCCCCGGCTGCAATAGCGGCCGAGGCGGACGTGACCAGCCGCAAGGCAACCGGAGCATTTCGGGTTCGCCGCGGCACTATTGCGGCATCACTCTGTAGAGGGCAAGGGGCGAGAAGCCTTCCGGCCAGGCGCCTCCCGATTCAAACCCGGCGCTTGCCCTCACCTGAAGTGCCGCGCGAACAGCATCCGCGCCCGCTTCAGTCCCTCCGGGCTCAGCACCACCGATTTCGTCTTGCTCTTCGGGTCTGAAATGTACCCCTTGGCATGTAGCCGGTCCAGCGCACCCCAGTCGTGGGATTTCCAGGCGCGCGCTCCGCCGTCGTCCTCCTCCCATATTGTCAGGCACAGCAGCGCCAGCACCATCTCGTCGACTTTGTCACGGTCGTAGTCCATCGTCACCCACCCCGAGCTCAGCACGATGTTAGCGCAACGGAGGAAATCGGGGGAAGGGCTTTGGTGAACCTGGGATGTCCGGATGCAGTTGTTCGGCTTTGGCGACGAGGTCCGCGCGCAAATCGGGGACTCAGGCTCGGATTCCGCGCCGTTTGCGGAACTCCGAGCCTGTACCCGATTTACGCCCCAGAACTTGCCTTGGTCGGCGGCGGCTAGGGCGGCTTCGTGGGCTAGCGGGCTGTCTTTGTGCATCGGGAGCGGGTAGTGTTTGAAGGCGAATCTCACCTGCGTGGGATAGGCGAGCAGGAGTTGGCGGACTACCGGGGCGGTCATGGCGCAGTAGGGACACTCGAAGTCGCTGAACTCTACGAGGCTGATGGGAGCGGTGGCGGGGCCGCGCGTGGGGGCGTGCGCTAAGTCGATCTGCTGCGCGGGGCCGGCGGCGACGATCTCTTCGCGCACGCGTTTGTCGAGGGGGATGCCGGCGAGGAGCGACTCGATGACGGCGCCGAGCGACGCGTAGCCTTGCGGGCCGACCAGGCGGCGGCCGTTGACGAAGAACGTGGGCGTCGTGGTGACGCCGAGCCCCGCGGCTTCGGCCAAGTCGCGCTCGACGATGGGCCGGTAGGTGTGGTTGTCGAGCGCGCGCTGGAACGCGGCTAAATCGAGGCCGAGTGACTTGGCGTAGCCGAGTAAGTCGGCGCGGGTGAGCTTGGTTTGATTCTCGAAGAGCGTGTCGTGCATCTCCCAGAACTTACCCTGCGCCCCAGCCGCCAGCGCCGCTTCGTGCGCCAGCATCGCGTTGGGATTCGACGCCGCCGGCGCGTGCTTGAAGATCACACGGACGTCTCTGGTCTGTTGGAGCAAACCGTCGATGACGCTCGCCGACCGCGCGCAGGGGAAGGACTCGAAGTCGGAGAAGACCAGGATGGTGATGGGAGCCTTGTCGGAGCCGCGGACGGTGGAGACCGGCCGATTGGCTTGCGGCGTAGCGATCTGCGGCGCGACGAGCAACAGCAGTGCGGCCAACGGGGAATAGAGATGTGATCGCATTAGGTCAGGCTTTGTCAGAGAGAGTTGTCGCGGATCAGATTACGTCCCGCCCCCGGCTTTGTGTGGTTTCCCCCCCCGGTTTTCAGTCTCGGTCTTCCCTAAAACTGCCCCCAGTAATTCGCAATCATCCGTGCGATCAGGTTACCGGGAGGCTCCGGTTCCCACCATGCATCCGCCTGGGTTGCGAGCAGATGATCGAGAAACAATCGAATCGCATGTTTCTGTCCAGCCGTTAAAGCCTCCGTCAGCTGATTCCACTCGCGCGTCACTAATTCCTTCACAGGAGTCGAGCAGGGTATTTCGAATCTGGGATATAGCTGCTCCGTCCACGCGTCAACCCAGTCCCGAGCTTCATTGGGGTAGTCGATCGCGCCAATAAGAAACGCTGGCAGGTAGAAGCGACGGGCCGCAACGGAGAGCACCCTGAGTGTTGCATGCTGCTGGAGAAACTCAGGATCGATGACTTCACGCCAGTGCCTGCCCAGAAAATCGGCGCGGTAGCGTCGCCCCTCCGGGGCTGATGGAGAGGACAGCATGGCGTCATCCCCTGGGTATGGAACGTCCTTAAACTCGTCCTCGATTTCCTTCGCTAGTTCCTGAGTTAAAGGGGACAGACGCATTTTTCAGTTTCACATCCATTTTAGCTGCGGCCCGCGAACCAGCCGCCGTGCCGGGCAGGCCCCTCCTCAGCCTCGGGCTTCCTTTGCGGCCGCCCGCGAGCCAGAACCCGAAGCCTGCGCCCGGCTCGCTGCTCTAGCGCGGCGACGAACTCCCCCGAGCCTAGCGGTTCGCCGGTGTGCGTAGCCCGTCGAATCGAGTCGCTTTCGCCGCTCGACACGCCGGTCGACAGGATCTCCCTCCACTCGCCGTAATCCCACCGCCCGAAGTATTCCACCCAGCGGCAGTCTAACACGGGGTCGAGGGCGTGATCCACCGTGTGCGCGCGTGCGCTCGACCACGGCCAGCCCCATGGCTCGGAGGCCAGGCCCGCGCGAACCGGGTTCAACTCCACGTAGCGCAGAGCGTTCAACGGGTGCGATTCGCCCAGCGGGCAGGAGAAAAAGCGACTCTGCCAAAGGTGGCCGCTGCGGGCACGTGCGGGGTTCAGCGCCAGTGCATACTCGGAATGCGTGCGGCCCAGAGTTTGCGCCAGCGAGCCCTCACGCTCCGGCACGGCAATGAGGTGGACGTGGTTTGTCATCAGACAGTAACCGAGAACCGTGGCTCCGTAGTGCGCGGCGTGGCGCCGCAGAAGCTCCAGGTAGTAGCGACGGTCATCGGCGGAGTGGAAGACCGTCTCGCGATTGTTTCCACGCTGCGTAACGTGGTGGGCGACGCCAGGAAGGATGAAGCGCGGACGGCGGGGCATACACGAGAAAAGTGGGAAGCACGAGCGAGGGTTCTCGGGAAAATGCGTCTGTCCCCATCGCACGAACCGATTTCTTTAGAACCTTGTTCCGTTCTGCCGATGAGTATTCATATGATCGCCTCCAGGCGAGTCGTGTGGTTGACGGGCTTATGCTGTCTGGTGCGCCTACAGCCAGCAGAGGCGCAACATTGGTCATTCCAAGAGTATGGAGCCGATCAAGGGCTAACGAATCCTACAATCCTCGGTTTGCACCAGGATCGTCAGGGCTTTCTTTGGGCCAGCACCGAAGGCGGCCTTTTCCGTTACGATGGCGACCGCTTCCGGGCGCTCGCCTCGGATTCCGCTGTCAACAATCGCAATACGAATTCGATACACACCTCCCTGGACGGGCAACTTTGGACTGCATCGAGCGCCGGCTTGTTCCGGTGGAACGCCGGGGCTTTCCTGCCCGTTCCAGCCTTCAAAGGTGCGGACCTGGAAAGCGGGCAAGCCATTGCGAGCGATACGGCCAATCTCTATGTCGCGAGCGAGTCCGGACTTCGTTCGCTACCCCTTCACGGCGGTTCGCCTCGCCTCGTATCCCAAAAGAGCTCCTACAGCGTCCTGGCGGCATCCGACGGCGCCATTTGGTTTACTTGCGGCTCTCTTCTCTGCTCCTGGAAGGACGGATACGAACAGGAGTGGGGTAGTGATCGCGGCGTCATCGGCGGGCCCTGGCAGAGCATAGCCGAGGATGCCGCGGGGCGGTTGTGGATTCGTTCTTCCGAACAGGTGTTGATGCGCGAATCCCCGGGATCGCGCTTCCGCGGTTCCCCCGCTCTCACCGGCTTGCATTCCACCCATGGAGCGCCGCTCGTGAGCACTCTGGTTGGAGAAGTTGTCATCCCGCACAACGCCGGCTTGATGATCTGCGAGGGCTTCCGTTGCCGGAACTACGGCCCGGAAAACGGATTGAAGCGCGCCGAGGTTCTATCCGCTCAGGAAGACCGGGAGGGTTCGCTCTGGATCGGCTACAGCGGATATGGATTGACCAGATGGCTTGGACGCGACCGTTGGCAGAACTTCGCCGAACAAGAGGGACTGTCGGACCCATCGGTATGGCGCATCGTCCACGACTCCTCGGGCGGCCTCTGGATCGGAACGAACCGCGGGTTGTTTTGCGGAACTCAGGAAGGCGGCCGGTGGCACTTTCGCCGCTCTGATGTTGTGGGGAGTTTATCGGTTTACGGACTGTCAGCCGAAGCCGATGGCTCGCTCTGGATTGGAACCTTTCAGAGCGGGGTCAACGGCCTGCTCCGGTATGATCCCCGCACCGGCAGCCGGCGGGTCTATCGGCCCGCTCAACCGGTTGCGAAGTTTTCCGTCAGTGAGATCCATCGCGACGAGACGGGCGCCATCTGGGTCGCAACCCCACAAGGCGTCATGCGGCTCGCGAAGGGCGCCACAAAACTCGAGCCCGTGAGCTTACCGGTGGCAGCACCCGCTTCCGACGTGCTGCCGATGGGCGAGGACCTGTTCGTGGCGTGTTCCAAGGGCCTCTACATCCAGCACGGCCAGTTGAAACGACTGCTGACCGTGAAGGACGGACTCAAAGACAATGCCGTTCAGTCCGTGACTGCCGCGCCCGATGGGGCATTATGGATCGCCTACTTCTCGCCCGTCGGAATCACTCGCATTTCATTGCGTGGCGTGGAGCCCCTGATCGCTCATTTGACGACGAAAGACGGCCTTCCCAGCAATGTCGTCTACTCCCACTTCTTCGATGCGGAGGGCCGGCATTGGCTGGGTACGGACCGGGGTGTCGCGATGTTCGACGGCATCCGCTGGATAACATACGACAGTTCGGATGGATTGGTCTGGAACGACTGTAACGCGCACGCCTATCTGGCGGAGCGCGACGGTTCTTTCTGGGTGGGGACCAGCGGTGGTCTCTCACGCTTCTTTCCGGCGGTGGAGAGGAAGACGCCGTTGCCGAGAACCTTCATTACCTCCGTGGTGCGCAATGACGTACCGGTCCAGCAGACCAATTTCGCTTCCGACACCCATTCGCTGCAGCTTCGTTTCACCATGCTCTCTTTTAAGCGGCAGGAAGTGAACTTTCGATACCGAATCGGCGCCCAAAGTGGTCCCTGGCTCCAGACGCAAAGCCATGAAGTTCGCTTCGCCGAACTTCCGCCCGGCGCTCATCGATTCGAGGTTCAGGGCGAAGCTGCTCCCGGCGTATGGACGCCATCCGCGGCGATGGAGTTCCGAATCCAACCGCCATGGTTCCGGGCTTGGCAGTTTCGGGTCTGCCTGGTCCTCGCAATTACGTTCTTGGTGGCGTGGTGGTGGCGGCAGCGCGAGCGCCACCAACTGAGAATTCGAGCGGAACTCGAGACCGCGGTGGCTACACGCACGCGCGACCTGGCTGAAGCCACGGCACGCGCCGAGCGCGCCAATCGCGCCAAGGGCGAATTCCTGGCCAACATGAGCCACGAGATCCGCACTCCGATGAACGGAGTGATTGGGATGGCCGGTTTGTTGATGGACACCGACCTGACGCCCCAGCAACGCGAATATGCCGATGTGGTTCGTCGCTCCGGCGAACATCTGCTCAATCTCATCAACGAAATTCTCGATTTTTCGAAAATCGAGGCTGGCAAGCTGGAAACCGAGTCATACCCGTTCGATCTTTGCGAGGTCATCGAAGAAGTCCATGACTTCATGGCATCGAGGGCTGTCGACAAGGATCTCGATCTGCTACTGGAATATCCCATCGACACGCCAAGGAAGTTCATAGGAGACGGCGGTCGTATTCGGCAAGTGTTGCTGAACCTCGTCGGTAACGCCATCAAATTCACGCCCTCCGGCTATGTCCTGAGCTCGGTAACCTGCCTGGGACAGGACTCCGGACAGCCGCGGATGAGAGTCTCGGTGCGCGACACAGGGATCGGCATTCCCCAGGAAAAGATCGCCGGACTCTTTCAGAGGTTCACCCAGGTCGACGCTTCCGACGCTCGAAGATTCGGCGGCACGGGACTTGGACTGGCGATCTGCGAGCGGCTCGTGAAACTCATGGGCGGCGCCCTTGGATTAGACAGCAAACCCGACGAAGGATCCACTTTCTGGCTTGAACTGCCGTTGCGGAGCGATCCGGGCCCCTCTGAAGCGCCCACCCCTGCGCCCGCCATTCGCGGCCTGCGCGCTCTGATATTTGCTCCTAACGAAGTCAACGGGCGAGTGCGCCGGCTGCTTTTGAATGACTGGGGGGTGCGCACCGAGTGCCACGCGACCGGCGAAGAAACCCTGCAAGCGGTGCGCGCCGCGCAACAGAATGGAGACCCTTTCCACTTCGTTATTTGCGATTCCTTAAGATGCGGGGGCGAATCCTACGCGACCGCCAAGGCGGTGCTTGCCGACCCATCGTTACGTGGTTGCGCGGTCATCATGCTGAGTATTCGGGGGAAGTGTGAGAAGCTCTGCCTCACGCACGCCGGCGCGGTGGGTATCTGTCTAAGCAAGCCGGTCCGTCAGTCGCAGTTGTTGCACGCGATGGTGGATGTCGCGGCGGCCAAACAAGGCTCTGCGGTCTGTTCCCGGTCTCGAGGCGGCGGTCCGGCGAGCGATACGATGTTCGCGGCATATAATTGCCGGATTCTGGTTGTGGACGACAATATCGTCAATCAGAAGGTTACCTGCCGTATGCTCGAGCGATGGGGCCTGCGCACGGATGTGGCCAGCAACGGCTGTGAGGCGACAGAGATCGCCGGACTTGTACCCTACGGCTTGATCTTCATGGACTGCCAGATGCCAGAGATGGATGGTTACGAAGCCACCCGTGAGATCCGGCGCCGCGAAGGTCCCAACAGGCAGGTGTCTATCGTCGCGCTCACTGCTGATGTCATGACCGGGTGCCGCGAGAAATGTGAGGAAGCCGGAATGAACGGCTACCTCACGAAACCGCTGAAGATAGAGCCCCTGGAGGCAGCGCTACGTAAATGGCTGCCGCAGGGAAGATCGGTAGCCGCGCCTCGACTGCAGGGTGATACGCAGGAGCCACAGCTTGTGGACGATACCGCATCACACGATTTCGAGATCGTGAGTTGATCGGCAGTGGTAAGGCGGAGCTCTGAGCCATTCGGGCAACTGATGCAATGCGCCAAATGCTCTCGGCGAACTCGCCAACAGATTTGACTTCTGCTTCGCTTCGGGGCTGGCCGCGTTGAGCCTCCGCTCGCGCTCCGCCGGCGGCAGCCCTACTCCACCCACACCGTAAACAGAGGCGACTCCGCCGCTCCTACCGACAACTGCACGGCCACCGGGCCGCTGGGGACGAAACCGCCGGGGATGACGGCGTCGACTTGCAGCAGGCCGGCGAAAGTCGGCGCTTCGCCAGCGTAAAGAAGCTGCGCGGAGACTCCGGCCACGGTCAGCGTCACCGGGAGCATGGGAATCGGATACGGCGCCGCGGCGGCCTGGCCGGCGATGTTGGCGCCGTTGGTGAGACCTTCTCCAGTGCCGAAGAAAGTCACCACCGTACCTCGGGCGGCGGGCGCGGACGATGAGTTGAGGCTGCCATCCTGATTGAGCGCCGCCGCAAACAGTGCCGGCGCCGCGGCCACCACCGGCAGACTCAGCGTGCCCGCCAACTGGCCCTGATACGTGACCACCACCTGGGTGACGCTTTGGCCGGCGACGGTGTAAGGCACCTGCGCGTTGATCTGCGAAGCCTGCGCGTAGAACAGCGGGGCCGGCACGCCGTCGAAGCTGACCTCCGCGCCCGCCAGCATATTTCCGATCAGGCCGGAGGCGTCGAACGATCCGGCGGCGCCGGAGGTGGGACCGATCGCGGCGCCGTAGATGGTGACGATCTCGCCGGGCGCGACCGCTCCCTGGCTTTGGCTGGCGGCGTTGACCAGCGCCAGTGCCGCGCTTACCGGGGCCGGCCCTACGCTGACGGTGTCGGCCTCCGGCATCAGGCGCCGCACGCGATTGTTGCCGGTGTCGGCGAAGTACAGGTTACCCGCGCCATCGAGCAGCATGCCCGAAGGCGAGTCGAGGAATGCCGTGAGCGCTTCGCCCCCGTCTCCGGAGAAACCGGGCGTGCCTTGGCCGGCGATCGTGTGAATGAGGCCATCCGGCGTCACCAGGCGAATCGCGTGATTGCCGGTGTCGGCGATGAAGATGTCTCCGCTCGAATCCACCGCCACGCCAGAGGGCGCGTAGAGCGCGGCGGCGGTAGCCGCGCCGCCATCGCCCAAATGCCCCGCCACGCCGCTGCCGGCCACGGTTACGATCATGCCGGCCGCCGTCACTTCGCGGATTCGGTGGTTGGAGGTGTCGGCGATGAAAACGTCGCCCGCGCCGTCCAGCGCGCAAGCGCCGGGCAGGTTGAGTTGCGCGAGGCGCGCCGATTCACCGTCTCCCGCGTCTCCCGGGCTGCCATTGCCGGCGAAGGTCTCGACTACGCTACCCGGCAGCGCCACCAGAACGCGGTGATTGTCCGTGTCGACGATGTAGACCGAGCCGTCCCGCCCGGTACAGACGCCGCGCGGGCTGCGCAGCGGCGTTTCGGCCGGCGTCAGGCCCTCTTGCCCGGTGCCGGCCGCACCGGTGCCCGCGAAAGTGGAGATGGCGCCGGCCGAAATCTCGCGCACCCGCTGGTTGCCGGTATCGGCCAGCAGCAGGTTGCCCCACGGATCGAAGGCCAGGCCAGTCGGCGCATTGAGCTCCGCCGTGGCGGCCGGCACTCCGTCGGTGTTATAGCCCGCCGTTCCGTCCCCGGCCAAGGTCTGGATGATGCCGGTCGCGAGGACGATCCGCACGCGCTCGGTTCCGGTGTCGGCGATGAAGAGGTTGCCCGAGGTGTCGAGCGCCACGGCGGAGGGCTGGTACAGTATCGCGCCGGTGGCGGGAGTGCCATCGCCCACTGCGTGCAGGTAGCCGTCGCCGGCCACGGTCGCGATCAGTCCATACGAATACACTTCGCGGACACGCGCGCCGTCGGCGATAAGAACGCCGCCCGCCAGGTCCGCGGCCAGATCGTGCGGCGCCGTCAGCGCAGCCATCACGGCGGGACCGCCGTCGCCCGAATATCCCAGCGCGCCAGTGCCGGCGAAATTCGCCCACACGCCGCTGGCGGTGTAGGAGCGAATCAGCCGGCTGGAATCGGCCACGTAGACGGTGAGCGACTGATCCACGGTGACGGCGATCGGCGTAGCGAGCGCCGTCGAAGGGGTCGCGCCCAAAATCGTGGACATGACGCCGCCGGGCAGGATTTTGCGCACTCGGTTATTGCCGGAATCGGCGATCAGAAGCGCGCCGGTGCGATCCACCGCCAGCCCGGCCGGGAAGCTGATCTGGGCCACCGTGGCCGGCCCGCCATCGCCACCCAGGCCGGCGATACCGGTCCCTGCCACGGTTGCGATCGCGCCAGCGGGCGTCATCTTGCGCACGCGGTGGCCTGCGAACTCGGCGATGTAGAGATTGGCGGCCGCATCCACGGCCAGGTTGCGCGGCGTCGAGAGCTGAGCCGCGCTGGCCGGGCCGCCATCGCCCGAGTAGCCTTCCACTCCGGTACCCGCAATGGTGACGATGGTGCCATCGGGGCCGACCCTGCGCACGCGGTTGTTGCCCAGGTCGGCGATATACAGGTTCCTGGCGCTATCCACCGCCAGTCCGTAAGGGAGGTTGAGCTGGGCCGACGTGGCCGGGCCGCCATCGCCGCTGAAACCGGCTGTACCAGTCCCGGCGATAGTAGTGATGATGCCGCCCGGGTCTACTTTGCGGACGCGGTTGTTGTCGGTATCGGACAGGTACAGATTGCCTTTCCCATCCATGGCAACGCCTTGGATGGAGCCGATCTGGGCCGCGGTGGCCGGGCCGCCATCGCCCATGAACGAGCTGCCGGCCACGGTTTGGATGGTATAAGCCGGAACGTCAGCCGCTGGCAAGGCCGGCGCCCAGGCCAACACGAGCCATGCGCACCAATTGTGTTTCATGCCGAGCAAAGACTAGTGGCCCACGGCCAGGCGAATTCTCAACAGGGTGGGCCGCGTTCTTAGCTTGCCCAAACACAAAAAAAGGGGAGCCCGAAGGCTCCCCTGATGCCGCGGCTTAAGCTGAGCAGACGAAGTGGCCTGCCAGCTCCAAAGCGAGTTGCGTCTAGAACACTACCTTGGCGCCGAGCTGGAGGTTGCGGCCGACCTCCTGATTGGAACTCTGGTTCCTATATCCATCCACAGACGGGTTCTCCACTTCGGCGTCCTGGACGTTGACGAAGAAGTTGGAGTGGTTGAACGCGTTGTACATCTCGAGGCGAAGCTGGAGCGCGACCCTCTCGCTCACACGGGTGTTCTTATACAAGCCAAGATTGAGGTTCCAGGAGCCGGGCGCGCGGAATGAGTTGCGGCCAATTTCGTTGTTCGGGAACGGTCCGACGTCGCTGATGCCGATCTTGGGGTTGTACCAGGACAAGCCGTTTTCGGGGTTAGCGAAATTGGTGAACTGGTAGTACTCGTAGTTGTCGGGCACGCCGGGTGTGGGCACGTTGGTAACGCCCATCGGCGGCGTGGCGCTGACCTGCTGCGCGCGCGGGCAGTAGGCGTAGGCGTTGGTGCAGTCATAGACCGTAAACGGATTGCCGGTGCTGGCGGTGAAGATGGGAGCCAGTTCCCACCCGCCCAGAACTCTGTCGGCCAGCGAGTGCCCCTTCAGCAGCGGAATCGCCCAGACGGCGGAGATCGCCACACGTTGCGCTGCGTCGAAATCGGAGCTGCCCCAGTCGAGCTTGGGGTGGAAGGGATCCATGTAGCCCAACTGGTAGTCGCTCTGCACGCCATCGCTGAAAGCGCTACTCAGGTCGTCCAGGGAGTGAGACCAGGTGTAATTGGCTTGCAACGTCACACCGCTGTGCGCGACGTCCTTAAATGTCAACTGCCCGATCAACGAATTGTAGGCGGAGTTGCCGAGGTCGCTGCGCAGGTTGATGTTGCTGTATTGGGTGTTCAGGCGGCTGAGGCAGGGCAGAGCGGCGCAGGGGGTGCCCAGGTATTCGGTGCCGTAACCGTTGAGGTTGTCATGAGCGATATCGTAAAGGTTCTCACCGCGCGAGCCGGAATAACCCAAGCTGGCCATTACGTTGTTGGCAACCTGGCGTTCCAGGGTGAAGCTCATCGTATGCGCGTAGGCGGTCTTGATATCCGGGTTCACCCCGCGCAGGCTGACGGCCGGCAGTACCTTGCTGCCACTGGTGCCGGCCAGCGGGCCGGCGTTGTTGACATTGATCGGAATAGTCGGCAGGTCGGAGCCGGCGATCAGTGAAATCACCGCATAGTTCGGCGGATTCTGGATGATGTTGAAGGTCACGTTGCCGAAGTTGCGCTCGTAACCGATTCCGTAGCCACCACGCAGGCTGGTCTTGCCGTCCGAGGTCAGCGCGTAAGCAAAGCCGACGCGCGGAGAGAAGTCCTTATAGTCCTTATTCCACAAGCCGCCGTTCGGGTTGCTGGGCGTCGGATCGACGGTCGCGCCCTGAATCAATTGCGGCAGGTCGCTGAGGTTGTAGGCCGAGGGAAACACGATGTTCGAATCGAGCGCGGCGTTCTTGTTGTGTTGTACGCCGAAGTACTCCCACCGCAGGCCGAAGTTGAGAGTCAAGCGCGAAGTCGCCTTGAAGTTGTCCTGCCCATAGAGCGCGAACTCGTTGTAGCGGTTGCTGCGCGAGAAGTTCGGCGGCCCCACCGGCAAGTTCACCGTCCCGCCGGGATACTTGCCCTGCGGATTGACCGCCGCTTGGAATTCGTGCAATTGGCCGTTCAGGAAGTTGTCCATCGCGTTTCCCTGGTTGCTGCCCAGGGCTTCGACGGCCTCTTCGTACGCGCCAAAGGTGCGGTTGTCCTGCATGTAAGTAGCCTGGCCGCCGAAGCGGATGTTATGCCGGCCGATCACCTTGGTCACGTCTTCGGCGGCAATGCCGAAATTCTGCGGGCCGCCGAAGGGAATCGCATTGCCCGGCGAGTACTCGCTGTAACCGGGGAAGGAAATCAGTTGGCCATCTAAGTACAGAGGCCCACCCGCGTTCATATACAGCGTTGGGCTGACCGGCGCCGAGCCCAGCGGCTGCTGGTTGTTCAGGCGGTTAAAGCTCAAACGGCTCTGGCTGACCAGGCTGGGCGAAAACGTGTGCGTCAGCGAGAAGGTCGCGTGGTTGTCCACGTTGGTCTGGCCGGTTTCATAACCCACGTACGGGCTGGTGTTCACCGTGCCGGCGAAATCGTCCTCGTTGTACAGAGCGTACTTGAACGACATTTGCGTTTTGTCGCTCAGGTTGTAATCCACGTTACCCACGATGTCGTAGGTATTCTGCGGCGATCCGCCGCCGGCATCGGCCGGAGTCTGGTAGGTGACCTCGTTGAACATCGGTGTGCTGGAGGGGAGTGCGTTGCACGGCCCCGTCGCCGAAGCGCCATTGCAAACGGTGCTGAGCTGCGCCTTGGTGAAAGTGCCGAGGGTCGACAGGTCGCTGCGCATTTTGCCGTAAGCGCTGAAGAACGCCTGCGTGTTGGCGGCGGAGGCCGCAATCAACTGCGTGGTGGGAACCATCGCCACTTCGTTGGCATAGCTGCGGACGCGCGTCCACTCGGTGTTCTGGAAGAAGAAGAGCCTGTTCTTCTTGATCGGCCCGCCAATCGAATAGCCGAAGTTGTTCCGGTCGTAAATGCCCTGCGGCAGGCCATTGGCATTATTGTAAAAGCTGTTGGAGCCCAGCGCGGAAACCCGGTTGAACTCGTAGGCCGATCCGTGAAAATCGTTGGTGCCGCTCTTGGTGATCACGTTCACCACGCCGCCGGAGGCGCGCCCATATTCCGCCGAGAAGGTGCTCGTCGTCACCGCGTATCCCTGCACCGAATCGAGCGGAACTTGTTGGCCGACGGTGGCCGTGAACTCATCGTTATTGGCCACGCCATCCAGCATCACGTTGGTGCTGGAGGAGCGCATGCCGTCGATCGCGTAACCCACGCCGCGGCCACTCTGCATATCGCCCGACACGTTTGGCACCGTGGCCACGAAATCGTACGGGTTGCGGGTCAGGGAGGGAAGTTCGGTCACCTGCTGGTTGCTGATGGTGTTGCTGAGCGTCTGCGATTCGGTGTTGACCTGCACCGCGCCGGCATTCACTTCCACCGTCGTGCTGGTCTGGCCCACTTCCATTTTGGCGTCCAAGGCCACCTTAGCGCCGACATCGATCGTTACGCGCTTTTTTTGGGTGGCGAAGCCGCTGGCCGAGATGGTGACCTCCCAATCGCCGGCGGACAGATTCGGGAGCACGTACACTCCCGCCGTGTTCGTCGCCGTTGTGCGCTGTGCGCCAGTCGCCACGTTCTTGGCCGCAATCGCCACGTTGGGTACAACCGCGCCGCTGGCGTCCTGAACCGTCCCGATGATCTGGCCGGTCTCCGCCTGGCCCCACAGCATCAGGGCGGCCAGCATCAGCCCGAAAACGATCGCGAACGGTCGTCGAAGTCTTTTGAGGTTGCTCATATTGTCTCCCAATTTAAGTAGTTGAAAAGGCGAGGCGTGTTTTGTCCGGTTGGCTCAGAAACAGATCTCGCTTTGGCATACGCTCCAACACTGCGTGGTGAGGCCTTTCTCCGCACGCGTATTACCAAATATAACAATTGGCTTAATGTCTTTAGAAACCCGAGGCGCCGGATACCTGGCAGTTCGTTCGAGCCGCGACGAATCTCCCGAAATCGGGGCGGCGGCTGGTTTCAACATTGATAAGTCAATATGCCAGAATAGGTTATAAGCCTATGGGAATGTGGACCTCGGAATACGCTTTTGTGGAGAATGGGCGCAGAATCACCCGACGCCCTGAGGCGGAGACGGACTTACCCTTACTGAGACGCAGGGCGACCCCATAACGTTAGTTGGGCTGCGTGATTTGACGCACATCGCCTTTATGGCGCACAGGCGACGCGGCCGCGGCGAGCGGCGAACTCGGCGCCTGCCAGCACGATCAGGGACGCCACGAAGCTTCCCAGCAGAATGGTCACGGAATATTGAAACATGCGGTATTCGCGATCCAGTTTTTCCACCATCCAGGGGCGAATGAGGATGTTAAGGTACTTGAGCAGTTCCAGAGCCAGGCCGACCCAAATCGCGACCGGCGCCACCTGGACGGGATCCACCTTGCAATTGGGCAGCAGCCAATAAATCAGAAAAAGCATCAGGATGGAAACTGGCACCGCCGCGACCTTGAACAACAGCACGGTTAGCCAGGTGGCCAGTTCGCCCTTGCCGGCCCAGGCCGAGACCCACTCCCGGTTGTAAGCGGTGAAAACAAGCGACACCAGGACCAGCGCTCCGCAAGCGAAGACCATGCCCAGGCTGACGAGTTGGTTTTTCCAGTAGCTGCGGTTGGTGGTGACACCCCAGGCCCGGTTGAGCGCCACTTCGAGCGGCTCGAAAATGCCGTTCGAGGTAACCAGCAGTAGAAAGATGGAAGTAACCGGGAGGTGCGGCACCTTCCAGGTCCACGCTTGCAGGTTCTGCACCACGATGTCGCCCGATTTGCCCGGGAAGTTATCGCGGATGGCAAGGTAGACGGCGCTGATGGCGGCCGGCCAATGCACCACGTCGCGGAACAAAGAAAGCATGACAATCAAAAACGGGAAGAACGCCAGCAGCACGCTGGCCGAAATCGCCAGCGCGTAGACGTGCGCCTCGGTCTGCATCAGGTAGCGGACGGTAGGACGCCAGCGGAACCACCAGGGATCGAAGGCGCCGGCGCTGGAGGCGAACAGAGAGCGGTAGGAGGTCAAACTACAGGTTAGTACAGTGGGGCAGGCGCTTTCGCCTGCCGAACGCGCGCTGGCGTGTCATCCTATGACCTCGCGGACCTTCGCCGCCAACTCGGAGGGGGTGAACGGCTTGCCCAGGTAGTTGACGGCGCCGTCCATCACTCCATGCCGCAGAATCACCTCGTTGGGATAGCCGGACATGAAGAGCACCTTGGTATCCGGCCAGCGGACGCGCAGTTCCTCAGCCAAAGCCTTGCCCGACATGCCCGGCATGACCACATCGGTCACGGCGAGTTGGCAACCGCCCTGGACGGCTGCGGCGAGGCGGAGCGCTTCTTCGCCGCCGGCGGCTTCGAGGACGCGGTATCCACAAGCACGCAGAGCATGGGCGGCGAGATGGCGCACGCCGTCCTGGTCTTCCACAACCAGTATCGTGAGATCCCGGTGGCGCTGGGGGAGATCGACGGCGGAGGGGGGAAGCGGTTCCGCGGGGCCCTCGGTCGAAGGCAGATCAATCTCGAAGCGGCATCCCCTTCCCGGTTCGTTGTGCACACGGATGGAGCCGAGGCTTTGCTGGACGATGGCGTAGACGGAGGCCAGTCCGAGCCCGGTTCCGTGGCCGCTGGGTTTGGTAGTAAAGAAAGGCTCGAAGAGATGCCGCATGGTCTCGTCGTCCATGCCGGTGCCCGTGTCGGCCACGGTCAACCGGACGTAGGCGCCGGGCTGGCAACCCGGAGGGGCATTCTCACCATCGAAACGGGCATTGGTGGTCGAGAGGAGTAGCCTGCCGCCATCCGGCATGGCATCGCGTGCGTTGACCGCCAGGTTGAGCAGCACCTGGTTCATCTGACCGGGATCGGCCATCACCAGACCGAGCGCCGGATCGAGATCGGTATCGAGGCGGATGTCCTCGCCGATCAGCCGCCGCAGCATATGCTCCGCGCCGGAGATCAGGGCGTTCAGATCGAGGGGGCGCGGCCGGCCGATCTGCCGCCGGCCGAAGGTGAGCAACTGCTTGGTGAGCGAGGCCGCACGCTCGCCCGCGTCGCGGATTTCCTGAATCGCCTGCCGCTGCGGGTCGCCTTCCGGGAGGTCCTTGATGAGCATGTCGCTGTAGCCATTGATGACGGTCAACAGGTTATTGAAGTCGTGGGCGATGCCGCCGGCGAGGCGGCCGAGAGACTCCAGCTTCTGCGACTGTTCCAACTGCTGGCGAAGATCTTCGCGCTCGGCCTGGGCCCGCTTTTGCGCGGTAATGTCGATCAGCATCGCAAATGCGCCCTTGAACTCGCCCGCCTCATCGAGGATGGGCGTAGTCGAGGCCAGAGTCAGCACCTCAGCCCCGCCGTGGTGCCGGAAACGTTTTTCGGCGATGCCGGCCTCGCCGCGCCCGAGAGCAGCCACGCGCTGCTCGAAGAGCGGGATGTCTTCCGGAAAAACAAATGAAAACAGGCTCTGGCCGATCAATTCCTCGGGCTCGTAGCCGAGCATCTCGGCCATCCGCCGGTTGACGAAGTTGGTGACCCCTCGCTCGTCCATCGACCAGATGCCTTCGTTGGTGGTGTCCACGATGCGGCGGTAGCGGGCCTCGCTTTCCCGCAGCGCCGCCTCGGCCCGCACTCGCTGGGTTATGGAATTGGCCGTGGCCAAAACGTACTGCCGGCCGCCCATCTCGATGACTCTGGCCGAAATCAGGGCGTGAGCCAGGCTGCCGTCTCGGGCCTGAAACGTGGCCTCGCGCTGGTGGATGGTCCCGCCACCTTGCTCCAACGCCTGGCGAAATCCGTCGGACTGTTCCCGATCCACCTGACCCAGTTCAAGGGCGGTCTTGCCGATGACCTGCGAGCGGGGGAACCCGGCAAACTTGCAGAAGCTCTCGTTGACGTCGACGTATTTGCCATCCCCGTCGGTCAGGGCGACGGAGAACGGGCTCTGCTCAAACAGCGTGCGGTAGGCGGTTTCCCGTTCTCTCAGCGCTTCTTCGGCTTCCCGGCGCAGGGCCAGTTCCCGGCGCGCCTCGTCCAGTGCGCCGCGGAGGTGAGCCAGAAAATAGTCGAGTGGCACCGCGGCGAAGGCACAGGCTCCGACCACGATGCACCACGCCACTGCCGGCGGTATGGGAAAAACGGTGGGCGGAGGGTGCCCCGACGCCGCTGCCAGGACATAGGCCAGGTCCGGGACTAATGCGGGAATCGAAGCCGCCAGAGCACCGCGGCGTCCCAGCAGCAGCGTCGCCTCCTGAATCATAACGATCTGAAAGAGGAATCCTGGGCTGCGAACACCCCCGGAGAGGAAAACGTAAACGGCCGCCAGCAGGGTTCCGGCAATCACCAGGGCCCATGCCGCGGCCCGCACCCGGCCTTTCCGGCGCAGTCCCTCCGGAATCATCAGTAGCAGGACGATCGCAGCGACCCCCAGGACCAGGGAGCCCCGCTTGTTGGCGAACAGGAACAGCTCGCCAACGGCGAAATACAAGAAACCGACCATCGCCACCGTTTGCAGCAGCCGTCGCAGGAGCGACGCAGTCAGCGCCAGTTGAGGGTCTTCAGGCGCGGTCTTGGTGAGGTTGGCGTCGAGTGACCCTGACCCCTGAGGTTCGGGCATGTGTGATCCAGGCTCTTGGCGGCACCATGGAACCGGTCCGTCTGAGCTATTCAAGGTATATAACGGATTCGGATCAGTAACAAGTGTTATTCTCCGGCCGGTTTTCCGCGCTGGCCGGGGCACGCGGTTCGGCAGACCGCCGCGTGCAACACATGAGGGCGCACCCGGACCAATCCAATATAATTAATGATTAGGTATGGACCTCAACCGCTTTACCGAAAAACTACAACAGGCGATCCGGGCGGCGGAGAGCACGGCCACGCGATCCGGCCACCAGCAGATCGACGTGGAGCACCTGTTGGCGGCATTGCTGGAGCAGCCCGGCGGACTGGCGGCGTCGATTCTGCAGAAGGCGGACGTCAATCCGGAAACCCTCGCCGACAGGCTGGAAGCCGAGCTTGACCGGATGCCCAAGGTGTCCGGAGCGGCGGGCGCTCCTCCCGGCCACGCTTACGTCACGCCGCGGCTGACCAAGCTGCTCGAGCGCGCCGAAGAGGAAGCCCGGCAGCTCAAGGACGAGTATATTTCGGTGGAGCACGTGGTGCTGGCGGCGATCGAGGACCGCGGCGCGGCGGGGCGTCTGTTGAAGGAGCTCGGCCTCACCCGCGAGCGGTTGATGCAGGCGTTGCGCGAAGTGCGCGGCAGCCAGCGCGTGACCTCGCAGAATCCGGAAGCTACCTACGAAGCACTGGAGCGCTACGGCCGCGATCTGACGCAACTGGCTTCACAGGGGAAGCTCGATCCGGTGATCGGACGCGACGAAGAAATCCGCCGCGTGATCCAGGTGCTGAGCCGCCGCACCAAGAACAACCCGGTGCTGATCGGCGAGCCGGGTGTGGGCAAGACCGCCATCGTGGAAGGGCTGGCGTTGCGCATCGTCCGCGGCGACGTGCCGGAGGGCCTGAAGGGAAAGCGCATCGTGTCGCTCGACATGGGCGCGCTGATCGCCGGCGCCAAGTATCGCGGCGAATTCGAAGAGCGGCTGAAGGCGGTGCTGAAGGAAGTGCTGGACGCGGCGGGCGAGGTGGTGCTGTTCATCGACGAGCTGCATACGGTGGTGGGGGCGGGCAAGACGGAAGGCTCGATGGACGCCGGCAACCTGCTCAAGCCGATGCTGGCGCGCGGCGAGCTGCACTGCATCGGCGCCACCACGCTCGACGAATATCGCAAGAACATCGAAAAAGACGCCGCGCTGGAGCGCCGCTTCCAGCCGGTGATG
>Ga0187855_10000066_pt1 | contig 87620 bp, 85 predicted proteins | sample June2016WEW_8_10_2_FD_132969 | JGI IMG/M metagenome (GOLD analysis project Ga0187855, IMG submission 132969) | Peatland microbial communities from SPRUCE experiment site at the Marcell Experimental Forest, Minnesota, USA - June2016WEW_8_10 | ecosystem: Environmental > Terrestrial > Soil >... | reverse complement strand
GAAATTCCTTGCGACGGTCGGTGAGGGGAAGCAAGTCCTGTTCTTTGCCGAGAGGCAAACAATCTTCACACAGGGGGACGCCGCTGACGCGGTGTTCTACGTTCAGGAAGGCAAGATTAGACTCACCGTCGTATCCAAGTCTGGCAAGGAGGCGACCCTTGGCATACTAAGTGCCGCAGACTTTTTCGGAGAGGGTATGCTTGCCGGACAGCCCTTACGAAAGGGGTCGGCAATAGCGATGACCGCCTGCAAGCTTCTCCGCATTGACAAGAAGGCGATGATGTTCGCACTGCATCGAGAGCACGCACTCTCTGAAATGTTCGCAGCTTACTTGCTGACGCGGAACATCCGATACGAAGAGGATTTGGTTGATCAGCTTTTCAACTCAAGTGAGAAGCGTCTAGCCCGCATTCTGCTTCTGCTCGCTCGCTTCGGCAAGGAAGGCGTATCGGATTCGCCAATCCAAAGCATCAGTCAGGAAACGCTGGGAGAGATGGTGGGCACAACTCGTGGGCGGGTTAGCTTTTTTATGAATAGGTTCCGGAAATCGGGATTCATTGACTATGACGGGAGCGGGATACGGGTTCACAATTCCCTACTCAATGTCATTCTCAACGACTAGCAGGCGTTTAGTTTTAAACCGTGATCCCCCTCTATTGCTGCCGGACCTATCTTCATGCCTGAAGCAAAATGGGGCAGAGACAGCAGTGTAGTCCTGAGTCCCATTTGAAGCCGACGGTTTGAGGATGCGTTCCCCTGCCATCCGCGACTGGCGTCACGCAGGATTAGGCCACGTCACGAATTGTTGCAGATCGATCTTAGGTGCCCAAGGAATTGTGGCGCTCGGTCTCGGTAAGCCGACCTTTTCCGCCATGGCTGGCCACGTACATAGCCAGTTCCAGCCGACTCCAGACTCCAAGTTTGTCAAATGCCTTGCGCAAATGATTCTTGATTACCTGTTCGCTCCTGCCGATGATCTCGCCAATTTCGCGATTGCTCAAGCCTTCCCAGACCAGAGTCGAAATCCGAATCTCCGTTGCGTTGAGACCCTCACAAGGTGTCATGACCTCACTTTCGTCTTCGTAAGCATAGCAAGCCAACTTTACACGTTTGCTGCCCTCGCGGATTCCGGTCCGCAAAAATAGGGTACGAAGGTGCTGTTTTACAGTTCGCAGACTGATATTTAGCTCGCCTCCTATTTCCTTATTGCTGAAACCCTGCACCAGCAAGTTCAAGATTTGCTGTTCGCGGGGCGTGACTTGATCGAGATTCATCATGATTTGTGACTCCGATTGGACTTGACGGTCGGACGGATTTTCATCACCGCGCCTTCAGCCGATTGTTCGCAGCTGGGGGAAGCCCCAATGACGCTAGCCCGCGTTCCACGACTGCTTGGATTAAGCGACATCAGGTTCTTCGATTCCCGCTCTTCGGGCCGATTCCGACAGTAGGCACTGGTATTCCTTTAATTCCTTCCCCATCTCTCGGGCTATTTCCTGAATCGTGCCCACACGTTTGGCGCATTGCGAGCCTTCTTTCAGATGCTCGCTCAGGAGATCGCAGTGGCCGACAATGACAGCCAGTTTGTTAACCAGATCGTGTATGAAAGGGTCCGTAATCGACTGCCGTTCCTCGCTTAGTTTCTTCATACTGCCTTCGCTATCGGCGGTCGTCAATCGCAAGGAGAGCCTTCTAGCTAGCTCATCTATAGTGAATTCTGAGACCGCAGGTCTGACAGGAACACACTCGCCTCCCGGGCTGAATTCACCCCTTCGGAGGTTTGGATACCTCGGGACAATCGCGTCGAGCAACGCTGCGGCCTCACCGACATTCAAGCATGTTGGTACTCTTGTCTTCACCATAGGCTGTCTAGGATCAAGGGGCGATTTGCGTTGCGAGATGGTCATCAACCGCTCCGCCGCTACCTTTGACGGCTGATAGGTGTACCTCCTCGCCATCCGATAGATCGTTGTTCTCCCAATACCCAGTAATCGCACTGCGATAAGATAGTTATCACGGCACTGGTCGAGCGCGTCTACAATCGCCCGACGCTTCACTTCGTCCAAACGACAAATCCTTTCTGGACGGCTTTCGTACCTCTTAGAGCAGGTATCCATGGCTTATCCTCCGATGACATCCGGTTAAGTATCGGTGCCCGGTGCGTCATCCATGAATGGCCACAAACAATCCGGAGGCCAATGGAACGTGGCTTTGGGTTTGTAAGTCAGGACCTGTAACTTCTTAGGCTTATCGTCGGGACGCTGGTCAGACTCGTGAGATGGTGCTTTGCTTATCATGCGCGACCCTTTAAAAGAGATGGCGCAATATCTCCCTAAACTGCGCCATCAGAGGAAAACAGCGGACGACGGGGGGAGGGCCGCGTGAGTTCCCTTAAACATCCAACTCCCTGCAGGCAATTTACAACCGCGGAATATCTTGGAAGTGTTCGCAATTGCACAATGTTTGGAATAAGTGATCCCAATTTGGGAATGAATTACCGAGGCCGGGGAGCTAACATACGACATAGAACGGTATCTTATGCTCGAATGTTCAAGACGCTGTTCTCAACTGTCACAGCCATACAGCGTTGTTGTCTACCAATACGCGACCATGTTCCTAATTGAACAGTTCGGGAGTGCTCTCGGGACTATTTGTGGTGTCAGAAGGCGGTGTTAAATGGCTGCTCCACTCACGGTACCAATCGCGCACACGACTCGGCTTGCAGACGATAAACCACAACCTGCGGGCGGGGAGAGCGTGGCCGCAATTTTAAAACGCTGTAAGACCTCTCTAATCGCAGATTGGTTGACACGAACGAAGAAGACGCCCGAACTCAACCACCTTCATCTCAGCGATGAGCAGCGCACTGGATATCTACCCAAGTTGGTTGACGATCTTGTAGTAAGTCTGAGCAGGCCCAAGTTGTCCGATTTGCCTGATAAAGACAGCGATGCCGGCGCGTCCCCCACCGTCGTCCAACATGGCAATCTGCGACGGACGCAAGGCTATAGTCCTGCCATGCTGATCCATGAATCACGAATCCTTCAAGTGACTGTTTTCGGAACCTTGCACGAGAATCTGAGCATGCTGGATTTCAACTTACTGTTGCCGGATGCCATGATCATCGCGGACGAAGTGGATGCGCAGTTGACGCAAACAATGGAGAGCTTCACCAATGGAGCGCACAAATCGGCAAAAACACACCTTGTGAAACCGAAGGGATGAGTTCCGTCTGAAGGCGTAGACAAGGTCCATTCCAAATCGACGTTGCAGGGGCAACCGTTCTAGACCTGCGAAACGATCAGCAAGCTCCCTGCAACTGCAATCACGTCCTCCGCTATCGCCACGGTGAAGTCTGGGATTTGTGCTCGCAACACCAGAGCGTGGCGGGTTTTGTAACCCACGAATGTCCCTATAAGAGCACCGCCGACGCCCACGATTGCAGGAACCAGCAAGTTTCCACCAGCATTTGCCGCAAGTGCGGCACCGCATAAACAACCAAGGACAACGCGGGCGATCAGTCCCGCAGGCGCTGTACGCGCCGGGGTCTTCGGCAGCTTGTCTGCGATCAGTTCTACTACCGCTAAGATCGTTAAAACAACGAGCGTGACCGGACGGTCCATGAAGGCTAGCTTGCTACCCGCCAAATTCAACCAGCCAAGATGCGCAGCCCAGCAAACTGCCGCTGGCGCGGTCAGGCAGCGCAATCCAGTAAGGCAGCCGAGTAGGAGGCAAAAGACAAGTAATGTCATGAGCGGGGCAATTCGCGCCTATTTGGATGCAAGCACTTTAGCCTATTAGAGGTTAATTCGCATCCAGTTCCGCATCGAGCGTTCTTTCTTCGCCTGACTGAAGTCGCAGCGTCGGCTCGGAAGGACTGGATGGGTCGGTGTAGAAGCAGCGTTTATAGCCCGGAGCCTGAACAATGACCAACAGGTCCTTGTCAGGTGGAACAGATGCCTCTTTCCTGCTCGTTTGGGTTGGATGCATAAAAACGTCGTCAACCACCACCCAGCGCACGACTGCCGAGGCTACCGCTTTGCCAGCATTCTTGTCGCTGATATTAAAGGTCAAATGCGCCGGGCTTACCCCAAGCCTGACAACTACGTGCGCAACAGGATTTTCGTGGCTTAGTTTAATATGTATGCCCGAGTCCGACTGCTTGCCTTCGTGCACCATGGCGTCGTGCCAATAGTCCCTCAGTTTTCTCTCCGTAAATCCGATTTGTCTCCAAAGGCACGCGAATATCAAATTGTCCATGCTCGTCACTTTCAGGGCCGCAGTTGGTGGTGGACGAATTGCAAAGGACGACGCTTGTGCACAGTCTTGCTTTCGCAATCGGTTCACCTTGGTTATTGAGGGTGCTTCCGATTACCCGCCCCTCGTTCAACACCGTTTTGCCATCCTGAGAGGTTAGTAGTTGGCAAAGGACTATGACGGTGACCGCAACCCAGAGCAGCGCATGGAACCTCCAGACTTTCGGAATTCTATATCGCCCCCTTGTCCGGAACTAGCAAAACCGATTCATGCCGGGTCAGAACCGCTCCACCCGCTAGCATCGGATCGGCGGCGGCGAGAATCGGCTACGCGGCACCCAGACCGTCGCGCCATGCTTCGACTCTTCGACTTCACCTCCGAACCCGAAATTCTGCATTTCGGATTTACTGGTCGTACATCTCGTAATGCGTAGAGCAGGGCTCCAGTTCGATCAGGAAATCCTTGTCGAAGTCATAGTATCTCGCCACGCTGATGTCGTCTCCAGCAAAGGCGCGGATCGCCTCCTCGGACTCCCAAAACGTGACCATCAAGAAATGTGCGGTATCGCCCTCCGTGCGGCGCAGCGCGTAAGCGCCCTTGTTACCGGGGGTCGAGCGGTAATCGGGTATGGCGACGGTTCGCATCAAGTTTAGGTACTCGTCGCTTTTGGTCGCGGGGGTCGCCCCATGCCAGATTCGGGTGATCATACGGAACTCCTTGGGCATCATTTGCGTCCAGAACTCTTTAGATGTCGCAACCGGGCGCTTGCACTCGCGACCCCGGTCAATGATTGAAAACTTAGCCTTGCGACTGCGATCCACCGGGTTTGCGGTGCTAGCCTATCGTCATGCAGAAGCCCGTCAAAGAACGCGTCGCGAAGTTACGGGACGAAATAGCGCAAATCAGTGAAGCGAACCGCCTATATCTACAAGGCAGCAAGAAGCTACCGGACGCAGTTGGAGATCACCAACGACGCCCTTCAAAGATTGCAGGAAATCCTAGATGAATTGGTGGCGCTCACCAACTGGAACAAGGTGTGAAGCTCTTGGAAGAAATGTTTGAGGAAGGCAGCGAGATGGACGTGCTTCGCACTTCACGTATGCAAATCGAGTCCATCTGGGGTCAACAGCCCGAGGATGAAGGAAACGGCATTCTAGGGCAAGATTCAGACGGAAGCGGCTTAGTCCCTTGGCTTCGTAGGCTTTGGCCGTCGCTTCGCTTTGCGATCAGCAGCAAGTTGGGCTTCCGCTGCGTGACTCTCTTTTTCGAACCCGGACAGAAGGCTCGGGTAGTCGCGGACATTCGTTGAGTACGGCTTTCCAGGCGACTTCCGTTTGTTCGTCTTGCCGTGTATGAGGAAATGAATGATAGCGCGAAACAGTTTTGTTCTTCTGTACGCAAACGCACAAGAATCCCCGCCTGATCAATATTGCTCAGTTCTCAACTCACCAAAAAGCTAGGCTGCTCATGACCCTCCAAAGGGAATCTGGAAGAGGATGCCCGATGAGCGAAAATCCGGTTTCCAAAGCATTCATCGAATTTCTAAACAGTGCAAGCACTCATTGGGCTGCCAACACTTGCCCTGACTGCGGATCAAGGCTCGTCGAATATCGAGAGTGCACATTCTTCTTTGAAGGGCAGACTTGGCAAATCCCACTTCCCCTCTGCGTCAAGTGCCACCCCATCGCACAGGTCAGTGCGCCGTCCTATGACGCCTAACAACTCCGAACCAAACCAACGTGATCTCCCGGCTCATTTTGGTGACGGGAATCAGGATTATTGGCCTAGGATTTTCGATGTGCCGAAGCGCCTCGTTGAGTTCTGGCCGTACGTTTTGATCTTCATCTCGCTGGCAGGATTCGTGTACCTGTATGCTGGTGCGCGTTAGAGTCTGTACGAAAAAAAAGAAACGTTCGTTATCGAACTGTCTACCCAGCCTCAATGTCTGTAGTCTCATTACCGGCAGCGCAAACCGAGTGAGGGAGCATCTGACTCTGACAGGAAAAAGGTCGCGGGAACCCCGTTGTCCCTATTGTGTGTTAGGGAAGGGATTCAGGGTGATGAAAGTTCTTCAAAATGGGCGGCAGATTTGTGAAAACTGCGGCCACATCGTTTTCCCGAACGACATGGCTTTCAGGTGCCCGTGCCCGAAGTGTCTCGAAGCCAATTTCTCCTCCAGAATTCGCCGCCTGCGGCGGAGCTAGTTACTTTTCAACCGTGCTCCGCTGCCTTTAACGCTTCTCCGTACTTGCCCATTCCTGCGACACACCCGCCGACATAGTGAGCAAAACCGAGCGGCGAAGCCTCATCATCTTCCGGCGCGGCAGATGGCCAAGGCGGGACAGTTTGGATGGGGAAGCCGAGCGTGGTAGCCTATCGGCGGCAGGGGCAGAGGCGGGTGCGGGTCGCCGGTCCCGTATGCCTAAAAGTAACCTCCATGCCGGACGAAACCAGGCCCCTTCGACCCACTGTATCCCCCTCATCGCAGGAGAGTTCCGCGGCTTCGTCGGAGCAAGAAAAAGAGCAACTTTCGACCCCTCGCCGGGTTCGATCTAGTGTGAGCACTGCTGCCATGGACGGAGGCGTTCTGATGGCCACGGCGGGGCCTCGGCCGGGGAGCAGTTTGCAGCCGGCGTTTTCGGGTGTCGAAAGCTTTACCGATGCCGAAGTCATGCTGCGGGTGAAGGCGGGAGACGAATCGGCCTTCGATTTCCTGGTGCAGAAATATCGCCGGCCGCTGGTCAGCTTCATGTACCGCATGGCACGCAACACGGCTGCGGCGGAGGACCTGGCGCAGGAAGTTTTTCTGCGCGTGTATCGCTCTCGCCAGACTTATGAAGCCAGCGCGAAGTTTACAACCTGGTTGTACCGGATTGCCACGAATCTGGCCGTGAACCATGCGCGTGATACGCGGCACGAGCGGCCGGAAGTGACCGTGAGTCTGGATGAGCCGGACGAGGAAACGGGTACCACACTGGATGTGGCCGACGGGACCGTGAGCGCCGAAGAATCCTTGGTGCGACGCGAGCGGATGTTGGCCATACGGGCTAAAGTGGAAGCCCTGCCGGAGCGGCAGAAGTTGGCGGTGATCATGCACAAGTATCAGCAAATGGATTACAAGCAGATTGCCGATGTGCTGAAGCTGAGCGAGTCGGCTACGAAATCGTTGTTGTTTCGGGCATACGAGACTTTGCGGGAACAATTGAAAGAGTTTGTATGAATAAGGAAGCGGGCCAGACACGCGAGTATTGCGGTGCAAAGAACGCACCGCTTCGCGCGGTTCGCTTAGATCCTGCGAGCAAAGTGCGCTCGCTCAGGATGACAATTGGAAGTGGGCGACTGGCAGTGGCGAAAAGAATCTCGAGGGGAAGATGGTTATGAAGTGCAACGACGTTCGAGAAGTGATGCCGGACCTGGCGTCGGGCTTGATGGAAGTGACGCCGGAGATCGGCGCGCATCTGGCGGAGTGCGGCGCGTGTGCCGGGAAGATGGCGGAGTTCCGGCAGACCTTGGAGTTGCTGGATGAATGGAAGGCGCCGGAGCCCTCGCCGTATTTTGATGTGCGTTTGCAGGCGCGTTTGCGGGAGGAAATGGCTAAGCCTCACGCGGGTTGGGCGACCTGGCTGCGGCGTCCAGTGCTGGCTTCGGCGTTGACGGTGCTAATGGGAATTGGTGTGGGATTGTTCTTCACCAAAGGCAGTGGAATTTACAGCTCGGGAAATAACGTGGTGGCGGACTCTCAGGTGCAGGCTGAACCGGGTACGGCGGTAAGCGATTTGCAGACTCTGGAAAAGAATCATGACTTGTATTCCGACTTCGATCTACTGGATGACCTGGAAGTGCAGCATGATGTGGTGGCGAATCCGTAGAACGAAGTGGCGAAGCGAAGTCTGCGGCATGAACATGTGGGCGGTTAGGACGAACCTGAGAGCGGGGAGAGATGCGGCTGAAAAACTCCATGACGGGATGGATGGCGACGGTAGTGTTGTCCACGGCGGCCATCACAACCGTTCCCTGCCTTGCGCAACGTAGCGGCTTGCAGCGTTACAACCTCCGGCCTTTGCAGGGACCGCGCGTCGTGCAAAATCATCCGCCCGGGCAGGGGCATGCCGGCGACTGGTTGCGGCACTATCAGGCTCTGCCGCCGGCCGAGCGGGAACGGGCCTTGCAGAACGATCCCGGCTTTCGCCGTTTGCCTCCGGAGCGCCAGCAGATGTTGCGGCAGCGGCTGCAACACTTCTCGAGTCTTCCCCCGCAACAGCAGCAGCGCATGCTGAACCGAATGGAAACCTGGGAGCATCTGACGCCCGGGCAGAAACAAGAAGTGCGGCAATTATTCGGTCGGATGCAGCAACTTCCGCCCGATCGGCGGCGCATGGTATCAACCGCCATCCGCGACCTGCGCGCCATGCCACCAGGGCTGCGGGAGCAGATTATCGATTCCAACCGCTTCAGGAGCATGTTCTCGCCCGAAGAGCGCGACATCATGCGCGGAGCCACGCGGCTGCCGCTGGCGCCTCCGGAGAACGGCAGGCCTGAGGAATAACTGCGGTTTCCGGTTTCAGGTTTCCAATTTCTAGTTCTGTTCTCTCAGTGGAAATCGTGGGAGAGGGTTTCCGCCTTCGTAACGAACAATGGCAGTACGCGCTCGGCTTTCACTGAGATCACATTGTCCTGATTCTGCAGGATCCCTTCAATGGCGAGAAACCGTTCTGAGGCCAGCAGCAGCCGGTTGCTGTGAAACAGGTCGGGAGCGATGATCGCATTGGCTACTCCCGTTTCATCTTCCAGACTGAGAAAAACAAAACCTTTGGCGGTTCCCGGACGTTGGCGCACGATGACGCAGCCTCCAATGCGGAGCCGCTTGCCGCTAGGGATATCGCGGAGTTCGCTGGCGCGGCGAATACCCATGGCATTAAGCCATTCGCGGCGATACGCCATAGGATGCGGTCCCACGGTGAGACCGGTGCCGTGAAAATCAGCTACCAGGCGCTCTTCGTGGTTCATGGGCTGAAGCGGCGAAGGTGAGTCGGGCTCTGGCAAACTTTCCAATAGTGGCCCGGAGCTGCGCACGGCGCGTTCTACCTGCCAGAGAGCATCGCGGCGGTGGAGTAGCGAGTAGCGAGTACCGAGTTGCGGGTTGCGAGATTCCTCCTCCCCTCGCTTGCGCTCGTTGGTCGGAATGACAAAGTTTTTGCTCGGTACTCGGTGCTCACTACTCGCTACTGAATTCAGCGCGCCGATTTCCGCCAGCGTGGTGAGTTCGTCCTTACGCAGCTCAGGAACGCGGCGGGTGAGATCGTGAATGGATGTAAACGGAGCACGAGTGCGTTCGCGTACCAACGCTTGAGCGCCTTCTTCGCGGAGGCCGCGAACGTAGCGCAGGCCAAGGCGCATAGCAGGAGCGTGTTGCGAGCACCGAGCACCGGGTTGCGAGCATGACTGAGATTCCTCCGCCCCTCGCTTGCGCTCGGCGGTGGGAATGACAAAGGCTTCTATTGCTGGCGATGACTCAGGGGCTGGAAAAGTTGTGCCCAATACCCGGTACTCGATACTCGGTACTGCTTCTAGCGTGCACATCCATTCCGAACGCATCACATCCACTGGCCGCATTTTTAATCCGTGGCGCTGCGCATCTTTAGTGATGGTGGCGGGAGAATAAAAACCCATCGGCTGGTTGTTGAGCAGGGCGGCGGTGAACGCGGCGAGATAATGACACTTTAGAAAAGCGCTGGCGTAAGCGATCAGCGCGAAGCTGGCGGCGTGCGACTCGGGAAATCCGTAGAGAGCGAAAGAAGTAATGGAAAGAATGATTTGCTCCTGCGCCGCATGAGAGATTCCGTTGCGCGTCATGCCGGCGCGCAGTTTGGCTTCGATTTCTTTCATGCGCGCCTGCGATCGTTTGAAACCCATGGCGCGGCGCAGATCTTCGGCTTCGCCGCCGGTGAAGTTGGCTGCGATCATGGCGATGCGCAGCAGTTGTTCCTGAAATAACGGCACTCCCATCGTGCGTTTGAGGACAGGCTCGAGCGACGGATGCGGATAGGAAATTTGTTCGCGTCCCTGGCGGCGCAAGAGAAATGGATTGACCATCTGACCGACGATCGGTCCCGGCCGGATGATTGCGACCTGCACCACAATGTCGTAGAAACGTTTGGGCAAGAGTCGCGGGAGGCATGACATTTGCGCGCGGCTCTCTACCTGGAACATGCCAACGGTATCGGCCTTCTGCAAAGTGGAGTAGACCGCAGGATCATCGACTGGAAGATGCGCCAGATCGACTTCTTCATCGTAGTGGTTACGAATCAGTTCGATGGAATCCTTGAGCACGGCCATCATGCCCAAGCCGAGCAGATCGACTTTGATGATGCCCATGTCGGCGCAATCTTCTTTATCCCACTGCACCACCACGCGGCCGGGCATGGACGCGGGTTCGAGCGGAACGACGGAGTCGAGTTGTCCCTGACAAATCACCATGCCGCCGGAGTGCTGGCCGAGATGGCGCGGCATGTCCTGCGCGGCAAGGCACAACTCGTAATATTTGCGCAGGCGCGGATGTTTAAGGTCGAGTCCAGCATCGCGGAAGCGGCGGTCGAGTGCATCGTTTTCGTCGCGAAATTCCCAGGTGGCGACCGCGGCGGAAATCTTGGCCAGAGTTTCCGGATCGAACCCCAGCGCTTTGCCCATTTCGCGCGCTGCCATGCGATTGCGGTAGGTGATGACATTCGCCGTCATGGCCGCGCCGCGTTCGCCATAACGCCGGTAGACATGCTGAATTACTTTTTCGCGCTCGTCGCCGCTGGGCAGGTCGAGATCGATGTCGGGCCACTCGCCGCGTTCTTCGGAAAGAAAACGTTCGAAGAGAAGTTCCATGCTGATGGGATCGACGGCGGTGATGCCTAGCGAATAACAGACGGCACTGTTGGCGGCCGATCCGCGGCCCTGCACCAGAATGTTTTGCGCGCGGCAGAAGCGAACCAGATCCCATACAATCAGAAAATATCCGGCGAGTTTGAGCTTTTCGATGAGCGCCAGTTCGCGCTCAATCTGGCTACGGGCGCGGGTTTGCATGTCAGCCTTAGCGCGGCCATAGCGCTGGCCAAAGCCATCCCACGCGCGCTCGCGTAGAAACGAATTCATCGTCTCCCCCTGGGGAACGGGATAGCGGGGAAATTCGTAGCCGAGATCGTTGAGCGTGAATTCGAGACGGGAAGAGAGTTCGAGAGTATTGGTGAGGGCTTCGGGAAGGTCGGCGAAGAGTTGCTGCATCTCCTGCGGCGATTTCAAATGACGCTCAGAGTTGCGCGCCAGCAAACGTCCGGCTGTCGATAACGTTTGATGATGGCGGATGGCAGTAAATGCGTCACAGAGTTCGCGATCTTGGGCAGCAGCATAGCAAACTCCGTTGGTCGCCAGCAGCGGAAGATTGAGCGAGCTTGCCATTGCGATCGCGGCGCGGTTGCGAGTTTCTTCCTCCCGATGAAAATGGCGTTGCAACTCGACATACACATTGCCGCGGCCAAATAATGAAATGAGTTGCTCGATCTGTTGGCGGGCTTCTTCCATACCGCCATGGTGCAAAGCAGTTGCCAGAGGTCCGTCCGCACCGCCGGTCAGGCAAATGAGGCCGTGGGCGTGCTCTTCCAGTTCTTCTCGCTGAACCGACCCCTCACCTTTTTTCGCGCGCAACTTCATTTTGGTGATCAGGCGGCATAGGTTTTGATAGCCGACGCGTGAGGAAACGAGTAGAGGAAGGCGAAATGGTTTGTCATTCCGAGTTATCTTGTCGTTCCGAGCTCCGCTCAGGATGACAGGGGCAAAGGACTGGCATGTAACTTCCGTGCCGATGTGCGCCTTGATCTTGAGTTTTTTCGCTGCTATGTGAAAGCGAGGCGCGCCGTAGACGCCGTCGGTATCGAGCAGCGCCATAGCGGGCATGTTTAGCTGGGCACAGACGCCGGCCAGAGCCTCAGGCAAGGAGGATCCTTCGAGGGAACTGAAAGCTGAGCGAGCATGGAGTTCGACATAGGACATCAGGAACAGTCAAACCTATTCACCACAGAGACACGGAGGAAATCTCTAATTGTTGGTGCTCTTCTTTGCTTCTCTGTGTCTCTGTGTCTCGGTGGTGAAAAAATTCAGTCATACGTGCCTTCCATGAACCAGCCTCCGCTGAGCAGATCGTGCACGAGGCGGTAAAGAGCGATCCCTTCTGCATTCTGCAAAGCGATGTCCCACTCGTCGCGCGACCAGGCTTCCCGTTCCCACCAATCGCCGGAACTGCGCCAGGGGCCGGCTTTCCAGAGCACACTACCCTGTACTTCTTTTTTCTTCGAGCACACCACGCGCGCAAGTTCTCCGTTCTCCAGAGTCACAGCGGCGCGCAGCGGCGGACGGAACCTGCGAAGGGCGGCGATGGCGGATTTTTCTTCTGCCGGTTCTAAAGTTTTTCGCAGCTGATTTTTCTGTGCGTGCCTTTTTTGCCCAGTTCCAGAAGCGAAGCGCCGCATGCGGAAACCTTCCGCTTGGTGTGTGTCCAGCAACTCAAGCGACCCTACGCGCGATTCGCCGACCAGTCCGGCGATCCGTGCCAGCGTCAGTTCCAGTTTTTCCGGTTCTGGCGACGGAGGCAGAAACAAACCGCCTTGCGCCGAGCGTGGCCGCGCGGGTTCGGCCGCAAGATGGATCTTCAGGATGGGTGCACCCGGCGGATGTGCATTCAAATCCAATTGCAGCAGCTTGAGAAAAAGTTTTGGATCCAGCATAGGAAGAGGAAGACTGAGAGTGCGATGAAATTGTTCTGCCCGGTTGGAACAAATTGTCGATTGTCGATTGTCGATTGCCAATTGTGGAGACAATTGTTGATTGAAAAACGAAAAGCTTTCGAGTTCCAGCGTAAGCCGCAATTCCTGCGTGTTCAGCGCACGTGAGGCCAAACGTGCACAGATTTGCTCGAGCAAACGATTCAGCAAAAAGGCCAGAGGCTCCAGCAGCACGATGGGATATTCCAACTCGACTGCTTCTTCAAAAACCGCAGGCGTCTCCACGGGAACGAGTGTGCGCGAAGCCGCGCCCCGCGCCAGTTGCTGCAGTCGCAGGCCTTCCTGGCCTAGGCGTTCACTTAGCGCAATTTTGGGTAGTGCGGCCAGAGCTCGCAAATTACGCACACCCCAACGATCCAAGGTTTCTAGCAGGCTGGCTGATTCTTTTTTCTGATCGGTTTCTTTTTCTGCACTCTCTTTACTCGCACACTGATTGGCAAATAAAACTTCCAATGGCAAAGATCCCAAAGACTCGCTTTCTTTACCGGGCGGAATTACCGTCACGCCGGAAAATCCGCGGGCGGCGAGCACGGCGGCATCGGGATTCGAAGCCACGGCAACATTTCCATCAAGTCCGAGTTCGGCGCAGCGGCGAAAGAGACTACGGGCAATTTCTGGCAGCGAACCAAAAAGAGATTCCATGCCGGCAAGATCCAGAATCGCGGTGTCGGCTGCGGCATCTTCCAGGGAGGGCGAAAACGATTGCGCGCAGTCCAGCAGGGCAGCGTGGGCCACGGATTCCTGCAGCAGAGAACGCGGATGCAGCGTCAACTCGGAACAAAGTTCTGCCTGGGCTTTTGTCATGCCGGGCGTGATGCCCATGCGGGCGGCGCTCTCGCTTACAGCAAAAACTTTTTCCATTGGAGGCTTGCCTTCGTAAATGGCCAAGGCCAGAGCGCGCAACTCCAGTTCGGCACGAGACACCGCGGCCACGGGAAAATTCGGCACGAAGATGCAGGCAAAGGCCATGACATAAATCCATTGAAGCGATTGAGTCATTGAGTCATCGGGTGATTTCCTTCATCCTGCCCAGGCGGTTTTACTGGAGAAGGTAATTTCGGCGGAGCGAACTGGTTTACGATCCATTCGCGATCGCACCAGCTCAGCAGTGATTTCAACTTCGGTCAGCAATTGTGCGTGGGCAGGTGTTGGGCTTGCCTGATTTTCTGGCGTGCTCAGTTTCAACGATCCCAGCTTGATCAATAAGGATGAGCAACTTCCGGCGATAGACTGTCGTTCCACTGCCAACAGCACGGTGAGTGTAGGTTCTACGGCACGGCGGAAGCGGAACCATGTAGCCAGCGGGATGCGGCGCGCCGTCTGCGGCGGGAGATCGCCCAGATCGAGCGCAATCAATCCGAAGCCTCCGCTTTCGAGCAGCAAATCGGTGGTACGCAAAAGTTGTTCCAGTCGACGCTCGGCCTGAGGCGAATTTTCTCCGCAACGCACCCATAGCAACCGGTCCAACTCAATCCCCACAGCAGCAATCGATTGCGGATCGAGGGAATCGCTGGCATCCACGACCGCGCAGTATTCTCCGCGCCGGGTTGCAGCGGACAGCGCGGCCAACATCAAGGTGCTGCGGCCGGAAGAGGCGGGACCGCAAATTTCCGTCAGGCAACCGCGGGGCAGGCCTCCCGTGAGCGTGTCCATTGCGGCGATGCCGCTGGAGACCATTTCTGGCGCGGGACGCACCGCCAAGCGAGAAGCCGGAGTTACACCGGCCAGCTTCGCATCTTTGAAGGCTGCGGGAAAAGTTGCGGAGACGACTCGCTGGGGCGGCCGCGCCTCAGTGAAAAGCTCTGCTTGTGGGCAAACTTCGGCGTCATTTTCGCTATCAAATACAAAAGGGCGGCCCTGGGCCGCCGAAGTGGAAAACACTGCGGAAGACATAAATTCCTCAGGAAAATTTCAGGGAACACCGGGCTGGGAAGCTCCGTTTGCTTTCGCTTTTTATTCGCCTTAAAGAGTGTGCGCCTGGCGCGAAATATTGTCAAGGCATATTCGAAGAAGCCGTCGAGCTTCGCTCGACTGGACCGCCGAGGGCGGCTGGCCTACGTAAAGCATCGTTTCCCAACGTTATTTCCCGCCGTAGCTCACCCTCCAAATTGAGTTCGATCCGTCGTCGCTTACCAGCAGGGAGCCATCCGGAGCCACCGTCACGCCTACCGGACGCCCCCAGACGTTGCCATCGGGCAACACAAAGCCGGTGAGGAAATCCTCATACTCACCGCTGGCGTCGCCCGTCTGGTGGAGTGGGACTCGGACCACTTCGTAACCCACACGCACCGATTTGTTCCAGGAGCCATGCTCGGAGGCGAAAATGTCTCCCGTGTACTCGGCAGGGAACTGCTGGCCCTCATAAAAGGTCAACTCGAGCGAGGCATTGTGCGGCTGCAAGAGCACATCGGGCACGATGACTTTGTCTTTTAACTCGGGATGCTTACCCTTATGCCGTGGATCCTGATGGCCGCCCATGTACCACCAGGGCCAGCCGTAAAATCCACCTTCCTGGACGTGGGTGATGTAATCGGGGACCAGGTTGTCGCCGAGTCCGTCGCGCTCATTTACCGAGCACCACAATTCGCTGGTCTGCGGATTTATCGCGAGGCCGCCACCGGCGTTGCGGATGCCATAGGCATACACACTCAAGCGGCAGTTCGCCGGGTCACACCAAAGAACGTCGGCCCGGTCCTTTTCTTGCGGAGTGGTGTCGGGATCGTCCACGTTCGATCCCGAACCCACCGCAACAAACATTTTCTTTCCATCTTGGGAGAACACCACGGCACGAGTCCAGTGGCCGCCGGGCGCCGGCAGATCGGCGATGTGTTCCGGCGCTGCACTGGCCTTCAGGTCCCCGTTGTGATAAGCAAAACGAACCACTTCACTCTCGCTGCCTACGTATAACCATCGCGGATCAGGTCCCAGAGGATAGAACGCCAACCCATACGGGCGCTTCAACCCGCTGGCGAAAATCGCGGATTGCTCGGGCTTGCCGTCGGTGGTGAGGCCGCGAAATACCCGAATGCGCCCGGGATCGCTTTCCGTCACAAAAATATCGCCATTCGGGGCCGTCCGCAGGGTCCTGGGATTGTCTAGACCCGAGGTATACAGCTCGACCTTGAATCCAGCAGGCGCCACCGGCCACACACCGTCTGGCCGCGCCACCAGTCGAGGACCGTTGTCGGCCGAGTGAGTGGCATACGGTTGCGGCAGATCCTTTACCGTAATTTTACGAATGGTGCCTGGTTTCTCGTAGCGGAAGTCAGTGAAGGGTGGCGTCGGCGGGGCGCCCTTCAGCTTCGATATGCTCAGGTCAGGCGGCGCGGGCGCGCTGGCCTGCTGAGAATCTTGCGACTTCCCCATCGATTGCACATAGGTAACGATCCGCCAGCGCTCCTTCACGGGCAAGGCCGCCCATGAGGGCATCCCGTTGCCTTTGTCGCCTCGGGTGATGAACCAGAACACTTCGCCCGGCTTGACGGAGTCGAGCTTTCCATCCACCAGGGAGGGAACGTTACCGGTGCCTTTTCCGGCCACACCGTGGCAGGAGGCGCAGTTTTGCGCATACAGTTGCTTTCCGGCCGCAGTAGCCGCGTCCTGGCCCTGATACGGATTCTTCATTGCCTGAGCCGACGCTGGGGCATTGTGAAACTTGGTGTCTACATCGGCTGCCAGCAGCAGCGCCGCGGGCAGCAGAATGGTGACTGCGAAAAGACGGCAAAAACGGGAAATTGCGTGCATGGATCCTCTCGAAAATGATCTCAAGTCTGACAGTTTAACCAAAAGGCTTGGATGCATCTGGAATGCTCTCGGACCATGTGAGTTTTAGTTTCCATTATGTTTGGGGAAAACCCATTTAGGTGAATGGCTCACCAAAGCGACTTCTTTTCGTTCCAATTCGATCCCTGTCTGCGGAAGCAGGTCTATGCGGAGATCGGCCGCCCTGAGGAAGGACGTTACCTTTGTAATTCCGCGACTAAATTCGATGCGCCGGGTTTGTAAATTCCTGTAAGGATACAACCATGTTCGGGGGAAACTTGATCACAGTGCAGGAAAGCCGTATAAGCTAACAAATACCAACCGAACCCAAATTGCAGCCGGAGTTTTGAATGCGATCCTGGAAGTTTGCTCTGCCGCTTCTGGCCACATCCCTGTGCTTCGCCGCCCAGCCCGACCGCATCACCGCACCGATCGATTCCAGCCAAATGGTCACCCTGCCGGGCAATGTGCATGGACTTGCCCAGCCTCGTTTTGACATTGCCCGTGCCGATGGCAGCAAGCAACTATACGGGGTCTCGCTGGTCTTCCATCCCTCCGCCGCGCAACAGCAGGACCTCAGCAATCTGTTAGCCCAGCAGCAGGATCGCTCATCCTCGAATTATCACAAATGGCTGACACCGGCGCAGTTCGCCGATCGCTTCGGAATGACCAAGAGTGACATTAACCGGGCTGTGGGCTGGCTCGAATCCCAGGGCTTTACCGTTACTTCTGTGGCCAACAGTCGCAACCAAATTTCTTTTGACGGAACCGTCGCGCAAGTCGAGGCGGCTTTTGCCACGGAGATTCATGACTACCTGGTCGATGGCGAGACCCACTTCGCCAACGCCACCAATCCCTCGGTGCCCGCTGCTTTGGCGCAATCCGTGCTTTCGATCGGACATCTTCACAATTTCAATCCTAAGCCGCGAGCAATCGTGCGGAGAATGTCATCGAACGGAGTGGATTCGCATTTTACTTCTCATATTTCCGGCGATCATTATTTGTCCCCCGGCGACTTCGCCACCATCTATCACCTACAACCCCTATATGCGGCGGGGAACGATGGTACGGGCGAGAGCATCGCTGTTGTAGGACAGTCGACGGTCAACGCGACCGACCTGAGCAACTTCCGCAGCGCTGCCGGCCTTGCGGCGAAGGCCCCGCAATATATTCTCTATCCCAGCACTTCAACCGCGACACGCTGTTCGGGGGATGAGGGCGAATCCGATCTTGACCTCGAGTGGTCGGGCGGGGTCGCCAGCAATGCGAACATTATTTTCGTCTACGCGGGGCTCGGCGCTGGCGATACATGCACGAGCCGCGCAAATAGCGTGTGGGATGCTCTTCAGGACGCGGTGGACAACAACGTCGCCCCCGTCATCAGCACCAGCTATGGCTACTGCGAGTCGGGCCTCGGACAGTCTTTCACCGACACGGTTCAAGGATGGGCACAGCAGGCCAACTCGCAGGGCCAGACCATCATGGCGGCGTCCGGCGATGATGGAGCGGCGGACTGCGATACCACTGTCGCCTCCGCTACCAAAGGGTTGGCGGTCGATGTTCCCGCGGCAATTCCCGAAGTCACCGGTATGGGTGGAACCGAATTCTCCGGTGACCCTGCCAGCACGTCAACAACTATCTATTGGAACGCGACCGGAACTTCCGACGACATCTCGTCAGCGATCATGTATATCCCCGAGGAAGGGTGGAACGACACAGCTGAAAACGACTCCCTGTCGGCTTCGGGCGGCGGTGCAAGCATTTACTTCGCAAAGCCTTCCTGGCAGACCGGCACTGGAGTACCTAGCGACAGCAAACGCGATGTTCCCGATCTTGCATTGAATACGTCTCCTGACCACGACGGCTACCTGCTCTGCTCCGAAGATGGTCCGAACGACACGATGGTGGCCACTTGTACCAGTGGTTTCCGAGATTCGAGTTCCAATTTAGATGTAGTTGGCGGTACTTCTGCTGCAGCGCCCACGTTTTCCGCCATCGTAGCGCTCCTTAACCAATATTTGGGCGCGTCCGGGCTGGGTGGCATAAACTCCACTCTCTACTCACTGGCGGCGAGCAATCCGTCGGCGTTCCACGATGTGACTACGGGCAATAACATTGTGCCTTGCACGAGTGGAACGACAGGATGCCCCACAACTAAACCATTTCAGTATGGCTTCACTGCGGGGGTGGGCTACGATCAGGTTACGGGCCTTGGCTCTGTGGACGCTGATGCGCTCTTCACCGCATGGTCCGCTTCCCGCACCGCCAGTTCAGTCACAGTTTCGCCTTCTGCGACGAACATCATGATCGGTGCCAGCGTGACGTTAGCCGTCACTGTTACTCCATCCATCGGCGTAGGAACCGTAAGCTTCTCTACTCTCAATGGCGGCTCTACCACGGCCTTGGGAACAGCCAACCTTTCACAGGGCGCTGCAACATTCACCACCTCAGCGCTTCCAGGCGGCACTAACAGCGTCACGGGGACATACGAGGGAGACGCATCTCACAGTGCTTCGACGTCCGTGCCCGAGGGCATTACCGTGACAGTGCCCTTCACTTTGTCTCTCAGCCCGGCGACTCTAACCGTTGCGGCGGGGCAGCCTGCAACCTCGGTGATAACTGTCACGCCCGTAAACAGCTTCAGCGGGGCCGTAAACTTTAATTCGGGGGTTTCTCCTGCAGGCGGCTGCACGGCGGGGTTGCCCTCGGGTGCGTCGTGCACCTTCAGTCCTTCCAGCGTCACTCTCGATGGCGTCCATTCACAAAATGTCACTATGACGATCGCTACCTCGGCAAATATGGCGCTGCCTTCAGGGGCACAGGCTCTTACCGTTGCCGGTACCAGCGGGAGCGCAGTGGTTTCGGTGAGCCCCATCCCCACATTGACCGTGACCGCGACCACTCAGAATTTCAGCCTCGCGTCGACTGGCGCGGCCACTTACTCGGTGGCTGCCGGTGCAACTGCGTCGGTGCCGATTACCGTTACCGGGGCAAACGGCTTCATCGTGACCTCAGTTACGCCCAACACTACCGCCCTGGCGGTCACCTACAGTTGCTTACAGAGCAGCATCCCGTCTGAGGTGCAGTGCGTGTTTAGTCCGGGGAGCGGAAACTCAATCAATAACACTTCGCTCACTCTCAGCCTCAAGACCACTGCGCCCACATCGGAGCTGCGCCCCCTGCTGCGACACGGCAACCGCATTTTCTACGCTCTACTGCTTCCTGGCCTGTTCGGAATTGTCTTGGCCTCGGGATCGCGGGGGCGTGGGGTTCGACTGCTGAGCCTGATCGTGGTTCTCGGCTTCTCCACTTTATGGTTGGGCTCGTGTAGCAGCAGTGGTGGCAGCAATGGCGGCCAGAGCAATCCGGGGACGCCGGCGGGAACTTATTCGATCGTCGTGAACGCCACAACTGGAGGTCCGAATGCGCTCACAGCTGCTCCACTTACAATCACGCTCGTTGTCACGAACTGACGGCCGTCTGGGGTGAAAAACCAACCGCGCGGATTAGACTCTTCTCACCGCGGTCGACGATTGCGGCGCGCTGGAGTTTTGCCTTCTCTCCCCCATGGTCTCATTGTGTCGAACTCCGCATCTGCGTCCCAACTGTCCGAGATGATCCCAAGGGCATCAAGCTGCGCTACGTGGCGCGCCCGCCGATCTTTGACCGCGACGAGAAAGTATTCGGCTACGAACTTCTCTTCCGTGACGGCATGGAGAACATGTTCCAGGGCGGTGATGCCGATGTAGCGTGGCGCTCCACACTGGATAGTTCGCTGCTGGTGGACATCGATGTTCTGTGTGACGGTCGTAGCGTTTTTCTGAATTGCACCCACAACAGGTTGATTGGGGCCTGGGCAGGGTGCTGCCTTCGCACTCCACCGTGGTTGAGGTTCTGTAAACCGATCTGGTCGATGCCGAAGTGACGAAAGCATGTCAGCGCCTGCCGGATACCTGATCGCCCTGACTACGTCAGCAACGATCCACGGGAGCCGCTAGCCGAAATGGCCGACATCTTCAAAGTGGACTGGAAGCTGACCACGCTCGAGGAGCGAACCGCGTTGGTGAAAAAACATGGCCCTTTGGCGCTGCCGCATGCTGGCGGAGAAGGTCGAGAACCCATGCCGAGTTCGTCGTCGCCCGCCCTAGTTGGATGTGCCGGAGATCGACAAGCTCATCAAGACCGAGGCTCCGATCTGCTACCGGCTGCTGCGCTATATGAACTCGGCGGGGTTCGGATTCAGGAATGAAATCCATTGGGTGCCATGCCCTCGCCATTCTCGGCGATCGTGAAGTGCGGCGTTGGGTGCGGCTCATCACCACCGTTGGTGCCGGTCAGGACAGAACCAGCGACCTTGTGCTGTGTGCACTGGTTCGCGCCCGCTTCGGAGAACTGCTGGCTCCGCTCACGCGCCACGACGACTACGATCTGTTCCTGCTCGGACTGCTCTCCATGCTCGATGTCATCCTGGAAATGTCCGAGGTGCTGGAGAAGATTCCGCTGGATTCCGAAACCAAGGCGCGGTGCGCCGTGAGCCCGGTTTGTTGCGCCCCATCTACTTATTGATGCCGGCCCACGAGAGCGGCGAGTGGGGAGCCGCCCGGGGTATCTGAGACGGTCTTCACCTGGATGCCGACGCGGTTGCTGCTGGGTATTGGCCGTCTCAACAGTGGGGCTGGTAAGTTTCCAGTGGAGCGTGAACGCGGGGCCGGTCCGCCGCTCGAGAACTTCTGGCGATGGCCTGTTGTGCAAAACCTATCCGTTTTGCCACTTGCGTGCGCGGAGAAGGACGAGTACCATTAACTTGTTCTCATTGGCCTCGTTCCCGCGTAGGCCTTCCGCGTCCCAGGCCGTTCCCGGCGGCGCGACGGATCCGACAACGGATAACCGATACGCAGAAATTATATTTGTCGCCAATACGAGTTGTTTCACCGTAGCAGTTGATGACCATTGTTTTGCCGCCCAACTCGCGCACCGCATGGAGGAGTTAACTTCCTTGCGCAGTGAAGGGCACTCCTGAGCCAGCGGAAAAGCCTGGCCGGAAAAGTTGCCGGTTCGCCAACACTGTTTGCCAGCATTGTCGCCAACATTGTAAGAGTCCGCCGCAACCAATGTGCAATCTGAAGTTACAGAACCTGAACTTGAGGAACCTTTAAACAGTTTAGCTTTACGACACTGCACCGGATCGAAGATCCGGCCAAGCAGTCTTGAGAGGACTATGAACGCAGGACCAGGAAGGCCTTCCGGTGGCGGAGGCAGAAATCGACGGCGTCGTGGGCGCCGTCCCAACAATGGGCGTGGACCCCGTGCCGCCGGCCCGAGCCAGTCGCGCCACAATCAGGACGGCATCTACACCGCTCCCATGGATCACAGCTATCGCGCCGCGTTGGCGGGTAATGGAAACAATGGGCAGGGAGCGCGTCGACCGCGCCCAGGTTTTGCTGCGCCCTTCGCGCCGGCGGACCCCGAGCCTCTGCCCGTGTTGCGCGAAGATTCCAACTCACGAATCTTTGCTTTCGTTGACGATCTCTTCTTCGCGGCCAAGATTCAGGAGACCGCGCGCAAACTCAACGTTAAAGTCGAGTTCGCCAAGAACGACAAGGACCTCGCGGAGCGCATGCAGCAGAACGGCGAAGAAAAGCCATCACTCATCATCTTCGATCTCAACAACGCTAACGCCAAGCCACTCACGCTCATCCCCAAGCTGAAGTCGAAGCTGAAGAAGGGAACCTCGATCATTGGATTCCTTTCTCATGTGCAGGGAGATCTGAAGCAGAAAGCTCACGAGGTGGGCTGCGATATGGTGCTGCCGCGTTCTGCGTTCTCCCAGAACTTGCCGCAGTTGTTGCGCCGTCACGGAGCACCGGAAGACGAAAATCCGACGGTGCAGTAGCGGCCCTGAGCTATCCCGGGGGCCAAGCCAGCGAGCGCCCTCCGAGTAAATGCACGTGAAGATGGAAGACTGACTGGCCCGCCCCGGGACCAACATTCAATACAGTGCGGTAGCCTTGCTCAATATTGCGCTGACGCGCGATCTCCGCTGCGGCCAGATGACATTGACCAATGATTTCGGCCTCGTCCGCCTGCGCTTCTTTCAATCCGGCAAAATGTTTCTTCGGAATCACCAGCACGTGGATGGGTGCCTGCGGGTGAATGTCTTCGAAGGCGAACACATGGTCGTTCTCATAGACTTTCTTGGCCGGAATCTCGCCACGGAGAATTCGGCAGAAAAGGCAGCTGCTGCTCGGGTCCGTCATCAGTCGGTCACCATGGCGGAAAGATAACACCGAACCAGAAAAATTGTCAGCGGAAGCGGCTAGCAAAACTTCTTGACCAGTTCCGAGAACGGCTCGGAGCCCACATTCCACGTGCCTTCAAAAGGATTGTCCAGATCGGTTAGTACGAAGTTGGCAAAGAACAGAAGCATGGTCATAATTGCAACAGCGACTAGTCCAAACGCAAGGTTTCGGAACGGATAGAAGAAGAGCAAAACAAAAATCATAGACGCGGTAAGCGCGACAAATACCAGAAGGGTTCGGGGCATTCTCTTTGCGCTTAGGGAAAGCCGTTCATCCCGATGAGAACTCGCCTGATTCGCGATATCCAGCAGCCTCTGGTAGAGGATGCGCTCGGTCTCGTCCCCCGGTTTCACATCCGTAACGCTGGGAATGACAGCGGCAAATAGTTTGTCTGTCTTGTCGGTCTCCCCGCCCGCTGACAGCGCTCACCATTCCGTTTCTGCAACGCCCCGCGCGTAAATCTTCACCGCCCGCACCATGGGTTCGCGCACAGTCTGCTTTAGTTGCTGACTGAACAAGAGCAGATCTTTCAATGCTCCCGACTCTTTCAGAATCTCGGTTTCGACGGAAGTGAATTGTCCCCAGATGACGTAGATGGCGAAAGCATAGACGACGCTATAAAGCGTTCCGATGATCTGCAGAAGCGCTCCGATTCCCTCTGCATCATTCTCGAAGAGCTTATGAAATCCCGCCAAGCGGAGCACGAGGTAGAGCGCAACCACGCTGACGATCATCTTGGCGCCGCGGAGGCGTGCAGCCGCTGGAATGACGTCCAGGGATTTTGCCGTGACTCCCATAAAGCAACAATCAGCGATTTGCCAACGTACCGACTCTAGGTACTAGTCCAGCCTTACCAGAAAAACTGCGCCATCCGAGGTTGTGGTTTCTGCGGCTAATTGTTGGGCGCGTTTGCGATCATCATCGAGTACGCGCACCCGTACCCACCAATCTCCCACCGGGCTGCCAAAATGCTGCACTTTGGCGGTGCGATAGCGGCGCGTGAGATGATCGGCGAACTTGCTGGCCTCTTGCTCATGCGCAAAACTTCCAATCTGCACGGCCCACCTTCCGCCACTCTCAAGAGGAGCCGGAGTTTGCATTACCTCCACTTTCACTTCTGCCACGCCCGGCAAGTAAACATCAACCTTACGCGCGGCGGCCAATGATAGATCCAGGATGCGTCCGGGGATGAACGGTCCGCGGTCAGTGATACGCACCAGCGCCGTGTGGCCGGTTTTGAGGTTTGTGACGCGCACGATCGTGCCCAGCGGCAACGTGCGATGGGCGGCCGTCATGGCGTGCATGTTGTAGACTTCGCCGTTCGATCCCACCCGACGGTGATAGGGGGGGCCATACCAGCTTGCCCGGCCAATCTCCGTGGCCAGGGGCCTGGAATCGGCAGCAATGGTGGGCTCGGCCAGGTCGGCTTGGTTTTCTTTCGTGCCAGGCAGATGGTCGTTTGTAGCCGCACCCCCGGGACGGGCCTCCGGTTCAGTGGCGGCCGGCGGTGGTGGCACATTTACCCGCGCCTGTTTGGGACGACCGCAGCCGCCGAGAAGCAAGATCGCAAACAGCAAGGCAAGGCAGGTTGGGCGTGGGGTCAGCGCAGCACTTGGGCTTTGCTCGCGCGAGTATTTCGTTGAGTCCAATCGGGCTACTTCGGAGGATGCGGATTTTTCTCCATGTAATCGGCGAACTCGGAAAGCTTCTCCGAGGCTACGCGGAGGGCCTTCGTCGAGTGCTGCCGCACGGCGGGCACGACCTCGTCGTTCAGGTATTTGATGAACTCTGGAATCTCTTTCTCGATCTTCTCGGCGGCCTCGGCTACAGTCTTGCTGACCCGCGCCGACGCGTCTTCCACCTTGCGGTTGAAGTCGTTCATAGTGCTCCTCGATCCTGCTGGGCGTGAACCACCTCACGCGAATGTCGCGAATACCAGGCTCAGCTATTATTTCGTGCGGCGAGAGCGCGGTCAATGGCTGCGCATATCGCGGGTCAACCCATTTGGGCATCGATCGATCGATTAGAATCGCAGCCTGCGCGGGTTTTGGTGGCGCCGGGAGGAATGACCTTTAGGCATGCGGGTTAAGGCGGGGATCTGCGAGGAGCGGGGGAAGTTCCGACGACGACTGCTGGCTTGGTACGACGTGCATCGGCGCGATCTACCCTGGCGCACGAACTGTGATCCCTATCGCGTGTGGCTCTCCGAAATCATGCTCCAGCAGACCCGGGTTGCGGCGGTGATTGCGCACTACCACGAATTTCTGCGGCGGTTTCCTACAGTGGAGAAACTGGCGGCGGCGCGCGAGGCGAGCGTGCTGGCGGCGTGGAGCGGTCTGGGATATTACCGGCGCGCGCGCATGCTGCACGCGGCGGCGAAGGCCATTGCGCGCCAGCATGGCGGAAAATTTCCGCCGACTGCGAAAGGATTGCTAGCGTTGCCGGGGATTGGCCGTTATACGGCTGCCGCGATCGCCAGCATTGCTTTCGATGAGCCCGTGGCCGTGGTCGACGGCAATGTGGAGCGCGTGCTGCAACGCGTCGCGGGCAAGCGGCTGGCGGGCGAGGAGCTGTGGGCAACGGCGAATCATCTGCTGGATGCGAAACGGCCGGGCGACTTCAATCAGGCGATGATGGAGTTGGGAGCGGTGGCGTGTACACCGCGCGCGCCAGGCTGTTTGACCTGTCCGGTGCTCGAGCTCTGCGCTACGCGTGGTGAGTTGGCGCCCACAGCCAAGGTTAAACCACAGAAGAAGCGCGAGATCCAGTATTCAATTGTCTGCCGCGATAGCGAAATTTTTCTGGTCCAGCGTTCCCGCGATGCAACTTTGATGCCCGGCATGTGGGAGCTGCCGGAGCGTGCCGAGAGGAATGGATCGACCGGCTCATCGTTGACGCTGCGCCATTCCATCACCGTGACCGATTACGTCGTGCGCGTGTGGCGCGACGCCCCGCCCCAACGCGTTTTAGGAAAATGGATTCCGGTGGAACGGCTGAGGCGCGTTGCGCTCACAGGACTAGCACGAAAGATCCTGCGCAAAGCCGCAATACTCTGAAAAGTATCGCGCGCGCTGTTAGCATGATACTGATGGGCACGATGCAAATGTCTGCGGAGGAAATTGCTAACAGCCTGAGCCACGGGCTGGGCCTGGCCCTAAGTCTGGCGGGCCTTGTCGTGCTGATTGTCGTTGCCGCGCTGCATGGGAGCGTGCTGAGCATTGTGAGCTGCAGTGTGTACGGCGCGACGCTGGTTTGCCTTTACGCAGCATCCACGGTTTACCACGCCGTCTGGGCGCCGCGCTGGAAGCGCGTTCTGAAGATCGTGGACCACAGTTGCATCTACCTGCTCATTGCGGGCACTTATACGCCGTTCGCGCTGGTCGCCTTGCGCGGAGGTTGGGGGTGGACCCTATTCGGCGTGGTATGGGCGCTGGCGTTCGGCGGGATCATTTTCAAACTCTGGTTCGTCGACCGTTATCCCATCGCTTCGACTATTTTCTATCTCTTGATGGGATGGTCAGTCGTGATCGCTCTGAAACCTCTGATCCACGTGGTGCCGACGGGGGCGCTGTTGTGGCTGCTGGCGGGCGGGCTGGCGTATAGCGCGGGCGTGATCTTCTTTGCCATGCCGCGGGTGCGCTACAGTCACGCCGTCTGGCACGGATTTGTTTTGGCGGGCAGCATCTTCCACTACGTCGCGATTCTTCACTATGTCGCTCGGGCACGAGTGTGAAGCCGGTCCCGGCCGGTCGCCACCACCGCTAGCATCTCGCATCATCTAAAATGAAGTAGATCAGGCCATGCAAGCGTGCTCTGCTTGCGAAGCATCTGAAACAACAGGAGGACCACCGATGGCGGCGTTGACCGTGGGCGCTAAGGCGCCAGACTTCGAGTTGAGAGCGATGGATGGCAAGCGCTTCGTATTGCGTGAAGAACTGGCGCAGGGGCCGCTGGTGATGGCGTTTTTCAAAGTTTCCTGCCCTACCTGCCAGAATGCATTTCCGTTTCTCGAACGGCTGGAGCGGGCCTACGGACACAAGGGTGCCAGAATCATCGGGGTTTCGCAGAACCAGCCGAAGGAGACCGCTGCGTTCACCAAAGAATTTGGCGTGACATTTCCGGTGCTCCTCGATGATACCCACAAGTATCCCGTGTCGAACGCCTATGGCCTGACCAACGTCCCGACCATCTTCTGGATCGCGCAGGACGCCGAGATTGAAGTTTCCAGTGTCGGGTGGGTGAAGGCCGATTTCGCCGAGATCAATCGCAGGCTGGCCGAGTTCGGGAAAACCGCGCCGGCCGCGGTGTTCCAGCCTGGGGAAGACGTTCGCGACTTTCGCGCCGGTTGAGGCTCGAAGAACTGATCCCGCGGTCGCGGGACGCCTGAAGATATAAGCATTACTGGGGATAGGGAAAACCATCGCAGGTACAACATGGCGCTGGGCTGAAGGTCCTGGCTCTGGTTGGCCTATGGTGCAGGTAGAACCGGACACTTCCTTTCGGCCAATAGCTTCTTCTCCGTTACAATTTACTTAGTCTCAAACAATAAGTGTCCGCGGATTTCTGTGCCGATGCGCTGCTTCGGCCCGGGGGAGATCACTGATCTATGCAAGCAATCGTAAGGAGAGCTGTATTTGCCGGCATGATTGCCGCTGTAAGCCTGGTGGTCTGGGCGGAAGGAGGAGTTGCGCCGGACCCGGCAGCAGCTGCGGCCCAGCACGAGGCCGTCTCAGTGCGTCTGCCCTCCGCTGCGTTCGCCGCCATGGAGACGACTAATCCCGAGCACATTCGCTGGCACGTCCGTTTTCTCTCACATGATCTGCTGGAAGGCCGGGGCACGGGCCAGCGCGGCGGGGACATCGCCGCCGAATATATTGCCACGCAGTTCGCCGAATATGGATTGAAGCCGGCGGGCGAGAACGGATCGTATCTGCAAAAAGTGCCGCTGGTGGGGATCACGACTTTGCCGGACACTCAGTTCTCGCTGGTGCCAAAGCACGGCGCGGCCATGAATCTGTTGCCGCTTGATGAATATGTTGCCTACGATCAAACGCAACAGCCGCAGTCCGATGTAGACGCGGAGATCGTCTATGTGGGCTATGGCATCGAAGCTCCGGAATATAACTGGGACGATTACAAGGGCGCGGACGTTCGCGGTAAGGTGCTGCTGATGCTGGTGAATGAGCCGCCGTCGGATGACCCGAAATTTTTCAAAGGCAAGGCGCTGACCTATTACGGGCGATGGACTTACAAATACGAAGAGGCGGCGCGCAAGGGCGCGGTGGGCGTGATTCTCATTCACAAAGAAGATATGGCGAGCTATCCCTGGGAGGTGGTGCGGAACTCGAACTCGGGTGAGAAATCGTATTTGAAGCTGGAAGGTCCGGCGCTGAAGGTCGCGGGCTGGGTGCAGTTCGATGTGGCGAAGAGGCTGGCGGCAGCCTCGGGGATGGATCTCGACATGATGACGGCGGATGCACGCACGAGTGAGTTTCGTCCGGTGAACCTGGGAGCGAAGTTAAAGGCGCACATGGTGAGCAAGGTGCGGAATTTCGAGTCGAACAACGTGCTGGCGATGCTGCCGGGCTCTAACCGCAATCGGAAAGACGAAGCGGTGATCTACACAGCCCACTACGATCACTTAGGCATTCGCCCGGATATGCCGGGCGACAATATTTACAACGGCGCGGCCGACAATGCCACGGGATGCGGCATTCTACTGGAATTGGCGCGCGCCTTCAGCGTAGCCAAAGAACGTCCGGAACGGTCGATCATTTTTGCATCTGTCACGGCAGAGGAGCAGGGTCTGCTGGGATCGGAATATCTGGGCAAGCATCCACCGATTCCGGCAGGAAAGATTACGCTGGATTTGAATTACGACGATGTGAAGCCGCTGGGGGCGCCGGAGGAAGTCGAAGTTTCGGGCGCGGAGCGGACTAGCTTTTATCCCTGGGTGCAGGCGACGGCGAAAGAATTCCGGCTCACGATACGTTCCGACGTGCGCCCGGAAGCCGGACACTTCTACCGCTCCGATCATTTCAGCCTGGCCCGCGTGGGCATCCCATCGTTCTCCATAAACGAAGGCATGAAGTTCAAAGGTCACGACGAGGCCTGGGGACTGGCGCAGGATAAGGAATACACGGAGAAGCATTATCACCAGCCGAGCGATGAGTACCATCCGGAAATGGACTTTGTCGGCGATGCGGCCATGGCACGTTTCGGCTTTGCCCTGGGCTGGGAGGCGGCAAGTTCCCCGCGGCTCGTGGGGTGGCAGAAGGGCGATGAGTTTGAGGCGACACGAGCCAAGAGCCAGTAGCGTGTACCCGTTGCCGAGTACCGAGAGAAGTTAAGCCTTTTCCACGCGTCGCAACGAACGACGTAATTTTGCCCCGGTAGTAAGAGAACTCACCTTCCGGTAGATGCCAGGAAACTTCCAGCTGAGTGGGTAGGCAGAGGCCTTCCCACTCGCGAAACTCGCTGCAAGTGGCGCACCATGGAGTGGAGAAAGCGCGCTTGCCGAGCAGACGCGGTCGATCGGCACGGCAGGCAAATGGGGCGTACTGCGGACTCCGCGCAATGAAACGAGCTCGCCGCCGGGCAAGCAGAACGCTCGCAGACGTGTGAGCTGGGAGCGGACTCCCTGCATATCGGTTGCCGACATTTGGAGTACTCCACCGGCCCGGCCGCGGCTGTGCCCACAATCACAACGGCTGCCCCGCTTACCTGGAGGGACACGGCGCGCCCGCCGCCTGCCACTGCTTCATTTTCGCAGCGAATTCAGGGTGCGGCATGGGAACGGGCGTTCGACCCTCGCCGGGATTCCATCCCCACAGCACTAACTTATCTTCCGTAAGGTGCTCAACCAGCTGACCGATGTTGCGGCCCCGGTTTTGCTTTGGATCCTTAATTGATTCGCAGAGCTGTGCATCCGTCAGGCCCTGCCAAATCATCGGCATGCTCGGCGGCGGTAGCCGCCCGCCCCGGCGCACCGGGTGGAAGGTGGGTGCCCGCGAGGTTGTGATCCTGATGGCAGGTATTACATTTTTCTGAAGTCGCTCCAAACCCCACCGAGCCGCGCCTCACATTCATCGTGTGCGGATGCCCGTCATCACCCTGCCGCGGATAATCTCCCTGCGAATGGCAGTTCATGCAGCGCGGATGCCGCAACACAGGTACGAGCGCGGTAAAAAGCGCTCCATCGTCGCTGCTCGCGGCGGCGGCTTTGGGCGTCGCCGGCTCAGCCGCGACCACAGGGCGCGAAAACCATAGTGCTCCCGCGAAGCCGCACAACAGGAGACTGCAAAGAACTACGCGCAAGCGCTTCATACTGCCTCCGTCATGCGGATGGGCAACCGCCTGATTCGTTTTCCGGTCGCCGCGTACACCGCATTGGCGATGGCCGGCGCCGCGCACGGAACCCCCGGCTCGCCGATTCCGCCCGGCTTCTGGTTATTCTCGACGATGTAGGTTTCAATCTCCGGACACTCATTCATCCGCATGACCGGAAAGGTATTGAAGTTGGTCTGCTGCAGGCGACCTTTCTCGAAAGTGAGCTCTTGAAAGAGCGCCGCCGAAGCTCCGAAGATTGCGCCGCCTTCGGTTTGCGCCGCGATAATGCCCGGATTCACGTACTGCCCGCAATCGATGGCGCATACCATGCGATGCACGCGAACTCTACCATCTGTGACCGAGACCTCGGCCACATGCGCCGAGTAACTTTCAAAGGCGAAATGTACCGCGATCCCCCGCCCCATCCCTTTCGGCAGAGGTTTGCCCCATCCTGCTTTCTGCGCGGCCAGATCGAGCACGCCAAGGTATCGAGGCTGCTTCTGGAGGAGTGCACGCCTGAACTGGTAGGGATCCTTTCGCGCCAGCGCGGCGAGTTCATCCATGAAACATTCCACCGCGAAGGCAGTGTGCGAGTGTCCGACCGAACGCAACCACTGCACTGGCACATTGATCTCCGCCTGATGCGATTCAACCGCGACATTGGGGATCGCGTAAGGAAGATCGTCGATTCCCTCCACCGACGCCGGATCGTATTCCTTTCCTTTCATCATCGCCGCAAACGGCGTCCCCGCCATGATCGATTGCCCCACCGATCGCGATCGCCAACTCACTGCATCGCCACTTGCATCAATCCCTCCTTCGATGGCGTGCAGGAACGCCGGACGATACCAACCCCCCTGCATATCGTCCTCTCGCGTCCAGATCACTTTGACGGGAGCCCCGGCCACTTTGGCAACATGCACCGCTTCCACGACAAAGTCCGATTGCGGATTCGCCCGCCGTCCGAATCCTCCACCCAGGAAAGTCGTGTGGAGTTGGACTTTCTCGTTGGGCAGTCCCGCGACCTTGGCCGCATTCGCGCGGTCAATCGTCTGGAACTGCGAGCCGGTCCAAACCTCACAAGAGTCCGCGCGCAAATCCACTACGCAGTTCAACGGCTCCATCATCAAATGCGAAAGATAAGGAACTTCGTAGACTGCCTCGATCTTCTTTGCCGCGCCGGCCAGAGCGGTTGCGGCATCTCCCTCTTTGCGCACGCTCGTACCCGTTGTTTTCGCCCGTTCGCGGAAGTCAAGCATCATCTCGCTGGTGTTGAAGTTTTGCATGCTGCCTCCGTCCCACTCGACATGGAGAGCATCTCGCGCCGTCTTCGCCTGCCAGAAAGAATCTGCAATCACCGCAACACCCGCCGGAACCGCGACGATCTTCTTTACACCCGGCATCGAGCGCGCCCGCGAATCGTCAAAGGCCTTCATCTTTGCCCCGAAAATCGGCGGACGCGCAATTACAGCCGTCAAAATACCGGGGATCTTCACATCGATTCCGAAGACCGCGCCACCGTTCAACTTCTCGGGAGTGTCGAGCCGCTTGATCGGTTTGCCGATCAGCTTGAATGTCTTTGGATCTTTCAGCTCTACCTGCGCGGGAGGAGTCAACCTGGCTGCAGCGTCCACGAGTTGCCCATAGGTCAGCTTGCGATCCGACCCCTGGAACACTGCGCCTGATTCCGTCCGACAGGTCGCCGCGTCAATATTCCATTGCTGCGCCGCCGCGGCGACCAGCATCGAGCGCGCCGCTGCGCCAGCCTGCCGGAACTGTTCCAAGCCCGACCATACGCTCGAGCTTCCTCCCGTCATCTGCAAACCGAACGCAGGGTGGTTGTACTTGGGATCAACCGGAGCAGGCTCGAACCCGACTTTGGTCCAATCGGCATCGAGTTCCTCCGCCAACAGCATGGGCAACGACGTGTAGACGCCCTGTCCCATCTCGGAATGATTCACAATCACCGTCACCCGCTCGTCGCTTCCGATGCGAACAAACGCATTCGGCACAAATGCATCCGCGGACGCTTTTGGCGAAGTCGCCGACTTTGCGGCTGCCAGCGTGCTGATCCCGGGAAATTGAAATCCAATCAGCAGGCCACCGCTCGCCCCCACTGAGACTTTCAAGAATTCACGACGCTCCATCCCCTTACTCATCTTTCGACCGATCATCGAGCACTTCCTTTCGCAACCATCTCGGCGGCCCGGTGGATTGCTCTGCGAATGCGGGGATAGGTCCCACAGCGACAAATGTTGCCGGTCATCGCCTCGTCAATATCCTCGTCGGTAGGCTTCGGTTTCTCACGCAGCAGCACCGCCGCGCTCATGAGTTGCCCCGACTGGCAGTAGCCGCATTGCGGGACGTCCTCCTCCAGCCACGCTCGCTGCAACGGATTACTGAGATCCGGTGATAGTCCCTCGATTGTGGTTACCGATTTCCCGCTAGCCCGTGAGACCGGAGCGACACATGAGCGTATCGCTTCTCCGTTGATATGCACCGTGCAGGCGCCGCACTGCGCCATGCCGCATCCATATTTTGTTCCCGTCAACCCAAGCTGTTCGCGGATCACCCACAGCAGCGGGGTCGAAGGATCAACGTCGAGATCGACGCGTTTGCCGTTAACGGAAAAACCAATCATTGCAGCTCTCCTTAATTTTTACTGCCTCAACCCAATAGGAAACGCCGTTACACCGCCGGATTTTACACCTCAGGACGGGAGAGACCGGGGAGCAGCTGCGAATCTTTTTTTCCAAATCCAATCCGCCGCACATCCCACCGTTGGCTGGCCTCCATCAGGCCCGATAACCTCGGTAACTTTAGCCCTTCTGCTACCCATGCTAGCCTCGTTAGTACATGTGTAATCAGTAAGTTCCGGATTTCCGGGTCATCTCGAATGCCTCGATTCCCCATCTTCCGCCTCGGCAAGGAGCCTGAGAAACCGGCGCTGCCGGAGCTGGTTTCGGCCACGCCTGCCATCGCTCTCGAAGGGCTGGCGGTCGGCGTCGACAACCTGCGGCATGACGTGGCCCTGAGCGCGCGCTTCGTCGATGCGGCGCGGGCGCAGATCATGCGCCTGATTGTGCGCCACGGCGAGTTGGAAGGCTTGCTGGCGGCGGAAGCTCCGCAGAAAAGCCTAGGTCCGTCGTGGATGCGAAATGCCGCCGGGGCCGCCCATCACCCCGGCCTGCACAGCCCCGTCGACCCCTCCGATTGGAAGACGCTGCTCGCCGAATTGCATCTCGCGGCCCTGAATCGCGCTAAAAAAGAGGAAAATATTTCCGCCGACCTCCTGGCGCGGTTGGCCGTGACCAAATTTCTGCGCATCGAGATGTCTCAGCAGTTCGCGCAAGTGCTGGAACGATGCCGCGTTCTGCTCAAGAGCTATGAGGGAATACGGCAGGGCAAGGCCGTCGAGTATCGCGAGCGCGTGGCGGCCTTTCAGGTTCGCAAGAAGATCGTTCTGCGCAAAACCGGGCAGGAATTATTCGAAACTCTGCGTGCTATCGAAAAGGAAACCCTGGCGCGCACCCGGCGGTCGTTTTTTGGAGAGCCGAAAGGGACGGAACCCGGCAGCGCGGCGCTGCGAAGTCATGGCCTGTTTGTGAATCGCCTGGCTTTTTCCGAGGATGGCCGCGACGATTACCTGTGCGCCGAGCACTACGTCATGCTGGGCAACTGGGACCGCGATCCCGACCGCTATCCCCGCCTGCAAGACGTGGTGTCTGGGTTCCTCCGGTCGCTCTATGGAGAGGAGACCACGACCGAGGCCATCGACTCCTGGCTGTGTGCGCCAGAAAACGCCCGCGCTTTAGTAGGTACGGGCACGCCCGATGATTCGACGCCGGAGGGCTCGGCTCAGCAGGAGAGGCTGGCGAAGTGGGTTCGCCTGCTCGAGGATGAGCAAGTGATGGAGTGCGTGATCGCCTCGTATCATACCGTGCCGTTGCTCAGCGAATACGCACCCCGTATTAATCCGCAGCAATTGAAGAATGCTCTGATCTCGCGTCCAGAATGCGACCGTGTAGAGCGCATGATTCAGGAGCATGGCAAGCTTTCGCCTGCCAGTTTGTATGCAGCCGTGGGCAAAGTGGCTGGCTGCCGCGGCGCCGAGCGCGCCAAAGTCGCCGCACGGTTTCTGCAGGACTTTTCTCAGTATCATCGCGATTTGCGCCGGCTGGAAACTTTGAATGCGGCGCTCGACTCGGTGAACGTGGTAGCCAGCGAAAAGCTGCGCGAGCTTTCCCGGATGAACGGAACGCTCTACGAATTTCTGCTGCCCGATGAGCAACCCCGGCAGCCCGAGGAAGAACGAGTCTTACGCCACGTAGTCCTCAAGGCCGACGTGCGGGATTCCACTCGGCTCACGCGCACGCTGATGGAAAAAGGGCTCAATCCGGCTTCTTACTTCAGCCTGAATTTCTACGATCCGGTAAACAAACTGCTCGGGAAGTATGGCGCGCAAAAAGTTTTTCTGGAAGGCGATGCCATCATCCTCGCCATCCTCGAGCGTGCCGGCGAGCCCGAACTGGCCGTCAGCCGGGCATGCGTGCTGGCCCGCGAGATCATCGAGATTGTGCGCGGCTATAACGAATTGATGCTGCGCTCCGGGATGCCGGAACTCGAACTGGGCGTCGGCATCACTCTGCAGGAATCTTCTCCGCTGTATCTGATGGACGGCGAGCGCCAGATCATGATTTCGGAAGCGCTCAACGAAAGCGATCGCCTTTCTTCCTGCAACAAGCGCGCCCGCAAGGTGATGGAGTCGCAGAGCGGTCCGTTTCATGTTTATGTTTTCCAGGCCTCGGACGAAGGCGCTTCGTCGAATCAGACGAATTCCGAAGAGTCCCTTCTCAGCTACAATCTGGGCGGCATTCGCATGAACCAGGCCGCTTTTCGCAAGCTGGAGCAGGAAATTTCGCTGGTGCCCCTCGCAGTAAAGCTGCCGCCATCGCTTGCGTCGGATAAAGGCGAGTACAACCTCTCCAGCGGCACCGTTCCTGTGGACCGCGACATCTTCCGCAAAATCGTTATCCGCGAAAGCCGCGTGCCTCGAGTGAATGCGGAAGATTTTTCGATTCTAGGTTGGACCGACCACACCTATTACGAAGTTTGCACGGACCCCGCGATCTACGCCGCGCTGGAAAAGAAAAAAGCGGCGAGAGTGTAGTGCTCACAACTACAACTAGCCTCTTCACACCATTCGCCCCGCGGTTTCTCATTTTGTGCAATTGCCTGATTCCGACGGTTACCCCCGAAGATCAGAATCAGGCCGCAAATTGGGGTAGCCGTTGATAACTCGCGCTCGCAGTGATCGAGGGGTTTTGATCGCAAATGTCCGAATGGCCGGACCGAGTTTCTCTTGGCTATCATTGGTAATTAGCCGGGCAAAGCAGCAAGCGCGGCGCTGCCCCTTAACTCCGGCCTTGAGCCTGTCGCTTGCGTGAAGGAGCTGAGGAGGTCAGACAACCATGTTCCTGTTGCCGCCGGTCGCGAGCGTCATCTTTTTCGTCTTCCTTTGGCGAGCAGATCTGCTGCTTCGGCCGCACGCGGTTGGAGGATGCTTCCCGGTTGGAGTGGCCGAACAGCTCCTTGCGCCGGTCTACTCGCTGGCCTGGTTCGCCGCAGGCCCTGCTGAACGTCGGCGTCGGGATCTACCTGGCGATCCCTCTGAAGCCTGCTTGTAAAGCAGGCCGTGCTTAAGCAGGAGTTGTAGAAACTTGGCCATCACACTGCTTTCAGAACCAAGCCCCGCTCTCAGAAATCCGATTTCATCTTTGTCGGCTTAAATGGAATCCAGAAAGTGGCTTCCACGGCAACGGGAGAGCCGTTTTTCGTGGCGGGTTGAAACTGCCACTTGGCTATGGCGGCGCTGGCGAATCGGTCCAGGCGATCGTCGATGCTGCGCAGCACGCGCACCGCGCCTACCGAGCCATCGGCGAGGATGACGGCATGGAGGATGACGGTGCCGGCAACATTTTGCTTCATCAGCTCCAGAGGGTAAGCCGGGTCCACTTTGCTCGTGGCCACCGGCGATGAAAGGTCAGAAGAGGCTGCCTCACCGGAGGGATTGGCAGGAGTTGAATCGGCTTGCAGAGCCGCGAAGTGGATGATCCAGCTGCCTCCGCCGGAGTTCAGGTTTGGCATGTTGAGGCTGAGCGAGTAGATTCTGCGGCCCGCAAAAACCGCGCGTTCAGCTTCGGAAATTTTGGGATCACTCTCGGGAGCCCGCGAAATTCGCGGGGGGCGCGCGTTGGCGATCAGATTCGGATTGACCAGGTTGCGGCTCGAATTTGCCGGCCCGGGATCGCCAGCTACTGATGATGCGATGTACGGCGTCTTGCCGACGTAGAGTCCCGAAGGCACCTTGCTGGTGGTCTTGTCGCCGGCCCCGCTTGCATTCGCAGTGGAAGCGTCGCCCGCGGACCTTCCCGGGGCCCCGGAAGCTCCACGGTGTCCTTCCGGAGTGGCGGCGAAGTTGCCCCGGCGATTGCCGGCGGCCGGTGCGGGCGGAGCGCCCACCGTCGGATGCATGCTGAGCGCGATCATATTGCCGCCGGCGCGCGAACCTCCGGATGCGCCCACAGAAGGGGGCGGTGCGATCACCCGAGGAGAATGCCCCTCCAGAGCAACGGAACGCCGCGGCATCGTACGCTGTGCATCCAACGAAAGCTGCGGGGCAGGCGCAATCACGATGCCCGGCCCGATATTCAGTTCGTCAAGCCGTCGGTTGGAATCGGGATCGAGGGCGGGCGGCGGCGCGATTACCGCGGATTGCGGAGCTTCCAACTTATTCCGCGGATCGTTCTGAACATCCGGCGGCGGAGCAATGACTGAGTGCTCCATCTCCGGCGCGAGGCGCGAAATCTCAGATGCGGGGACCAGAGGGGCGGGAGCAATCGGCATCCGCGGATGGTCCGACCACGCGACCGTATTGGGCAGAGCAATATCGTGCTGCAACTGAATGTTGGGCGCAGTCACGACGGTCTGCGAATGGTTGTCGGCTTCCGGCGGCACGGAGATGATGGGCTGCGCCGCCAATTCTGGGTCCGCTTTCCGCGCCGGGGCTGGCGTTGGCCGGCGAGTGTCCAGCGGCGGCAAATATTCCGACGGTGTGTAAAAGATGACATCGGCATGGCTGAATGTGGGTTGCACCATGACCTGGGGCTGCAACGCGAGGAGGCGCGACCCTGCCCAGATCAGCGCGAGCGCCAGAATGTGAAAACCGCCAGACTCGAAGAACCGGCCCCAGGGAAGTTTGCGCTCGACGAAAACATCCGGCCAGAAGTCCGCGGGAGAAGACTGCAGACCCGACGGAGTGGCTTCGCGCTGAAACAGGCAGCGAACATTCTGAACGAACCCGCGAGACCAAGCTTCGGGCGTGATCAGCAGGTGCAGTTCTGGCGTCGGTGATTCGGTCCCTCCCAGGGGCCCCAGCGGTTCGCGCATCGTTCTATCTTAGATGCAACCAGGGCGGGATGGGGGATCGCTGCCGGAAATAGTGAGAAGGGCAGCGAACTCGCATTCTTCCGGAAGGTAGTACGATTGATGGGAGTAGGAGAGCTCTTATGAACCGAGCCCGTGCCACACTGGTGGCCTCCGTTTTCTGCCTTGTCGCATTTGCTTCGGTTTCGGCGCAGGACTCTAAGGCGACGGCTCCAAAAACCGAAGAGGCTCCAGCCGCGAGGCAAGCCGTAAAAGGCCATGAGTATTCCGGAATGTACAGCTTCCTGAAGGACGGAGAGTTCGTTCAAATAACAGTGGAAGACGAAGGACGGGTGACGGGATTCCTTTCGCGCTATGGCGAAGGAGAAAGTGACAAGGGGGCATTTCTCGATCAGTACTTTCGCAGTGCCAAGCTCGACGGCACGAATCTAGCTTTCACCACCGAGACCTTGCACGCGGTATGGTTCGATTTCAAGGGGACGGTGGAACACGGCGAGGGCAAGAATCCCGGTGATGAGGGTTATTACGTGTTGCGGGGAACTCTCACCGACAACACCAGTGATGCGCAAAAGAAAATTACGGCGCATTCACAAGATGTCCTGTTCAAGATGTTTCCGGCAGAAGCGTCTCCCGTGCCTGCGGCCAGGAACTAGTTGCGAGTACCTAGTACCGAGTACCGAGAAAAAGCAGCGCGGGGTCGGAGTTTCAAGGGGTGCGCGAGTGCAAGGGTTAGTTCAGAGGTCTATCCAGGTACTGCTACCCGGAACTTGCTACTGGCCCGCGCGAGCGGGGGTGATCAGCAAACGGCCGGCGGGAGATTTCTTCTTGCTGTCGGGCTTTTCCTGGGCGTAGACGAGGTCAAGTCCGCCTTCCGGAGTGGTAGATGCATCGGCCAAAGCCGCTGCCAGCGCACGGAACGAGCGGCTCACGTCCTGATTCTCCTGCAGCACTACCGGGGTTCCGTGATCGATGGCGGGCGAGATCGCCTGATAGGCGTTGGGAATCTTCCACAACACCTTGCAGCGAGTGGAGTGTTCGACGTCTTCGTCGGTGAAGCCCGGAATCTTCTTATAGCGATTGAGCACCAGCCTCATGCGGTTGCGCCCCGCGCCTTCGTCCAGGAAGGCGTGGATGCGGCCCGCACTCCAGAGCGATACCACGTCAGTCTGAGCGATCATGAGCACCGCGTTCGACAGGTCTGAGAGCAGACGCGTGGTGGAATCGAGCCGGCTAGAGGCATCGACCACGACATAGCGATAGTTATTCGCCAGAAGATCGAACAGGCGGGCCAGTTCCGCGGGAGTCGGCACCGACGGGTACGGCTGCTGCGGACCGGCTAGAAGTTGCAAACCGTTTCTCGAAGGAGTCATCAGGCCCTCGAGCAAAGAAGCGTCGAGACGGTGCAGATTTTCCAGCGCATCGGGTACCCCAAAACTGGGCCGCAAGTTCAAGTGGAGTTGCGCGTTGCCGACGGGCGCGAAGTCCACCAGAACGACGTTGCCGTAGGCCTCCTGCAACGCGATTGCGGTGTTAACCGCAGCGGTGGTAGCGCCCGCCCCGCCCTTGGCGCTAATGAAAGTGAAGATGCGCGCTTTGCCCGCGCCTCCGCGAGTGCGAGTGCGATTGGAACTGAAGCGGGTCAGAGCTTCGAGAAGGGCTTCGGACCCAGTGCTGTCGTCCAGATATTCCCCGGCTCCGGCGCGCATGCTGGCCACAATCGTGGCGGGCTGCTGCATGGTGCCATTGGCGAAGATCGCCAGTTGCAGGGTGTTGGCTTGAATGAGCTCGATGGCGCGGATGGCGGATTGTGGATTTTGCGCAGAGATATCGATGACTACAACCTCGGCGCGCAAATCCTGTATCTGGCGGAGGATGGGATCCGTGGGACCGGTGGGAAAGCCGACGTTGCTGAATACGGCACGACCGAGACGAGTAGCCTCTACACGTCGCTGCAGCTCGGATAAGTGCTCACGGTCTTCTGTCAGGAGGGCTACTGCGATCCCATGCATTGTGCGGTTCTCGCTGATTTCTCTCGGTGTTTGCATGTTAGAAAGAGAAGGTACCCTTCGCCAAGTGACCTAGGTAACCAGCTAAGAGTTTGCGTGCACGAAATCGGTGCAGAAATGGAAGAACAGCGATCCGCAACGGAGACGAAAACGGCGAAAGACGCACAGCAGAACTGCTCCCCGACCTAATCCGCACTATTGACCAGCATTCTAAGCCAAGCCCGCGAGATTGAAAAGGACTAAGAAGTACCACAGAACCGAAATTTCGGGCAGCCTCCGCGAAAGCGATCTAGGCGATGTGCACGCCGAGCTCCCTGTCGGGAAAGCTAGCGCACAGCATCACGAGGAATGCCAGTCACGGGTGCGACCGTCCGCTCAGTATCACCGGGATTGTGCAGCGCTGAAATCCGTCGGAAATCGGCAGAACCGTCTTCAGCTTCGGGAAGATATTCGTAGCCCTTTAGACAAACGGCCACACCGATCTTCGTCTCTGCCGACTTGTTTCCTGTGTCAGCAGCCGGCTTCCAGCCCTTATCCGCGGGCTTGGCGATACGCAAAACCTGACCCCGGCAACGAACCCGCATATTTTCGCCCAGAGTGATCTCGGATGGCATTCGTAACGTGAGTTCGATCTCCGCGCCTTCGCTGAGCGCCATGTCGGTAAACAGAAACGCCCCCCGCGAGCTAAGATCCTGAGTGAACCCAAGTCCTTGCGCTGCGGTCGAAACGTCACGCAGAGACACTGGCAGATTAAAGGCAAAGCGCTGCCCGATGCGACGTTCAACACCAACCGAGGGAGTAGTCATGGGTCGTGTCCCTTCCTTAGGGAATCGCCGCCGAGAGAACAGTGCAACTGTAGCGCAGTCCGGCGTCTGTGGGAAGTCAAAAATGCGTCATCATTTGGGATGCCGTCAACTCACCCCAGGCCGCCGTCCGGCTGAACGCGCTACCCTGTGAACTCTGACTCTCATGCGCAGTGCAAGAACTGAGTTGATCGAAAATACGAGCAGCATTCAAGTTATAGTTGGTCTAAAGATACGATTGTTGTCATCCAAAGGGAACGTGGCTGAATCAGGGACCCCAATCGAGGGAAGTCCAGCGGAGAGCGCGGTTGCATTGGCTCCGGCGCCAGCATCACGCTGGCAAGTAGCCGGGCGTGCGCTGCGCCATCGTAACTTCCAGCTTTTTTTTGGCGGACAACTCATCTCCCTCATCGGCACGTGGATGCAGAGCGTGGCGCAGTCCTGGTTGGTCTACCGGTTGACAGGCTCGGCGTTGCTGCTGGGGACGGTGGGATTCGCCAGTCAGGTCCCCGTGTTTTTGTTCGCACCGTTGGGCGGAATCACGGCCGATCGATTCAACCGCCGCTACATCGTCATTGGAACTCAAGTCGCGTCGATGCTGCTCGCGCTCATTCTGGCTGCGCTCACTTTGCTGCACAGGGTCCAAGTCTGGCATGTATTTGTACTGGCCGGTTTTCTGGGCGTGGTGAACGCGTTCGACATTCCTGGGCGGCAGTCTTTTCTGGTTGACATGGTGGGTAAGGAAGACTTGATGAATGCCATCGCTCTGAATTCCTCCATGTTCAATGGCGCGCGCGTGATCGGCCCGGCAATCGCAGGCATATTGGTGGCGAAAATTGGCGAAGGCTGGTGCTTCTTCGCCAACGGTATCAGCTATATCGCTGTCATCATCGGTTTGTTGATGATGAGAGTGCAGAGCCCGGCACGGGCGTCGAACGCGTCACCGCTGGAAAACATGATGGAGGGCTTCCGTTTCGTCAACCGTACCGCGCCCATCCGGGCGCTGCTGCTGCTGTTAGGGTTAGTCAGTCTGGTGGGGATGCCCTACGTGGTGTTGATGCCGATTTTCGCTGACAAGATCCTGCACGGCGGAGCGCGAGGTCTCGGGATATTGATGGGCGCTACTGGGGTGGGTGCCCTACTTGGCGCTCTAACCCTTGCGTTCCGTCAAGGGGTGAAAGGCCTGGGACGATGGGTAGCCTGGTGCAGCGCGGGATTTGGGGCGAGTCTTATCATTTTCTCGATTTCTCATAGTTTCTGGATCTCAGTAATCCTGCTCCTGCCGGTGGGTTACACCATCATGCTACAAATGGCCTCCTCGAACACGCTGATTCAGGTAATGGTTCCGGACGCTTTGCGGGGGCGCGTGATGGCCGTGTATTCCATGATGTTTATGGGAATGGCTCCTATTGGTGCGCTTTTGGGAGGCGCGCTGGCCGACCGGCTGGGCGCTCAAGTTACTGTGGCGATTGGGGGCCTGGCATCGGTGGCGGGCGCGTGCTGGTTCGGGCTACAGCTCCCGAAGATTCGTGTGGAGGCTCGGCGGCTGATCGTCGCCCAAGCTCTTGCCGGCGGCGAACCGTCGGAGATGACGGCGCAGGCGGTAGAAGACTAAATGACGAACCTATATGGATTTCGGCTGCTTGCCGGGTGGCACTGCTGTATCCGAAATTTCGTTTGAAAATAGGCCTTTCCGGGCCATCCATCCAAAATTTTCATCGACCGCATTCCTGGAAACCGCCACCCCATCGGCGCGTATATTTCTTGAACATCGGCGGAGACCCATGATATATCCGCCTCTATCTCGTATCTCGCTGGAGTGGTTCGCCGGGTTCGCCGTTTCGATTGGGAAGTAGTGACAGACAATCGCTCAATTGGAGAAAAAGATGAGCTTCCTTCGCAAGGTGATGGTATCGAGTCTTTTCATCGCGATTTTTACTGGAACGATGTTTGCGCAAGGCGGCGCCACCGGTGCGATCGGAGGCGTAGTGCAAGACGCCACGGGAGCTGTAATCGCAAATGCCAAGATCAGCATTAAGAATGAAGCTACGGGCGAAGTGCTACGCCAGTTGAGGAGCGATGCATCCGGCTTGTTCACGGCCACTTTGTTACCGGTGGGCACGTACACGGTGGAAGTGGATGCGACAGGATTTCCCGCTACCAAGTTTCCCGGCGTAGTGGTGCGCATCACGGAAACGATCCGCATGACTGCTGTCCTCAAGGTGAATACCGTCAAGGAGGTGGTAGAGGTTCAGTCTCAGGTGGAGCAGGTGAATACCACCGACGCGACTACCGGCCAATCGCTGGGTTCCCAAACGATTACCGATCTGCCTCTGGCGACGCGAAACTTTCAGCAGTTGCTAACGCTCTCCGCGGGCGCCTCTTCCGATCTGAACAACGCCTCGCAGTTGGGCCGGGGGCAGGTATATATCCACGTGAATGGCGGAAGAGAGGACAACAACAATTATTTGATCGATGGCATCAGCGCATCGGACTATGCCTTTGGCGAGCTGACTTATACTCCACTGCCGAATCCCGACGCGATTCAGGAATTCAAGGTTTCGACGAGCCTCTACGACGCCTCGCAGGGCCGCAATGGTGGCGGCAACATCAACGCTACCCTCAAAGGCGGGACCTCGAAGTTCCACGGCGATCTCTGGGAGTATTTCCGGAATACGGTCCTGGATGCTCACGATTACTTCCTGGGCAAGGTAGTTGTGAAGCAGAATATTTTTGGAGGCGACATTGGCGGCCCGATCGGTCCCGGAGCCAAGCTGGGTTACTTCTACTTCAACCTTCAGGGTACGCGGCAGCGCAGCGGCGATTCGCCGGGCACATACGTGAATGGCAGCATTCCCGTGCTTCCAACCGCGCGCGATCAGACGACGCTCATCAATACTTTCTTCTGCGGCGCGGCCTGCGGAGGACTGACAGCTACTGTGCTTGATCCGGTGGCGTTGAACTTGCTGCAAACGCCGGGCACGCAGTTCGGCCCCGGCGTAGGTGGGGGCTGGCTGCTCCCCAGCGTCGCAGGTACGCCCGGTTTTACCGCATCTGCATCCGGTCCTTCCCTCAACTACGGTCCGATCGTCCTGACCGATCCCGGCAAATTTACGGACAATCAGTTCACGGCGAACTGGGACCGGGAATTCCGCAACGGGAAGGATCGTTTGGCTGAGCGCTTCTTCTGGTCCAATTCCAACACGATTGAACCGTTTGGCGCCGATTCATTTCAAATTCAGGTGGGTCTGCCGTCGACGCCCAACAATTTGAACTTCCCACTGCAAGTCCCGTTGCACGGCCGCTTTGGCAGCATCACGGAAACTCACGTATTCAACAACAGTCTGATCAACGAATTCCGTTTTGGGGTGAACGTGATTGGCGACAAACTGAATAATCAGGCGCCCGTCACCGGGGCACAGCTCGGGATCAACCTTCCCACGGCCGTGGGTCCATTGGGTGATCCCAACATGTACCGCCTGCAGTTTGGAAGCTGGGCGTTCGGGCCCTATCCGACTCAGTTGCAGTATGCCCTGTCGGATAATTTTGTCTGGCTGGACACGGTGAGCTGGACTCACAACAAGCACCAATTCCGCTTTGGCGGAGAGATTGATCGAGTCACGCTCCGGCGCAATCTCCCGGTAGCGGATAACGGCCTCGTGTTCTTTGCCGGTCCTCAGGCCTTCACGGATTTCCAAGGTTTCCTGCAGGGTTCGCCGTTCTTTGGTGAAGCGGGTGGAGGCGCGGGAAATCATGACTATCGCATCCCGGGGGTTGCCTGGTTTGCCCAGGACGACTATCGCGCGACCAAAAACCTGACCTTGAACCTGGGATTTCGCAACGAGTTTCTGGGCGCACCGTACGATGAGCTGTGCCACATCGGCAACACGAATCCCCTGTTGGCGTATGCGACCGGACAGCCCTACATCTATCCCAAGTGTGTGGACAAGTTCAATTTGCCGGGGCTTACGGGAACGCAGCCTCGTTCGGGCCTGAATAATAACTGGGCCTCAGTGTGGGAGCCGCGGATTGGCTTCGCCTATGACGTGGGGGGGCAGCACACCACATCGATTCGAGGCGGATACAGCATTTACAGCGTGCGCGAAGATTTGGGCGCGGTCGATAACCTTTCGTTCTCGGCACCGATCTTTCCGATTGCCATTAACTTCTTGCCGGGACCGTACGGATCACCCAACGGCGGTCTACCTAACCTGTTTCAACCTTGTAATGCGTCGCTTCCGAACTGTTTCTTTACCACAGGCATCCCGGCGCTGGGTCCGGTGACGGCGGCAAACAATGCCAGCTTTGTGCCGACCCCCGCGATACTTCTGGGATTTCCGTTCTCTCCGGCGGGACCGTCGCCATATTGTGCGCTGGCTTTCGGCGCGATTCCTTCTGGCGCCACTGCGCCGGACCAATGCACCCCAGCCTTCACCGGCAACGTGAACAGCTTGATCGGTTTGTCTGTTCCACTGCACTGGGTAGCTGCTACGACACAACAATGGAACCTCACCATCCAACGTCAACTAGGCAACAACTGGTTCCTGGAGCTTGGCTACGTGGGGACCAAAGGAACACGGTTGCGCTCGACCTACGACCCGGATGAGGCCACGCTGGCCACACCGCAGAATCCGGTCACCGTTAGTGGAAAGGGTTGTGTCAATCTGCAGGCTCAAGGTCTGTCGTGCAACATTGTCGATTCGACCGCAGAGAACGCTTCTGCGCGCGCGCCTTATCTGGGGATTGCTCCTGCCAACTTCGAGGAGTTTGCTCCGAATTCAGATTCGCATTACAACGCCTTACAGGCCACCGTGGCCCATCATTTTTCGAAAGGCCTGTATTTCCAGAGCGCCTACACCTATTCCAAGTCGATTGACGACGTATCGACGGCCAGCGTCGCGTTCGATACCCGCTTTAACGACCAGAACAATGCCCGCGATTCCCGCGGATTGTCCGACTTCGACCGCCGGCATCGCTTCGTGACCAGCGGGGTTTACCAACTCCCGTTCTTCGCCAATGCCAACGGCCTGGCCAAGGGTGCTGTAGGAGGATGGGAAGCCAGTGGCGTGCTCATCCTGCAGTCGGGAACGCCCTTCACGATCATCGATCCGGCGGGTGGAAGCGCCTACGCCTTGAGCAGCCCCAATTTGGCGACGGCAACATTCACGCCTGGCTCCACCTGCGCAAATGCTCCCAGTTCCGGCAGCGTCACTTCGCGGCTGGGCAATTGGGTGAAACCCACTGCGTACGCTCCAGACGCCACGTTGCCGATCTACTCCACCACCGGCGTGGTCTCCCAGGGTGACGCCACGGTGTACGGCGACTCACCGCGCAACTGCATCATGGGGCCACCCCAGAAGAACGTGGACCTCACATTGGGCAAGACGTTCAAGCTGGGGGAGCGGCAGAATCTGAGGTTCCGGACCGACTTCTTTAATCTGTTCAATCATCCGTCATTTGCAAACCCGTCGGCACCGGTGGTCTCAGCGGCGGGAGCTTCGGCGCCGATCACATCCGTGGTCGGCACACCCCGGCTGATTCAGTTTTCGCTGAAGTATTCGTTCTAGCGGTTGGTCGGGGTGATTACTCGTACGCTTGCGGCGGCAATCCGGTAATGCGGATACCGCCGTGGCCCTTGTGGCGGATGTTCAGGCCGATGAGCAGTGCGGTGATTTGCTCGAGGACGCGGGCATTCTCCAGTTTTCCGCCATCGATGGCACGCACGCCGGGAATTTTGGCGGCAAGCTTTCGCGCAATCTGACTCGCATCGGGGTCGTCGCTGCAAACCATCACGTCACAATCGAGAGCCTGGTCTCCATTCAGAAGATCAGCGGAAAGATTGTGGAACGCGGCGGCCACGCTCACTCCCTTGGGTACAAGTTCTGCAGCCTGCTGAGCGCATGAGCCTTGCCAGACGCCGAGCGTGCGGGAAGCGCGCCCGCCCACCGAAGCCGCGAGCGCGACGGTCGCGTCGATCAGAATGCTGCCAGGGCGAATCGCAGACTTGAGTTGCTTGAGCAGAGTGGCTTGTCCCTCGAAGGGAACGGTGAGCACCAGAGTATTCGCAGCGGCGCAGGCTGCGGCGTTCTCCATCCCGGAGACGCGAACTTCGTTTCCGGCTCTTGCTTTAATTTTGTCGGCTGCCTCTTGCGCACGCTGCGCGTCGCGCGAGCCGATGATGACGGTTTCTCGGACCCGCGCCCAACGTAACGCTAATCCCATGCCTGCGGGGCCGGTTCCCCCCAGGATCGCGATGGGACGCGGATCAGGCAAATTCCGGCTCCATCATTTGTTCGGTGGTGAACTCTTCCAAGGGCAGCTTGAGCTTGATGCGCGTGTAGGTGGTGTTGCGCTCGGCGGGGACGCGGCCCATTTCCAGAATCAGCGAGTGAAAATCTTCCGGGCTGGTGTATTGTCCGGCCGTGGCTCCGGCTTCGCGTGAGATATTTTCTTCCATCAAGGTGCCACCGTAATCGTTCGCTCCGGCATGCAGACATAGCTGCGAAAGGTCTCGATTCAACTTTACCCACGAAACCTGAATGTTGTTGATGGAGCCGGCCAGCAGCAGGCGCGCGAGCGCATGAACTTTGAGGTGCTCGGCCAGCGTCGGGCCGCTTCGCGCCAGGCCTTGATGAAATAGCAACGTATTCTGATGAACGAATCCGAGCGGAACAAATTCAGTGAAGCCGCGGGTTTCCTCTTGGATGCTGCGCAGCAGGAGCATCTGGCGGACCCAGTGCTCCGGGGTTTCCGTATGTCCGTACATCATGGTCGAAGTGGAACGGATGCCAGCGCGGTGAGCAGTGCGAATGACTTCAATCCACTGTGCGGTGGTGAGCTTGTTGGCCGAAAGAATGTGCCGAATCTCGTCGTCGAGAATTTCGGCAGCCGTGCCGGGAAGCGTACCCAGGCCGTTATCGCGAAGCATCGAAAGATAGTCGGCGAGGGGCATGCCAGTCAGCTCGACGCCATAAACGATTTCCATCGGCGAGAAAGCATGGATGTGCATGTTTGGTACCGCGCCCTTCACCGCCCGCAGAATGTCGCGATAATAAAACGGAGGCAGGCCGTGCGGCAGTCCGCCCTGAATGCAGACTTCGGTGGCGCCAAGTTGCGCGGCCTCGACGGCTTTTTGCGCGACTTGATCCGGGCTTAAGAAATACGTGTCGGATTCGCGCGGCCCGCGGCTGAAGGCGCAGAATTTGCATCCCACAAAACAGATGTTAGTGAAATTGATGTTGCGATTCACGACGTAGGTGACGAGATTGCCACAGAGCTCGGCTCGCAGGAGATTGGCAGCGGTGAGCAGCCCGAGCAGATCGTCCCCTTCGGCATGGGCTAGCGTACAAGCCTCGGCCTGCGAAATGGCATTGCCATTTTGAGTTTCGAGAATTCTTTCCAACGAAGTGCGAACCGCAGGCTTGACCGTGGGCGCGAGGTCGAACCAATCGAGGGAAGGGAAGCATTCCAGTTCAGACCTCGAAAGTGTGCGGGACACCGGTTCCTCCAAATCTGCTGATATTCCAAGTTACTCCCCTCGGCGGCTTTTTGGCGAGGGGCTAGCGGAACAGGTCGGTGCTTGCGGGGCGAAGCAAATCATGAATGCGTCCTCGGGCCGGCTGATAAGGGAATCCGCGAATGATGCAGGCAGGGGTGCGGTTGAGCTTTCCGCACACTAGCGCGGCCGCGGCCGCAAGTTCGTCGGCAACGGCTTCAAGGCTGGCGTGCAAGGTGTAGCCGTGGGGATCGCGCCGTCCGCGATCGTCGCGCAGCACCTTCAGCCCTGCCACGCCGATGCAGAAGTCGACCAGGCCTTCGCGCCAAGGGCGGCCGAAAGAGTCGGTGATGAGAACAGGAATGGCGAGTTTAGTGAGCTGCTTGAGTTCGCGATGAAGTTCTCGGGCGGCGCGATCCGGATCCACGGGCAGAAGCAGCGCGTGACGTCCGCCATCGACATTCGACACGTCGACGCCGCTGTTGGCGCAGATGAAACCTTGATGCGTCTCGGTGATGAGCACGCCGTTCGTGCGCCGGATGACGGCACGGCTCTCGCGTAGGGCAAGCTCGATAACACGGGCATCGAGACTGTATTGCTTGGCCCATGCGACGGATTCGGGGGAAGGTGTGATCGTCGCGAGGTCGACGATGCGGCCCTCGGACTTGGAGACAATTTTGTGTTTGACGACGAGAATGTCGGCGGTCTCGAGTGCCAGGCCGCGGGCTCGCAGCGCTTGCACTAGTTTTTCCGCTAGCGCGTCGCAGGGTCTGACTTCCTCGGCAAACGGAATCGGGATGAGACGGACTTCGTTCGAGGTATGTTTCTTTCCACGCCCCGCTGCCGGCTTCTGGGCGGCGCGACGATCCTTGCTCACAAACCCTCGGTCCCGGTGGCAGGCAGTCCGGTGTCGAGCGGCCAGCCGCGAATCAATTTCTGCGTTCTGGTTTCGCCAGGATGAGCGAGGAGCTGCTGCAAATCAGAGGGATTGTCGACATCCAGCGCAATGCCAGGCAGTTGCAGAACGATACAGGGCTTTCCCCTGGCCTGGGCAGCCGCGAGGTGTGGTTTAAAGCTGTCGTTCCCGAACCGCAAGGGGAACAGATTCGCGGGCCGGCGGAAGGCGGCATTGGTTCCGCGTCCGTCGGCGGCGGGCGCCAGGACAGTGCCTTCGTGGGGAGCGTGAGCGAAGATCTGATCGAGTTCAGTGGCCTGAATCATGGGAATGTCCGCGGGGATGACGAGTGTGCTGTCGATACCGCGCAACACGCACAGATTCGTGGCCATCTCAATCGCGCCGGTTTCACCGGGATCTGCGGGGTCGGGGATGACTTCGAAATCGTATTTTCGCGCGAGTTCGAGCGCGAAGGGATCGCCGGTGACCAGCGCACAAGCCGGGCGACGAGGCCAGGCGGCGAGCGCGGCCACAACATCATGCAGCATCGCTTGCGCCAATTCGGTGCGTGCCGGTTGGTCCAGCACGGCCGCGAGCCGCTGCTTGGCTGTGGATAGATTTTTTACGGGAATGAGGATCACGGCTGTTCAGCAGCACGGGCTGGAGATTTGTCAGAAATTGTGCCGTCAGAAACAGGTTTGTCGGAAAGCAGTCCGCTCACCATCAAAGAGAGAACCGTTCTCGCGAGCGCGGTCTTATCTTCGGGCGTGCGCATGATGGTCTGCGTACACTGCACTCGCGAACCATTTTTACGGAGAGCCTCCGCCGCACGGGCATCGCGTGTATCGCAAATCAGGAGATCGAGAAAATCCTCATAAGCCTTGGCGACTCCCGCGATCGAGCACGGCAGTCCTTGTGCCGCCATCAAAATACCGGCAGGTCCGGCTACCGCTGCGTTTCCCACGATCGGGCTAACGGCGGCCACCTGGCCGCGGGCACGAAGCAACGCATCGCGAACTCCGGGCACGGCGAGGATCGGACCGATGCTGGTGATGGGATTGCTGGGCGCAATGAGAACGGTGTCCGCGGAGACGATGGCTTCGATCACTCCCGGTGCCGGCTCGGCATCGGAAGCTCCCGCAAAACGCACCGAGTTCACGGGATCTTGATACCAGCGCTGCACGAAGTATTCTTCGAAGCTTAGTTCGCCGGAGGGCGTATCCACGCGGGTTTCGACGCGCGAGTCGCTCATCGGCAAGATGCGCGCCTTCACCCCGAGCTTGTTGCAGATCGTCGTCGTGGCTTCGGAAAGCGTCTTGCCTTCGGCCAACAGGCGGGAACGCAGCAAGTGCACGGCGAGATCGCGATCGCCCGTATGAAACCACGTTGGCTCGCCTAGCTGTCCCATGGCTTGCAGGCAAAGAAAAGTATCGCCCTTGACTCCCCAGCCACGCTCCCGGCTGAGCAGGCCGGAGAGTACGTATGTGATGGAATCAATATCGGGCGAAACGTACAGTCCCCACCAGAGCAAATCGTCGCCGGTGTTGACGACCAGGGTGATTTCTTCCGCCGGGATCACCTGGCGCAGGCCGTCGACAAACTTGGCACCTCCCGTGCCGCCGGTCAGCACACAGATCATGCCGCCCTCTTTTCTCCGGCGAGGCCGTCACTGTCGCTTGCAGTCTGAAGTTTGTCGGCCAGCAGTCCAGGTTTCGACATCAGCCCCGGCAGGAACTCGGGATAGACGGGCAAGCGCTGGCGCAACTGAAATCCTTTACTCTCGGTGCGCAGGCGCAGTTGCTCAAGATGCGGCCAGGGCTTCTCGGGATTGATGTAGTCGGGCGTCAGCGGCGAAACTCCTCCCCAGTCGTTGATGCCAGCATTCAACAACTCTTCATAATACGGCGCATTTAGGTTGGGAGGCGCTTGGATATTGACGTTGGGCATTAACAAACGAGTTACTGCCACGGTGCGCAGCATCTCGTGCCGTCCCGGTTCAGGCACATGAGCCATGGGGATCGTAGGCTTGGCGCGAAAATTCTGCACGATCACTTCCTGGATGTGGCCGTAGCGGTCGTTCAGATCGCGAATCGCCAGGACCGTTTCGACGCGGTCTTCGGGAGTTTCGCCGATGCCGATCAGCAGGCCCGTGGTGAAGGGAACCTGCTGCTCTCCGGCCTCTTCGATGGTGCGCAGACGCTTTGCCGGAACTTTGTCGGGTGCGTTATCGTGCGCCGCGCCGGTAGCGAGTAAAGACGGGTTGGTGGTTTCAAGCATCAGGCCCATGCTGGGGGAGACGGCGGCCAGGCGGGCGATCCATTCGGAGCTTAGAAGGCCGGGATTCGGGTGCGGCAGCAGACTGGTCTCGCGCAGCACCAGTTCACACATTGCTGCCAGATAATGCAAAGTGGACTTGTAGCCGAGATGGCGGAGCGTCTCGCGCATCTCGGGAAAAAGCAGTTCCGGCTTATCGCCGAGGCTGAAGAGAGCTTCGGTGCATCCCATCTTTTCGCCGGCTCGGGCGACGGTCAGCACTTCTTCCGGAGTCATGGTGTGTGCTCCGGGGTCCGACGGATCGCGGCGGAACGTGCAGTATCCGCAGTAATCGCGACACAAATTCGTCAGCGGCAGGAAAACCTTCCGGGAGTAGGTGATGAAGCCGGGTTTGAAGTTTTCTTTTGCACTACGGGCGAGGGTGAGAAGCGTAGGCAGATCGTCGTCACTGCAGCGTATGAGCCGCAAAGCGAGTTCGCGCGAGATGGGCGCGCCGGGGGGCAGATCCTGCAATTCCACCGCACACGATAAGAATCGCTCGGGCGCAGCCGTCTTGATTGCGGTTGGAGTCACAATTCTAGGTTCCAGAGCTAGCTGATGCAGTGAATCATACAACAGCGGCCAGTGGTCAGTGATCGGTGGCCAGTGGATCCGATCATTGCTCCCCTTCACTAGTCACTGAGCGCAGCCGTGATAATGTAGGCAGTCGCGGCGGGAAAACTCCAGGTACGACATGAGTCTCAGTGCACTCGAATTTCGCAGAGCGATGGGAGCTTTTGCGACCGGAGTGACCATCATCACCGTCGATCTAGATGGCGTAGTCCACGGCATGACTGCGAACGCTTTCACCTCCCTGTCGCTGAATCCGCCGCTACTGCTCGTTTGCGTGGACCATAGCGCGCGCACTCACTCCCATCTGCACGCCAAGAAGCGCTTTGGGATCAACATCCTGGCCGAAAATCAGCGCTTGATCTCTGAATACTACGCCCAGCCGCCGGGGGTTCAGGTGCAAGCCAAAGAAGAGGCCGGCGCGCGCTTCGACCGTACCGCCCACGGCACGCCCATCTTGCATGGGGCGCTGGCCTATCTGGAATGCAGACTGAGGTCGACCGAGGACGCCGGCGACCACACCATCTTTATCGCCGAAGCCGAGGACGTTGTCGTGCGCTCCGGGGAACCGCTTCTGTTTTTCCGCGGGAAGTACCGCCAAATCGGGGAAGAAGTGGCGGAGTGAAGGTCAATAAGCTCGGCGCCTCTTGAGGGAGCTACCGGGCCTGAGGGACTCGTAGGCATTTCAACCATATTTGGTCGTCGGGCGCATTCGGGCAAGGTCAGATGTCGCAGTGAGGCTGTGGAAAATTCAGTAACGCCACTTTTCTGCCCGGAAAACATCTAATGAGCAGTTATGGTTGCAGGTATTTTACTGGGGGCAAACATTCATGGCGGAAAAAATTGCAAAGAACGAATCGAATTGGAAGCAGCAGCTTACTCCGGAGCAATATCACGTGACGCGTGAGGCGGGAACCGAACCGGCTTTTACTGGCAAGTATTGGAAAACGAAAGATGCGGGGATATATCACTGCGTATGCTGCGGGGAATCGTTGTTCGATTCCTCCACGAAATTCGATTCCGGAACGGGCTGGCCCAGTTTTTTCAAGCCAGCGGACGAGGGAAAGGTCGAGGAGCACAAAGACCGCAGTTACGGAATGGTGCGCACCGAGGCTCGCTGCGCCCGTTGTGGCGCCCATCTGGGGCATGTGTTTGAAGATGGTCCCGCGCCTACCGGACTGCGTTACTGCATGAACTCGGCAGCGCTCGATTTGAAGCCCAAAGCGGGAGAGAAGAAGTAACACGGCAGCGGAGGCGAAAAAAGAGGGCACGCGCGGGCCTGCCCTCTTTACCTGCTGGATATTCTGCCGGGTCTTTATGCGCCAGCGGTTGCCACCAAAGCCTTTGGGGCCTCCGGTGCAGACGGCTTCGGCGCTTCCGCGGTCTTCACCTGAGGCTGGGCCTGATTTTTCTGCTTTTGCTGGCCGCTTCGTACCTCAATACCGCCCTTCAACACGGCGCCATCTTCCACGCTGACCCGCTCGGTGACCACATTGCCGTGCACCACGCCTTCGCTGCGGATGTCCACGCGGTCGCTGCATTCGAGGTTGCCGGTCACTTTGCCCATAACTACAACTTCGCGAGCGGTAATGTCGGCTTGCACGATGCCGTTGCGGCCGATGGTGACGCGATTGTCGGTGAGCGTGATTTTGCCTTCAATCCGACCATCGATATAAAGCGCTTCCGAGCCAGTGATTTCGCCCTTGATCACTAGTGAACGACCAATGGTGGCCTGTTCAATGGGCGCGGTTGTGGTTTTCACCGGGTTGTAAGAGTTGGGGTTGGAGGCTGGCGAATTCGACTTCACGCCATAGGAGTTATCTGAAGACTGGAGCATGCGGCCTTCCTTAATCCCGCGCGGCGCGTCCCTTCGCCAAAATCAGGGCAGGCTCCGGACGCCAATCGATGCGGGCGGTCTTGGATCTTGGGCCTTCGGCTGGTTCGTGTCCCTTTGGCCAATTTGAATATCGCACAGCAGTAAGTCATCCTCCGAGATTACGGAAGAGAGTGTACGAACGCGGCAGAAGTTCCTATTTAGTCGGCTTCCTGCAGAGATTGGCTGAGTTCTTCCCATTCCGCGAGGAATGCGGCGTGTGCGGTTTTATGCCGGTGGAGCTCTTCGGAGTGGCTCTGGCTCTGTTCCGCACTGACGAAATTCTGCAGCGCGGTTTCGCACCGTGCGATCATGGCCTCGGCGCGGCTGATTTACGCTTCCAGTGCGCGAATGCGGTCTTCCATCTTCTTGCGTTTGATGGGATTCAGGCGCTTTCCCCTAGCGGGCGTGGCCTCGATGGCGGCGTGGTTGCCGTTTTCCGGCGCCCGCCGGGCAGGTTCAACTGCTTTCAATTGCTGTCGAATGGTCTCATCCTGCTTCGCGCTGCCGCCCTGTTTTCGCCATAAATAGTCTTCATAATTACCGGGATAGACTTCGATCTTTCCATCTCCGATCTCGAAGACCCGCGTAGCCAGCTTGTCGATAAAGTAACGGTCGTGCGACACGAAGACCACGGTGCCGGTGTAATCCATGAGTGCTTCCAGCAGGACGTCTTTGGCCCGCAAGTCGAGATGGTTGGTCGGCTCGTCGAGCAACAGAAAATTCGCCGGATGCAGAAGCAGGCGAAGCAGCGCATAGCGGCCACGCTCGCCGCCGGAAAGGACTCCGATCTTCTTGAACACGTCGTCTTCGGAAAACAAGAAACATCCGAGCAGGCTGCGCAGCTCAGTTTGGGTAGACCGCGGCGATGCAGCACCGAGATCGTCGATCATGCGGGCGTCTGGATCGAGTTCTTTGTATTGATCCTGGGCAAAATAGTCAGCCTGCACGTTATGGCCTAGTCGGAATTCTCCCTGCGTCGGCAGTTCCGCGCCCGCGAGCAGCTTGATCAGCGTAGATTTGCCGGCTCCGTTCACGCCGACCAGCGCGATGCGGTCGCCCTTCTCGATCATGAAGTTCACATCACGGAAAACTTCCTTTTCGCCGCTGTTCGCTGTTGCTGAGTTCTTTCCCGGATAAACCTTGGCGATGCCTTCGAACTCGGCGACGATGCGTCCGCTGGGCTTGGGCTGAGGGAACGAAAAATGAATCGTTTTCTCTTCCGGGGGAACCTCGATGCGCTCGATCTTTTCCAGTTCCTTAATGCGGCTCTGCACCTGCTTGGCCTTGGTGGCCTGGTAGCGGAAGCGATTGATGAAGACTTCCAATTGCTCGATGCGGTCGCGTTGATTGCGGTAGGCGGCCTGCAATTGCTCGTTGCGCTGCGTCTTCTGCGTCAGGAACTTGTCGTAGTTTCCGGTATAGAACCAGAAGCGCTTGTTCCAGATCTCCGCGATCTTGTTGACCGTCACATCAAGAAAATAGCGGTCGTGCGAGATGAGCACAAAGGCATGCGGATAATCGTGCAGATATTCTTCCAGCCAGTTGCGCGCTTCCAGATCAAGATGGTTGGTGGGCTCGTCCAGCAGAAGCAGATTGGGTTTCTGCAGCAGCAGTTTAGCCAGCGCGAGACGCATCTGCCAGCCGCCGGAGAACTCGTGGGTTTGCCGCTCCCAGTCTTCTTTGCGAAAACCCAGCCCCATCAAAACGCGTCCGACCTCGGCTTCAATCGAGTAGCCATCGCGGGTGCGAAACTCGTGCTCTAGGCTGTGATAGCGGTCGGCGACCTCGGCATATTCCGGACTGGTGTGATCGAGCTCGGAGATGCTGTGCGTGAGCGTTTCCAGTTCCCGCTCCATGGCGTGCAGTTCGGTGAACACCGCCATGCATTCCGCAAATACGGTACGACCGGAAAGCGAGAGCCCATCCTGGGGAAGATAGCCGGCGGTAGTTCCTTTAGCGACGATCAGCGATCCAAAGTCGAGCGTGTCCAGTCCGGCGAGGATCTTCATTAATGTGGATTTGCCGGTGCCGTTCGCGCCGACCAGTCCAACGCGGTCGCGGGGCGTGATCAGCCAGTCGGTGTTTTCAAAAAGGAGTTTGTGGCCGAAACGTTTTCCGGCCCCAGAAAGCTGAATCATGGGCTGGATTCATCGTCTCATAAAAGACGAGTACCGAGTACCAAGTTGCGAGATACGAATCAGGATTGCACGACTGCGCGGTTGTTGCGGCCTTCCGGATAGCGTCCCCAGAGCGCGTTGTGGAATTGAATGCGCTCGAGCGCGCGATCGATCACGGCTTCTGTTTCGCGAGCGTATTTGACCTCGCGACCCTTGGCCAAACGCCGACGTGCTTCTTCCGGGCTGAACCACGTGGGATTTCGAAGAGCTTCGTCGGGCCGCCGCAACTCGTGTATTTCCATCAGGAAAGCCTTGACTACAAATTCCTGCACGCCGGCCGGCTGCCAGAACACGCCCTTGGAATGGATGTAGAGATGGAAGTGGCGAGGCTCGATGGTGCCCAAAGCACCCGCTTCTTCCGCCGCTTCCCGCTCGGCGGCCTGACTGTGCGACAGGCGCGCTTCCGGTGAGCCTTTGGGGAAGGTCCACTTGTTGCCGCCGTTGGTGTTCACCAGCAAGAATTCCACTGCCGCACCACGCTTGCGGTAACAGACGGCGGCCACCTGTAGTGGCAGCGATTCCGCCATGCGCGGCGAAGCCATAAGACGCCCCTCCAGTCTTCATCCTACATTCAGGACGTTGCAGGAATGTTAATGTGCCACAAGAATTGTGCAGGTAGGGGGTTACTGTAGTTACTGTGCCCGACGCCACCCTCAAGAGCCCGCGCCCGTAAACGGGAATTCCGGCTCCGGCGACATCTTTAGCCAGCGTCTCCTGCCAGGCGCAAAATCAAGCTGGCCACTGCGGCGGGCTGCACCCACTGAGAAACATCTGCGCCGGGCATATCTGTTCGGTTCGGTGGAGTGTCCATGGTTCCGGAGGGAATCACGTTCGCGGTAATGCTCGCGTCTTTGTTTTCCAGCGCGACCGTTCTTATTAGCGATACCAGAGCGGTTTTCGATGCGCTATAAGCTCCAACTTTCGGGCCGGGATCTTCGGCGACACGGCTGCCGATCGCGATGACGCGCCCGCCTCCAGCCTTGCGCATTGGCGGAATCACGGCACGCAGGATGTGAAAAGCGCTGTTCATATTCGCGTCGAACATGCGTTGCCAGGTAAAGAGTCGTCCATTTCGGCGACGGTTTGTCCGCCGGCGAAACCGCCGACTAAATGAGCGAGCACGTCGCGATCCCTGGGCAGCGCGCGATTACGCTGTCTACGGCCTTCTTGGCGGCGTCCCGGCTGGTGAGGGAGGCGGGAAGCGCAACGAAATTGGGATGATCGAAGTCGGACTGCTGAATTCGCGGCGCGAGCCCGACCAGGGTGAAACCCGCATCCAGCAGCGCTTTCCAGACGTGGGTTCCAAGGCCGCCGTCGGCTCCGGTGATCCGAGCGACTTTTTCGAACCGGTTCTAGGCTGCCCAAAAGGAGTTTCAGACGCGAATTCGAGCGATCGAAATCATAGTTTAGACGAGTCTGGCCCTTAGCGTCTCCCGGTCCAATTCGTTTTCCCACCGCGCTAAGACGAGCGTAGCGACGCCGTTGCCGATCATGTTGACCAGCCCGCGAAACATGCTCATGAATCGATCGATGCCGAGAATGAGCGCCATTCCCGCCACCGGAATTGTAGGAATGACCGACAAGTGGCCACCAGCGCGATGAAAGATGCTCCCTGCACCCCGCTCGCTCCTTTTGAGGTGAGCGTGGCCACCGAAAAGATGGTGAGCTGTTGCAGCAGCGTCAGGTGAGTGTTCGTGGCCTGCGCAACGAACAACGCCGCCAGCGTCATGTAAAGACCGCTGCCGTCCGTGTTGAAGGTGTAGCCGGTGGGAACGACCAAGCCTACGAGAGAGCGCGAGCAGCCCAGCTTTTCAAGCTTCTCCATCAAGGTAGGGATGGCGGTTTCCGACGAACTGGTGGCCAAGACGAGAAGGATTTCCTCCTTGATATGCCGCAGAAACTTCAGAATGTTGAATCCCGCTAACCAACAAATTGCGCCCAGCACGATAAGCACGAACAGAATCGACGTCACCCAAAACGTGGCGATCAGCTTCACTAGCGGCCCCAACGCGGCGAGTCCGTACTTGCCGATCGTGAACGCCATGGCGCCAAACGCGCCGATCGGTGCGAAGATCATCAGGATATTCACGACGCGGAAGACCGCGTGGGTGAGTGATTCGAGGATTGCTACGACGGGTTTCGCGCGCGGGCCCGCCGACGATAAGCCAAAGCCAAATAGAATTGAAATAAACACCACTTGCAAGATGTCACCCTTGGCGAAGGCATCCGTCACCGTGGTGGGGATGATGCGCATCAGGAACTCGGTGACGCTTTGCGCCTTGGCCTGCCCGGCATAATCGGCGATAGCTTTCGCATCGAGCGTCGCCGCGTTCACATTGAAGCCGGTGCCCGGATGAACCACGTTGCCCACGATCAGTCCAACCGCCAGTGCGATCGTGGAAACGATTTCAAAATAGAGCAAGGCCTTGCCGCCAACTCGGCCCACCTTCTTCAAATCCTGCATACCTGCGATGCCGGTGACCACGGTGCAGAAGATGAGCACGGTGATGATCATCGTGATCATGCGGATGAAGGCATCGCCCAACGGTTTCATGGCGACCGCTCGGGTTGGGCTCAGATACCCTAGCACGACGGCGATCACCATGGCGATGAGAACCTGCACCCACAGAGAGGCGTAGAACGGCTTACGGCGCAACTGGATGGATTCGGTTTGTGGCGGTTCGATCAGTGTGGACATTGGGTGGCTAGCGAGTCTTCTGTGGCCGGAGCTAGTTTGGCGGAGCCTCCAGGGTCTTCACCAGCCACGGAATAATCACCTGCTTGAAGATCAGAGGATCGGGCCACACGCCGACTTGCCGGCCGAGATGTCCTCCGTGCGGATTAATCCAGGCTTCCTTTGGAACGTCGCCCTTGCTCAGCAGCAGGTATTCGTCATCGATGGGAACCTGCGTGTCGAGAACTCCGGCCAGAATGAGCATGGGCGCCATCGGCTTGCCGAGAAGTCCCTGGTGCACGAGCGACATCTTAGGGAGGTAGTCTCCCATTTCATCCAGCGTGTGCACGCCTTCCAGAATGCTCATCAGCGCCGGAACCTGATCGAATAGATATTCGCGATTGCCCAGCAGCGAATTCATCAAGAAATCTTTCTGGAAAAACTTGTCGACCGGCGGAGACTGCGCACTGCAGCCCCGCAGCCGGGCGCGCTCGACGATTGCCATCTTCGTCGCCCAGTACGCTCCCCAGCTCACGCCGTGCATCGCGATACGGTTCTTGTCGATCTGGGGGCGCGACTGCGCGTAATCAATCACTTTCGATAGCATTCGATCCGCGGTCTCACTCACCTTGATCGGATTCTGTCCCGTCCCCGGCCCGTCGACCGCGAGATAGCCGATTCCAAAAGGAAGGATCGCGCCAAAACTCTCCGTCAAGTCTTCCTTGCGGCTGTCCAATCCATTCACCGCCACGACCAGCGGCACGGGCCCCTTTGCATTTTTCGGCAGCCGCAGGTAGCCAATAATTTCTTGCCCCTCGAAAGGAATGCGCACGACTTCGAGCGGAGGATCCATGAAATGCGCGTGCGCCCGGAACGCTGCGAGAGCTTTTTCATAGGAGCGCTGCTTGCCTGGAGATGCGGGGATGGGCCAGCGTCCGAACGAATAAAGCCTCCAGGCGCGGATGTAATCGGCGTTCGCCTTGCTGGGATCAGATTTCTCCGACTCTCTCGCCTCGTTAAAATAGCGATCGGCCACGCGCATGAATCCGGCGGCCCATTCGTCCTTGTCTGCGGTGTGGATGCTCTCGAAAGCCTCCCTTAGATCGGCGGGATCAAGTCCGATCAGCGGATACTGGCCTACTTCGGCACGGTGGATGGCTTCAGCCTTGATCTCGTCGATGGTGCGCTCGCGGCGTGGCTCGTTTTGTGCAAGAGCGCTGCCGGAAATGAATGCGAGTACCAACAGGAGAGCAACGCAACGAAACTGACTTCTTATTTTCATATCTCGGCCCTTTTTCCTTGGCTTGCTGTTACGCGAGCCGTCTACGAAAAAAAGCCGGACGGAATTGCGTCCGGCCTTGATTCAATCCCGTGACCTGACCACAGTTAGAAGATGAACTTCAATCCGAGTTGCACGGAGCGGCTACCCCCCGAACCGATAATCGGGTTGGCCGCGGCCACGTCCGGTGTAGCGCAAGCGCAACCAAACGGGCGCGCCGAGGGGTCATTCAAGCCGAACCCGTTCTGACCGCCGTAAGGGTTTGCGAAATTCGGATGGTTGAAAATGTTGAAGAATTCGGCACGGAACTGTGCGCGAAGTCGCTCGCCGAAGTGCCAATTCTTAGCCACTGAGAAATCGAAGTTACGGAAGCCGGAGTCGGAGAACATGTTCCGCGACATGTTGCCGAACTGACCAAGCGACGGCGGAATCATGATCGAGCTACCCTGGGCATAGCAGCCGAAGAACGCGAGGGACTCGGTCGCAGCTCCCGGGGAACCTCCGTCCACAGCCAACGCCTGCGCGTTGCAGGCTGCATTGCTGGTGGGATTAGTCGGGGTGTTGCTTCCCGCGAAGTATGGAATCGGATTCGGGCCTGACTTGAAGTCGGAAGGCTTGCCATAGAAGCTCCAACGAATCGGCTCGTTGGCCGGCGGACTCACAGGAAGCGGACCGACGCCGGCGGCGTCTGTTCCCAAATCAATTGGGCCCCAGGGTTGCGAGGTTTCGAGCGTCACAATGGAATTGAGTTCCCAGCCTTCCAGCGACTGCGCAAAGCCGCTGCGGTCAGGAATAGCATAAGTGAGCGAGAGCGTGAAGCGTTGCCGAATGTCGAAGTCGCTGTTTGCGTACTCGCGCGCGACATTGTATGAGTCCTGCGGCAAGCCCGCACCATAGCCAAAGTCCCAGTTGGCGCCCACATCATCGAGCGCGTGGGAGAAGGTATAACCGGCTACCATGCTCAGGCCGTGATAGTTTCGAGAGTTCAACGTGACCTGCAAACCGTTATAGTTCGATCGGTAGACGTTTGCCATGTTGAAGATGTTGCTCAGGTAGGGGAACTTGGTGTTGTAGGGCCCAACCTCGTTGGCGGTGTCATCCTGACAGGCTGGATTCGTGAGCGTCGGATACGGCGCCCCTGCGCCCGCTGCCAAGGCGGCCTGAGTACAAGCGACGATGTTGGCCGCAGGCCAGCCCGAACCGACAGGTGCTTGATTGATATCCCGAATCCCAGTCAGATTCGTTCCATGGTTGCCTACGTAGGCGACTTCTAGAGAAAGGTTCGGCGTAAAAGCGTGCTGCAGATTCAAAGTCCAGTTCCAGATGTAGGGAGTGGTGATATTGCGAGCTACGCTCATGATCGGGCAAGGACTGGCGAAGCAATTGATGGTAGCGCTACCGTACAGCGGTGTGGCGCTGTCCCATTGCGACAGGACGGGAGGAATCGACACGTTGCCCGCTGTGATCGTGCCCCCGGCAGTGTCGCCCGTGGCGTCGATGATGCCGCCCGTGGGCACGTTGGAGAGGCCAAAGGCGTTGTTGAAGGCGAGCATCGCCTCCCAGTTGATGGTTTCATACACTAAGCCGACGCCGCCTCGTAACACCGTGTCCCCTCTTCCGTTCACGTCCCAGGCGAAGCCGAGACGCGGAGCGAAATTGGTGTGATCGGGATTGTAGGGACCGCTGACGCCGTTTGTTCCAGCCTGAATCAATCCGGTGAGCGAATTAGGATCGAAATTGCCTAGAAGGTTGTGGGCTTCCTTGATCACCGAACTAAATTCATAGCGCAGTCCGGCGTTGAGCGTCAGAGTCTTGCTGGCGCGCCAGTCGTCCTGGACGAATAATCCGTAAGCCCAGTTGTGGATCTGGCGCTTGGGATCCCCAACTTGTACAGAGGCCTTGAAGGGATCACCCGCGAAAAAATCTTCCAATGCAGTGGAAGCAGGTAAAGCCACGCCGCCCAGAAACGTGATGCTGCCTCGAGCGTTGCCAAAAGCGCCGCCGTTGACGTCGTTGCGGTGTACTTCGCCGCCGAATTTCAGTGAATGATTTCCCCTGACATAGGAAACGTGATCGATGAACTGGGTGATCGAGTCTGGCCCCTGGAACTTGGGCCACTTGAAACCGCCGAGGCCGGGGACGAAGGCTCCGGCAAAACCGATGCGGGGCAATCCTCCGGTGAGCGGTCCACTCACACCGGTGTCGAGACCGTAAGCGGACGCGGGGGTGTTCAGGTCACCGGGGAGCGTGGGTTGGTAGAGGCGGTTGTAGCCGAAGCGCGCCTCGTTTACCCACTTGGGGTTGGGAGTCCAAATCCAGTTTCCTCCTACAACCTGCGCGCGGGTGTGGATGTCGGACAGCCATTTCTGTTGCAACTCGGGAAAATCCTCAACCGTTCCTGAGTTATTGCCGAAGAAGTACATGCCGCTGACGCTGCTGCGCGGATTGATGTTGTAGTCCACTTTGCCAATCACGTTGTCGACGCCAACATTGTTGGGGAATCCCTGAACGATGCTGCTTGATTGCGTATTGTTGATAGGAAATCCAGTTCCGTTGCAGGTCACAGTTCCGCCCGAGACCGTACAGCCCGAGATCAACTGGCTAGCATGGCTGATCGGGACGCCGTTGGCCACGAGATCCGCAATCGCATTCGGTATGCTGTTCGCGCAGTCGCCGGAGACGGAGGTGCAGGTCGGTGTAGAGGGTGTCGGTAAACCGACCGTTGTCGGGGTGGTCACGCTGTACGAGTTTCCGACGTTGTAGCGTTGCCCCTCGTACGCGCCGAAGAAGAAAACTTTGTCCTGGATAATTGCGCCACCCGCACTGCCGCCAAACTGTTCCAAAGTTCGGGGAGTTTTCGCCGCCGCAGCAACGTTGAAGTAGTTGCGCGCGTCCATTACTCCGTCGCGGCCGAACGCAAAGGCCGTGCCGTGCAGAGAGTTTGTTCCTGACTTCACACCGACATTGATGACCGCACCCGGCTTCCATCCGTATTCGGCCGGAGGATTTTCCTGAACGTTGAATTCCTGGATCGCGTCGATGGGAAGAATCGTTGCGGAATCACCCGCGATGCCGGCGCCATTGATGATGCCTTGACCCGAAAAGGGCTCGCTGTTGAACAGGCCCTCAACGAAGTACGCGTTGTCTTCCGCGCGCAAGCCGTCGGTGCTCGTGGTCGAAAATCCGCCGCCGGGATAACGCATCACACCGGGGCGAAGTTGCAACAAGTTCTCGTAGTTGCGGCCATTCAGCGGCAGGTCATTGATTTCCTTGTTGCTCAGCGTTCCGCCGAGAGTCGCGGAGGTGGTATTCACTAGCGGCACTTCTTCCTGGACCACCACGGTCTCCGAAACTTGCCCGGGTTGCAGAGTGAAATCCGCACGGACGTCAGTGGCGACTTCGATGGCGATGTTCGGTCGCTCGATGGCCTTGAAGCCCTTGGCCTGCACGCGAATCCTGTAAGTGCCCGGCGTGAGATCGGCCGCAGCGTAGGCCCCGGCTTGGTCGGTAGTGAGCGCCCGCGAAGTGCCGCGCTCGACATCGGTGATGACCACGGTTGCGCCAGGAACCGTGGCGCCGCTCTGATCCGAAACACTGCCCAGGATGCGGCCGGTGGTGGATTGAGCCAGAGCGGACAAACACAAAGCCAAAATCGTCAATAAGACGGGAGATATGCGGCTGGCTACATTGGCAATCTGACCCGCGGACATGGCGGTGCATCGGAAAGTCATCGGGGCCTCCGTATTTCTGGTCCGACAGCCATACCATCGGTGCGGGAATGAAGTCAAGGAAATTCGGGCGTGGCATCGTCCGAATGGATACTGACGATCACCTGGTGTGCGGCATGCAACACGCTTCGAAGTCTTTGAGAAGGGAGGCACAACTCGAAAATGTTGCCTTCTACCGTGCCCGATGGTATGGTTGACGGTCATACCACCATACCTGAGTACCGCAAATGCTCACTGTGCGATGGAAGACCGCTGAAACGCTGCCGCAGTCATTGGACCTGCGGTATAGTAGCCGGACCGCCAGTTACCCCCGACTGGCCCGTGCGGGAGTGAATCCTGTGTACAAGGTAGTTCGAACCTCGCGACTGTACGAGCAGATTGTGCAGCAAATCGAAGAGTCCGTTCTCAACGGGACCCTGAAGCCTGGTGACCAGCTTCCTGCCGAACGAGAGTTGGCGCAGCGTCTTGGAGTCAGCCGGACTGCGGTACGTGAGGCAGTGAAGACACTTCGCGAAAAAGGTCTGGTCGAAGCCTACTCCGGCCGCGGAACATTTATCACCGATGGAACATCGCAGGCAGCGCGGCAATCTTTCGACCTCATGGTGAAGATCGGGCAGCAGGAAGGTTCGCCGCATCTCGCAGAGCTCCGGTTGATTCTTGAGCCCGGCATCGCCGCCCTGGCCGCGGTGCGCGCCAAGGAAGAAGATATCGTGGCCATGCGCGAGGCCGTCGCGGTCATGGATGGTGCGCAAAAAGATCCGGAAGCTTACATCGAAGCCGATCTGGATTTTCATCTGGCGCTGGCCGAGGCGGTCGCGAATCCGCTCATACTTTCTCTGATCGACTCGATCGTCGGATTGCTGCGTGAACAGCGCATAAGAATCTTTAACGTGGAAGGCGGACCGCAGCGGGGACAGATTCATCACAAGCGTATTCTGGAGGCGGTCGAGCGTCGCGATCCTGAGATGGCGCGAGGTGCGATGCGCTCGCATCTTGAGCAGGTACGCGAAGACTCCAAGGCTCCCACCGGTGTTCCGTCTGCTTCATCACTTAGGAAACACACGCCGGCAGGTTCGAAAACCACTTCGCAGAGTTAGGATCTGAATCGGATAACAGCTGGATTAGACTTCGGGGGTTCGGGACGGATGGCGAAACTCGGGTTCATCGGTCTGGGAGTGATGGGCAGCCAGATGGTCAACCGGTTGCTCAGCAAGGGTCACACCGTGACCGGATACAACCGCACGCGCGCTAAGGCGCAGTGGCTGGTTGAAAAAGGGATGAAGTGGGCCGACTCGCCACGTGAGGTCGCCAGCTCTTCCGATTTTATTTTTGCGATGGTGACCAACTCCGCTGCCATCCAAGCCGTCACCGAAGGTTCCGACGGACTTCTAGCGGGGCTGAGCGCGGGCAAGATTTTCATCGACATGAGCACTGTGAGTCCCAGCGTGAGCCGCGCATTGGCTGTAAAAGTGCGCGAAAAAGGCGCCGACATGGTGGACTCGCCCGTCTCCGGCAGCGTGATTACGCTGCAGGAGGGAAAGCTCTCAGTAATGGTCGGTGGACGCCGCGAAACGTTTGAGAAAGTTAGACCTCTACTGCTCGATATCGGGCCCAAGGTGACTCACGTTGGCGACAACGGATTGGCGCTCTCCATGAAGATCGCCATCAATTTGAGTCTTGCGGTGCAGATGCTTGCGTTCTCTGAAGGCGTGTTACTGGCGGAGAAAAGCGGTATCGCCCGGGAAACGGCAGTCGACGTTCTTACCCATAGTGCTGTGGCGTCACCCATGATTCAGTACCGCGGCCCGTTTGTTCTGCACCAGCCGGAGGAAGCCTGGTTCGACGTCAACATGATGCAGAAGGATATGGTCCTCGCGATGGACCTGGGGCGCCAGCTCGATGTGCCCCTTCCGTCAACCGCGGTCAGCAATGAGATTCTGACGGCGGCGCGCGGGATGGGTTGGACGAAATACGATTTCGCCTGCATGTTCGATGTTCTGGCTGCGATGTCGGGAGTGACCACACCGGTCACGAAAGGAGGTAAGAAAATATGACAACCGCTACCTCCAAGGCCGAAGCCTCTCGCGACCCTTCCGAGGCAAAGGAAAAGTGGCTCCACGCCTATCGCCAGATGGTGAGCATTCGCTTGTTCGAAGAGCAGGTGAATGAGGTTTACACACGCGCGCTGATGCCGGGACTCGCGCACCTGTACAGCGGCGAAGAAGCCGTGGCTGTAGGAATTTGCGAGGCTTTGCGCATCGACGATTACATCACCAGCACCCACCGCGGCCACGGGCACTGCCTAGCCAAGGGCGCGTCACCAGATCGAATGTTCGCCGAGCTGTTGGGCAAAGAAGCGGGGTATTGTCGAGGCAAAGGCGGGTCGATGCACATCGCCGATCCTGCGACTGGAAATCTCGGGGCCAACGCAATTGTCGGCGGCAGTGTGGGCATCGCTACGGGCGCGGCTTTTGCCGCTAAGCATCTCGGCACGGATCGCGTCGCGGTCTGCTTCTTCGGAGAAGGCGCGCTCGGCCAGGGATCGCTCTACGAAGTGATGAACCTGGCGCAGTTGTGGAAGCTGCCTGTCGTCTACATTTGTGAGAACAATCTGTACAACGAATACACGCACTATAGCGAAACGACGGCTGGTACCATTCTTGGCCGTGCCGCCGCATTCGGTATTGAGACCGCGAGCGTTGACGGTCAAGATGTGCGCGCTGTCAACGAAGTTGCAACCCGCCTGGTTAGCCGCGCCCGCGCTGGAGGCGGACCTGCGTTCCTGCAATGCGATACCTACCGTTACAGCGGACATCACGTCGGCGATATCAATCGCGAATACTACCGCTCCAAGCAGGAGGAACAGCTCTGGAAGATCGAGCGTGATCCCATTCTCGTGTTGGCAAAGTGGTTGATCGACCAAGGGCATGCGGACGCTGCGTCCCTTGATCGAATTACGTCCGAAGTTCGCGCTGTCATGGAGGCGGCGGTGAAGTTCGCGATTGCTGCGCCCTATCCCAACGTGGATGAGGTGGGGAAGCACGTCTATGCCTGAACGCGAACTCACATTTGCGCAGGCGGTACGCGAGGCGCTGGCCGAGGAGATGCGCCGCGACTCGCGCGTTTGCATCATTGGCGAAGACGTTGCTGAGGCGGGGACTCCCTTCAAAGTTCTGTCCGGACTAGTGGAAGAGTTCGGCGCGAAGCGCGTGGTGGATACACCGATCTCCGAAGCCGGTTTCACGGGAGTGGCGGTCGGCGCGGCGATGACCGGCATGCGTCCTGTCGTTGACATCATGTTTGGCGATTTCATCACCCTCACCATGGATCAGATGGTGAACCAGGCGGCGAAAGCTCACTACATGTCGGGCGGCCACTGGAAGGTTCCCATGGTGATGCGCACCACCCTGGGAGCAACGCGGCGCTCCGCCGCGCAGCACTCGCAGTCTCTGCACGCGTGGTTCAGCCACGTGCCGGGTCTCAAAGTGGTTCTTCCCTCTTCGCCCTATGACGCGAAAGGACTTCTGAAGGCGGCAATTCGCGACGAGAACCCGGTGGTCTTCTTTGAAGACAAAATGATGTACAAGTTGAAAGGCCCCGTCCCGGAAGACGATTACACGATTCCTCTGGGCGTCGCCGATGTAAAGCGCGCCGGCGACGATATCACCCTGGTTGCGACCAGCAGCATGGTGCAAGTCGCACTGGGAGCGGCGATTCTGCTGGAAAAGGAAGGCATCAGCGCGGAAGTGGTCGATCCGCGGACTACGTGGCCGCTCGATGAAAGGACCTTGATCGACTCGGCCAAGAAGACCTCACGAGTGATTGTTCTGGACGAAGGCTACGGTCGCTACGGTGTGACTGCAGAGCTTGCGGCAGTCATCGCTGAAGGCGCATTCTACGATCTGGATGCGCCGGTGAAGCGAATGGGTGCGATGCATGTTCCCATCCCGTTTTCACCGCCGTTGGAGGATGCGACCGTGCCGACGGAACAGAACGTATTTGATGCGGCGAAGTCGATGTGTAAGCCGTCGTGAAATCGAGAAGCGTGTAAGGTCCAAGCAAGGAACTAGTCGTTAGAAGCCTGAGCGAAAGGCTAAAAGCCAAGAGCTAAAGGCTGGAGGTTCTTATGGTGCTAAAAACTCACGGAACCATGGCAGTCGACTGGGAAAACCGAATCGACTTTGACCGCCTGCGCCGGGAACGCCTGGCCAAGGCCAAGGCTCTGCTGGCCCAGTCTGAGATGGGCGCGCTGCTTTGTTTCGACATGAATAATGTGCGCTACCTGACAGCTACTCATATCGGCACATGGGCGCAGGACAAGGCCAACCGCTTCACACTGTTGCCGCAGAACGACGAACCCATCCTGTGGGACTTTGGCTCCGCCGCCAAGCATCATCAATTGAATTGTCCATGGCTCGGCGAACGCTCGCGCCCGGGAATCTCCATGCTGCGTGGTGCCATGACTCCAGAGATGGGACGCGCCGAAGATGTGGCGAAAAAAATTCGCATCGAACTCGAAATGCGCGGACTCCACAAAGAACCCGTCGGCATCGACATCATCGAATTGCCGGTTCTTTTCGCTTTGCAGCGCGAAGGGATCAAGGTGGTCGATGGCCAGCAGTTGATGTCGAATGCGCGCGTGATCAAAACGCAAGATGAGATCTCGCTGCTCAACACCTCCGCGATGATGGTCGACGCTGCCTACGACGAACTTTACCGCGCCATGAAGCCCGGCCTGCGCGAGAACGAAGCCGTCGGCCTGGTGAGCAAGGTTCTCTACGATCTGGGTTCGGAATACGTGGAAGCGGTGAATGCAATTTCCGGCGAGCGCTGCAACCCGCATCCCCATGTGTTTTCGGATCGCGTGTTGCGGCCGGGCGACCCTGTCTACTACGATATTCTGCATTCCTACATGGGATATCGTACCTGCTACTACCGCTGCTTCACCGTTGGCTACGCTTCGCATGCGATGGTTGATGCGTACAAGCGCTGCCGCGAGTATCTCGACGCGGCCATCGAACTGGTGCGTCCGGGACGCACCACTGCGGAGATTGCCGCAGTGTGGCCCAAAGCGCAGGAATTCGGTTTCCCCGATGAAGAAGCCTGCTTCGCGTTGCAATACGGCCACGGCATCGGCCTTGCTATCTGGGAGAAGCCGGTGATCAGCCGACTGGTTTCGTTCGAGCATCCGGTCACGATTGAACCCGGCATGGTGTTTGCGCTGGAAACTTTCTGGCCCTCGACCGATGGCTGGAGCGCCGCGCGCATTGAAGAAGAAATCGTGGTCACGCCGACGGGACACGAAGTGATCACGCGCTTTCCCGCGGAAGAGCTTCTGGTGGCGGGCGCACATTACTTCACCGTGAATGGACCACTGCCCACCACTCGTGAAACTGAAGCTCCGCCCGGCGCTCGTGTGCTGGATATGATCGAGGCCAGCGCGAAAACTGAGCGGGTAGGAGTTTCGGACTGAAGGCCATCGTGCAAGCCTTCCCCAAATAAACACTATGGCCTTTAGCGTGGTGATGCCCGCTCTCGAAATGGCGCAGGAAACCGGCAAGCTCATCGCTTGGCGGAAGCAGGAAGGCGAGCGCGTTGCCAAAGGTGAGCCGCTGCTCGAAATCGAAACTGACAAAGCTGTGCTGGAGATCGAGGCTCCCGCTGACGGCATCCTCGCCGGAATTACCGGGCTGGTCGGAACCGATATTCAAGTCGGAAAGACGATCGCTTGGATCGTGGCTCCGGGCGAAAAGCTTCCCACAGAAAATGAATCTGCAACGGCCGTGTCCGCGGGGCGAGACGGTTTACAGTCAAAAGCCGAATCGCACGGCACGCGGCCAGCAGCAGCTCCCAAGTCTTCCTCGGTACAGAGCGCGAGGATATCCCCGAAAGCCCGCCGTCTCGCCAAAGAACTGGGTGTCGATATTGCTGTCGTGCGCGGCACTGGGCCTGGAGGTGAGATTCTCGCGGCGGAGGTGCAAGCTGCGGCCGTGCAACTTGCAACTCAGGCGGAGCGCGCAGGGAAATCAGCCAACCTCGAAGTTCCCAGCACTCTCGGCCGCCTGATGGCTGAGCGTACCACGAAGAGTTGGACAACGGTTCCACACTTCTTCGTGACCCGCGAAATCGATGCGACGGCGCTTCATGAATATCGGGGGAAGATTGTTGCCGAGATCGAGAGAACCCACAAGGTCCGCATTACTCACACGGATCTGCTGGTCGCGCTGGTGGCGAGGGTGCTGCTCAAACATCCGCGCTTGAATTCGAGCTGGACCCCGGAAGGAATTCTTCTTCACGATCATGTGAATATGGGCGTGGCCGTCGCGGTGAACGACGGCGTGGTCGCCGCAGTCATCCGGAACGCGCACGCGGCTGCTCTGGAGGAGATCGCCACGCAGCGCCGCGACGTGGCCGAGCGCGCGTGGGCGGGGAAGCTCCGTCCGACCGACATTGCCGACGCCACCTTCACCATCAGCAACCTCGGCATGTATCACGTGGACCAGTTCACCGCGATCATCACTCCGCCGCAAGCGGCAATTCTCGCTGTAGGTCGCATCGCCGATCGAGTGGTCGCTGTGGAAGGCAAACCCGCCGTTCGTCCGATGATAACGTTGACTCTTTCCTGCGATCACCGCGCTAGCGATGGCGCCCGCGCAGCGATGTTTCTGAACGATTTGGCGGAAGCAGTCCGCGACCCGTCGAAGTGGTTTGGATAAGCCAATTTCTACAGTCTGGGCAGTAGAAATCCGGTTTCTGTCCGGTGCCGCTGATATTGGTCTCCAAACGTCGCGATCATCACTGCCTCTTCCCGCTTCGCTTTCAGAGTATGGCCAACGGACCAGATCAATATCGCCAGCAATCCTCGCCACTCGCCGATCACGACCGCCGTTCCAATGACGGCCAGCAACAGCCCGGCATAGATCGGATGGCGCACATGGGCATACGGTCCGGAGCGAATCAATTGGTGATCGGTCTTTACGCTAACCTCGGCGCTCCAATTCCCGCCCAGGCTCCAGCGTGCCCAAATGGCGAGCGCAGTTCCGGCATAGGTTAAAGCTAGCCCCGCAGCTTCCAGCCCAGGGTCGGGCACCAGCAATCGCTCGCCCAAGCGGCCAAACCGCAGGTCCTTGGAAAACAACAACGCAAATGAGGCCGCCACGAGGAAGATCGTGTAAAGGCGGGCTGCAACCGGCTCTGTCGCTCGCGTTCTCTTGACACGAAGAGCGCTCACACCCCAGTAAAGCCCTACTACGTACCAAGGGACCATTTCGATTTGCCACAAGACTGTATTTTCCATCCGTCCACCTCCTGCAAGATTGCGGGCTATTGTCTTCGGTTCTTATGCCGTCTCTGCGTTCCTTCCAGGCGTTTGATCCAAGCGATTTCCGAACGAATTCGCTCTCGTAAGAATCCAATTGCTTCTGCGCCATACGTCCCCACTTCCAAATTCGTTTTCAAAGCGGTCAACCGTTCCTCCCTTTCGCGAAGGTAAGCCTCCCGCTTTTCCAGAATCTGTTCCCGTGCCTCCGTGTCCAGAAGCTCAAACATGCCGACCCGTGTACTGAAAGCCGCTTCGGCGCGGACATCGTCGCCCTTAAATTCCGCCAGCCTGCGGATAAGCTCGTGCCGCCCCTTTGCCGTCAGCTCATACTGCTGGCGGGTCTGGCCGCGCTCCCCTGGGACCGTCTTTTTAGTCACCCAGCCCGCCGTAGTGAATCGGCGCAGCAGCGGGTAGACGAGATTGTTGTGCATGTCTCCATGACCGAGCATGAATCCGGCCTCCCGCTTTAGCTGGTATCCGTGCTTGGAACCACCAGTGAGCAAGCCAAGTATGATTAAGTCATTCATGACAGTGTCAATATTGATCTATAAAACCCGTTTCTGTCAATCGGTTTTCGTAGGTCCGGCGAGAGTGGCTGGGCTTCAGAACAATGACCCACGCTTGAGCAGAGCGAACCACAAGCGGTATCCTGTGGTCAGTTCAAGCGCAGTTTCACCCCCGCCGGACCAGCCAGTGAAAGCCGCCCTCCTACGAACCGCGAAACAATCTCTTCGGATCGAAGAGATTCCGAAGCCTCAGCCGACTGTGGGTAATGTTCTCCTTCGCGTTCGCGCCTGCGGTGTGTGCCGTACGGACCTCCACATCGTCGAAGGAGACTTGCCCTCCCGGAAAGAGGCTCTCATCCCCGGTCACCAAGTCGTGGGAGAGATTGTCGATGGAGCGACCGCCGAATTGCCCCTGGGCACACGCGTGGGTGTTTCCTGGATGGGCGGCGTAGACGGCGATTGTCCCTATTGCCGTCGGGGACTGGAAAATCTCTGCGACTCGCCGGTTTTTACCGGATACACCGTCGATGGCGGTTATGCGGAGTACGCCACGGCGCGCTGCGACTTTGTATATAAGCTTCCCCCGGAACTCGATGACCTGCACGCCGCGCCCCTGCTGTGCGCGGGCATCATTGGCTTTCGCAGCCTGCGCGTCGCGGGTGTCGAGCCCGGCGAGCGCGTTGGATTATTCGGCTTTGGCTCGTCTGCGCACCTGGTAATCGCCGTCCTGCACTCGTGGAACTGCGAGGTGTATGTCTTGACGCGAAGTGCTTCGCATCGCAAGTTGGCGGAATCTTTAGGCGCCAAGTGGGTAGGCACTGAAACGGACAAGCCGCCCGCTGAACTGGACCGCGCGGTAACCTTCGCGCCCAGCGGAGACGTGGTGATCGCTGCCCTCGCCAGCTTGCGCAAAGGTGGCGTGGTTGCGATCAACGCAATACATCTCGACCGGATGCCTGAGTTCGATTACGACCGCTTGCTTTGGGGTGAGCGGCAAATCCGCAGCGTGGCCAACATGACGCGGTCCGATGCTCGCGACTTTCTCAAAATCGCCGCCGACATCAAACTGCAGCCCAAGGTGACGGTGTTCTCCCTGGGCCAAGGCAACGAAGCGCTGGCCGCCGTCAAGAATGATGCGATCGACGGAGCTGCGGTCATCGTTCCCTAGCCGTCCGAAGGCGGGCGTCTCACGGAAACGCATTATTAAAGAAAGGTAGACGGAAATTGGTCGGGGCGCGCGGATTTGAACCGCGGACCCCCTGCGCCCAAGGCAGGTGCGCTACCAGGCTGCGCTACGCCCCGACATGATTAGCAAGATTGATTCTAAAGCACTTTCCAACTTTGGTGCCACTCCGATTCATGATTTCCGGCCTCGACCGTGCACAAACCGTGCACTTATCCGCTCACTGCACCACGACCGTGCACATTTCCTCCCCATTCGCCGAGGTCATTTCGCTGGCCCGGCGGTCGAGCTTTTCCAGAGCTTCGCGCTTCATCTGCAATTTCATCTGCGAATACTTTTTGAAGACTTGCGCGTCTCCCCGGCGAAGCATTTGAGTCACCCATTTATCGACTACGCCTCCGGCACTCAGCCGCGTGGCATAAGTGGATCGAAGGTCGTAGATTCGGAAGTAGGGAACCTTGGCCCGCCGAAAAGTCTTGTGCCAAACCGTCTTGAACGTGGTCTGGTGCCCGCTCCGATTCAGATCGCTCGGAAACAAGAACGGACTATCCCCCGCGATGGTCATCTGGCGACGAAAGGCTTCGATGGCCAGCGGAGTAAGAGGAACTTCGGCGGTGCCGTTCGGAGTCTTCGAATCCGGAATCCAGACCGTCGCGTTCGTGAGATCGAGTTGCTCTTTTTTCATCGGCATCAGTTCCTTGTAAACGCGCAATCCCGTCTCGGTAATGATCCTGACGATGTTGCGCAAATATTCCGGAGCGTGAGCTTCGATCGTCCGCTGCTCCGACCAGGCCACGTAGTGCGGTCGGAACAGGCCTTTCACCCTGACCGGAAACTCCACTCCAGCGCACGGATTGGCCGGGAGCAGCTTTTTCCGGACAGCAACGTTCAACATCCGACGGAGCACCCGGAATTCCTGGTGCACCGTGCTCGACTTCAGGATTCCCTTTTCCCGGTAACCCTGAGCCAGTTTTATCCGAACCCGCTGCCGAAGACGCCGCCGAAGGTAGTCTTCGATGGCGTCGGCTGTGATCTCCACCAGTTTTCTTGCCGAGAAGGCAGCCTTCAGATGGTTGGCGCAGCGCAGGTTCGCTTCGTGAGTCTTCGCGGCCCTTATGGGAGGTTTCGAATAGTTCTCGAGAAAAGAATCCACCCATTCTTCAAAGCCGAGAGCCTCGCCTTTTCGCAGTACTTCTAAGAGATTGCCGTCCCTGGCCTGAAGCCGTTCCCGCAGCTTGCGGTTGGCTTCCTGCCAGTCCTCAGTGCCGGCGGATTCTCTGCAGCGTTTCCCGTTTCGATCGCGGTAGCGGATCCAGAGAACCTTTCCGTCATTGCGGGCATAGACAATCCCGTCCTGCTTTTGTGGTTTAGACATTCACCATCTCCTGTCGAAAGGAAGCGCGAAACGGCTCGAGATCCGATTTAAGAAACCGGATGTTTCGACCCATGACGCGGAGATGGGGAATCTGCTTTCGTTCTACCCAAAGATACACAGTCTGCGGACTCACTCCAAGAAATTTCGCGGCCTCTTTCACGCTCATCGGAGGCTCGATGTTCTGCTCCGACACTTGGGGCCGATGGGGGCTGGGGACGATGGAAAGTTGCGAGTTTTGGCTGGCTGCCATGGTTCTACTCCTAGTGCATGGGCAGATGAGCTTGCTCGATGCGTTGTACATCGAGGTGATTTTTCGAGCAAAGCCGAGCCAGAACCATCACCACGATCCTCAAAGACTGGCGGAAACAAACCCGACTTGACCGAAATCTGGTTCGGGGTTAGGTTCCTGCTGCTCAGGATGGAGGCTCCGTCATGCGCCGAGGAGTTACATGTGTTTGCATCGCCCGAACAAGTCGGTGAGGCACTTCGTCGGACCGGCTATATTGCCGATTCGATCGCAACAACGACCGTTTTTCTGGCGGCCACGCTGCATAAGCCGGTTCTGCTGGAAGGGCCGGCAGGAAGCGGGAAGACGCAACTCGCCTATGCGGTCGCCGAGGCGGCCTACGAACCTTGAAGGAGCTGGCCCGCAGTTATCTGACGATCAGCAAAGATCTCACTCGGGTAATGACATTGCCCGGCCTACGGGTGTTCCTGATCGACGATTTGCGAAATGGCGGCGACGAGAACAAATCCCACGGAGTGAACGAGGTGCGATTGAGACAGGGCCACATCGTGCGGGAAGGCTTGCATACAACATTGAGCGAGTTGCGACTGCGCAAGGATTCGCCGAGTTCGCGGAAACGCTGGCTGTCGCTTTGCGGGAGGCCTTCCTTGTTTATCGTCGGACGTGAGCGAGCCAAGCTCGGTTACTTCTGGCGCCATGCGTACCGGATACCCAGTTCTGGCCCATACGTTGGCTGCGTGGTGAATGCGGACACGGGCAAGCCGGTGATCGTGGACGACAGCCGATTGACGGCAGGTGAGTTTGAGAAGGCCAAGATTGCCGAGACCATTGAGGCCCGAGGAGAGAAGTCTTGTCGCCCGCTGGCCAGCCCACTGTGGCAGGCGGACGCGGACAAAATCCGCCGCATGGCCCCGATTGCGTTCATTGGGCGCTACATGCCGGAATGGTTTGACTATGCGATTTGCGACGAGATTCACCAACTCGCTGGCGATACCGCGCAGGGAAATGCCCTGGGCACTCTGGCCTCATGTACCGACCGGATCGTCGGGCTGACCGGCACGCTCCTGGGCGGGTACGCCGACGACCTGTTCAACACGCTGTTCCGTCTCGAAGCAAAACGGATGAAGGAGCACGGCTACGAATGGGGCACGACAGGGCGCAGTTCCTTCATTCAGGATTACGGCGTTCTGGAGACCATCACCAAAGTCGAACCCGCCAACAATGCGTGCTCCAAGGCGAAATCGACAAGCACGGTCCGGCGCAAGCCTGGAGCATCACCGCTGCTGTTTGGCGAATTCCTCATGCAGCTGTGTGCCTTTGTGTTTCTGGAGGACATATCAGGGGAACTCCCGCCATACGAAGAAACCTATCTAAGCGTGCCGATGGACCCTTCCATGCAGGAAACGTACCGCGAACTCGAAGACGACATGCGGAAGGCATTGAAAGCTCGCAGGGGCAATCGATCGGTTCTGAGTACGATGCTCAACACTCTCTTGCTCTATCCCGATCACCCGTACGGGATTGGGACACTGTACGGAACTGAGTTCGATCCTGAACTCAAACGCAGGGTGAGATTTGTCATTGCGGAACCCCGTGACCTTCCGGAGAACAGGATTTATTCGAAGGAACGAAAACTAATTGAGGAGATCAAGAAGGAGCTGTTAGAGGGACGGCGGTGCCAGGTCTTTGCCGTGTACACGCAGAAGCACGACGTTACAGCCAGACTTCAACGAATTCTGAGCAACGAGGGAATCCACACCGCTGTCTTGCGAGCGAGCGTTGATACCTCTAAGCGCGAAGCTTGGTACGCCAGGCAAGTCAAAGAAGGAGTGCAAGTAGTGATCTGCCATCCAAAGCTGGTGGAGACCGGTCTCGATCTGCTCGACTTTCCGACCATCATTTTTTACGAGTCCGGCTACTCACTGCACACGTTGCGGCAGGCCAGCCGCCGGTCCTGGAGAATCGGCCAGCGCCGGCCGGTTCGCGTGAAGTTTCTCTGCTCGGAAGGGACCATGCAGACATCGTGTTTACGCCTCATGGGGAGGAAGCTCCTCGTGGCACTCACCATGGAAGGTAAGTTTGCCGGCGAGGGATTGCAGAGCATCGATGAAGACGATGACATGCTCTCGGCGATGGCGCGGGAATTGGTCGAGAGGAATGGTATCGGCGAAACCGCCGACGCCGTCTGGCGAGCCCTCAACACAGAACACCAAAAGCTGTTTCCGAGGATTTCTCGCAGCGAGGATGAAACGCCGTCCATCGGAATGCCGAGCATTCTGCTCGAACCTCGGCACGACCCCGCGAGTCTTGTTGAAGGCGCCATGGGCGCCGCGTCTATCATCGTCTTCGGACAGCGACCACAAGCGTTGTCAGGTAAGAGGCGGCGCGGACGGCCCGCTGTCCCGAAACAGGCGTCACTCTTCGGCTTCAGTTGAGCTGAACACCGCAACCTTCGTCATTGCTGAGCGCAGTCCTCTCCTGAATCGCCCAACTTCGCGAGCAATTCGACTAGTTTTCCTGCTGGGCGCGTTTTTTGCTCACCCTTCCAGAACTTTGTTTCAAATCACCAAGGAGGAAAGAAGTATGTCAGAAACAAGTACGTTAATCGGCTACAGCGGCCGAACCATTGGCCGCGAGGAACTTGCCCTGGTGCCCACACCACCAGCGACAGTAACCCACCGCCCAGTGCCGCATCACGAAATTGTGCAAGCTCTGGTCGAAACCCTCGGATTCCGCCACATCGGAGTCGTTCACGATGAGTATGCGGTCTCACCAGACGGCATGAAAGCCTTTGGAGTTCTCGACCTGGAAGCCGAGATGGCAGGGTGCCGTTTCTCCATCGGTCTACGAAACTCCCACGATAAGAGCATGCGCTTGGCAATGACCTGTGGTTATCGCTTGTTCGTGTGCTCCAACATGGCGTTCGCGGGCGACTTTACGCCGGTGCTCGCAAAACACTCAAAGTCGTTCTCTTTGATCGACTGCATTTCGGTCGGCGTGGACCGAATGCAGCGAAACTTTGAGCCGATGCGGAAGCAGGTCGAAGGGTGGCAGAAATGCGAATTGACCGATGTCACCGCCAAGGTCGTCATCTACGAGGCATTCGTTGAGGGCAGGCTGGAAGCTCCCAGGCATCTCGCCCGCACCGTCAACGACCTCTACTTCGAGCCGAGGTACGAGGAATTCCAGCCGCGAACGATCTGGAGTCTCTCCAATGCGTTTACGTCGGCATTCAAGGAACTGGATCCCATTCCGCAGTTCAAGGCGACGGCGAAATTGGGAGAGTTCCTGGAGACACGGTTCTCACAGTCATTCTAGCCTAGGGAGTGGTCTGGCCGGCCGACTGCTCCCTGTTACTCTGGAGGAAGATTGACCCTCCCCCACAACTTCTTAGAGGGGCGCGCTAATCGCTCCTGATCCGACAGACGCACCAATAATTCCCGGATTGACCAGAACAACTTGCCATCTTGAGCGAAGCGGGACTGTGTCGTTAAGCCGCCCCTGCGAGGTACAGCCCGAGTCCCGATAGGATTCTAACGTTTGTCGGTAAACAGTGTGAACTTGATCCAGGAGTCCAGGGATTACCTCCACAAAAGATGTTCTCGCTCATCGTCTGAAATGTTTCGGCGAAGGCGACCTCGAAGGCATTCTCGCCGATTACGCACCGGCCGCGGTGTTATTCATGCCCACCGGACTAATCAAAGGCGTGGATGCGATCACACCCGTGTTCCAGCATATAGTTTCAGAGTTTACAAAGCCTGGCACTCAGTTCGCCCTGCAGCAGCAGTGCGTCGAAGGTGACTACGCCTGCATTCGCTGGAATGCAGAAACGCCAGATAACGTGTACGACGATGGGACCCGATACGTTTGTGGTGCGGAACGGGAAAATCGTAGCGCATTCCTTCGCTGCGAAGATTACCTCAAAGCGCTGAAGCAACTCAAAACCGCCCAGATCTTCGCCGCGCTCCTTTGCTGGTGTCAATAACGGATATTGAGTGTGACCGAGTTACGCTGATTCTGAGTTTGTGCATATTGGTGAACATGATACCGCCGAAACAGACAAGCATGGCACCTTTCAGGTCGTGGCGGGAGCGACCAGAAAAGTCGCTCGACAGGAATGGTATCCGTTGCTCCCAGAAACCGCGCTCCGCTCCTTTGCTTGACGCTGACCGGTAATTCAATGAAAGACTCTCGCTGCGCCTCCCGATATATTGTCAAACTGGGCAGCCCATCTGCCGGGTGCCGCTGAAAAACGCTCGCATCCACGCTTCGCCAGCGCTCGAGCAAATAGTCACTCGCCCAAGGCGCTTAGTGGATGGCCTTTCTCTGGGGTGGAGTAAGCGCGTGGGCCGGCAAAGATGACGCAGTGCGAATTCAAAGCGGGCAGGCACAAACGGACGGTTGCGGTGTGATCCTCGGCGATCGTCAGACGCAGGTTCGCATCACCTGAATAGAGGTATTTCAGGCGCGCTTCAGCGTTTCGCAATCCCAGTCCGCTGCCAGTCGACGTCTTCCCGCCGACACTGTTACGAATCTGAATGAGGAGCAGTCCGTTTTCGACATTCGCAGAAATCTCGATCCAACCTCCTTCGCGGGCAGAGGCAACTCCGTGCTGAATCGAATTCTCAACTAAAGGTTGCAGGAGCATTTGTGGTACGAGTAGCCGACAAATTCCCGGAGCAATCGACCATCTGATCTTTAGCCGACTTCCGAAACGCATGGTTTCTAGATCGAGATAATCCTTCACGAACCTTAGTTCTTCTTCGAGCGGAATGAGGTCCGAACTGTCGCGATCGAGACTTGTCCGCAATAAACTCGAAAGCTTGATGATCATCGCCTTGGAGGTGTTGGGGTTGTGTTCAATCAGGGTCGCAATGCCGTGCAGCGTGTTGAACAGGAAATGCGGATGAATTTGCATTTTCAAGACCTGCAGTTCACTGGCGGCCAGCGCCTGCTGGTACTCATACCGTTCGCGCTCCTGCTGCCGCAGACGCTTCAGGTACTCGTAAGCGTGCGCCGCCACTACGATGGCGGTGTAGATGAATATCTGATCGGCGAAGTTGGACCGAATCATCTCGACCCAGGATTGAAAAGAGCGCGAGGTGTATTTCTGCAGGGCGTCGTCATAAGGAGGAATCAGCACCCAGATGATACTGGTGTGCAGGGCAACAAATGGCACTGCCCCGAGACTCCAGAACAGCAAGTAGCGGAAGCGATTCTTGCACAACCTAAGATACTTCCCAACGAGGTAAAAGACCGGCGGAGTCCAGAAAGCCAGTGCCGAGCCGAGGAGTGCGACCTTGATTATCAAATTCGACAACCAAGTCCAGAAATGCTGTCGATCCAAAGGCGTGTATTGCAGGCCCATCAGCAGCGCGAACCCGCACCAAAAACCGATGGACATCAGATAAGCGCGGGCAATTCCCCGCATGTGTGGCACTTTCACCTTAGCATTCTAATTCTCGCAATAGTACAATTGCCATGCAGACGGTACGAAATAGCATATTCATCATTCAAACCTACAGTTTTCGCATTTGTGGCCCGCTAAATACAGCACAGAACGAGAACAGTGAATCAAGTATAAAGCCAGCGGCACCCAAGAAACGAAGGGGAATGTGGCTGAGTCCGCCAGGGCGATGCTCGTGCCGACTCGAGGACAAACTCCGTCAACCCAGAATGGGCACGAACGAGGCGGTTTCACAGCGTCCTGGCGCCCGCAACCGTTGGGTAAGGATGGATCGCATCGCAATCGGCGATTGCGGAACGTGTCCCGCTTGAAGTTAGGGCAGTGACGCTTCATCACGAATCATGGAGCGATTGCCCCGATCTGCGACATGGTCGTCACAATTTCATTGTTGTTCGTTGTCGAGATTGACTAACCTGATCATGCTTTGCAGCGGCACTCGATATTGCGACAGACTCCTTTGGAAACATTGCCGTTAGAGCAAACGCGATCCTATTCAGGACAGGCGTCGGTTCAGGCTCTCGACTTTGGACAGACGGAACACGTTATAGGACGGATACAACAGGAATTGGTAGTGCTTCTGCGGGAGCGCGAAGCGATTGTCAATCGGATTGCAGTTATCAAACGCACGCTTGTCGGCCTCTCTGCTATCTTCGGCCCCGATAAAGTCAATGGGGTGCTTGGGGACTTGCTCTCTGCACAATCTGCTCAACGGCACACTCGCCGTTCGCATCCCGGGCTCACTGACACCTGTCGCCGGATCTTGAGGGGCCTCTCTCAGCAAATTACCGTTCGCCAGCTATGTGACAGGATCGAACAAGAAGAACCGTCCTTGTCGGAACGGCACCAATTCCTAACAAACTCCGTGACAGTCGTGCTTAAGCGGTTAGTGAGCTATGGGGAAGTCTTGGAGACCGCGAATGAGAAAGACGGACGTACCTGGCTATGGGCGGTCGACCAGCGCAAAGCCTGCGTGGCTGAACATCACCTCTCATCGCCAGTAAGCAGCTCGGTAATGTGCAAAGAAAGTTCTCCAGCAGACACCGAGGGCTAACCTCCGGCGAAACCCACGACACGCGAAAAGCACCACAAATGGAAGTCACTCGAATCTTAAATCGTGGGGCAATGAATCAAATGCGCACGGTGGCGGGCTGGAAATGTTTGTTTGGTCAATTTTCGTTTTCTCGAGCATTGCTGCCCGGCATTGTTGTCTGAATGGACTCCTACTTCCTCGGACGCCATCCCGTCCATACGCGAACTCAATCTCGGTATACAAGCCACCGGCCGGGCCGTAGAGCATGTTTTCCTCTGGAGGATTGTTCGATTTAAAGGCTGGTCAATACGCTGTTGTTTCATTTTCCATCGTGATCCAGATGCCACTTTGAGATCGGCCTCTCTGGAGCGGTCTGTCCAGGGCCAGGATCAATAGAGATCTTGGCCGGCTTCGCGAATAGCAGCGGGTAGCATTCCCACTTAACGCCACCTTCTTGTGGGTGACAGCGTGGAGGCCGACGCCCACCTCTGCGCTTCGGCGAGTCTGATAAGCAGTTGGATTGGCCGGCTCTCTGATTGATCCCGGCACTGACGTTCAGGCGATCCCCAGGCCACGCCAAACTTCGGGCCCTCATGGACACATGCACCGACTGAGCTGGTCGCATGACCACTGTATCCGGGTTCGCCCCTTCGCCCAGGGGGCCCAGCAAGAATGCTTTCCCACTGGATCAGCGCCAGTTGGGCTCCGGGCGCGCTCGGCTGGACCGACTCGATAGGGCGAGAAACAAGTTACTGGCTCACTCAAATCTCAGATGCGAGAAGCTCAACGGTAGGGGATAACATGTTCGGCCCCACGATAACTCCGCTATGTCTTTTCGTATCTCCCATATCACGAAATCTCATTTCTGGTAGAGACTTCTGTGCAGTCCAGCAGAATAACCAGGAGCTGCCAAAAGTTAGTTTTGTCTTCCTGTTTCTATTCAATGTGCGACCGCACCTCGCTCTTGTTGCACCGTAACTCAGATCATAGATCGTGCCCTAAATGGATGCGCGAATGCATCCCCGCATGTCGGTGAGTCCGCGCGGTGTCAGTGTCACTAGTCCGGCACCTATCGTGATTCTCGAGTACTCAAAAGGAGATCCCCATGAGTTTCAGTCGTCGGTTGGTTGTTACGCTCTTGCTGGCGATGGCAGCGTGTCTGCTGGTCAACACACAGGTGTCTGCCCAGGAAACAACCGGCGGCCTGCAGGGAACGGTGAAAGACTCGACCGGAGCGGTCGTATCCTCCGCGCGCGTCGAGGTCACCGGCAATGCTCTGCTCGGAACCAAAGCGATCGATACGGATTCGGCCGGCTATTACCGGTTTGCAAACTTGCCGCCCGGCACGTATACCATTACGGTCACGGCAAAGGGCTTCAAGACAGAGAAGCGCGAAGGCCTGGCGATTGAGACCGGTCACTTGCCTACGGTGGATATAACGCTGGAAGTCGGCGGCGCGGCAGAGGTCGTCGAGGTGTCGGGCGCAGCTCCAGTCATTGACGTCACCACAAACACGAACCAGACCAACCTCACTGCGCAAACACTGAACGACACGCCTCATGGGTACAGCTTTCAGTCCGTAATCCAGTACGCGCCAATGGCCCGCAACGAACCTCTCGCAGGCAATTCGGCCGGCATGACTGGCAACGCCAACGGTTCTACACCGGGGAGCTCAGGCAACGGCTTGGCTAACGGTTTCTCAATCGGCGGTGCCGCCGATTCCGAGAGCTCTTACCTGATCGAGGGCCAGGACACGGAGAACATTTCCGGCGGGGCCTCCAACGCCAACGTGCCGTTCCCGTTCATTCAGGAGGTTCAAATCAAGACCTCGGGCATCGAAGCCGAGCACGGCGGCGCTCTGGGCGGCGTGGTCAACGTCGTCATGAAGAAGGGCAGCAATGCTTACCACGGCTCGTTCTTCGGCACCTATGAGGGCGACGGGTTGGACGGCTCAGAGAACGGCTCGTTACGTTACGATCCAAACGGCAGCCTCACGCCGGGGGGGGCTGGCGGGCCAGGTTTTGATTCCGATGCACAGATATACGTGCCGAAGAGAGACCACTTCCGCAACGTTCAACCTGGCTTCACGGTGGGCGGTCCGATCGCGAAAGACCGCTTGTGGTTCTTCCTGGGCTTTGCGCCGCAATACCAGTCCTTGGTCAGAACGGTGAATTTCAGCCCCTCCTCAATCCCGTCGAATTCTGTCCTTGGCATCCAGGGTCTTGGCCAGGACAGCCAGACCTACTACGCCACCGGCCGGCTCGACTTGGTGGCTACGCAGAAGATCCGACTATTCGGTTCGTGGCTGTACCAATACGAGCGCTCGAGCGGGGTCAGCTTGCCTACGCCGGATTCGGTAAATGGTCTCGTGAACACGGGGTATTCAAACGGCATTAATACACTTACTGGGATCAATACACCGATCACGCAGTATTCACACGCCCTCGGCTTCTCCACTCCGAATGCGACTTACAACATTGGGGCTGACGTAAGTCTGACGCCGAAGATTGTCGCCACCACCCGCTACGGCTACTTCTTTACCAACTATCACGACTTCGGCTGGCCTACGTCGGGCGTCAATCTTGCTTTCCAATCAGGCGGTTTGAACGCGAACGGTACCCCCGTACTCGACAATTCGGGCGCGCCCCTACCGGTCGGTCTGCAGCAGCTTGCGGGCACCACCACGGCTCCTTTCAATGCAAGCTTCACTGCGGTCAATGCCAGCAAGCACTACCAATTCAACCAGGACGTGGCGTTCTTCAAGGGCGGTTGGTGGGGTACGCACAACATTAAGGCCGGGTATCAATTCAACAGGCTTTCCAACGTGATTGATCAGCACGGCAACATACCCTTTATAAACATGTTCCCCGGCGCCGGGCAAACTTATGGACCGGGGACCCTACTGGGTAGCAGCGCCTGCTATGGCCCGACTGGGACCGCGTCCGCGCCAGAACCCGGCAGCCTTGCTTCCGAGTGGGGAGTCTGCGCTGGCCAGTACGGCTGGGTACAAGTGCAGGACTTCGCAACCATCTTGAAAACGCCGGCTGGCCAGGTAGTGCCAGCTACCGACAATAACCATGCTCTGTTCGTCCAGGATGCCTGGACGATCGGGCACGGCTTGACCCTCAACCTCGGCATACGTATCGAGAAAGAAACTTTGCCGGCTCCCCCGGGAATCGGGACTGCAGACATCAAAACCATCAGCTTCTCATGGAGCGACAAGATTGCACCCCGTTTGGGAGCTGCATGGGGATCGCGCGATGGCAAGATGAAAATCTTTGGCAGCTACGGCGTCACTAACGACGTGATGAAGCTGCTGTTGGCCCAGACCTCGTTCGGCGCACAGGGATTCGAGTGGTGCAACTACCCGCTTGGCCCGGATGCGTCGGGCGGGTTCACCCCTTCCGATCTCGATTTTGCCTTCAACGCTGCCGGCCGCGCTTGCCCGACTGGCGTCGCCAACGTCGGAGCCGTGTTCGCAAACGGCACCGTCCCGCCATCTCTGACGGACGACGGGACAGGGACCCAGCTGATTGAAAACCTCAACTTGCGTCCGGAGGAGCCGGTCTCGCCGGGATTGAAGCCGTACCGACAGCACGAGTTCGTGGGCGGCTGGGATTATCAGATCGGCAAGAATTGGGCTTTCGAGGCGCGTTACGATCGCCGGCGCCTCGACCATGTGATAGAGGACGCTTCATTGGCTGACCCAAGTGCCTTCGAGATTTACACCATTGTCAATCCTGGCCAGGGTGTAGACTCAACTCTTAACGGCTACGCCAATTATCTGACTTCTATCGGTGAGGCCTACGGTCCTGGGACAGTCGCGTTTAACCCTGCGGGTGGGTTTTGGACGGGGAGCGGCCCCGGTGGTACCTGTCTCAACTGCCCACACAACCCCCAGGCCATCCGCGACTACGACGGACTAGAATTTCGGCTGACCAAGAGCGCAAGCCGGGGCTTGTCTGGAATGTTCAGCTACACCTGGAGCCGGCTGTGGGGCAATTATGCCGGCCTGACTACTACCGACGAGACCGACGGCGGCGCGATCGGACGGAACTCGCCCGACACTAGCCGTTCCTTCGACGAGCCCTTCTTCTACTTCAACTATAAAGGCCAGTCCAATGCTGGACCCCTGCCGACAGACCGTCCAAACACTCTCAAGGGCTACATGTCTTACGCACTGCCTTGGGCCGGCAGCCTGAGAAATAACACCACAACTTTCGGACTCTTCCAGGTTGCTTACCAGGGCAGCCCGATGAGTTCATTCGCTGACTTGGGTGCCGGGCGCGCAGACCCTACCGGGCCCTACCCGTATGAGGCTACGTATCTTTTTGGTCGAGGCAACTGGGTTAACGCAACCGCAGCCCCCGGTACTGGGGCGGTCACGGTTGGTAGCCCCTATGCCCGGCGCACACCCTGGTATACCCAGACCGACGCCAACCTGCAGCACGCCATCAAGGTTAACAAGAACAACGAACATCAGGTGCTCAGCTTCAACGCAACCCTCACCAATCTGCTGAACCAGCACGCCGTCACATCCTACTGGGAGAGTCTCGACACGAATTTCACTGCTTCGCCGATTTTACCAAACAACGTTTCGATTAGTGGCGGAGCGCTTTTCTACCAAACGGCTGAGGGAGGGTACAGCCCGCAGCAGTCGATTACCAACTCGAATATGATTTTGAACTCTCTCTATGGCATGCCGAACCGGTGGCAACTCTCGCGCAACATTCGCCTCGGGGCTACGTTCAGCTTCTAGGTGGAGCTTGCGTTTAACGTTAAATGGAGCTGGAATTCCGGCTCCATTTAATGTGTTGGAAGGTACTTCAGTACTTCGATCTAGGAACGGGTTCCGCACTGCAAATCCATCGGGTCCCAGCGTCGTGCATGTTGTCTGGCGTTTCTGCATTCCAGCGAGTGCAGGCGTAGTCACCTTCGACGCACTGCTGCTGCAGGGCGAACTGAGTGCCAGGCTTTGTAAACTCTGAAACTATATGCTGGAACACGGGTGTGATCGCATCCACGCCTTCGATTAGTCCGGTGGGCATGAATAACACCGCGGCCGGTGCGTAATCGGCGAGAATGCCTTCGAGGTCGCCTTCGCCGAAACATTTCAGACGATGAGCGAGAACATCCTTTGTAGAGGTCATCCCTGGAGTCCTGGATCAAGTTGATAACGCTAATAGCACCTCTCCCACCTGTTGATTGTTAATCTACTACAATGCTCTGTCGACGCGTAACAATGACCCGTCCAATTCCAGATTCTGGAGATTTCGTCGGTTACTGGCCGTTCCAGCTATCATAATCAGCGTTAACCGCGTATCGGGGAGCAGTTATTCCGTAAGGAGCGCATTGCCACCGATCCAGAATTCTGCGAGAGATCTGAGATTCTTCTTGTAAGTGCGGGTGACTGTGTATTCCTTTCCACCTTTGACGCGGAGACTATACTCTCCCGTCAAATATGGTTTGATCTCCTCCACAAACGAGGCGTTCACGAGTACTGATCGATGGATTCGAATGAATCCGTATCGCTTAAACTTCTCTTCGACGGCTGAAATTGATTCACGGAGTAAATAGGATCCCGAGCTGCGCTGCAACAATACATAATTTCCTTCAGCCTGAACTGCGACTAATTCACTAGGATCGACGAAAAGAATCCTTCCTCTAGTCTTGAGCGCGATTCTCGGATGTTGCGGACGAGATATCTCCTGCAATCGCGGCGGGCCCTCTATCAACTTTACGGCCCGCTGCCCTCTTGCCCTCTGAAGTGCTCGGTTTAGAGCTTCTTCAATTCGCTCATCAGAGAAGGGCTTTAGCACATAATCAACTGCATTCCTCTCGAAGGCCATGATCGCGTGCTCGTCGTGCGCCGTTACAAATACGACGGACGGCATCGGCTGGCCACGTTCTCGAAGTTGGTCCACCAGTTCAGTCCCCGAAAGCTCGGGCATATTCACGTCAAGGAGCAAAACGTCATAAGCCCCCTTCGCTAACTTCTCGATTGCTTCGATTGAATCATAAGCCGAATCGAAATGCTCGACATCGTTCCTTGCGGCCAAGATGTTCCCCAAAGCCATTCGCGCAAGCGGTTCATCATCCACGATCAAGACGCGCACGGTTTCCCCCGGTATTCGTGGCCCGAATCATTGTTAACCAGCACAAGAGTCTCTCTCCGCTCGTGGCCATGTTCGGCTGCCGTCAGCGCCTGAAGGCTTGGCCTGAAGAGGAAACAAGACTCACCTTGCAGGGTGTTCAGTTAAGTCCAAATCGTTCTTGGTCTCGCTTTATCCGTTTCCTCACGGATGTTCGCGCAGGCCCGCATCAGATACAAATTACGCTTTCCAATGGTTTCCCACAATGACCACTCTGGTCGGTTACGATATAGCCACTTGAAGCTTAAGGAAAAGGCCGACCTGCTCCAAGCCTCGCCTAACGGATTCTGTTCCTTTGGTGCTGCCGTCGCGCCCCATTCGAAGAAGCACAAACGCAACTCCGACATTATCGGAACTGGTGCGGAAATATTGGACGGTTGCGGACATCGCTCTCTGAGGGTCGACGTTTGCGGACGTTGCTCTCGACACTTGTGTGACTTCAAAGGACCCCACGCATTGTCGGTTGAGCCCGGAAAACGACAATCAACTCCGAAGTGCAAAAGCCAAGCCTAGTACTGTCAAGACGTCGGATAGCCCGGCGCTGATTTAACTCCACGAATCTGGGCCGTGTGTCTTGCCGAATGTGCCGCCATCTCCAAGAGAAACTG
>Ga0187855_10000065_pt1 | contig 88147 bp, 53 predicted proteins | sample June2016WEW_8_10_2_FD_132969 | JGI IMG/M metagenome (GOLD analysis project Ga0187855, IMG submission 132969) | Peatland microbial communities from SPRUCE experiment site at the Marcell Experimental Forest, Minnesota, USA - June2016WEW_8_10 | ecosystem: Environmental > Terrestrial > Soil >... | reverse complement strand
GCTGCGGAAGCCGGCTTGGCTTCAGCCGGAGCAGCAGTCACGGAAGTGGTGGCAGCAGGCGTTTCATTCGTAGAAGTAGTGGCAGACGGCGCTTCGCCGATCGGAGCCGACGCCGGAGTGACTGCCACCGGAGCTTCAACAGTCGGAGCCGCGGTTTCGGCGGGAGCGATGGCAGCCGGAGCAGTTTCAGTGGAAGCGGAAACCGGAATTGTGACCGGCGTGGTCGTTGCGGGAGCGGGTTGCGAAGCCGCCGCCGTCGAATTGGTATCCGTCGCCGGGGCAGAAGCAGCGTCATCTGTAGCTGTGGAAGCCGGTTTGGCTTCAGCCGGAGCAGCAGTCACGGAAGCGGTGGCAGCAGGGGCTTCATTCGTAGAAGTAGCAGCAGACAGCGCTTCGCCGGCAGGAGTAACCGCAGGCATGGCTGCCACCGGAGCTTCAGCAGCCGGAGTCGCGGTCGCCGTGGCTTCAGCAGGAGCGGCGGTAACAGGTGTTTCTGGAGCCGGCGTCGCTTCCGTGGAAGCGCCAACCGGAGCAATCGCCGAAGGAGCAGTCGCCGGGGCGGTTTGCGGAGCTGTTGCTGGAACAGAAGCCGTGGCGGTGACGTTGTTCGTGGAGGCGGCGGGTTGCACTATCGCGGCTGTGGAATTTGTATCCGTCGACGGCTGGGCTTGTGGGTGGTCCAGCTCGTAAATTTTCAGCTCGAACGACGCACGCGCAGCGGCCTGTTCCGGCGTATCATCCGCACGAGCAGAAAGTATAGTCGCCGCAACGACAATGCATAAACCAACATGGATTCTGGTTTTCATAAATTTTCCTGTCTTCACCGGCCTTTGCGAGCATCTCCGGGGCCAATCTGGCTGGTCGCCGGTGCAAAGCAGCTTTTTGCCTCCGGTAGACGGTTTTCGGGGATGTCCAAGGATGACTGGAAATTCCGCGTTCAAAGAAAGTTCATCCTCTGATTCACAATATTGGTGAATGTCCAAATATTTGACGGGCTGGTATAAGTCGTGAAGACTGGAGGATAATGGCAACCGACCCGATTTGTGGCATGATGGTGGACGAAGCGTCCGCCTTGCGCACCGAACGTGACGGGCAGACGTATTATTTTTGCTGCGAACATTGCCGGCAGAAATTTTTGGAAATTCCGAACTCCGAACTCCGAACTCCGAACTCCGGTCATTGCCACAGGCATCACGATGAGATGGCGATTAGGCCGGCAACGAATGCAAAATATTTCTGCCCGATGTGTACCGGTGTGGAATCGGACGAGCCCGGCGATTGTCCGAAGTGCGGGATGGCGCTGGAACGGAACCCGGCCTGGATCGCCACCGCGGGCAAAATAATTTACACCTGCCCGATGCACCCGGAAATCGAGCAGGACCATCCGGGTGATTGCCCGAAATGCGGGATGCCGTTGGAACCCAAAATCGTTTCCACCGCGCCGGAGGACAACGACGAAGCCCGCGCGCTCGCCCGCAAATTCTGGATTGGCCTGGCTCTGACTTTTCCCGTCCTGTTTCTGGCGATGGGCGAATGGATTCCCGGTTTGCAGATGGAACAGTGGATTCCCAAATCAGTTTCCAAATGGCTGGAATTTCTGTTGAGCACGCCGGTGGTATTGTGGGCGGGCGGGATGTTTTTCGGCCGGGCCTGGCATTCGCTGAAGACGCGGCAGTTGAACATGTTCACGCTCATTGCGACCGGCGTCGGCGCGGCGTACGTTTACAGCACCGTGGCCGTCATCGCTCCCGGCATTTTCCCGCCATCGTTCCGGCAACACGGTGAAGTGGGACTTTATTTTGAAGCGGCGGCGGTCATCACGGTGCTGGTTTTGCTGGGACAGCTTCTCGAAACCAAAGCGCGCAGCCGCACCGGACAGGCGATCAAGGCGTTGCTCGGCCTGGCGGCCAGGACCGCGCACCGTGTTCGGAACGGTCACGAGCAAGACGTGCCGGTAGACGAAGTGCGGAAAGCTGACGTGCTGCGCGTCCGGCCCGGGGAAAAAATTCCCATTGATGGTGTGATTATCGAAGGCCGGAGCAATGTGGATGAATCCATGATCACCGGCGAACCAATGCCGGTGACCAAAAGCGTGCAGGATTCCGTCATCGGCGCGACCGTCAATCAGACGGGAACCTTTCTGATGCGGGCCAAAAAAGTCGGTTCCGAGACGCTGCTCGCGCAGATTGTGCAGATGGTGGCGGAAGCCCAGCGCAGCCGCGCGCCGATTCAGAAGCTGGCGGACAATGTGGCGGGTTATTTCGTGCCCACCGTCATCGGCGTCGCGGTCGTCACCTTCGTGGTCTGGGCCGTTTGGGGACCGGCCCCGGCGATGGCGTACGCGCTGGTCAATGCGGTGTCGGTGCTGATTATTGCCTGTCCGTGCGCGCTGGGTCTGGCGACGCCGATGTCTATCATGGTCGGCGTGGGCCGCGGCGCACAATCGGGCATCCTCATCCGAAACGCGGAAGCGATTGAAACAACGGAGAAAGTCACGCACCTGCTGATCGACAAGACCGGGACGCTGACCGCCGGAAAACCGAAGGTGGTAAGCATCGTTTCTTCCCGGGAATTTCCTGGGAGCGCCGGCGTCCCGTTGGCAAATCGCACGTTACTGGAAAACATCAACTCGCCGGCTGGAAGCCAGTGCTCCCAGGTTTCCCGAGAAGATGAACAATTTCTCGGCCTCGCCGCGGCGGTCGAGCAACTCAGCGAACATCCATTGGCCCGGGCGATTGTGGACGAGGCGAAGGACAGGAAAATCGCCCTTTCACCGGCGAGCGATTTTAAATCCACAACCGGCGGCGGCGTGTCGGGAAAGATCGGCGGCCAAATGATCCGCGTGGGCAAGGAGAAATTTTTAAGCGATTCCGGCGTGGCAATTCCCGACGACTTGAAACAAACATCGCAGCATCTTCAGGAAAAGGCGCAGACGGTGGTCTGGGTGGCGGCGGATGGCAGGGCAATCGGTATCATCGGCATTGCCGATCCGATCAAGGAAACGACGCCTGCCGCCATCCAGGCGCTGCACGACACGGGATTGAAGGTCATCATGTGTACCGGCGACAACCGGAAAACCGCCGAAGCGGTGGCGAAGGAATTGGGCATTGACGAGGTCAGGGCGGAGTTGACGCCGCAAGGCAAACTTGAGCTGGTCAATCAACTGAAGGCCGAAGGTAAAATTGTGGCGATGGCCGGCGACGGTATCAACGACGCGCCCGCTTTGGCCGAGGCGCACGTGGGCATTGCGATGGGCACCGGAACAGACGTGGCCATCCAGAGCGCCGGCATCACGCTGGTCAAAGGCGACCTGCAAGGCATCGTCAAGGCGCTGACCCTGAGCCGACAGGTGATGAAGAACATCCGGCAGAATTTGTTTTTCGCGTTCGTCTATAACGCGCTGGGCGTCCCGATTGCGGCGGGGATTTTGTATCCGGTGGCGCATCTGCTGTTCAATCCGATGATTGCCGGCGCGGCAATGAGCTTCAGTTCGCTCTCGGTGGTCAGCAACGCCCTGCGGCTGTGCAAAATGAAATTGTAAAGGACCGCCGGCTTGAAGCGTTGACAACCATGAGGCTTCCGCAACAATAGCCCGTCGCATGCGGTCATTCGAAGGTCATTTGCCTCTCTCTTTCCTCCGGTCAGTTTCACTGGCCGCGCTCACGCTTTTGTGCGGCTGCCAGACGACGACCCAAAGCCTGTTCACGGCTGCCGGCCCCGGCTGGCATATCCAACAAGGCCAGGCGCTGTGGCGGCCCAGACAAGGCCTGCCGGAATTCGGCGGCGACCTCATCCTGGCCACCAACGTGGACGGCTGGGCGCTGATTCAATTTGATAAGACGCCGCTGTCCATGGTGTTCGCGCAGAACACTCCCACCCGTTGGTTCATCCGGTTTCCCCAACAGCAGATCCATTTCTCCGGGCATGGGGCGCCGCCCACCCGGTTCGCCTGGCTTTATCTGTCCGCGGCCCTGGCCGGGAAACCGCTGCCCCTGACATTGCATTTTGAGCGCCGACCGCAGGGGGGTTGGCGGCTGGAAAACACCGGTACGGGAGAAGTCCTGGAAGGCTATCTGTCGCCGTGAGTTCTTCTCTGAAACGCTGGTGGTGGGCGCTGCTCGCAGTGGCAGTCTGCCTCGGCGTGTGGCGGTTGCGCTTCGACGTGGACATCCTTGACCTGTTACCGCCGGATGAGCCGACGGTCCAGGGCCTGAAACTGTACCAGCAACATTTTGCCAACGCACGCGAACTGATCATCACCCTCCGCGCGCCCGATGCCGGGCAGGCGGAACAATTGGCGGGCGCGCTGGCGGACCGTTTGCGGCAGCAAACCAACCTGGTCGCGGAGGTGACCTGGCAGGCGCCGTGGATGGAACATCCGGAGCAACTCGGCGAATTGCTCGGCTGGCTGTGGTTCAATGAACCGCCGGAATCGTTCGGGTTATTGACCAACCGGCTCGCCCCGGACCAGCTCAAGCCCACACTAGAGCAGACAAAGGAATCGCTCGCCACGTCCATGTCGCCGATGGACCTGGCCCGGCACGAGTTCGATCCGTTCAATTTGCTGACGATGCCGGCGTTGACCAATCTTTCCAGTTTCGCAGGCGGCCAGGGCCAGCAGATGTTCGCCTCGCCCGACGGAACTTTCCGCTTGTTGTACGTGGAATCCGCGGTGGATTTGGGCAGTTACCATTCGTGCGAGAACTGGTTGAAGGCGATTCATACAATCGTCGGAACGCCGGCATCCCTGCCGGCGAGTGGGGGAACCAACGCGATTGAAACACGCCGGCAAGATCAGCCTTCGTCGGACTACGGCACGACAGGTGCCGGCGCTCCCGGGACGAATGGCGTCGTGGTTGGTTACACGGGGCGACCGGTGTTTGTGGAGGAAATCGCCACCAGCATGCAACACGATATGAGCCATTCGGTGGGCATCACCTCCACCGTCATTGCCCTGCTCTTCTGGCTGACGCACCGGCGCTGGCGGCCGATGTTGTGGTTGCTGGCGTTGCTCATGTTGATTTTGGGCGCGACGCTCGCGCTGGGCGGGCTGGTGCTGGGGACGGTCAGCGTGGTGGCGCTGGGTTTTGCCGCCGTGCTGCTGGGATTGGCGGTGGATTATGCCGTGGTCCATTACCAGGAAGCGCTCGCGCATCCGCAAATGACGGTGCCGGAAATCCGCCGCGCGATTGCGCCGAGCATTTTGTGGGCGGCCATCACCACGATGAGCGCGTTCCTGGTGTTGAACCTCGGCGGCCTGCCCGGCCTGGGGCAACTCGGCACGCTGGTGGCCATCGGCATTGCTTTGTCGGCGTTGGTCATGGTGATGATTTACCTGCCGCCGTTGTTTCCCGAACGCCGGAAACCGCGTCCGGACCAACCACCGTTCCGTTGGTGGAATTATTTTGTCGCACCGCCACCGGGAGCGCCGGCATCCGTGCCGGCAAATTCGCTATTGAAAACAGAATCTCGCCGGCAAGATGCCGGCGCTCCCGGAAATAACGCCGCCATTCCGTTGCTCTTGACCGGCTTGACTCTGCTCGTTGCCAGCGCAGTGTTGTGTTTTCGCCAGCCGGGATTGGATCGGACCGGCAACGCCCTGCAACCGCAACACGGCGAGGCGCAGACCACGCTGGACGAAATCACGTCGGAACTGGGTCTGCCGCCGCAGCCACTGTGGGTCATCATTTCCGGCAAGGATGAACCTGAAATTTATCAGCGTCTTGTCCACGCCGACGGATTGTTGGACGGCGCGGTTTCAAATCATGTCATTGGCCAGTATTTGCTGCCGACCGCGCTGTGGCCGCGCGTTGAATATCAGGCGGCCAATCGAATGACGGCCACGGTCTTGGGAACAAAAGGTCCGTTGCTGCGGAACGTCGCGTTGGACGAAGGTTTCAACACCAACGCGCTGGTGCTGACGGAGGAATTGGTAAACACCTGGGCACGCGCCGGTACCGGCACCAACGTGTTCTGGCCGACCAATCACCTCAGCCAGTGGTTGCTCAAACGGTTCATCACCCGAACTCCGGACGAATGGCTGGTGATGGGCCTGGTTTATCCGGCAACGAACCGGGTCGAGCCGGCGGCGCTGGCCGGCTTGTCGTCACAGTTGGCCAAAAACGGCGCGTTGCTTTCCAGTTGGGAATTGCTGGGTGGCGCGACGCTGAAACGGGTGCAGTCCAGAATGTGGGAGGTGGTGACGCCGATGGTGGTGCTCGTGTTGCTCTCGCTCTGGTTCGCCTTCCGCCGGGCAACGGAAATTCTGCTGGGCGTGGCGGTATTGTGCCTGAGCGGGCTGTGCCTGCTGGCCATCATGACCATCAGCGGCTGGACCTGGAACCTGATGAATTTGATGGCCCTGCCGCTGATGCTCGGCACGGGCGTGGATTATACCCTTTTCATGCAACTCGCGTTGCGCCGGCACGGCGGCGATCTCGGTGCCGTCCGTCGTTCCGTCGGGCGGGCACTGATGTTATGCGGCGGCACGGCCGTGGCCGGGTTCGGGTCGTTGGGATTTTCCAGCAATCCGGGCATGGCCAGCCTGGGCAGGGTGTGCGCCGTGGGCATTGGCGCCAATATGTTGATCTCCGTGTTTTTGCTTCCCACCTGGTGGACGTTGTTAAGTTCAAGGTTCAAAGTTCAAGGTTCAAAGTTCAAAAACGGCGGGGAAAAATCCCTCAACACTCAACCCTCAACACTCAACCCGTTTTCCTTCTATCGCGCCGGTTTGTGGCGGCTGGGACTGGTCATTGTGCGCATCGTGCCGGTCGGGTTGGTGAAGGGATTTGCCATGTTCCTGGCCGAACTTTATTGGCGGTTCCAACGGCAACGCTGCGAAGCGGTGGTGCAAAATTTTTTGCCTTTGTTTGCGGGCGACCGGGCGGCGGCGGAAAAGGCCGCGCATCGGCTCCATCGGAAATTCGCCGCGAAGATGGTCGATTTATGGCGCGTCGAAGGCGGTGTGCCGGTGCAAAACTGGCTCACCAATCCGGCCGAACTGGAAATCATCCGCACCGCCCGTCAACGCGGACGCGGCACGCTCTTCATTACCCTGCATCTCGGCAATTGGGAACATGGCGGCCTGTTGCTGACGCAACTGGGCATCCGGTTGACGATCCTGACGCAGGCCGAACCCGACGACGGCCTGACTGACCTGCGCATCGAGGCGCGGCGGCGTTGTGGGGTCGGGACGCTGGTCATCGGGCAGGATGATTTCGCGTTTATGGAGGTCATCAAACAACTTCAAGCCGGGGCGGACCTGGCCATCTCGCTGGACCGGCCGCCGGAAAAGGGCGGCGTGACGATAGAATTTTTCGGCCATCCGTTTGAAGCGTCGCTGGCGGCGGCGGAACTGGCGCGGGCCTCGGGCTGCGCGTTGATCGGCGTGACGATTGTCCGCCGGCCGGACGGTTATGCCGTAAAAGTGCTGCCGGAGTTCACCTACGACCGCCAGGCGCTGGGCCGTCGTGAGGCCCGCCGGGAATTGACGCAGCAAATCCTGCGTGCATTCGAACCGGAAATTCGCAAGGATATTGACCAATGGTATCAATTCGTTCCGATTTGGGTAGGACAGGCGTCGCGCCTGTCTCAAAAATGATTTCCCGCTTAAGCGGAACAAAGAGTCAGAGACAGGCGCGACGCCTGTCCTACCTATGCGGCTGGCTTTGGATTCTGGCATGCGTAATGGCGTCCATGGCGGCTGCCCAAGAAACCGGCTCCGACGCGCAGTTTAATAAATGGTTTGAGGTGCAGACCAACCTGCACAGCTGGTCCGCCGACTTCACCCAGACGCGCACGCTCAAGGTATTGAACCAGCCGCTGGTTTCCACCGGCAAGGTCTGGGTGACGCCGGGGGAATTCCGCTGGGAGCTGGGCCAGCCGGTGCAGACCATTGTGCTCCGCCAGCCGGACCAGTTGCTCATCATCTATCCCCGGCTCAAGCAGGCGGAAAAATATCCGCTCGGCGCCGTTCCGACCGGCCCGATCAAGGACGCGCTGGCCCTGCTGGACGCCACCCTGCCCCGCGACCGGGCGACCATGGAAAAAAACTTCAGCCTGCTGTCGGCGGCGGAGACGAACTCGATGCTGCAAATGACGCTCCAGCCCCGAAGCGATTCCGCGCACAAATTCATCAGTGAAATCCTGATCGGTTTTCACACCAACGATTTCACCATCGCCGCCACGGAGATGGAATTTGCCGACGGTTCCACTTTGCGGAACGATTTCACCAACGTGATCTTGAACCAGCCGATTGATCCCGCACAGTTCGAGGCCAAACTGCCGCCGGACTTCACCGTGGTTGAGCCACTGAAGCAATGAACGCGAGCCGGAGATATTCCCGGGAGCGCCGGCATCTTGCCTGCCCGTCGTGGCGTGAACTCGCCGGCAAGGATGCCGGCGCTCCCGGATTCACAACATGAGCGCGTCGCCGGAAGTTCTGCAACTGGCCATGAAATCGCTGCCGCACGGGCCGGAATTCCGGTTCGTGGACCGGATGGTGAGCCTGACGCCGGGTCAGGCCGGCGTGGGGGAATACCGGGTGCGCGGCGATGAGTTTTATTTGCGCGGCCACCTGCCGGGCGAACCGATTCTGCCGGGCGTGCTGCTGGTGGAAGCCGGCGCACAGGTGGCCGGCATGGTGGCGCAGGAGGACCCGGCCAACCCCACCTGGCCGCGAATGAAACTGTCCGGTCTGCGCGCCGTCAAAATTCTCGGCTCAGCCAAACCCGGCGACACCCTGCGCATCGAAGCCACCATCACCGGCCGTTTGGGTCCCTTGATTCAAGCCGCGGTCACCGCCTTCATCGCAAACACGAAAGTACTGTCGGCCGAACTCACCCTGGCGGGCATGAAATAGATGCCGCGAAAAGGCGCAAAAAGCACAGAGCCCTTGACACGGATTTCACAAATTAACACGGATTGAATTACAATCCAAAGCCCGTAGGGCTGGCATATCTGTCGAAAATCAGCATCGAAAAAATCCCAAGCTCCGTTCAGGAGCGGCAAATTGGGTGGGGCGAGGCTCCTGACGAGCCGGCTCGCGAGGACACTCGCCCCACTGGGAACAGGTTCTACAGCCCCGCCGGGGCTGGATTTTTTTGGGCGGGGTTGAGACGCTACAAAGATGCCGCGCCTGCGGTGCCCGGAAAGACATTGAACGCGCTGCCCATTTTCATTTTGGAATGGGTGACCGGGGCGATCCGGCTTGCGTTGCCGGACAAACACAATTAAATTGCCAGCATGAAACTGCGTCTCTTGGTTGAACTCGACCCGGAAACCAATCGTTGGTCAGCGGTTTTCCCCGAATTGCCCGGTTGTGCTTCCGCTGGAGACACGGAAGCGGAAGCAATTGCCAACGCGGAGGAGGCATTGGAGCTTTGGTTTGAACCCTCGCCGGTGAAAATGCGCAAAGGCGCAAAGCTCATGGAACTTGCCGTGCCGTGAGCCGCGATTTCCAGTTTGCAACGCCAAAGAAGTTGTCAAAATTTTGCGCCGGCACGGCTTTGGATTGGTGGAGCAATCCGGCAGCCATCAGAAATGGCGTGATGCAAACGGCCGGCAGGTGATCGTGGCCATGCACGGAAACAAACCCATCCCCATCGGCACGTTGAAAAGCATCATCGAAGGCAGCGGCTTGGACGTGGAAACATTCCGCTGATAAAGCCAAAACAGATTTTCCAAAACAGTGACAACCGATCAGTCCGTCCGTGCTTTCCAGTTTGAACGCGACACCTTCGCGTTTCCCCACGAACTGGTGTGGCAGTACCATTTCGACCCGGTGACCGGCGCGATGACCACTTTTAACTCCAATCCGCCGCCCACATATTATCATCGTTGCTTCGTGATGGTGCGCTCAACGCGGCAGTTTTTTTATCACGCCCGCTTTGAACCGGAGCGGCCCGTGGCGGAACCGGAAGCTTACCGGCGGATCATCCGGGAGGTCGTCGCCCGCAATCCGCGCCGGGCATGCGCGGAATCGGAACGGGTGATGGTTCCCGGCTACGACGGCTTGCGTTCGTTCAGCCGGGCGCACGAACGGCTGCTCAAGGCGGAAATGGGCGGCCCCTGGCAATCCTACTTTTTACGCAGCCATTGGCGCATGATCTTTCCGGTACGTGGCTGGCATCGGGAACGGATGGCGCGAAAGTTGAAACAATCGCTGCCCCAACGCGGCTTGAGCCTCGTGCATCTGTTCCGCTTTCCGCGCATCACCATCAACCACGGCATCGTGCTGTATGGCCTGACGGAGTCGGAGCCAACCCTGGAATTCGAGGCATACGATCCGAACATCCCCGAGCATCCCGTGAAGCTCGTTTATGAGCGGAAGCGGCGGGTATTCACCTTTGCCCCCAGCCGCTATTGGGGCGGCGGGGCGTTAAGTGTGATGGAGATTTTTTGCGACTGGCCCTATTGATTTCCGATTTACGATATACGATTTACGAGTCCATTCCCACTCAAACGCGCGCGCAAATCGTAAATCATAAATGGTCAGTGTCGACGGCGCGGGCGCCAGAAGGCGACTCCAAAAAATATCGTGCCGCAGGTGTTGATGCCAAAAATGTAGCCGATGTTGTACGGACGCCCCGAATTGTTCGGCGCATAAATCGGCAGGTTCTGTCCCATCAGCAGGCCCGGCAGCGCGGCGGGCATCAGTATTCCGTGCAGAATGCCCATGTGAAAACCGGCGACGTGATCAGGTTTGTAACAGCGGGACGACGCCCAGCCCTGGGCAAAACCCAGTACCAGCGTCAGCACCGTCAGGGCGATGGCTTTAATGATGATGAATCTCGCCCTGGAAAAGCGGTCGGAGGCGCTGACTTGAGGTATTGCCATCGGCTCGGGAATGGATTCTGCCATCCGGCACAGCATGTTCCGACGCCGCGACACCCGGCAAGCACATAATGCTGGCAACGCTTTCGAGCTTCCAAGCTTGACGTGATTGGCCGCCGCGCCATACTTCCATTGGAAATGAGCATTGAGAACCAGCGCGGGTTCGTCGCATGCACAATGGCCGGGATTGAGTACCCGCCGGCTTGTTCACCGGCACACCCCGTGGTTGCGCCGCAATGACCGACATTTCGTCGCAGACCTAAAACAAGCAATGACCTCAGAGAAGGACCCTAAGACTGTCGCCGCGCAGCTTTGTCAGTTTGCGCGAACCAATTTCGTCGCCGAAGGAACGGATTTTGACGAAAACAGCCCGCTGGCCCAGGCCGGCATTGATTCGTTTGCGCTGGTGGAACTGCTGCTCTTTTGCGAACGCGTCATCGGCGTCCGGGTGCCGGATTCGCACCTGACGGGCAACAATCTGACCTCGATGGCCACGCTGGCCAATTGCATCGCCGAGCTGTCCCGCAACAACCACTCTACCGCCTGAGCGCCGGAGTGGCCGTGCTTATGCCTGACCACCTGCCTCGTCAGATTCGATCGGCTGCCGGAGATTATTTCATGCACGGCCAGGACCACCGGATGCGGCGGTTCGGGTTGCCGGGCAATGTCTGCTGCGCCGTCTTCCAGCTCGACCAGGGCTTTGAGGCCGACCGGCTGCGCCGGCGCATTGCCGAATCGCCGATCATGGACTGGCTGGCGCGCGCGCGCTTCGTCCGCTGGCTGCCGCTGTTGCCGCCGGTCTGGCGGACAACGTCAATACCCAAAACCATCTTTTTCGAACACCACGATCAAAATGGCAGCGGGGAGACCGCGTGGACGCTGCCCAAGGTGGTCACGGAACGCGAATTGCGGGCCGAACACGGGCCGGGCGTAACGTTTGACGTGGTGCGCCACGCGGATGGCAGCAGTCATCTTTATCTTTCCTGGAACCACACCCTGCTGGATGCGCGGGGGCTCGACTTTTTATTGAGCCATTTGAACGCGAACGGCGCCACGAATGGAGCGCCGAGCGTCAAGGACTTTATCAGTCCCATACAAATGGAGCGCCGGGGAACGAGCTGGTGGTCCAATGCCAAACAGGCGCACGGCTCGGTGAAGTGGCTGCACGAATCCGGCAAGGAACCGCTCTTCAGCCTGGTGCCACCCGGAGCCCGTTCCGGCCTGCGCCGCAACCATCGCCGCGTCTTGCAGTTCACCGAACTGGAAACCGCCCGCATCGACGCGCGCAGCCAGCAGCTCACCGCCGGTTTCCGGCGCAGTCATTTTTTCCTGGCGGCTTCCATCCGGGCGCTGCATACCATCGCCGTCCAGCGCGGCAACCGGGACGGGGCTTATCTGGTTCCCGTGCCCCATGACACGCGCCGACATGGGGCGAAAGGCCCCATCTTTTCCAATCATCTCTCCATTCTGTTCTATCGCATCGAACCGCAACACGCCGGTCGGATTAGCGACATCGTTGGCGAACTCAGCCGGCAAATGATGGACCAGATTCGCGACCGCTTCCCCGAATGCTGTATGGCGGCGCTGGAAATGTTCAAGCCACTCCCGCTGGGATATTACGCCCATCATCTGGGAAAACCGACCCGCGGCAAGATCGCGTCCCTGAGCTTTTCGGATTCGGGTGAAATCTGCCCGGGCATGACGGAATTTTGTGGCGGCCGGATCTTGGATGCCACCCACTTGATCCCATGCTGGCGTTGGCCCGGTCTGACCGTGTTGTTTTTAAGGTTTGGCAACCGGCTTTCCACCCTGCTGTCGTGGGTGGATGACTGTCTGACTCCGGCCGAGGTGGACGGGCTGGAACGGGACCTGCGCCATGCTTTGCTGGAGGAGGAGTTGTCATGAAAGTGCTCCTGGCGGCAACCAACCGGGAAAGTTCCCCTTATCCCGTCGCGCCGTTGGGGGCGCTCTGCGTGGTCGCAGCGGCCCGGGCCGCCGGCCATGAGGTCGAGTTTTTGGACCTGGGAATGGAACGAAATCCGCAAAAGGCACTGCAAAAAGCGCTGACGAGGGAGAAGTTCGGGGCCGTGGCCTTCGGCATCCGCAACCTGGACAACTGTTGGTCTTTTGCCCCCCGTTCCTATTTCAACGATGTCCGGGAACTGGCGGAAACCGTGCGGCAACATTTCGCAGGACCCTTGATTCTGGGCGGCAGCGGTTTTTCGGTGTCCCCACAAGGCTGGATGCAACGGTTGCAACCCGACTGCGGTGTCATCGGCGAGGGCGAACGCGCGTTTCCGGAAGTGCTGGCGCGATTGGAATCCGGACATTCCCTGGACGGGATTGAAGGTGTCGTCACCCATGGCAAAAGTGATGACTCCGACGCCGCTCTCCCCGCAAGGGCCATCGAGCGATTGGGCGACTTGCCGCCACCGGCCCACGAGTTTTGCAACTACCCGCGGTACACCCGGCGCGGCGGGTTTGTCGGCGTGCAAACCAAACGGGGATGCCCGTTCAAATGCGCTTACTGCATTTATCCCAAACTGGAGGGACGCCGCTACCGGCTCCGCCCACCGGAAGCCGTGGTCGAGGAAATCGAAACCGTGGCCGTCCGGTCGAAGCAGCGCCATTTCTTTTTCGTGGACAGCGTCTTCAACGATCCGCGGAGCCACGCCCTGGCCATTTGCCGCGAACTCCGGCGACGGCGGGTGCCGGTCCGCTGGTCGGCCTTCTGCAACCCGACCGGTTTCGACGCGGAACTCGCGCACGCCATGAAGGAAGGCGGTTGCGCCGGCGTGGAGTTCGGACTGGATGTGGCCTCGGACAAAATGCTGGTCGCCCTGGACAAGCCGTTTGGGCAGAAGGAAACCCGGATTGCCATGCAAGCGGCGCATGACGCCGGTCTGCCGATTGCGGTCTACCTGCTGTTCGGCGGTCCCGGCGAAACCTGGGCGGATGTCGAGGACACCCAAAGCTTTTTGAACAGTTGTGCGGAAGCCAACGCCGTGTTTGCCACCATCGGCATCCGCGTCCATGAAGGCACGCCCATGGCCCGGATCGCCGTGCGGGAAGGCCAGGTCAAACCCGACCAGGACCTCTTTGAACCGGCCTATTACCTGTCACCCGGGCTGGCCGAAGACACCGAGAACCAACTGGATCGGATCACGCGGCGGCGCGCGGAGTGGACCTCGCCGGCGGACTGGCGTAAGACCGTGGTCCGCTGGGGACAAAAAGTGTCGGTGCTGCTGAACGTGCGGCCCCAGTGGAAATACATCCGCGGCTACGGCGAGCACATGCGGCGGAGACTACCGTGAGCAACGCGGTCCGCACTGGCGGCACGACCATTGCCTGCGACGTGCTGATCGTCGGTGGCGGTGCCGCGGGAGTGGCGGCGGCGACCGCAGCCGGGCGCGCCGGCGCCCGGGTGGTCTTGTTGGAGCGATACGGATTCCTCGGTGGATTGGCCACCACCGCGCAGGTCGGCACCATTTGCGGACTTTATCTGCGGGACGCAACACACGCCGAAGCCACGCCGGTTGGCGGCGGATTTGCGCAGGAGTTTGCCGCGCGCTTGCAGCAAGCCACCGACGTGAAGCCCATTCGGGTGATGGACACCGGCCTCTGGGTGTTGCCCTATCCCCCGCCCGCCTTTGCCCGCGTCGCCGACGCCATGGTGGTCGAATCCAAGAATGTCACCGTGATATTACACGCCACGGTGGCGGAAGCGCAGGCCGAAGGTCCCCGACTGAATCAAATCCGCGCCCTCGCCTGGAACGAGCCGTTGCTGTTCCGTCCGACCACGGTGGTGGATTGCACCGGGGAAGCGACCGCCGCCTCGCTCGGCGGCGCCAATGCGGAAAACGGCGGCGCCGACCAGGCACCCGCCCTGGTTTTCGTGCTGGAGCATGTGGATCCGGGCCTGGCCCAGCGCGGCTTGCTCGAAGTGCGCCGCGAACTGCATCGGGCCGTCGAAAGCGGAGCGTTGCCCACGCTTTGCGAGCGATTGTCACTCGTTCCCGGGTCCGGCGCCAACGGCCGGCTGGCCTTCAAATTGAGCCTGATGCCCGCCAGCCCCGACCGCGCGCTTTGGCAACAGGTCACGGATTGGGAACGCGAAGCTCGCGCACTGCTGGAACCGCTCCGGCGGTTTTTGGTTGAAAATATTCCCTCCTGCCGAAACGCGCGTCTCGACTCCGTCGCCCCGCAACTCGGCGTCCGGTCGGGCCGCCGGATCCTCGGGCGTGCCCGGCTGACGGATCAGGACGTACTGGACACGCGAAAAATTCCATCCGGGATCGCCCGGGGTTGCTGGCCGATGGAACGCTGGACCAGCAGTCCGCGACCCGAAATGACGTATTTCGCCGAGCGCGATTTTTATGACATTCCCCTCGACTGTTTGCGCCCGGCGGAACTGGATAATGTCTGGGTGGCGGGACGTTGTTTCTCCGCCACCACGGGCGCGATGACCTCGGCCCGCGTCATCGGCACGGCGCTGGCGACCGGCTGGGCGGCCGGAACCGCTGCGGCTTTCCAGGCCTCGGGCCAGTCGCTGGAGGACGCGGTAACCAACATCCGGCGATCTCTACACCAATGAAGGTGAGCGATGGACAAGTCTTACCGGGAGCGCCGGCATCCTGCCGGCGTGTCTCAGGTTAAGGATTCGCCGGCAGGATGCCGGCGCTCCCGGTAAGATTCTCTGTCTGAAAAATTTTGTCCGGCACCAATGAAGGCTGGCGAACTGAGGCGATATTGACCAAACTGGAAAGCAAAAATAGATTTTAGCCGATGAACGTTTTTGAGACGCTTGCCCAATCCGCCCGCCAATGGCCCGACCGTATCGCCATTATTGATGCCGGCGGTTCGCTGGATTACCGGTCACTCTGGCACGAAGTCGAAGCGTTGCGCATCCAGCTTGACCGGCTGGGCGTAAGCGAGGGACAGGGCGTCGGCGTGCGGGCGCGCAACGGCCGCGCCTTTGTCATCGGCGCGCTGGCGGCGCTGGGTTGCGGCGCGGTCATCATGCCCATTCATCACCAGATGAAGCCGGCCGAAATGGCGGACATGCTGGCGCGCGCGCCTTTGTGTGTGATTCTTGACGACGGTTCCGGTCCGGCCCAGCCCGGCCAGACCGTCACCCTGGAGAATCCGGGCGGCAACGGTTTGCGTTTCACGCGGCTCGGCGGCACACCACCGCCGCTCGCGCCAGGAATCACGGACGCCGCGTTCGTGCGGTTCACTTCCGGAACCACCGGCCAGTCCAAGGGCGTGGTCCTGACGCATCAAGACGTGCTGGAACGCACCCGGGCCGCCAATGCCGGACTGGGCCTGACCTCCGAGGACAAAATCCTTTGGGTGTTGCCGATGGCCTATCACTTTTACGTCTCCATCATTCTTTACCTTGAGGTTGGCGCCACGGTGATCGTCAACACGGATTATCTGGCCGAGAACATCCTGGACGCGGCCGCGAAACATCAGGCCACTTTTCTTTACGTGACGCCGATGCACATCCGAATGTTGACCAGTGAAAAATCAGGTCGCGCCCTGCCGCCGTCGTTGTCGCGGGTCATGTCGGTTTCCAGCCGCCTCGACCCGCAGGCGGCACGGGATTTTCAAGCGCGGTTTCACGTCCCGGTGTCCCAGGGTTTTGGCATCATCGAAGTGGGCCTGCCCATCATGAACGTTGCCGAAGCAGCGGAACACCCCGAGGCCATTGGCCGGCCAGTGCCCGGTTTTGAAGCGATGATCGTGGACGAAACGATGAAGCCATTGCCCGAAGGGGAAACGGGCCAGCTCGCCCTGCGCGGTCCCGGCATGTTTTCCGGTTACCTGAATCCGCCGCGGTCGCGCGCAGAGGTGCTGCATGACGGCTGGTTCCTGACCGGCGACCTGGCTCACCGCGACGGGGGCGGACGCATCGTGCTGGACGGACGGACTTCCTCCGTGATCCAAATCGCCGGGCACAAGGTTTTTCCGGAGGAAATCGCCGGCGTACTGGACCAACATCCGGCGGTGGTGCGTTCCCGGGTGTTTTCCCGCCCGCATCCGCAATTTGGCGAGGCGGTTTGCGCCGAGGTGCAACTGCGCAATGGCAGTTCCCCGAACCCGAGCGAGGACATTCTGGCCTTCTGCCGCCGCCAGCTTTCGAGCCACAAGGTGCCGACCTCGCTCGAATTCGTCGCTGAAATCAGCATGACCTCCAGCGGCAAGGTCCGGCACGGCTCGGGGTCATCCCAGCCGGTCATAAATCAGGTTTAAAGCGTACCGGAAAAATCGCAGGAGCCGACGCAAGAAGACTCATTATTTTCGATTTACGATATACGATTGACGCGCGTTGGGTTGGAAGTGGACTCGTAAATCGTAAATTCGAAAATTGAATCGAAGCCTCGTTCCCTCGGCGGCTACCAGGAAGTGAGTTTGGAAACGGGTTGTCAGACCTTGACGTCCGGCTTCGCGCGATTTTCGAGAAAATCCTTCCGCCATTGCGCGCGCGCCATTTCCCGGCCGTGTCCGTTGACCTCAATCGACCCCACAAACCACCATTCGCGCGGCACCTGCCAGCTGGGCAGCTTTTGGAGCAGGAATTGTTTTAATTCTTCCTTGAGGCCGTGACGGTCCGACGTGACGCAGGCCACAATGTGATCCACCCGGTCCGCGTTCCCGCTGGGGACGCCAAAGACGAGACACTCGTCAACCGCCTCATGTTCCCGCAACGCCTGCTCAATGATGTCCGGGCATACTTTTCTTCCAGCCACATTGATGTGGTCACCAGTGCGGCCGCGCAGACAAACCGCGCCGTCCATGATTTCAGCAAGATCGCAGGTTTGGAAAACGCCCCGGCCCAGCGTGGCTTCCGGTGCCGGCCAATAGGTCTTGCCCACCGCCCGGCCCCGGACCACCAGCGCGCCGCGGCGATTGACGGTTACTTTGACATTTTTCATCGGCCGGCCGACGGCGGTTTCGTCCGTCCGCGGCGTTTCCGTCGCGTCGTAGGCAATGCCGCCGCATTCGGTGGAGCCGTAGAAATTGTGGATTTTGACGCCGTGTTCAGCGAAGACCGCCTGCTCCAGGGTCAAGGGCAGCGTCGCCCCGGCCGAGATGGCCAGCCGGACGTTGCTGAGGATCACGCCGGCCTTATGCCACGCGTGCCAGAGCGCCGGCACGCCGGCCACGGTCAGGTTCCAATGGGCCTTGGCCGCGCCCCGCAGGATTTCCGGCAACGGCGCCGGCGCCAGGAAAAGCGGGATGCCGTGGAGCAGCAACGGCAGGACGAGATTTGAAAATCCATAGGAATAGGCCATGGAAATCACGCCCAGATTGGGCCAGTCGGGACGCAAGCCCATGGTGGCCACAATGTTTTTGGCATCGGCGGCCAGTTGTTCGGCGGTAAACGCGACCGCCCGCGGCACACCCCGGGTGGCCGGCGTGGTTTTGAGATGACAACATGGCGACGGCGGAGGGAGAACCGCCAGCGGTTGATGGTGGGCTTCGAGGGGACACACCACCGCCCCCCAACGCCAGGCCCGCAGCACGGCAATAATAAATTCGGGGGCATGACCCTTCGGGAAAACCATCGCCGGGGCACCGGGCAGGCGGGTTTCGGATTCGCGGTCCAATTGCGCAAAGGTCCAACTCCGTCCGGAAGCCAGATCGCGCAACGCCACCTCATCGCCCCGGTCCTGAACCACCTTCTGCCAAGCATCGTAAAGCATCTGCCCTTTCTTTACGCCAACTGTCATTTCCCTGGCAAGCCTGAACTTGCCCTGCCATGGGGGCCCGCCCGTCACCGGGCCTGACCGGAACCAACCAATCGAAAACCTAATTATTCGCGAAGGACACCGTCGCGGTCGGAAACGTCAGCGGATGGCGAGCAGGGCGGGATCGGTTTTCCAGGCGGCGGGACGCGACATGATTTGCAACATGCCATGCCCAAACCGCGAGGTGGTGGTTGCTCCCGCGGCCATGCAGGCGATTTTGCGGTTGAAAAAGTTATGCATCGTCGCGGCGATTTTACCGGGAAATTTCCGCTCGAAGAACATGCCGGTCTTGTACATCGCAAAAATGCGGCCATCGTAAAAATATTCGATGAACCCCATCCAAGCCTTGATGAGCTTGCGCATTTCGCGCGAATAGACCGGCAGATTATCCAGATGTTCGACGAGTAATTCCGCGGAACGCAGCGCCAGCCACATGCCCGGCGACAGCATGGGGTCCACAAAACCCAGGGCGTCGCCTGTCATCACCCAGCCCGGCCCATGGCCGCGCCGGGAGACCAGTTGGTAGTTGGTATAAGTGACCACTTCCGTGAGGCGGCGACGGTCCCGGCCGGCGGCGGCAAGCAGGGGGTCATGGTTGATGACCCCTTCGAGCCGTTCCTCGGGGCCAGTTCCAAATTGCGCGGCATCATCCTTGTTCATGACCACGCCGACGGAAAGCCGGTTGCGCAACGGGATGCGCCAGCACCAGCCGTTGGCCAGCCGGCCAATGATCACCTGACCGCGCGGCGATTGCTCGGCGAAGCCTTCATAGTGGGCAAAATAGGCCACGTCCCTGCGCGGGCCGACTTCCGCGGGAATTTCCAGCGTGCGCGCGAAGAGCCGGCTGCGTCCCGTGGAATCCACAAGCAAATCCGGCTGCCGGCCGTTAAGCCACGTAGCTTGCGAGAGTGTCTCCTCCGCCAGCCGCAATCCGTCTCCATCCTTCCGTTCGACCTTTGCTCGCCTACGCACGCGTTTCACGCCCAGCTCATCGGCGCGTTCGTCCAGCAACCGGTCAAAGGCCGGACGCGGCGCGTTATAGGCATACGTCGGCATGGGCGAGCCGGCGAGCGATTGAAAGGTAAAGTCAACCTGTTCATCCGGATTAAATGTAAAGCTGACGCCCGGCTTGTGCTGGCAAACCGCCGCGGCGCGCTCCTCCACGCCCAATTTCCGCAGCACCGGCACGATCGCCGGAATGAGCGATTCCCCCACAATCAGGTCGGGCCGGCGGCCGTCGTCGAACAGCGTCACGTCCACCCCCTTCATCGTGAGCAGCGAGGCCAGCGTTGCCCCCGCCGGGCCGCTGCCGATGATGCCCACCGTCTGGATTGAATTCCTCATTGTTCGAAAACGATTCCTGGTTTCGCCGGAGAAAAGGATTATTCATGGGAGGCGCTTATGCAAGTCATTATATTTGCCGGCCAACCCACCAATCGGATCGAACCTGAAACTACGGGAGGACGCATTGGAATCGCCGCTTGACTCGCCCTCGCCGAAAAATAGACTCTGACACCCATGCCGGGCTTGACGCGGGACGGCTTGGCGGAAATCTGTGTGGTGTAAAAAAGCAACCTCTAAAACATTATGAATAAAAACTGGTTCTACCTGTTGTTTACCCTGGCAACGTTGAGTACAGCCTCCATTGGCACAGCCGCGACAACTCTTTATCCGGTGGTCGTCAATGGCCGCTGGGGGTTTGTGAATAAATCCGGCGAAACCGTAATCAATCCGCAGTTCGATCGGGCGGAGGTTTTTGCGGAGGGCCTGGCTCCGGTGCGCATGGGCCGGTGGGGTTACGTGGACAGTTCGGGGAAGATCGCGGTCGTTCCGCAGTTCGACAAGGCCGACGTTTTCAGCGAAGGGCTGGCGGCGGTCAGGCTCGGCGGCGGCGGCGGCGACCCATTTGTTCCATACGATCCGAGACCTTTCTATCACGTCGGTGGTGGCGGTCGTTACGGCTTCATCAATACGGATGGCAAGTTGGTCATCAATCCGCAGTTTGAAGATGCCGGAATGTTTTCCCAAGGGCTCGCGCCCGTCCGGATGGGCGGCCATTGGGGTTTTGTTGATAAAACCGGAATCATTGTCATCAACCCGCAGTTTGAAAGGGCGCTGCCTTTTTCCGAAGGGCTCGCGGGAATCCGGGCGGGCGGCAAATGGGGGTTCGTTGACAAGGCCGGGAAGATGACCATCAATTCCCAGTTCGATGAGATCGGACGCTTCGGCAATGGCTTGGCACCGGTCCGGCAGGGAAAACATTGGGGTTATATCGACCCCACCGGAAAATTTGCAATCAATCCGCAGTTTGACGACGCTGGCGCTTTTTCAGGGGATCTGGCGCCGGTCCGGCAGGGGAAACACTGGGGATACATTGATGCCACCGGGAAATTTGCGATCAACCCGCAGTTCGACGAAGCCGATTCCTTTGTTGACGGCCTGGCGCAGGTCAAAGCGGGCGGAAAATTCGGGTACATCGACACCAGCGGCAAGTACGTCTATAATCCCACCAAGTAAGCAGCGGGGGGGGCGCCCGATTCTCTTAATGGTGCATTTCCATCGGGATTGCGGCCGGCGGGGATGTCTGGAGCCCTGAACCTGCCGGCTCGCCCGTGGTGGGCCGGCGGAAATTCCGCCACCATTTCCACCAGCGCAACGTGTCGGCCACCGGACGAATGCGGCTCCGGCGACCACTGCGAATGACCTGGATCGGGACGAACTCGACCCGCTGTCCTGCCGCAAGGAAGGCCATCAGGGTTTCGGATTCAACCTCGAAGCGTTCCGTCTGGAGCGGCAAGGCCGCCCAGGTTGCCAGGTGGATGAGCCGTAAACCGCATTGCGTGTCCGGGAGGGATCGCCCGGCCAGGTGCGACAGTTTCCGGCTCATCCACCAATTCACCTGCCGGCGCAGCCAGGGTATGGCCCGCGCATTATGCATGCGGCTCCCGATGACCAGCGATGCCCCGGTCTGCCCGGCGTATTGAAGCAATGACGGCAAATCGCCGGGCGCATGCTGGCCGTCACCATCCAGGGTCAAAGCCCATTCAAATCCTTGTTTCAAGACCAGCGACAGTCCGGTTCTGAGCGCGGCGCCCTTGCCGAGATTTTGATGGTGACGGGCCAACATCGCACCGGCACCGCTGGCCAGGGCAGGCGTGCCATCGGTGGAACCGTCGTCCACCACCAGGACAAGCGGGAGATGTTGGCGTACGGCCGTGACCAGGGGCGCTATCGTCCCCGCCTCGTTGAAACAGGGAATCACCGCCGCGCATGTCTTCGCTACAAACATCAGCGGAGCTTGAGCGGGATGCCGCCGGGAATCGAGGCAAAACTCTCGTCACCGGCGCGGATTGCCGGTGGATTTTCCATTGCTAGATGAGGCGGTGGGATTATATTTTGGGACCGAATTGAACGATGCAAGGCATGCCGTAAGCGCAAAACCCGACCGGCGAGTGGTGTGTCATCACCTGCCTGCACCCTGGTAAAGCCAAATCCCACTGTCATTCAACCGTCATGCTCTTCCCGACCACGTCTCCGCCCCAAGCGCCGCCGCGCGTGGTCATCACCGGCGCGGGAATCGTCACGGCTCTGGGTCTGGGCTGGAAACCCAACGCGGAAGGTTTTCGCGCCGGACGCCCAGCATTCCGCCCTGTGTCACACTTCGATGTTCGACGTCAGCGGGCGAAGAACGCGGCGGAAGTTGATTTGCCGGCGACCCTGCCGCCGACCCGGCTCAGCGCGAAACAAACTGCCCGGTTCGACCGTGCCGCTTCCCTGTTGCTGCTGGCCACCCATGAAGCGTGGCAGCAGTCCGGCTGGGAACCCATGGAAAATCTGCCGTTCGTTTTGGGCACCACCGCGGGCGGCATGTCATTTGGCGAAGCGTATTTTCGTCAGGCGGTGCAAACGCCGCGCCGGCATCACCATCAATCCACCCGGGCCGTCCACTATCAACCCCAGGTCCAGGCGCGAACGGTCCTTGAGGCGCTCGGTTCCAACGGGCCGGTCACCATTGTCTCAAATGCCTGCGCCTCCGGCAGCAATGCCGTCGGCCATGCCTGGGAACTGATTCGCTGCGGCCAGGCTGAACGCGCCCTGGCCGGCGGTTATGACGCGCTTACGGAACTTGTGTTTTCAGGTTTTGACGCCTTGCAGGCGCTCTCGACCACCATCTGCCGTCCGTTCGATGCCCGGCGTGATGGTCTGGCACTGGGTGAAGGCGCGGCCGTGGTCGCGCTGGAAACGCTGGAAAGAGCGCGCCGGCGGGGCGTTCCCATTCTGGGAGAACTCATCGGCTACGGCACGGCCATTGACCAGCATCACCTCACCCAGCCGCAGCCGCAGGGTGACACGACGCTGACGGTCATGAAACAAGCCTGTACCACGGCCGGGGTCGCACCTGAGGATGTTGATTATATCAATGCGCATGGCACGGGCACGGTGCTCAATGACAGCTCGGAAGCAGTCGCCATCGGCCATTGGGCGGGCCAGCGCGCCGCAACCCTGCCGGTCAGTTCGACCAAAGCCGGCATTGGGCATCTCCTGGGCGCCGCGGGTGCCGTCGAAGCCGTGGTCTGCCTGATGACCCTGCGCGAACAATGGCTGCCGCCGGAAACGCTGTTTGAAACTCCCGACCCGGCTTGCAACTTTCCCATCGTCCACCAACCCCGGGACGCACGGGTGCATGTCGTCTTGTCCAACTCGTTCGGTTTTGGCGGCGTCAATGCGAGCCTGGTTTTGCGGAGGTGGACATGAGCCGGATTTTCGTTGCCGGATTGGGCGCGGTCTCGCCCGCCGGCTGGAATGTCGCCGCCCTGCGCGCGGCGCTGGCCCAGGGCGAACCCCTTCCCGTTCAATCGCTGGAACGGCCCGGTTGGGAGAAACCGCTCCGGGCGCGTTTGGTGCCCAATCCCACGTCGCGCCCCGAATTTCTGGCGCATCCGCGTCTGCGACGCGCGAGTCCCATCACGCACTATGTTGTGGCATCCGCACTCGAAGCCATGGCCCAATGGCGGGCGGACCGCGATCCCGGGTTGCGTCTGGGCCTGGTGGTCTGCCTGCAATCCGGCTGTGTGAATTATTCCTGCCGTTTTTACGAGGAGACATTGAAAGACCCGGCCACCGCGAGTCCGCTCCTGTTTCCCGAAACTGTCTACGCCGCGCCCGCCAGCCATCTTGCGGCGGTACTGGGAAACATTTCACTGGCCAGCTCCATGGTGGGCGATCCGGCTGCTTTTCTCCAGGGAATATCCCTGGGCGCCCAATGGCTGGAGGAAAAGCGCGTGGACGCATGCCTCGTCATCGGCGCTGAAGAAACCAACTGGATACTCGCGGACGCGCTTTGGCACCTTGAACGCCCCGCCGTCCTCACCGCGGGCGCCGGGGCCATCTGTTTGTGCCGGGAACCGGAACCTTCAATCGGTGTCGAATTGGCCGCCGTCACCGACGCGCATACCTACTCCGCCCAAAAGACCCGGGCGCAAGCCGCCCGCGCCATGCGCAGCCAACTGGAAAAGCTGGGAGCGCCGGCATCTTGCCGGCCCGCATCGGAGCAAAACAAAAAAATCGCCGGCAGGATGCCGGCGCTCCCGGTAGATGTGGAACTGCTCTGCGACGGCGTCGGGAACGGCCCGCGCACGGACGTAGCCGAACTCAATGCCTGGCGGGATTGGACCGGCCCGCGGATCAGTCCGAAACGCATTTTGGGCGAAGGATTGATGGCCGCCGCCGCCTGGCAATGCGTGACCGCGTGCGATGCGGTGGCCGGCGGACGGTTCACCACCGCCAACGTCAGTCTGGTCGGCTCCAATCAGCAGGCGATGGGTGCGAGGTTTGTGCGTACCGATTCCGCCATTTCTCATTTGTCCCCCGGCTGGTCGCCGGGCAACATTCGGCCATGAGCTTGCGGGTCATTCTGATTACGGGAGCCAACGGCGGTTTGGGCCAGGCCAGCGCGCGTGCCTTCCTCCACGAGTCGCCCGACAATGTCGTCTGGCTCGGCGTCCGCACCCGGCGCGAACACGCCGACCAACTGGCCGAGGAAAATCCTGGCCGCTGTTTTTGCCTCACCCTGGACGTTACCGCTCCCGAATCCTGGAAACAGGCGGCCAAGGAAATCCTGGCCCGGCACAACCGGATTGATGTCCTGGTCAACAATGCGGGCAGTCACGAAGATGCCCTGTTGGCCACCATGCCGCCGGATTCGTGGGACCGCGTCCTGGCGACCAACCTCGACGGCGTTTTTCACGGCTGCCAGGCCGTGTTGCCGACGATGATCAGCCAGCGCGCCGGCCGGATTGTGAATCTGTCATCCTTGAGCGCGCTGCTGGCACCGGCCGGGCAGACCAATTACGCCGCCGCCAAGGCGGGTGTGGTCGCGTTGACCCAGTCGCTGGCCAAGGAAGTGGCGCGCATCGGCATCACCGTGAACGCCGTCTGTCCCGGTTACGTGGAAACCGAGGCGCTGGCCCATCTGGCGGAGGAGGAACGCAAGGCGGCACAGATGCGCGTTCCCATGCGGCGATTCGGCCGGCCCGAGGAAGTGGCGGCCACCGTCCGTTTTCTGGCGAGCGCCGAGGCCAGCTACATCACCGGCTCCACGCTCAAAGTCGACGGCGGGATTTTATGAAAGCCTGTCCTTTTGTAGCAGCCGAGGTGACGAGGCTCCGATTCGATTTACGATATGCGATTTACGATTTACGAGTCCACTTCCATCCCGGCCGCGCGTCAATCGTATATCGGAAATCGGAAATAACGAGCCTCCTTACGTCGGCTCCTACGATTGTTCTGAGAGGTAATTTTGATGACCCCTGATTTGCCACAAGTCGAAGCGCCTGAACCCGGGAGCGCTGGCGTCTCGCCGGCGAGTGGAAGCTTTCCGACTGCCAGTGACACGCCAGCGGGAGGCTGGCGCTCCCAGTCGGCACCGGGAAAGGAGAAGGTCATTATCATCGGAGCCGGCGTTGCCGGGCTGGCCTGTGGCTGTTACCTCCAAATGAACGGCGTCCCGACCGAGATTCTGGAGGCGAGCCTCCTGCCGGGCGGATTATGCACGGCCTGGCACCGGGGGCCGTATGTTTTTGACGGCTGTCTGCGCTGGCTGATCGGCACCCGGCCACCTTCGGCCTTCTACCAGGTCTGGCAGGAATTGGGCGCCATCGCCGGGCGAAAGGTTCTCCTCCACGACGATATCATCCGGATCGAAGGCGCCGATGGCAAGGCCATCTCGGTGCCCGCGGACCTGGACGCCATCGCACGCGAGTTCAAACGCATTGCACCCGAGGACAGCGCCCTGATTGACAAATTGGTGCGGTCGGCGCGACGCTGTGCTCCGCTGGAACCGCCCCTGGATCCTTTGGAATTGATGACGCATCGTCAGAAAATGAGGCTGGGCCTGCGTATGCTGCCGATGCTGCCCATCATCCTGGGATTGAAGAATGTGCCCATCACCACCTACCTGGCCCGTTACAAAAACGACTGGCTCCGCGAAGTCCTCCAACTCATCGTCGGCAGCAAAAACATGTCGGCCCTGGTGCTTGTGATGCTGCTGGCATTCCGGACCCGGAACAACACCGGCTTTGTCGCCGGCGGCTCGTGGGATTTTGCCATGGCGATAGCCGACCGGTACAACCGCCTGGGCGGCACCATCCGCTATAAAGCCCGGGTGGCCTCGGTCATCGTCGAAAACCATCGCGCCATCGGCGTCCGCTGCGACGACGGAACCGTTGTCCCCGCCTCGACCGTCGTTTCCTGCGCGGACGGGCATACGACGATTTTCAAGATGCTGGATGGCCGGTTTGTAAACAGGAAAATCCGCTTCCTGTACGAACATTGCCAGCTTTTCCCCGCCATCATCCAGGTTTCGCTGGGGATTAAAAAAGTATTTCCGGATGCGCCGCACACCCTCAATCTGCCCCTGTCTCAGCCGTTGCGCGTGGACGATCAAATCCAGGACGACCGTTTGGAAGTGGAGACGTTCGGTTCCGATACGGCACTTTGTCCGGAAGGCACCACCGTCATGACCGTCCGAATGTCGGCCAGCTTCGAGTACTGGACTGGCTTGAAGAAAAGCGATCCGCAGCGTTACCGGGCCGAGAAAAAACGGGTCGTCCAGGAAATCATCGCCCATCTCGACAAACGTTTTCCGGGCCTGGCGGAAAATCTGGATCGTTCCGACATTGCGACGCCGGCGACCTTTGTGCGTTACACCGGCAACTGGCAGGGCAGTTACGAAGGCTGGCTGCCGACGCCGCGGATTCTGGGCCGGCGCATTCCCTACACGCTGCCGGGGCTGAAGGATTTCTACATGGCCGGCCATTGGGTGGTGGCGGGCGGCGGCTTGCCATCCGCCGCGCTTTCTGGCCGTTACGTCGCGCAAATGATTTGCGCCAGCAAAGGAAAAGTCTTTGCCGCGACCGAACCGCTTGTGAATCAATCGCGGTAATCGCACCTTCGCTTTATGATCATCGGCCTTCTCAAGGAAATCAAAGAGCAAGAGTTTCGCGTAGCATTGACGCCCTCCGGTGTGTATCAGCTCGTTAAACGCGGCCATGAGGTGGTCGTCGAACGTGGTGCGGGCACGGGCGCAGGTTTTCCCGATACCGAGTACGAACGTGCCGGCGCCCGGCTGGTGGACGCGCACGCCGCGGTGTTTGCCAAAGCGGACTTGATCGTGAAGGTCAAGGAACCGTTGCCATCCGAATTCAATTTATTGCGGCCAGGACAAATCCTTTTTACGTACCTGCATCTGGCGGCCAGCCAACCGCTCACCGAAGCTCTGATGCGGTCCGGGGTCACCGCGCTCGCGTACGAAACCGTCGAGGTCAACCGCCGGTTGCCCCTGCTCGAACCCATGAGCGAAATTGCGGGCCGAATGTCCGTGCTGGTAGGCGGTTATTTTCTGGCGAAACACTTTGGTGGCAGCGGCGTGCTGCTGGGCGGCGTGCCGGGAGTATTGCCGGGCAAGATCGTGGTGCTGGGCGGCGGCGCTTCCGGCATCAACGCCGCGCGAATGGGCCAGGGTCTCGGCGCAGACGTGACGATTCTGGAAGTGGACCTCGAACGGATGCGATTTCTCGACATCACGCTGCACACCGCGCACACGTTGTATTCAAATGAGATGCATTTGCACGAACTGTTGCCGGAAGTGGACCTGCTCATCGGCGCAGTGCTCGTGCCTGGTGCTCGCGCGCCCCGGTTGATTACCCGGAAAATGCTCCGTTGTATGAGGCCGGGCAGCGTGTTCGTGGACATTGCAATTGATCAGGGCGGCTGCGCCGAAACCTCGCGCCCGACGACGCATCACGATCCGGTCTTTGTCGAGGAAGGCGTGACGCACTATTGCGTGACAAACATGCCCGGCGCCTACGCCCGCACCGCCACCCAGGCGCTCACCAACGTGACGTATCGTTACATCGAAGCACTCGCGGACCACGGACTGGCTGAAGCGTGCCGGCTGCATCCGGGGCTTGGCAGCGGCATCAACGTGATGAACGGGAAAGTGGCCCACCAAGCCGTCGCCGAGGCGCATGGGATGAAGTGGGAACCGCCGAAGTTGAATTGACGGGGTCAACCGGCCAATAATCTGCGGGCCTGACCTCCGGGCGAGGTGTTCATCAATACGCCGCCGGCCGGCCCTGGTTGTCGGTGTGGAAATTGAATTCAAAAAGCGGGATGCTCTTGTTCTGGCCACGCACCCAGCCTGAAATCTGATACTCCGTTAGCGGCTTTAAGATCAAGTCAGACGGCAACGCATAGATTCGTTCGTAAGCGGACGGGTGCGGAAAGGTAACCGGCTGATTGAAGGTCAGGCGGCGTGCGAACACCACTTTTGGCCTGGGCGCCAGGCTTTGGGGTTGCGGATCTGAAAAATGTTTCACCTTCTCGATGGTTGCCATCACGGGAGCGTTGAGGTCCAGGCGCTCAAATTGCGGCGACCAGACCCGCAGAAAAACCCCATCCCCCGGCAGCAACTGGTAATCCCGGTCAAACGGTTCGTGCGCAATCCGCGTCAGGGCCTGCTCATCTTTGTTGACCAGTTCGGCGCCAGTCTCTTCAGCGCGGAAATTGCGCAGTCCCGGAAAATCATCAAACTGCCCGGCCACCCGGCCGCTGGAGGTATCTTTGGTGGGGGCGAAATTGCTCAACACCACACCTTCCGAGTTAAGTTTGTCCAAGGCGCCGTGCGTGCTGCTGAAGGTGGACAGGTCCGCGCCGCGTTGCATCAGCCAGCCGCAGTGAACGTAATCATTGTCCAGGCTGATGAGAATGGTCGCGGGATTGAGCGTGACCCGCGTGAGGCCGCGGGCGATCCGTTCGAGCGCCAGCGGATAGTGATTGGTCATGGTCGCCGCCATCCAGTCATCGGCCGTGGCAAAACCATCGGCGTCCAGCAGTTTCTCCCGGGCCAGCGACCCGGCCACCGGAAGGTAGCCGAGCGGGTCGCCCATTTCAGTTGAATAGCGGTAGGTGTTATTGGTCGGATTCCAGTCGATGTCGGCGCGTTCGCCCCGGGAATTCATGATGAGGAAACGATTGGGGACATCCGGGTCCCGACCCGTCACGAGGTCCGCGCCTTCCAGATGGGCCAGCAAGGATACGAGCGTGGTGGTGGCGGCGGGCGCGTTGTGGATTTCCACCCAGTCTTCAATGCCGGTGGTGGGCAGGACGACGTCCTTGGGATCCTCAATGGATTCCGTGATCCGGTACCCGGCCTTTTTCAGAAAATCCACAACCTGGACGCGCTTGAACGAGTCGGCGTGGTTGTGTCCGTGGTCCGAGAGAATCAGGATTTGCAGGTCACGTCCCGTCTGCGCCCGGTAACGCGCGCGCATCGCCTGAAGCTGGGCATCGAGCCCGCAAAGCAGGTCATAGATGTCGCGGTCCAGGTGCTGGGCATCATCCGTGGCGCGAATATAGACGTAATAGCTGCCGTCGTTGTCCGTGTCGTTCCAAAAATTTCTGATCGTTTCGTGCATCTCGTATTCAAACGTATGGACCGGATAGACATAACCCATGGTACGCAGCAGGTTGTTCTCCATCTCCCAGGTCATTTGCGCTTCATGCTCCATGGTGGTGGTGATGCCGTTGATGATGATTTGGGAATTTGCCGCCGTGCTGAAATAGGTGCGTTGATAACCCGGCAACGGGCGGTCGCCGAAAATATCCGTCCACGCAACGTCACTGGTGGACGGAAACGTCGAGATCATGCGGCTGACCGGAAAGTATCCTTCAGCCAGGGTGAAAGCCTGGCGGCGAAACGGCTTTCCCCGGATATTGGTGCTGATGACGCCGTCCTGCAGGGCTTTCAGGTCGTGGTAGGCAACGCCGTCCAAACCCAGCACCAATCGTGTGGGAAGAGCCGGGCTGGTGAACGGAAAGACCTGGAGCGCCAGCAAAATCAGAATGGCGGAATGTCTTGCGATTTTATTCCAACGAACCGATCGGTCAAAGCCCGGACTGAAAAACATGGAGGCAACATTTAACTGATCCGCCCGGATGTGTCTAAGACGAAATCGTTTTTGGCGGGCACCGCGGCGTGACCCGATTTCATTCATCTGCCAGCAACGCATCTTGGCGCCGCGTCATTTTTCTCCCGCCCGTCCTCCGTAGCAGTACTGCGGAGGCTGGAGGGTGAGGAGGTCAACATTTGCAAATTCAAATCCCCTCGCCCCTGCCCTCTCCCCGCTCGGGCGGGGAGAGGGGGTTGGCTCCTTTCGAAGCGGACCAATGCACCGTGACGAAAATGCTTGAACTAACCAGGGATACCTTTTTAACCTCACCAACAACGGCAAACGCGTTCGTTCAATTCATGCATAGATTTCGCGCGCCATGAAATCCAGAGACCTGTTCAAGGACATCTTCAGCCTGGCAGTCCGGCTTTTGGGGCTGGTCTTTCTTTATCTGGGCCTGAGCGCCGTGGCGCCGCTGCTGGATTTCAGCTCCATCCAGACGGCCAACGCCGGCGACATCATCACCGCCATTCTGCCGGTCGCATTCGATCTGCTCGTTGCCTGGTGGCTGCTGGGCGGTGGATTCCTGATCCGCCGGGCTTACCCGGAGACATCGAGAATTTCGCCCTATTCACCGGCGCCCAAAGAGGGTGCTTTATCGACGGCCGTGCCTGCCCCGTCCCAACGAACGCCGGACCTGGAGGTCGCCGATAAAAAACTCGCCGCCCTGGTGGAAAAGCCAAAAGACGGCCGGGCGGCCTGATGCCCTTTCCCGATTCACCCGCCAGGCCAATACGGTGGCCTTTTACAGACCGCCGTTCAGCAACAACCGATAAAACATCTGTGCGTTTGTCGGCACCACCGTGAACGGTGAAACCGCCGGATTCGTCACCCACGGTCCCAACAAATTGGTTGAATCGAGCAGGATTCCACTGGCCCAATTTAACACCGGGTTGGGAACGATGCTTTGCGTATAGAGGTAATTGGTCAATCCCCATACACCCAAACTGCTGCTGGTTCCCACATACACCTTCCCGTTCGCTATCGTCGGGCACGTCATCTTCACATACGTTCCCACGCTCCCGCTCCACAGCAATTTCGGAAAATTTACGGCGTCATACGCCCGCAGATTGCTGTCGTCATCAATTTCCCACAAAATACCATTGGTCGTTCCGTCGGCTGAAAGTGAAAGCCCGCCACAACGATCACCGATGGAGTAGGAAGCCGTGCCCAGCGGTGTGGTGACAATGTTCGTTCCGGTAAATTCAAATGATTTGGTCGGGCTGTAGCTGTGCAGGACGAAAAGATACTGCAAGCCCGGCCCCTGCCAATAAACCGGAGACTTTCCAACCGTATCGCCGGAATTCTGTGCCTGGAATCCTTGCACAAAATTCCCGACGTGTCCCATGTTGTTGACATCAGCCAGATACAGGACCCCGTCCTTGCCAATCCCCACCGCATAATGCGTCGGCAGCAAGACCACGCCGCCCGACCCGAAGTCGGTGTCACCATTGTTGAGGTCGGACCAGTTGCTTGGTGTGGCATAATCCTGCACCGCCAAACTGCCGTTGAGTTTGATCATTGACTCGCCAAAGTTGGTGCTGCCATCAAAGGTTCCGTTGCCGGTCATGATGTAGATGTTTCCATTCGTATCTGCCGCCGGCGCCATGCCGCCAGACCAAACTGCCGCCTGGCTGCCGGTGGGGGTGGTGTTGAAAGCGCAGACTTGCAAAAGATTGGTGGCATTGTAACCCAGCACAAAGCCATTATAGGGCGTCCGGTCACAGTGCGAACCAAATGCCAGATAAACCACGCCGTTCAGCAACAGCAGACCCGGACGCTGGTGCTCGTAGGTGGCGCTGAAAGTAGCCGTGGAAATGGTAACCGGTCCGCCGAATTTTTCGTTGCCGGTCGTAATATCCAGCGCATGCAACTTGTGAGCCGGGCCGGCTGCCAGCTTCGTATCCACATAAAGCGTGCCGCTGCTTAAGTCTATCACCGGAGTGCCCGTGATGCCGACAATCGGCGTCAAATCACCGCACGATATCGGCGAAGCGGACGGATTAAAGGGTGCCCCAAAATTGGTCTGCCAGTAAGTAATGCCCGCCGTGTCCGCGTCAAATGCATACACACTGTTGTTCTCCGTGCAGACAAAGACCACATTATGCACCCCGTTGGATATGCTCAGGTTTTCAACGTAAAGCGGCTGCGCATACACCTGCCCGTCCACGCCGTCGGTGAAAATTTTGCCGAAGTTGGTCGCATTGACGTTGGCGGGCGTCAGTATGGTTTCCGACGTATTGGCACCGGTGCGTGCAAGGTCGTTGTGTTGCGTGAGCACATTCACGGCCTGGGCCTGGGGAAGCAACAGCACCGTGGCCAGCAAAATGAGGCGGCACGAGATTTTGCTCCTTCGGTTAAAAGAATACCTCAATGAATTATTCATAAACTACTGCCAAATCGCCCGTGAATGTAACACCTTCACACACCAGCCGGCCCTGTCAAATGGTTTATGAAATTAGCGCCGCAACGCCGATAGCCTGGCTCGAGTCGCGGTCCTTGATCACCGGGCTTTCCTTTGGAAAATCCTTCAACGTCGCACTGCCGGCCCTGGCAGGCTTTGGAGAAAACGGCTTGAGCTGGATGTTTTTGAAACGCACTTTTGCGCCTTCGAGGGTTTCGTGGTCATCGTCGCTGATCCAGGCGCGGACCTGCAGGCCGATGAAGCCTTTCGGCGTCATCGAATCTTTGACATGCGCACACGGGACGCCGTTGAGATAAGTTTTTAAGGAGTCGCCGATCGCCTCGATTCGGAGATGATTCCAGTCATTGGTGCGGAAAATTTTCCGGCCCTGCCTTGAAAATTCGTCCGGGTCGCCGCCCAACGCGCCGGGATAGAGCCACATGCGCCGCATCTCGTCGTAAATGCCGGCCGTCCACCAGCGCTGATCATACAGCGTCGCGGTCCACCAGCGGTGATTCGGGCTTGGATCAATCATCACCAGGTATCCATACACGTGGCCCGCGGGAATGGTCAGGGGCCGTCCATCCCACTCCCACCGGGTCTCTTTCGCGGCATACTGGCTGCGAATATGGACGCCGGAGAAAAGTTGATGATCCACCTTGAAATCGAGTTCGAGAATGAAATTGTCGTAATCCTTTTTCGTGCCGAGAACGCTGTTGGTGTCGCTTTCGGAAACCGCCTCACCGACGATGCAGCCGTCCTCCACGAAAAATCTGGCGTTGCCAGATTTTTGCGTCCAGCCCGAGAGGTTTCTGCCGTTGAACAAATTAATCCAGCCTTCCCTGGCAAAAAGCTCCGGTGCGGCCAGGATCGAGAACACGAAAAGGATTAATCTGAATTTACGCATGGTACAAATGTCCCAAGCCCAGGGCGACGGCGGCCAACCACCGGGACGCGCGGAGGGCTGGGATGCCAGGCGGCGTCAGTCTGACCACGGCCATCCAAGGTGAAGCCATGTTCCTTGAACCCGGGCCGATTTGTTTTGCCGTCATTATTCAGCCGGCTTGATCTTTACGTCCACTTCCAGGCTGCGGTCGGTGGTTCCCTTGTAAGTGCCGGTGATGGGCGGCACGTCGGCGTAATCGCGGCCGACGGCAATTTTCACATAGGTTTCGCCGGCCTGACAATCATGGGTGGGATCCAGCGCCCGCCAGCCGATGGTGGGGATGAAAACCTCGGTCCACGCATGGGTGGCGCTGGCCGTCTCGGTGGCCAGATATCCACTCACGTACAGGGCCGGAATCTTCAGCGCGCGACACAGGCCGATCATCACGTGGGCAAGATCCTGGCAGACCCCGCGCCCTTCCCGCAACACCCCGCGCATGTGGGTGTGAACGGTGGTGGAGTTCGGCACATATTCGATGCGCTGGTGCACGAACCGCATGATGGCCAGCGCCGCCTGCCACGTGTCGGCCAGGCCGATGGCCGCGTCCAGGGCCAGCCGCCAGGCTTCCGGCGTCATTTCCACGTACCGGCTGGTCTCCAGAAATTCGTAGCTGCGCGTGTCCTTCAGCGCCTCGCCGATGCGCGCCAGGGGCCAGGGCGTCGCCGTGGTGGGCAACGGCGCGGGCGGATGGGTCGCCACGCGCAACCGGCTTTCGATGAGCAACGACGAGTGCGGATCCACCACTTCAAAGTGGTGGACGATGTTGGAATAGAAGTCGTGGTACTGGCTGACCCGGGTGGCGGGCAGCACCTTCAATGCAAACGTTTCCACCGTTTGTTCCTCGTTGGAAAAAGGCTGAAGCCGCGCCTCGTTGAAGCTGTTTTTCACGGGCGACGCGTACGTGTACCGCGTCCGATGAACGATGTCCCACTTCATGCGCGCGCTATCAATGCGAAAACCCGCCGGCTCGGCGAGCAAAAATTGCAAAAATCTTCCGGAACCGGATCAAACCTCGGCCACATCCACCGCCACCTTCAAGGTATGTTTGCCGCCACCGGTGAGAATGCCCGCCAGCGGGCTGACATCGCCAAAGTCCCGGCCGTACGCCACCGTGATATGTTCCTCCGCCGGCTGCAAATTGTTCGTCGGGTCAAAATCCACCCAGCCGGTGCCATGACAATAAACCGCAAACCACGCGTGCGAGGCGTCCGCGCCCGTCAACCGCGGTTTGCCCTCCGGCGGGCGCGTGCGCAAATAACCGCTGACGTAACGCGCGGGCAAACCCAGCGAACGCAGGCAGGCGATGCCGAGATGGGCGAAGTCCTGGCAGACGCCCCGGCGTTTTTCCAGGACCTCCTCCAACGGCGTCGCCACGGTGGTCGCCTTGGCGTCGTACTTGAAATCCTCAAAAATCCGCCGCGTCAGGTCCCGCGCCCCCGCCAGCAGCGGCGTGCCGGCGGGAAAACTCCGGGCGGCATAATCGGCCAGCTCGAACGAAACGCGCACCTGCGGCGAATCAAAGATAAACTGGTAGGGCTCGACCACCTCCGGCGACACCGGGTCGCGGAACATTCCCGCCACCGATTCCCAGGACGCCAAGGATTCATTGACCGCCGGCCTGTCCGCGCGCACGGTCACCCGGCTGGAGGTGATGATTTCGAGCCGGCTGTGGACCTGTTGGACGGTGAAAAAGCAAAGCCGGTTGCCAAAATAATCGGGCCGCGACTTGCGCAGGGCGGGTTCGGGGAAAATTTTCAGCGTAAAGCTGTCGCGTTCCTGCGTGGCCGTGGCGCGCGGTTCCATTCGCGCCACGTGATGCGACACGGCGACCGGGGCGGCGTATTCGTAAAGCGTGCGATGGACGACGTTATAGGTCATGGCTCCCCTTCCCGGCCGGTGCGGAAAATGGCCGAATGCGCGAAATAATCCGCGGCGATGGCGTCGGAGAGCCGGGGCAGTTCCTCCAGGGTTTCCGCAATGCCCTGACTCAGCTTGCCCTCAAGCCAGCTTTCGCGGGGACCGGCAAGCTCGCGGGCGTCCATCTGCTGCAACCGGGCCAGGCAGTCGGCCAGGATTTGTTTGCCGGCGCCGGTCGTGGTTTCGCGGTCGCGTGGCAGCCGTTCAAAATGCTGTGCCAGCCGCTGGATTTGGAAGAGGACCGACCGCGGATTTTTATCGTCGAGCAATACGAGATCAAACACCGCTGGGAGGTGCGGCAGCAGGTTGTAACGCGAGCGGAAGGTGATGGAACTGTCCGCCACCTCGAGCACGGCCTCGAGCACGCTGGGGTCCTCGGCCCGGGGCGAGCGTAACGTCGCATCGAGCAACGTCCCCAGATACAGCGTGCGTTCGATGCGCAGGCCCATGTCGAGAAAACGCCAGGCCTGGGCACGGGTCATGTTCTCGCGCGCCAGACCGTGGAACGCGGCGAGGCCGATCAACGTCTCGTTCAAGACACCCGTGGCGTCCCCCGCGAGCAACACCAGGCTGGTGGCGGGCGTCGCCAGCCGTTCGTTGAGCCGGCTCAGCACGCGCCACATATCATTGGAAGTCCGGTCGCGCACGAACATGGCCAGCCGCTGCAGATGGTCCACAATGTGGCTCAGGCTGCCGGTGCGGTCCGGATCAAAAATGGCGGCCAGCAATTCGGCTTCAAACGCCTCCGGGTTCTGGCGCAACTCGGCCTTCCCGAGCAATCCGGGCAACTGTCCCTGCCGTTCGAGCGTCTGCAGGAGCGGCCCCAACAGGGGCATCGCACTGCCCGTCCGTTCCGGGTTGAACCGCCGCAGCGTGCTGCGCAACAACCGGGCGGTTTCATCGGCGCGTTCGGAATAGCGGCCGAGCCAGAAGAAATTGTCGGCCAGCCGGCTGGGCAGGTTGTTGCCCGTGCGCCGCAGGTCCACGCTCTGGTTCGCCGCATACAACAGCGTGGTTTCCTCGACGGGCGCCTCGGAAACGACCCAGGTGTCCTTGCTGCTGCCGCCGTGCTGCATCGAGATGAAAGTGCCGGTATCCGGCGAAACCCGGGTCAGTCCGCCGGGCATGACGGCATAACCCCCGCCGCTCGAAACCAGAAACACCCGCAGTTCGACCGGTCGCGGCGTCAGCCGGCTGCCGTCCCACGACGGCGCGGTGGAAAATTCCACCCGCTCCTGTGCCACGAACAGGTCCGGATCAAATTCAATGTGCCGGCGCAATGCGTCACGTTCATCCGCACTCAGGGGCTTTCCGGATTGAACGGGGCGCACGCGCGAACGGAACGCCGGTTTGATCACCAGCCGGTCCAAGGTTTGGAGAACATGTTGCCGGGCCGGCTCCTGGCCGCACCACCACGTCGCCGTCGACGGCAGTTTCAATTCCTCGCCCAGCAGGTGCCGGCACAACCCCGGCAGGAACGCCATGAACGCCGGGCTTTGGATCAAGCCGGAACCGAGCGCGTTGGCCACCACCACGTTGCCCGCGCGCAACGCCTCGACCAGTCCGGGCACGCCCAGCATCGAATCGTTGCGCAACTCGAGCGGATCGCAAAAATCGTCGTCCACCCGCCGCAGAATCACATCCACCCGTTCGAGGCCGCTCAGCGTTTTCAGAAAGACGCTGTTGTCCCGCACGGTCAGGTCCTGGCCCTCGACCAGCAGGTAACCCAGGTAACGCGCCAGGTACGCCTGCTCAAAATAGGTTTCGTTGTGCGGCCCGGGGGTGAGCATGACCACCCGGGGGTGGTCCGGCTGGCGCGGCGCGAGCCGGGCGAGCGTGTGCTGCACCTGCTGAAAAAAACCGGCCAGCCGGTGGACATGATTGTCGCGGAACGGTTCCGGCAGGATGCGCGAGGTGACGAGCCGGTTCGCCAGCGCGTAACCGGCACCGGTGGGAATCTGGGTGCGGTCGGAAACCACCCACCAGCGCCCGTCCGGCGAACGCGCGAGGTCGGCGGCGTAGAAATGGAGAAAAACATCGTCCGGCGGGCGCAGGTTGTGGCACGGACGCAAAAAATCCGGCTGCGCAAACACCAGCGCCGGCGACAGCCAGCGCGACCGGATGAGGTCCTGCGCGCCGTAGCAGTCCGCCAGGATGCGGTTCAACAGGAGCGCGCGTTGGACCAGTCCGGCTTCGATCGCTTGCCATTCGTCGGGCGCCAGAACAAAGGGCACCGGGTCCAACTGCCAGAGCCGTTCCATGCCGCGCGGATCGCCGTAGACATTGTAAGTGATGCCCTGCTCGTGGACAAAACGCTGGCACGTGTCCCAACGCAGTTGGAGCTCTGTCGGGCTTAACCCCTCCAGGGCGCCGATCAGTTTCGCATAATGGGGGCGCGGCCGGCCGTCGGCCGCGAGCAGTTCGTCGAACGCGCCCGGAACCGCCTGGTAACCGGCGAGCAAACCCGTGGCGGCCGGCGACGCCCTTCTGGCGCTGCCGGCTTCACCAGCCATGGATTGGGATTGCATCATCTTCGGTTCGCGGTTCGTCCGCTCGTTGTCGGCGTCAGACATTGCGTAAATCCAGGGTGAAGGGAAAGTCCGGATTCACCGGCGGCGGCGGAATTTCCGTCCTGCCCGCCGTGTGGCCGTGGCGGAAAAAGCGCGCCAGCCGGCGTGACTCGGCCTCGTAGCTGTTCACCGGAAACGTTTCATAGCTGCGCCCGCCGGGATGCGCGACGTGATACTGGCAACCGCCGAGCGAACGCCCGTTCCACGTGTCATAAAGATCGAAACGCAGCGGCGCGTGCGACGGAATCGTCGGCTGCAAACATTCGGGCGGCTGCCACGCGCGGTAACGCACGCCCGCGACGCCTTCGCTGTTGGTGCCCGTCGGGTGCAGCGGCACGCGCCGGCCGTTGCAGGTGAAAGCGAACCGGTCGCCCGCAAGTCCGCGCGCCTTGACCTGCAGGCGTTCAACCGAGCTGTCCACGTAACGCACCGTGCCGCCGCCACCCGGTTCCTCGCCGAGCACGTGCCAAGGTTCGAGCGCTGTGCGCAGCTCGATCCGGATGTCACGCTGTTCCAGGTCGCCGATGAACGGAAACCGGAACTCAAAGTGCGGCGCGAACCAGTCGGATTCAAACGGGTAACCGGCGTCGCGCAAATCGCGGAGGACGTCCTTGAAATCCGTTTCACAAAAGTGCGGCAGCATCCAGCGGTCATGGATGTCGGTGCCCCAGCGGACGAGGCCGTTTTTATAGGGTTCGTTCCAGAATTTCGCCACGAGACCGCGCAGAAGCAGATGCTGCGCCAGGCTCATGCGCGCATGCGGCGGCATTTCAAACGCACGCATTTCGACCAGGCCGAGCCGGCCGCCGCTGCTTTCCGGCGGGAACAGCTTGTCGATGCTGAACTCGGCACGATGGGTGTTGCCGCTGGCGTCAATCAGCAGGTTGCGGAACAGGCGGTCGCACAGCCACGGCGGCGTGTAGCCGAACCGTTGCGTGTTGCGTTCCAGTTCCTTGAACGCGACCTCGAGTTCGTAAAGCGAATCGTTGCGCGCCTCGTCAATGCGCGGCGCCTGCGAGGTCGGGCCGATGAACAAGCTGCTGAAGAGCCAGCTCAACGAAGGATGATTCTGCCAGTAGGCGATGAGCGAGCGCAGCAAATCCGGCCGGCGCAGCACCGGCGAGTTCTGCGGCGTGTCGCCGCCGATGATGATGTGGTTGCCGCCACCCGTGCCGGTGTGGCGTCCATCGAGCATGAATTTTTCCGTGCCCAGCCGCGTCAGGCGCGCTTCCTCATAAAGCACCGTTGTGCGCTCGACCAGTTCGTCCCACGATCGGCTCGGATGCAGGTTTACCTCGATGACGCCGGGATCCGGTGTGACGGCAAGCTTGTGCAGGCGCGGGTCGCGCGGCGGCGTTTCGCCTTCGATGATGACCGGCGTGCCCATTTCGGTGACGGCGGTCTCGATGCCGGCGATCAAATCCAGATAATCTTCCGTGGTGGCGACCGGCGGCATGAACACGTGCAACCGCCCGCCACGCGGTTCGACGCACATCGCCGTGCGGACAATCCACGGCGCGCTCTGGCCTTGCACCGGGCGGCGGTTCGGATCGTAATCCGGCGGCAACGGCGGCAATTCGACGCGCTCCTCTTCCAGTTCGCCGCGTTGCTGCGCACGCTGGCCGGGGCCGTACCCCGCGGGCGTTGGCGCACCGCCGCCGCGCAAAAACCGTTGCCCGGTCGTTTCCGGTTTGCGCACCCGATACGGAAATTCCTTCGGCAGTTCCGGCAATCGGGGATTCGACGGGTCCTGCTGCCGGATCCACGGATAATCCTTTTCCGCCACCCACGGAATCGAATCAATCGGCAGGCGCAGTCCCATCGGCGAATCACCGGGGATGAGCCAGAGCGTGTCATCGTCGCGCAGAAACCACGCGCCGGACATCCAGCCCGCCTGCGCTTCGCCACGGCGCGGCAGGCCCGCCGTCGCGCCGCTTGTCGCGCCGGAGCTTTGCGAAGGCGGATACAACGCCCGCTTGATGGGCAGCGCGTAGCCGGCGACCTCGCCGAGGTCCTGCTGGAACAAGCGGACGATGCGGTCGCGCTCCAGCTTGTCCTTGAGATTGGATTTCTCCGGCGTGACATTCGACGGGAAGCGGCGTTCCTTCCACAGGTAGTAAAACGCGTCCTCATAGGCCGGCAGAAGATATTTGGGATCGGCGCCGGTGATTCTGGCAATGCGCGTGAGTAATTCCTTCGCCTCCTTCGCGCCATGGCCGTAATCCTTCGATTCATCGGCAATGAGCGAATCGTCCTTCCAGATCGGCACGCCGTCCTTGCGCCAGTAGGCCGCGAGCGCCCAGCGCGGAAGTTGTTCGCCGGGATACCATTTGCCCTGGCCATAATGCAGCAACGAGCCGGGCGCAAATTTGCGGCGCAACCGCCGGATGAGTTCGCCGGACAAAAGGCGCTTTTTCTGCGAGACAGCGGTAAAGTTCCATTCCGGGCCGTCGGGATCTTCAACCGAAATGAACGTCGGCTCGCCGCCCATCGTCAGGCGCACGTCGCCTTTTTTCAAATCGGCGTCAATGGCGTGGCCGAGCGACTCGATTTTCGACCATTGCTCGTCCGAGTACGGCAGGGTGACGCGCGGCGATTCGTAAATACGGGTCACGGTCATGTCGAAGGCAAATTCGGTTTCGCACTTGTCCACGCCGCCGGAAATCGGCGCGGCACTGGTGGGATCGGGCGTGCAGGCGAGCGGAATATGGCCTTCGCCCGCGAGCAAACCGCTCGTCGGATCCAGGCCGATCCAGCCGGCGCCGGGCAGATAAACCTCCGTCCAGGCGTGCAGGTCGGTGAAATCCTTTTCTGCGCCGCCCGGCCCATCGAGCGATTTCACGTCGGGCTTGAGTTGGATGAGGTAGCCGCTGACAAAGCGCGCGGCGAGGCCGAGGTGGCGCATGAGTTGCACCAGCAACCACGCGGAATCGCGACACGAACCGCTCAATTTCGCGAGCGTCTCTTCCGGGGTCTGCACCCCGGGTTCGAGCCGGATGGTGTATTTGATGTCCTTCCAGAGGCGTTGATTGACGGCGACGATGAAATCGTTGGTCGTCAGCTTTTCACTGTCCGGCAATTCCAAACGCTGCTGTCTCGTCCGGCGCCCGGCTTCGCCCAACAATGCGCGACGCAGATTCGCCAGATACGACATGAAATTCGGCGTCAGCCAGCATTTGCGCTGGAATGGCGCGAGTTCATGATCGAGCGATGGGTCGTAACCAAAAGGAAATTTCTGCGCGCCGGGTTCGAGGAAAAAATCGAATGGATTCAACACCGCCATTTCCGCCACCAGATCCACTTCGACGAGGAATTCGCGGGTGGGTTGTTCAAAAACCAGGCGCGCCTGGTAGTTGGACTGCGGGTCCTGCGCCCAGTTGATGAAGTGTTTTTCCGGTTTGACCCGGAGCGCGTAACTCAAAATCCGCGTCCGCGAATGGGGCGCGGGCCGCAGCCGGATGACCTGCGGTCCGAGACAGACCAACCGATCGTACCGGTAATGCGTTTTGTGGTGGAGCGCGACGTGGATGGACACGGGAATTTTTGATTTACGATTGACGATTGACGAGCGCGCTGAAATTCCGGAGCGCCGGGCCTCGACCCGGCACGGAATCGAATCGAACGCTCGCCCTGACCCTGACCCTCTCCCCCGGGGAGAGGGAACAGTCAAGTGCAGCCTGTGAAAAATCCAAACGCATCGGTTTAGCCGCCCGGCTGACGATGATTCCCCCTCTCCCATCGGATGGGAGAGGGCCGGGGTCAGGGCCAAATTCTTTTTTCATTAACGTTTACAGGTAATTTTCAATGGGTTCCGCGCCGATGGTGCCGCGCAGGGTGTCCAGGTAGGCTGGCGATTCGACCTGCTCCAGGGTCTTCTTCGCGCGGGACAGCCGGTCGGCAATGCCAAGGCGCGCGGCCTCGTCGGCATGACTGGCGCGTTTCAGAAACTTGTCCAGGTAGTCCACATGGCGGCGCCACAATTGCCGGTCAATCTTCTGTTTCGCCGCCAGCCGCGCGGCGTACCAGCCGCCGGCCAGCAGTGATTCGCGCGTGAACATTTTCCGGAATTCAGGGTCGGCGAGCCCTTTGCCCTCCCACGCGTCGTTGAGCATGATGTGCAGCAGCGCCTTCAACGGCGGACACGCCTGGGCAATGCTGCCGTCATCGAAATACATTTTGGCCACGCGCTTCTGGGTGGTGACGATGTTGTCCATGCCGTCCACAAAAATGTCCAGGCCCTGTAATTCGGGCTTCAGCATTTCATCGGTGAAGACGGCCTGCGGATGATTGAACACGCGCCCGAAGAAATTGCGGACAAACCGCGCATTAATGCGGTAACCCAGCCGGCCGGCCAGGACCTTTTTGCCGTTATGCTCAAAATCCTCGCATTTTTCGAGGCAGCGTTCGGCCATCAACCATTGGGGATCACGTTCCTCCGGTGCCATGCGGCACCAAACCTCCGGCACCAGCAGACTGACGTCGTGGTCCACGCGGACCTTCGGTCCGACGCAGCCGGCGGCGGTGACGAACGCGTGATGGCCGGTGAGAATGAAAGAAACCAGCGCGTTGTTCAGGTCAATGATGGGCGGCAGGGCATTGAACGGCGCCTTGGTGAGCGCGCCTTCCGAGCCGGCGCCCGTCGTGGACGGCGATTTGCCAGTCATACTGCAGATGAATTCCATGAACAGCTCCGGCAGTTCGAAGTAATGAATCGGGTTGTAGCACGCGAGCGAACGGATGCCGGTTTCGGGCGGGTTGTTGCGGCGGCCCGGCAGCACGGCGGCCACGGGATTGAGCACGGATCGGCCCGGCGGCAGACGGCGGCGCAACCGCGCGCCCATTTCCGCCAGATAACCTTCCCGAGGCGCGGTCAGGTCGGGCCGGATTTGCAGGTAACGCGGGTTCTTGGTCGGTTTGCCATCCACGAGGCGTGGGTTGGCGGAACACACAAAATAACTGACGCCATTTGCCGCCACGCTCTTGATCAGCGCCTGCATCGGCTCGGTAAACTGATAAAAACCGATGGCGTCCTCGATCAATTCACGCGCGAACTTTGACGGCAGCGGCTCGTAATTGGAGAAGAAATTGTCCGGCCGGGAAAAGTCGGCTTCCGTCACCTTGTCATAGCCGCGATGAATGGCGTCATCCGGGCGCTGGAACAGGCGGGCCTCGGTGTTGAGGACGAATTTCACCGAGGCGCCCTGGTCCGCCTCCAGTTCGGGCAAATCCTTGAGCAACCCCGGCGGCACGACCACTGACGCGGTAATGTCGTCCTCGGCCTGGATTTTCAGCGCCGGATTGAAATCCTTGCGCAGGCCGAACGTGCGCCATGAGCCGTCGCTGTCGAAGCCCACGCGCAGATACGTGGTGACGAGCTTGCGGTTCTCGCATTTCAATTCATTGGCCGGCTTGCCATTGATGATGTCCACGCTGAACTGTTCGCGCCAATGGTCACCCCATTCCGGCTTGTAATAGCGTTTCACGACGAACACCAGTTCGCGCAGGTATTGCGGCACGGTTTCCAGCCACGCGTTATATTCGGGCTTGTAGTCGTGCTCGTCGGGGATGAGCAATTTAATCACCGAACCGAGCGAACGTTCCGGGTCGAGGATCGAACGCTGGTCCACCCGCGCCGGGTCGCGGAAACGTCCGCTATAATCGCGCGCGATCAATTCGGCCACCTGGTCAAAATCCCTTTTGAAATCCGCGACGAACACCGGCCCGGTAAGCACCGCGTCGGTGATGGGTTTGGAAATCTCCGATTTGCCGCCGCCGGAAACGGTGCAGGGTTTGTGGCAGAGCGTGCCTTCGGCGACCGTGCCCACGAGACGCCAGGCGCGGTTCGCGCCGGGTTTTTCCAGGCGGATTTTGTAGCCGGACGGGCGCACATAGGTCTTGCCGGGCAGCAGTTTCATGGCGTGTTCGGTCTTGCCGCCGGGCCAGGAAATTTTCTGCTTGTGCAGATCAAAGTGCGCGTCCTCCGGCACGTAAATGATGTCCGGATATTTTTTATCCACGCCGTAACCCTCGGACTTCAACTCCATGGCCTCGCGATGGACGGAACTGACCTCCGCAAAGGAATGGCCCATGCGCTTGACGTGCAGGTCGCCGCTGAATTCCTCGCCGAGGTCGTAGGCGGGAAAGACGAGCGCGCCGCCGGCGTGTTCCTCTTCGGACAGGCCGTAAAGATTGGCCGCGTAACTGATCTGCGTCTTCACCTCCTTCTTGCAGTAACCGTAATAATTGTCCGCAATAATGGTGACGATGACGCCGGTTTCGTCGCGGCAGGTGAGCTTGAAGGCGCCGCCGTTGTTGTAGAACTCCCATTCGTCCTTCCAGCACATGCCGTCGCGGCGCTGGCGTTCGGTGGCCTTGTCCCAGGGCGGCAGGCCGGCGTCCTTCTTGGTGATTTTGGTCAGGTGCGGCGCGAGGATGACGCAGCCGGTGTGACCGCTCCAATGTTCGGTGTCGAGGCCGGCGTCGTTTTCCGGCAGGTTCGGGTCGCCGCCGTTGCCAAAGATGTTTTCGACGAAATCGAGGTTACTGACGAGGTTGCCCGGCGCGAAGAAGCGAACCTCCATTGCTTTCCGAGGCGTAAAGCCGGGAACCTCGGGGCAGACGACGGGCCGCAGCAGCAATGAAACGAAACACTCGGCGGGCTGCGCCTGCGTGGCGGTGAACGGCAGGCGCATGATTTCGCGGGGCGGATTGAAGGCGAGACTCAACATTTTCCCAAAAACCGCCTTGGGTACGCCGATTTTGTCGTCGGGAATCGGCAGGCCGCCTTCGGCCACGTGAAAGATGCCCTGGGTGGTGCGCCGGTCGCTCTTGGGATTGTGGAGCACGCCCTGCTTGACCCGGTAGGAGTTGAGAATGCTGGAGGCGAATTCATCGCGATCCACCGGCAGCGACAGCACCTGTGCCATGCCGGGGCGGTCCAGCGTCAACGTGCGCAACGGCAGTTTGGTCACCGGCACGTCCTGCAGGTAATCGTAGAGGAAGGTTTGAATCCGCTGGTCGGCGGCGCAAAGATGATTGGCCAGCAATCGCTCCTTCTCGCGGTACTGCGCAATCAGCGAGGAAACAATATCGCCAAGTTCCGCCCCGTCGCCGGTCGCCACCGGCAGGAAGCCGAGCAGCGACAGTTTGACGTTGATGTAGGGAATCAAGCTGGCGGGTGAGCTCATGCGGCCTCCGTTTCCAGGTAGCGGATGCGTTTATGCACGTCCGTGTTGATGGAGTGATACGGCTGCGCAATGTTGCCGGGATCAAACAACGTCGAGCGCATGTGCTCGGCGTCGTCGTTGCCGATGGCGTCGGTGAAAATCGGCAGCAAATAATCAATGCCCAGTTTGGACGGTTTCATCAATTTCGCATCGTACAGCGCCGGATGCAGCTTGCGCGCATGAATGAGGCCCCAGCGATCCCGGAAGCGGTTCGCGTCATAGCCCTCCACGTGAAAGCCCTTGTCGGAATTGTATTGTAGAACGGAAACGGCATTGTTGCGGCCTTCCAGCAGCAGGTCCACCGCCTTGGCGCCGAGCAACCCGGCGTAAAACCGGTCAAACAGGATTGGCCGCCCGCCCCGCTGCGTATGGCCGACTTTGCGCGTGAAGATGGCTTCCTTCGCCGATTCGCCGCGGCGATACAGCTGGAAATAGCGGTCGCCGATCATCTGGACCAGCTTGTTGCGCAACGCGTCCGCCGCGCCGCTGAGCACAATATTGCCCGAGGGATCGGTGGATTTGGTTTCCGCGCCCAGTTCGCGGCCCTGCTCGTCCACGATGCCTTCGCCGCAGACAATGACGACGTTCTTCTGGAGGTCGTAAATGTGTTTGACGCGCTGGACGAGGTGTTCGAGGTCGAGCGGATGTTCGGGAATGAGAATGATGTCCGGCTGGCCATAAGCCGTGCCGAGCGCGATGTACCCGGAATGGCGGCCCATGACTTCGATGATGGCGATGCGCCGGTGGCTTTCCGCCGTCGTGCGGATTCGCTCCACACCGCCTGCGGACACAAAAACCGCCGTGGTGTAGCCGGGCGTGGCGTAGTTGACGATCTGATTCAGATCGAAGGTCTCGGTGGCCGGAACCTGTTTGTAGCGATAACCACGTTTGGCTGCGGCGTCGTTCACCCGCACCCACTCATCGGGTTCGCTGGGATAATTCAACCCCAGATCGTTATCAATGGTCTTGGGGGCCAGCACGGCGGGCAGACGCTCGGCCAGCGGTTGCAGACCATTAAGGGTGCCGTCTCCACCGATGCAGATCAGCCCCTCAATTCCGAGTTTTTTCAACCGCGATTCGACCATGTCGAGGTCCTTTTTATTGTCGGGATCGACATAATCCCGGGACGAACCGATGAGCGTGCCGCCCTTGGTGGGGTCGAGCTCGGGAATTTCCTGAAACAGCGGGTTGAGATGAACGTGCGGCACGCGCGGATTGAACAGGCAGTTGAACCCCTTGATGAGGCCGACAATTTCGACCTTGAGCTGGTTTGCGCGGACCACCGCGCCGTGAATGGTGGCGTTCAGCGCGGGGGTGTCGCCGCCGGCGGTCAGGATGCCAATGCGTTTCATAAAATGTTTTTGCGGATGCTTCTGGACTGTTGTTGTTGCTCCTCCTGTTGCACCATGATTTCGTCCTCCAGGTTGTTGAACTGCTGAAAAATGTAAGCGTCGAACAGCGCGGCGCCAATGTCGTTGAGCCGGGACTGCAATTGATCGAGGTAAAAATGCAGGCCTTGATCAAAAATTTCATCCACGGTGCTGAACTGCAATTCCGCGACCAGCCGCCCGGCCAGTTTCTCGGCGTCATTGCAAAAGCGGCCGTCCGGCACGCCGGAGATGCGGCGCAACGCGTGGTTCAACTGGCCGACGCAAAAGCGCACCGACCTGGGGAAATCATCGTTGAACAAAAGAAACTCGACCACCCCGCGCGGATGCACCTCCGCACCATGCAGCGTTTTGTAGGCGTCCCAGGCGCTGCAGGAATGCAGAATGGCCGACCACTCCAAGGTTTCCGGCTGGCCGGCCGCCTCGGGCGCGCCCTTCTCCGGCAACGCCCCGGAACGCAAGTCGAGAATGCGCGACGTTTTGTCGGCCCGTTCCAGAAATTTTCCCACCTGCACAAACCACCAGCCTTCGTTGCGCAACAGCGTCGCGTAACCGAGGCCAATCAGGTGCAACGAGCTGTTTTTGACCTGCTGGAAGAACTCGCTGGGGCTTTCCTTCCAAATCCGCCGCGCTTCCGGCATTTTTACGAACCAGTAAAGCCGGTTCAACTCCTCCCAGAACTCAATGGTAATCTGGTCGCGGATCATGCGGGCATTTTCGCGCGCCTGACAGATGGCCGAGACGAGGGAATTGGGGTTCTCCGTTTGAAACACGAGAAATTCCGTGACGGCCTGGCCGGTGGCCTTCTTGTGGAGCTGGAAAAACTGCTTTTCGTCGCCGGTGGTCTCGACGATGGGCAGCCAATGTTGCGCCAGGCGCTCCTCATCCAGGTTCCTCAGATCCAGGAGCATCTGTAAATTCACGTCCACGATGCGCGCGGTGTTTTCGGCGCGTTCGATGTAACGCGACATCCAGTAAAGTGAATTGGCAACACGGCTTAACATTTTTGATTTACGATTTACGATTTACGTGACCCAATTGAACTCGCGCGTCGTTGTTCAAAACGAACACGTCAATCGCATATCGCATATCGTAAATTGTTTTATTCGTCCCCATACAGAACCCAGGTGTCCTTGCTGCCACCGCCCTGTGATGAATTGACGACGAGCGAACCTTTGCGCAATGCCACACGCGTCAGGCCGCCGGGCACGATGGCAATCTTCTCGCCGTAAATAATATAGGGCCGCAGGTCGATGTGCCGGCCTTCAAAATAATTATCGTCTTCCACACACGTCGGGTGCCGGGACAGTGAAATCATCGGCTGCGCGATGTAATTGCGCGGTTCGGCCTCGATTTTTTTGCGGAAGGCCGCGATTTCCGCCTTGGTCGCCTTCGGCCCCATCAACATGCCGTAACCACCGGATTCATTGGCCGCCTTGACCACCAGCTGGTCGAGATGTTCAAGAATGTACTTCTTGTCTTCTGCTTCGCTGGCCAGATAGGTCGGCACGTTGGCCAGCAGCGGCTCCTGGTCGAGGTAATACTTGATCATGCGCGGCACAAAATAATACATGACCTTGTCGTCCGCGATGCCCGTGCCGATGGAGTTGGCGAGCGACACGTTGCCGGCGCGATAGGCGTGGACGATGCCCGGCACGCCCAGCAGCGAATCACGGCGAAAGACCGTCGGGTCGAGGAAATCATCGTCGATGCGCCGGTAAATGACGTGCACCGGCTGAAGCCCCTTGGTCGTGCGCATGAACACCCGCGCGTCGCGCACCACCAGATCACGGCCCTCGACAATTTCAATGCCCATCTGCCGGGCGAGATAGGTGTGCTCAAAGTAGGCCGAGTTGTAGGCGCCGGGCGTGAGCAAAACAATGGTCGGGTCCGCCACGCCGGCGGGCGCGATGTGTTGCAACATCTTGAGCAGTTCCTGCGGATAATGTTCGACCGGCTGCACGCCAATGCCCTCGAACATGGCGGGAAAGGCCCGCTTCATCGCCCGGCGGTTTTCCAGAACGTAACTGACGCCGCTGGGACAGCGGCCGTTGTCCTCCAGCACCAGGTATTGGCCCTTGTCGTCGCGGATCAAATCCGTGCCGCAAATGTGAATGTAAATGTCCTTCGGCACATTGAAGTTCACGAACTCGCGCCGGAAATGTTTTCCCGAGAGGACATAGGACGGCGGGATGACGCCGTCCCGCAGGATTTTCTGTTCGTGATAAATGTCGCGCAGGAACAGGTTCAACGCCGTGATGCGCTGCGCGAGACCGCGTTCGAGCTTCTCCCATTCCCCGGCCGGAATGACCCGCGGCAGCAGGTCGAAGGGGAAAATCTTCTCCGCGCCCGCTGAATCGCCATAGACGTTGAACGTTATGCCCTGGCGCAAAAACGCGAGGTCAATCGACTGGCGTTTGTGTTCGAATTCCCTCGTCGTCAGGGTTTGGAACAACTCCCGGAACTGCCGGTAATGTGGACGCAACTGGCCCTCGGCATCGAGCATTTCGTCGAAAAATCCGTCGTGCTCGTATTGTCCGAGCAGGCGCTTGATCGGTTGCGTTTTGGACTTGGTGGACATTTTAAAACACCGGTTGCTCGCATTGGAAAATGGAATAAATCCCATCACGCCGGGGTGAGCCGGTTCCGGAAAACCCCGAATTACTCAATAATTGGATGGTTTTTAAGGCGGCCAGACCAATGGCCATCCCCAAACCCAACGGCTCAGGTTTGTTTGGAAAATATGACATCGCGCTATTTAGCAATCACCTTGCCGAACTCAGACCGCAACGCGGGCGGGCGCGCGAAAAGATTCCTGAGCGAGCACGGAAACAGAAGAACAAAAAAACAGAAAAATCAGGTCAGCAGTCCATGTCAATCCCCAAATCAGCAATGCCTTGCCCGATTTTTTGACCGATCCGGGTTGCCGGTTCACAGGCCAAAGCACACCTCGCTCGTCGGGTTGGCACCCGGTCATTCCGATTGCAACCGGTAAAAACGGCTCAACGTGGAATCCATCGGCAGGGTTACATCAAACACCGTACCTGTATTTTGAACGGGATTGGTCACCGACAACCAGGCTGTTGGCGCCGACAGATTCGTGGTCGTCATCAAGGTCATCCCCGCCCCGCTCAATGGCCATTGCAACATCAAATCCGGACCACTCAAGACGACGCTGAGATCGGTCGGCGCCACAATTTGACCCAACGCATTCGCCGACGGCAGCACGTTGCCGTTGCCATCGAAGAACGATCGGGTTCCAAACCCGGCCTCGTTTGCATTTGGAACCTGATATTCCGTTCCCCACCAGAAAATTCCGGCTCCCAAGTTGTTGGGCACGCTCTTTACCACCTGGGCCAGCGCGACCACATATTGAACCTGTCCGTTGGTGGTGGCCGGAATGCCGTAGATGTTCGTCGAAGAGGTCCAGGGGAAGTCCGTCTCCGCCACGATCACCGGCTTGCCATAACGTTGTGCGGCATTGGTCAGGCAGTTGCTCAGGCTGCTCAAAGGGCCGTGCCAGAACGGATAATAACTCTCACCGATGATGTCAAAGGGAACTCCTTGATAGGTCAGGTTGTCAAAGAACCATTCCGTGGTGGCCCAATCCCCTCCCCGGTCGATATGAACAATAATTTTGGGCATGGTCACGCCGGCAGCATTCGCAGCGTCCTGGATGCCCTGAACCGCTGCTTTCATTAATTGCCCAAGTTGCGACCACGACGTGTTGTAGCTGCCCGAAACCTGTCCGATGGTTGCTCCCGCGTTGTTGGTGAACAACATGCCTTGCGTGATTTCATTTCCAATCTGGACGAAATCCGGCATCGCCCCTGCCGCGGCAAAGGTGGCGACGGCATTACTGTTGTAAGTGTACATCTGCTGCACCATCTGGGAGAAGGTGTTGGTCAACCACGCGGCAGGTGTGGCTTGGTGGCTCGGGTCGGCCCAGGTGTCCGAGTAATGAAAATCGAGCAGGAATTGCAATCCGGCGTTTTTGACCCGCACCGCCAGTGGAACAGTATAGGTGAGATTGTTTATGTAATCATAGGGATCGGCCTGGGCCTGGGCCGCGCTGCTGGTAAATAATCGAAGGCGCACACAGGTGATGCCCTGGTTTTTCAGGATTTGAATCGCATCCCCGGTCAGACCGTTGCTTTTATAGACGATTCCATTGGTTTCAAAATACGCCAGCAATGAAAGATCCGCGCCGGCGATGAAATTATTTTGTGCAGGCAGCGTCCGTGGAACGAAAAGCACCGAAACGATAAACATCCAACATGTCAATTTCAGTCTCAAAACATTGCCTTCGATTAAACAATAACACATTAACTTAAAGCTGGAGCCATTCCGGTTTTAACGCGAACAGCTCCAGCCTTGCACCAACTTTACATCCCCCAAGTTGACACAACGTCAGTGACTAAACTCATGGTGTCTTCAACCGGAAAAACTTCTGGGGTCCGGTGACCGACACGGGCAGCGAATAGAGCCCATACGTGTTGGGCACATCCTGCCAATTCAGGCTGCTGTCCAGGTTGGTGGAACTCTGCAGTTTCACCGCCGGGTTCCCCACCCATGACAGATTGATGCTTCCACCCGCAAGCGGGCCAGTGATGATGCCGCCGACTCCGGTTCCCGTAATCACGAAGTTGCCGAAATTAAAGGTCCCTCCGGTCCCAGTGGTGACAAATACCAGACCCGCTCCCGTCATCACCCCGCTCAAGTTGCTGGTTGCCGTTGATCCGATAATTCCACCGGAACTGGTCACAGTCAGGTTCTTCCAATTGGCCGCGGCGGGATTAAAGGGCGATGTGTACGTGGAGTACACAGAGTTCGAAGCGGCGTTTGGCCCCAGCAAGGCGTTCGCGGCAACATACCAGTTGGTGCCATTAAGTTGTACCGCAAGATATGCGGTGACGTTGCTGGCGGTCGCCGAATTTGGCGCGATGTCCACTGAAAAGTTCAAGCTCGGATAAGCCGCCAGGTCGACATTCGGAAACGGCAATCCCGACTGGTTGGTGTCGGTGGCCGTGGTCGCGTAATACACCGTCGTGCCCGCATTTCCGAGGTAGGCAAAAACCGCTCCTGCACTGGTCTGGGCCGCCGCCTGGAAGAGGGCATTGGGAGTGCTCGGAACCGCTTCCACCCATCCGACACCGCTGATGGGATAGTTGGCCACCGTGGGTCCGACAAAAGGAAACACTTCTGAATAAACGAAGCCAACGGGAGGGTTGGTTACCGTCAAGGTGGTGGCGCCATAACCGGGATCAGTGACACCATTCCCCGTGCTGCTGTTGTCGACACCGGCAGAGTTGGTGACATAAGCGATAATCTGCAGGCCGTTGTCGTTGTTATTCAGATTTGCTATGGTCAATGTCGGGGTGGTCGCACCCGAAACCCTGCCTCCATTGGAAACGGTGACACCGTTGGTCGTCCAACCATACGTGAAGGGGGCTGATCCAGTGGCGGAAACGCCAAAGCTGGCACCGCCTCCCGAAGCGACGCTGACATCGAGGGGGTGTCCGGTCACGCCAATATTTGGCAGCGTTCCCACAGCCTGGTTGGTAATGATTTCGAAATTCTGGAAATTCATGTCCGAACCGCTCCCGGTATTGTGAGCAACCACCAGGCCGGCACCAATGATATTTCCTGTCAAGGGGCTTGAGGCTACGGCGCCGATCACCGCATTGCTGCTGGTAATGGTGAGATTGTTCCAGTTGCTCGCCGCGGAGTTAAATCCATATTGATAGGTTTGATAAGGGCTTAACGCCGAGAGATCTATCGCTTGCGGTTGCGCCGAGCAATACCATCCATTGGTCATCTCGACCGCCCAGTAGACAGAAATGGCTCCGGAAACCTGGCCGGCGGCATTCCCCGGGACAAACCCGGCCTGGAAAGTTACATAGGGATAACTGGCGGGGTTTATGTCCACAAACGGCAGTCCGGAGATTCCGATCTCATTGGTATCCGTCGTGTAATACGCGTTGGTGGTGGCGGTGGGAGAATATGAAAAGGCGTCGCCTAGACCACCCCCAACCTGGTAAATCCCCACACTTGTGTTTGCCGGCGCCGCGACGACCCAGCCGACACCGGTGATGGGGTAGTTGCCGTTAGGTCCAAGATAAGGGAAATTCTCAGCATACAAAAGACCTGGCGGCACATTGCTGACGATTAACTGCAGACCGCTGTTTGTGGCACTGCCAAATTTGTTCGTGACGACCACCATGTAGAAGGAACCCGCATCGCTGAGGTTGCAATTGGTGATGGTCATCGTCGGACCGGCTGTGCCAAGGTATCTTCCCCCGCTTATATTCACGCCATTGGTCTGCCATTGGTAGACCAACAGTGGACCGGCAAAGGTGGATACAAATGCGGCCCCGCCGCCAACGTACACGTACTGCGGCGATACTGCCGGCGCGGTATTGGTCGGCGCGATCTGCGGGAAATCGCCCGGTCCTTGATTGATGATGAGCTCGTTGTAATTGAATCCGCCACCGGTGGGAAGTTCAACGATGCCAATGCCGGTGATGGTTGCAGTCAAACTGGGAGAGGCCACAGAACCGATCGTTACATTGGTGGTGCCGTTTATGGTCAGGCTTTGCCAGACATTTGCCGGGTTGGTATAAACCAGGAAATCATTGGTAAACTGCGGATACCCGACGCCGCTGGAGCCGGGCAACTGATAAGATGTGGCAACGTACCATTGTCCTCCTATCTGAACGGCAAAGTAGTTGGTGTCCGTTGCCGCGCCGCGGACTTCGACGTTAAATGTCAGATTCGTGTAAAGTGTCGGATTGATATCGCTGAAACTGGAATTGCCGCCGATTCCCTGGCCTAACGTGTCGGTGGTATAAAACATGCCGGGCAGGTTGGTGCTTTGAAAGCCTGTGAAATAAACCGTGTTAGCGGGCAATGCCAGACCGAGCGTGGGGTCGTTCGCGCCCGTGGCCGTGTAGATGCCGACATAGGGTCCCGCACTCTGAGATGCGGCAATCGCCGTCCACCCAACCGTATTGATATTGCCGTTCCCCGTAACGCCACTGTTGCCTGTGCCCCAATTTTCGGTGTAAACTGTCACCGCCGATGCGAACGGTACCGCGCTCAAAAGAACGCCGCCGATAACCGCCAAGGTTAGTATTTTTTTCATGGTTTTATGGGTTTGTTTGGTTCATCCACTTTGTAAAATAAATAAAATTGTCAACGCCGGGAAGCCAGCTGGTCATCACTTTGATCAGTTGTAAGATTTAACCCAGGACGGCATGATGTGGGGTATCATCGACGTGTCGTAATTCCTGCTCCAAGGCAGATACCATAGCTGTCTCAACCCCGTAGGCCTGACCGAACCATCGATGAATGTCATATTGATGGGGTTTCGACCATTAACGGGATGCCTGGGTATGCAAAAAGCCCCCATGAGCGCGCCCACAGGACTGTCGCCTGGAAAATTGGGCGGCTGATCGGTTGGCAGCGGGTTGGCCCCCTGCCACACGCAATCGGCAAATAATGGAGCCTTTGAGAATCTGCTGGCCGCGGTCAAGGTCCTCCAATACCCGGTCGCCGCAGGATCAACCGCCATATCCGCCACCGGAGGATTGGCCATCCAGCCGTTGAATCCATAACTGCCGCCCATCCCCGGACGGCCCCAAACCGATGTCCCGCCAACGGGTGTGGAGGACGAACCAACCGGATAACCATTTGTCCCCATTATACCCCAGGCCAGAGCAGTGGTGCCGGAGGTAACCCAAAAATTCGCAAGTGAGTCCCGCGTTTTGGTGGCGGCCGGGCAGAAACACATCTTCCCACCCATGCCGGAGCCGTTGGTAACCCCGGGGAGATACGGTTGCAAAACCACCATCCACATCCCATTCGGATCATACCAACCCGGCGGCATGCTGTCGTTGTGGTCATTGGCGTACATGTGAAAGCCCAGTCCCCATTGCCGGAGGTTCGATGTGTCTAAAATGGACTGCGCCTTCAGCTTCGCGTTGGCCAGCGCCGGCAGCAACAAGGCCGCCAAAATGGCGATGATGGCAATCACCACCAGCAATTCAATCAACGTAAATCCCGATCGTAATCGCGGCTTTAATTTTAGCGGTTTTAAATGGGCCATCGTTTGTGGATGAATTATCCCGGTTAAATATTTTCCATAAGGCTGATTGCGTGATTCCGTTGTCCCCCGGCCAAACGGACCAAAATCTTCCCCAGTGCCTTGAAAACCACGATTGGCGCTGAATCGTGGAGTAACCTTGACAGGCAAAAGTCAACATAACCACATGCGCATTGCTTCATAGTTTGATAAGTGATTATGCAATGATAGTTGCTTTTGCAGCCCTGCCTAGCCTCACAAATGTAGAGAATTTCGAGATTTCTGCCTGGCATACAAATGGCATAAGTGATTTTAGGCCAACGACTATCCAGCTTGGCCTGGTGCGGTTCATGACACGGCCGACCGGCAACTATTGTAAATGTGCTGAGCATGCCAATATACCACTTGGGCCGACAAATGCACTGAATTTGGAAAACGCGGAAAATCCATCCCCTGGCGGCATAAGCAAAAGTGCCGCCCGTTTTCACAGGCAGCACCTTTTCCGTCACGGCGGGCAAGATCAAAGCTGGCGAGTACAGAGTGTTCTCCGACGCATGATCATAAGCAGCACGCCCAAACCAAGGAACGCGCTGACAGCCGGTTCAGGAACAGACGAGACGGTGTACAGGCTCGCAGCCGTACCAAAGGTCGTACCGGAGGCGTCGGTGGCAGCGTCATAAGCATTGGAACCGAGGTAAGGTTTGTAGCTATTATCTGTCTCCGCCGGATAACCACCGATGCTGTCCAATGAACCGTATGCGGATTGCCCGACACCATTGGGGTACGATGACACCACATCGAAGTAAAACTGGCTGCCAACGCTCAACCCGAGGCTGCTTAACGACAACGTAAAGGTATTGAAAGTAAAGCCCGTGCCGCCGGCACTATAGCTCACTCCTGCACCCTGCGTCCAGGCGCCGCCACTATAGAACGCCGGAGTGGCACCCGTGTTATAAGTGGCGGCAAAGGCGTTTTCGCCGGTGCTGATGCCAAGGCTGGGACCCCAGCCGTTCAACGCCCCCGCCGAGTGAAGGAGCACCGCGCTTCCACTGGCGCCCTGCCCAACATACTGCATCAGGACAAAATACTGAACGTAGGCGCTCTGCGCCGCGCTCGTGTTGATGGTGAAAGTGATATCGGTCGCATCGTTGTTGATGACAACGCTGCTGATGCCTTCTCCATTCGCGCCGCCGCCGTCCGCATTGCCGGTGCCTGTATAAGTGGCGGCTTTGGCGGACACCATGGCCATCGTTAACGCAGCAATGACCGAGGTTACGTAAGAAACAGTTTTCATAGAAGGTTGAATTACGGGTTTTGCTTTGACCCAATTATGCCCCAAACCCTGGATTTGCCTAGCCTCACAAATGTAGAGTTCTTCAGCGCCCGTTCGATCCGGAAAGCGGCGCAAGCTGTTTAAAATCAATGACTATTCTACTTCGCCGAACGAAATTTAAGCGCCGCTTCGGTGCGGGATCGGACGTGCAACTTGTTGTAAACATGCCGGAGATGCCAGCGCACTGTGCCATCGGTCAACCCGACACGATCGGCAATTTCCTTGTTGGGGAAACCGCTGGCCAGCAACTCCAGGATTTCCCGCTCGCGGGCCGTGAGATCTTCCACTTCCGTGGCCGCCGTCGCCGGTTCCTGAAATGAAGCGATGACCTTGCGGGCGATTTCCCGCGACATGGGCGCGCCACCCTGCCGCACCTCCCGGATTGCCGAAATAAGTTCTTCGGGCGCACATCGCTTCAATAAATAACCACAGGCACCCATGCGCAATGCCTTGAATATCCGTTCGGTATCCTCATAAACCGTGACCATGATGATCTGAACGGACGGCAACATCTGTTTGAGTTGAGCTATACAATCGATGCCCGACATGTTGGGCAATTGAATATCCATGAGCACGATCTCCGGCTCGTGTTTGGGAAAAACTTTCAAGGCCTCTTCCGCCGTTGCGCAAGCGCAGACGCACCGGCATTCCGGATCCGCATGAACGAATTCCGTGAGGCTTTCACGAATTACTTTGTTGTCTTCAACAATGGCAATCTTGGTCATGGACTTAAAGGCATGTTGAACCGGACGATCGTACCGTGACCGGCTTGGCTGGTTATTTCAAATCTCCCGCCCAATTTTTCAATGCGCGCCCGCATATTTGCCACGCCGTCCATTTCCTCGGTCGGGATTTCCGGGGAGAACCCGCGGCCATTGTCGGTGATGCTCAGCCACACTTGTCCCTGCTCGACTTTGATCCCCAGACGAACTTCCGAGGCACCGGAGTGGCGCACCACATTGGTCAATGCTTCCTTGAAAGCCAGAAACAACTGGTGGCGGTGGCGGGAGTCCACCGTGTGGTCGGCCGTCCGGGAGGTGCCTTCCAGACTCCAGGCAATGTTCGCCAACCCCAGGAAACGCTCCGCATAAAGACAAAAATAACTGACCAGCGAGGCCAGGGAATCATGTTTCGGATTCATTGCCCAGACTATTTCGTCCAGGGCGGTGACCATCTCCCGCGCTTTCTCCCGCACCTGCTCCAGATGCCGGTTCCATTTTTCATCAGGAGCGGTCGCAAATTTTGCCCGGGCGGCCAACATGCCGATTTCGGTGATGCCCGAGCCGAGTTCATCATGCAAATCCTGGGCAATCCGGGCGCGTTCCTGTTCCATGGCTCGTTGATGCTCAACGTTTTGACGTTGCCGGATTTGAGCCCCCAGTTCGGTCGTACGTTGTTCAACCCGCCGGTGCAATTGAGTAATCCAAAGGGCGGCCGCGGCCAGCACGCACACCAGCAGACCCACGATGAACAACAGGCGCTCCAGGGTCCACCAGGGAGGCCGCTCCAGCACTTTGATGTCCGCGGCGGAGTTGAGCAGGAGTTCAAACGAAGTGATGTCCTGCCCCACGGCCCGGTTCCCGCCATCACCGATGTACACCCCAACCAGTTCCAGACGGCTGCCCGGAGCCAGCGAGCGTACGGAATCAATTTTCGAATTCAGTCGGGCCAAAAAGGTGCGGATTCCACTCCGCAATTCCAGCGCCTGCCCAACCGGCGTCTCTCTCACACTGACAAGCAATCCGTCAACCTTTATCAAGGTCGAGTCACACTCCCCTTGTATGAGATTATTCGGTGGCAACGGCCTTGGTTTCGGCAGGGCCGCATGGCCGGTCTTGCGCGCCACCGCCTCGTGCAGGAGGGGTGAGGCGCCGCTCAGTTCCGGAAAACCAACCACTTCCACCTGATCGCCGGCTTCCAGCCCCGGCACGGGCTTCTTCAAGATGAATTGCAGGCCATTTGAGCCGTCCATCATGTAATATTGCGGGGCCTGGGCACTAATGATCTGCCCGGACACTTTCACGCGCTGGAACACGCCCGCTTGCGGATTAAACTGCAGCAACTCCGCCACGGTCTTAAGCGGAATTGAAAACAGATCCCCGGGGGCCGGCTGATCCACGGATAGTTCCGCGCCATAGACCCGGATCTCGCCCACTTTAACCTGGTGCGTCACATAATCCCATGACGCGAACAAACACCCCCGCACGCGTACAACGCTGTCTTCATAAGATTTCAATGCCTCGGTTTTGGTTCCCGCCACCCGCAACTCCAATGTGATTCGACCGTCCCCCGTAAACAGCGTCACCCCGTTCGAATTGACCGTGGTAATGATGCCTTGCAGCTCGACATATTGTCCATCCAGGCTCCCATTCATCAATTGATCCCAGGTCGGATGCACCGGCTGCGGCAAACGTCCCACCCCCAGATCACTCACCCGGTCCGCGTCCACAATGGGAGCGAACAGGCTGGGATCGCTCCGGCCCTCGACCTCCAGGTACTCGCCGATTTGTGGCGGCACCGAACGGCTCTCGGAGGAATCAACCACATACAATCCGCGCGTGGCATCCTGAATGGTGAACGCCTGATGTTCCGGAAATACACAGGTAACCACGCCCCGGATTTTGACCGGATAGCCCCGCTGCGCTTCTTCGCGGCTTAATTGATGAACTTCACCGGCGGTGTTCAACACGGGAAGCGTTCCCGACCCGCCCTCAACGCTTGGTATCGTCGGATCGTTTGCCTGGATGATTTTAATTCCGTCCCTGTTCGACACCAACAAGGTGCCGCCCATTTTGTCCCCATCGGCATCATAAGCGCCCTGACAAACCCCAACGACTCGAACCCGGCTTTTCAACAAGAATGCCGCGGACAGACCGGTGCCATCGGCAATCTCCACCTTCAGACGGCCGGTTTCAGAAGTTAATTCCAGATCCCATCCGTCCTTGTGCTCGCTCACAAACGTTACCTTCCCTTCGACCTCAACCCACTGATAATCCCGATCCTCGCTCAAGGTCTCTCCGATGACCAGCTTGCGCGGTTCCGGCAGTGGCTGTTGCCCCATCACCGCCAGCCGAAACGACTGTGCATCCACGAACAACTGACTGCCATCATCCGATGTGAGGTAAAACGTATAAAGACCGTCCCGAGGGATTTGAAGATAGCCCGCAAATTGCAACCCGACATGCTCGTTCCGACTCATGACACCCAGCATGACATCCAGATCAAAATTGGATACGGTTCCGGTCTTGAGCGCGGTCAACTGGCCAAAGTCCGGCAAAGCCTCTCCATCAACTTCGTAACAGGCATAATCCAGTCCGCTAGCAAAATTTGTCGCCCCGGTGATACCCGGCCGGACGCGAAACAGGGCCGAATCGGGGATTCTTTGACGGGGCAGATCCGGCCCCTGGTACTCCACTTGCAACCCATATTTTTCGACGCCATTGAACCAGTCAACGCAGATGGGATGCCGTCCCGCCGTCAGATAAATTGCGCCGGATTTTTCAATCATCGTATGGACACCATTGTCATCCACCACCGGCCCCTGGACTCCCAGTCGAAATCCCGCGCCACGGCTGGTGATTGTCCCCTCGCCTTCCAAACGCACCCGCTGGCCGGGTTGCAGGGATTGGCCATGCAAATCCATTTCCAACTCTTCCGCACCGGATGTGTCCTGTAAAACAAGTTGTCCCCGCGCCGGGTTCACCCACAATATGTCTCCTTCCAAATGGACAAAATAACCGACGTCCGGATTCTGGGAGCCCAGTCGGGAAAGTTGGGCAATGTTGGTCACTGACTGAAGGGGCGAACCAGCCGGAGCCCCGCCGGCTGGTCGGGCCACAATCGGCACCAGCAACGCGGCGACCAGCATCCAGCAGCAAAAGCCTTCGCGGCAAGCCGCAGGCATTCCGCACCTGCGCGCGAGGTATGGCCGCACGGATTTGATCATGGAAATGTATGGACCGGCTTTTGCAGGTTATCGGTTTTCGCGCGGGCGCCATTCAACGGCCGGACAATGGATATTACTCTGATTTGTCTTGATGATAAAAACCGTTGACCGCAGGCTCTGATGACTGCCGAGGGTTGTACGAAATTGCAACCGGCGCCCATGCGGTATCGCCAAACCGGAAAAACTGTGCGCATACCCGGATGCTACACCAGCAAATCGTTTTGTTGCACCACGAAATTTAACAAAGTACCAAAACCACACATTTGTGAGGCTAGCCAAAATCCCCGCAACCGGTTGCCATTTGTTCAACAGCCATCAAATGGGAAACAGCCAAATCCTCCCGTTCTGGGTCAACGGGCCGGAACTGCGACTTTTATGAAACAAACGACACAACTCAATTTATCTCAAATGAGCGGTTGGTGCCTGGCCGCCACTTTTTTCATCGCTTTAAACCTGTTGACCAACACTGCACAGGCCGCAGGTCCCGCTCGCGAGTGCCTTTCATTGGACTCGGACTGGCGGTTTATCATAGGTGACCCGGCAGGTACCGGCGACGAACTCAGCTACACCAACATCCGATCCTGGATCGTCGCCACGGGCAACGAGTTTGTGGAAGCCGGCGAACCGGTCGCGCGTCCGTCGGGCAATCCCGGTGGCGATGTCGCCTATACCCGGCCGGACTATGATGACAGCGGCTGGCATCAATTGAATCTTCCCCACGACTGGGGTATTCAAGGCCCATTCAAACGGGAAGCTTCCGGCTCCACCGGCAAACTGCCCTGGGAAGGCATCGGCTGGTATCGTAAGCACTTCACCATCCCCGCGTCCGACAAGGATCGCCGCCTTTGTCTCGACGTGGATGGCGCCATGTCCTACGCAAGCGTCTGGCTCAACGGCCAATTTGTCGGCGGCTGGCCTTACGGCTATGCTTCCTGGGAACTTGACCTGACACCGTATATCAAGGCCGGCGCGGAAAATGTCCTCGCCATCCGCTTGGACAACCCGCCGGCTTCCTCGCGCTGGTATCCGGGTGGCGGGATTTACCGTAATGTCTGGCTGGTAAAAACCGGGCCGGTACATTTGGGGCATTGGGGAACGTATGTGACCACGCCGGAAATCAGCCCTTCCGCCGCCACCGTGAAAATCCAGGTCACCGTGGACAACGACTCGGAGTCCGCCGCCATTGTGTCCGTCAAAAATGAGATTTGCGAACTCAAGGCGGACGGCACTCCAGGCGGGCCACTGGCTTCCATCACCACCGACGGCGTGCAGGTCGCCCCGCGGCAAAATCAATCGAGCGAAGCACAAATCATTTTCCCGAACCCGCGACTCTGGAGCCTGGAACAGCCGCAACGCTATGTGGTGGTGACCTCGATTGAGCAGGACGGCAAACCGCTGGATCAATACACGACCCCGTTCGGCATCCGTACCATCAAATTCGACGCCGACCAGGGTTTCTTCCTGAACGGCGAACCCGTCCGCCTCAATGGCGTTTGCGACCACGCCGACCTGGGCGCGCTCGGCACGGCCATCAATACCCGGGCGTTGGAGCGTCAGATCGAAATTTTGAAGGAGATGGGCTGCAACGCCATCCGCACCAGCCACAATCCGCCCGCACCGGAGCTGCTCGATATGTGCGACCGCCTGGGCGTGCTGGTCATGGATGAATCGTTTGATTGTTGGGAACGCGGCAAGCGGCCCAATGATTACCATCGTCTGTTCAACGACTGGCACGAGAAAGATTGGCGCGCGGAACTGAGGCGTGACCGCAACCATCCCAGCATCATTCTGTGGAGCATCGGCAATGAAGTGCCCGACCAGGGAACGCCGGCTGGGCTGCGGATTGCGGCGGAACTGACCCGCATCGCGCACGAGGAAGACCCGACGCGCCCGACCACCGCCGCGTGCGACCACATTGCGTCCGGCTTTGACGGCTTTCAGACGAACCTCGATGTTTTTGGGTACAACTACAAACCCTTCGAGTACGCACAGGTACACGCGGCCAATCCCGGTCTGCCCATCTTCGGCAGCGAGACCGCCTCCTGCATCAGCTCGCGCGGTGAATATTTTTTCCCCGTCAACACCAACAAGAATGATGGCAAGTCGGATTTCCAAATGAGCTCCTACGACCTTTCCGCGCCGTATTGGGCGACAATCCCGGACACCGAATTCAAGGGCCAGGATGAAAATCCGTTCGTGGCCGGCGAATTCGTATGGACGGGCTTCGATTACCTCGGCGAGCCGACGCCCTACGATGGGTCCAACGATCCTTCGCGCAGTTCCTACTTCGGGATTGTGGACCTGGCCGGCTTCAAGAAAGACCGCTTCTATCTGTACCAGGCGCACTGGCGTCCCGAAGTGCCCATGGCCCACCTCGTGCCGCAATGCTGGGACTTGCCGGACCGTGCCGGCCAGATCACCCCCGTGTTTGTGTATACGTCCGGCGACGAAGCCGAGTTGTTCCTCAATGGCAAGTCGCTCGGGCTGCAAAAAAAAGAACCTTACGAATACCGCCTGTGTTGGAACGAGGTAAAATACGAACCGGGCAAACTCAAAGTGGTCGCTTACAAGAATGGCAAAAAGTGGGCGATGGACATGGTGCAAACGACCGGCCCGGCGGCGAAACTCACATTGCAACCGGATCGTAGACGAATCAACGCCGACGGTGAAGATTTGTCCTTTGTCACCTTAACGGTGGAAGACAAACACGGTTTGATGGTGCCCCGGGCAGACAACGCGGTACATTTCGAAATTTCCGGGCCGGGCGAAATCGTGGCCACCGACAATGGCGATCCGACGGATTTGACTTCATTTCCATCCGATGACCGCAAGGCCTTTAATGGTCTTTGCCTGGCCATTATCCGCTCCAAGGCTGGGCAAGCCGGAAACATTAAACTCACAGCCACGTCCGATGGCTTGAAAGCCGTCAGCGTTTCCATCCGGACTGACCAAAGCGACTGAAGCCTGATGATGAACGTTAATGGCTGCCAGCCGCCTGTAAATCGTTGAAGGTTTCTGCAAGACTCCGATCAAACCCCGTATTCACGGCCGATTGAATTGGAGGCGAGGGTCGCCACGCACATGGCTTCAATGTTCATGGTCCTGCCGCGGCGTTACTGTAAACTTGCTGGATTTCGTTTGTGCTTAGAACGCGATTCCACACGCCAACCCCGTCGTAGCTGCCGCTTTCGTAGCCCTCGTTCGAGTCCCACGCCAGGCTGAAATTGGTCGAGACGGTACCAATATTAGTCGAGATCGCCGTTTTGGCGTTAGCTTGACCCGGAACTGGTATGGCCTGAATGCCATTAATGAAAATGTTGATCCGGTTGCTGTTTTGCAACTGTGTGCCGTCGTAAACCATGACGAAGTGAACCCAGGTATTGGTGACGTGAGGCGCATAAAAATAACGGTAGGCGTTGGTGAATCCCACACCTCCATACACATTTCCGTCATTCCACCAGGCGAGGAATATCGCGTTGTACGTTCCAGAGGTACATCCCAGCGCCGCCAGACCGATATCATTCGGATTGGTCTTCTGCATCCAGATGGAGAAGGTGCATTGGTTCGATCCGGCGAGGTTCAAATCCCCAAAACCCGCAGACTGCTGACTGGCTGAGACAAAGTTCAGCGCATAGTCTGTCACTCCAGGAATCCAGGCGGGCGAATTTGTCAAGTATCCCGTGTGCCCGTTGCCGGAGCTGTCCGCGACCGTGTTTCCCGAGCCTTCACTGAATTTCGTGAACAACACCAGTCCGGACGTGGGAAAGTTGCTGCCACCGTCATTTTGACTGGGCAGAATCTGATAAAAATACTGCGAATTGGAGGGCAAGGAAGCATCCACACTCGTATCCACCCAGTTTTGAACCGGTTGGGTCAGAGTCAAATTCATCATCGTCACCCATGAGTTGGAATTGCTTAAATCAGCCGTTCTTTGAATAATGTAACTGTTGCCAGTCACCCCTTGAATTGTCAGCGTTGGGCTGGATCCACTAAATCCAAGCGACACTACTGCGGATTTTACGCAAACCGTTCCCACCCCTACAATGGCCAATGCCAGGATTTGCAACGTTTTGGTGGGTCTCAAATGCCTCCTGCTCGTGTTTATTGTTGATGCCTGATGCCGCCCGTCCCGAGCATTTCAAATACCAACAGGCAGTGCAACTAATAACGAGACAATCATCCCGAATACTGAAACAATTTTGGGAACAATCCAAAAGTTGTCAGCAAACTGTCAGCCATTGGCTTAATGCAAGAGACATCATCGTTCAACGAACACTTGCGGTAACGCTACGAGAAATGTCTGCAAAACTGGGGCGCCGGGCACCGTCCCGGCACAAAGCAAGAGACTTTCCATGGAGCCGGGGCGCTGCTCCGCGCTCCGAAGGCCGGCGGGTGATTTTTGCAGAGATTTCTACGGACGTTATCCGGTGCTGTCCCTGCGAGAATAGTCCTGGCAGATACATTTGGAATTTGACGCTTATGATGTGGATGTGATATTTTGTATTACATGCCATCAGCAGCCAAATTCTTTGCCGCCTTTCCCGGCCTTGAACGCTGTTCAAGCGCAACATTTTATGCATCACACCCGTTGTCTTAAAATCCATAGTTTTGTCATCGCCCTCGCCTTGAATCTGTTCCTGCCCTGCCTGAATTCCGAAGCGCAAACGGTTCCCAGTTTTGGCCCGAACGTTTTCGTCTACAATCCTTCGATGCCCATGGCAACGATTCAGAGCAATCTAAACTATCTGTTCGGCCTGCAGTCGAATGTGAATGCGAGCCAGTTCGACGCCAATCGATATGCCATTCTCTTCCAGCCCGGAACCTACAACCTCGCCATCAACATGGGCTACTATATGCAGGTGCTGGGCCTGGGGCAGTCGCCCGACAACGTCACCATCAACGGGGAGTTGCAGTCCTATAATTTTGGCGGCCAGTCCACCGAAAATTTCTGGATGTCTGCCGAAAACCTCGCCGTGGTCCCCACCAATAACAGCACCATGACTTGGTCCGTGTCGCAGGGCACGTGGCTGCGCCGCATGCATGTCGAGGGATCCTTGAACCTGTCGGATGGAACCTACGCCAGCGGCGGCTTCCTGGCTGATTCCAAGGTGGCTTCCACGGTCAGTTCCATTTCACAGCAACAATGGATTTCCCGAAACGACATCTGGGGAAACTGGTCCGGGGCAGTGTGGAACATGGTGTTCGTAGGTGTTTCCAATCCGCCTTCGGGAACCTGGCCCGGCACACCCTATACGGTCATCACCAACACACCTTTGGTCCGGGAAAAACCCTATCTGTATGTTGACAGCAATACCAATTACTTTGTCTTGGTGCCCAATCTGGAAACGAACAGCTGGGGAACCACGTGGGCAAACGGCCCGACTCCCGGAGTGTCCATCCCCATCAGCCAGTTCTATCTGGCCCATGCCGGGACGGACAACGCCGCCAGCATCAATGCCGCGCTGAATGCCGGGATGAACCTGATTTTGACCCCCGGAATATATCAGTTGACGAACAGCATTCTGGTGACGCAGCCGGATACCATTGTCATGGGACTCGGATACCCGACGCTCATACCGACCAACCGGAATCCCGCCATGGTGATCTCGGATGTGGATGGCGTGAAGGTGTCCGGGATTATTTTCGATGCCGGAACCACCGCATCACCGTCATTGTTGGAGGTGGGGACTGTTGCCAGTTCCGTGGATCATTCGGCAGACCCCATTTGTCTGTACGACATTTGCAGCCGGGTGGGCGGGCAGTTTGTCGGGACAACCACGAATTGCGTGACGATCAATGCCAACAATGTCATCGGGGACAATCTTTGGCTGTGGCGGGCGGATCATGGCGCCGGTTCAACCCCCTACTGGACCGGAAATCCGAGCCAGAGCGGTTTGGTGGTGAACGGCAACAACGTCACCATTTATGGCCTTTTTGTGGAGCATCATCAGCAGTATCAAACCGTGTGGAATGGCAACTGGGGACGGGTTTATTTTTATCAGTCCGAACTGCCGTATGACCCGCCTTCCCAGGGTGCCTGGTCCGAGGCCCCTGGTGTGAATGGTTACGCGTCCTACAAGGTCGCAAACACGGTCACCAGCCATCAGGCCTACGGGCTTGGCGTTTATGGAGTGTTCATCAACTCGGTCAACATCAGTTGCTTCAATGCCATCGAAACCCCGACCAACCAGCAGGTCAATGTGCACGACATGATGGATGTTTATATCGCCGGAAATACATCAGGGAGCGGGACCAGTCAGATCAATCACATTATCAACGGCACCGGCGGCACGGTCGGTCCTTCGTTCGGGACGGCCTACGCAAATTATCTGTGGCTGAACCCGGCATTTTCCGCCAGCGCGGGTCTGGATCTTACCGGGACGAACATCGCCGTTTCATTCCCCAGTGAGTCCTGGCATTCGTATCAACTCCAATATAAGAACGCGGTTACGGATTCAGGCTGGTCAAATCTCGGCAGTCCCGTCGGCGGGAACGACACGCTCCAGACGATCACTGACCCGGCTTCCTCCAGCAACCGGTTCTATCGCATCAAGGCCAACTGACCGACGTCCCAGTCGTCCAGTCCGGCACGGACCGGCGTTTCTGTAACTAATCCTCCAGTGAGGGAATTTTTATCAGAGCGCGTTTCGCGCAGACACGATGCACCTCCTTGCTGTTATGTCCCAAAGCCTGCCACGCGAACCGTTCCGGGTTGGCCGGGTGAAGGCAAAGACCGCGGCACGGCCGCCAGCGCGCACAAGCGACCGATACGGGAACAACATGCCTTCGCCGGGAAACTCTTTGAACAGATTTAGCGCCTCGCCGTCCGAGTGTCCACGCTGATCATTCCAAATCCCCGTCGGAACGTCCTGCGCCAGATTAATCCGGCTTGCTTTTTTGACCTCACACAATTTCCTTTTCCATCGCCCGGTGTTTTTCCGCCAGCACTTCCTGTGCGAGCTTATAACCGGCGCGGTCGGCGTTTTTGCCAATGCGCTGGAACTTGTCTTCAATACGCAGTCGCGCCGCACGGCAAAAGAAATCCACCAGATGAAACATTTCTTCATCACGGGACCCGCCCGACAAACCTTGCGCGCGCAAGCAGGTTGCCGCCATGGCGAACAAATCCGCGCCGATGTCCACGAACCGGCCGAGCAGCAATTGTTCGCGTTCCAGCTTCGGCCCGTGCCGCAGCATCGCGTGAAAAATGGCGCGCGCGAGCCGGCGGCTGGTCCGCGCTGCGTAACGGAGATGTCTCCGCAGCACCGACGCCATGGCGCATTTGGGATTGAACCCCGCGCTCCCGACCGCGAACCATTCTACGAATGGCAGCCATTGTCTCGGATACCACGCCAGATAAAACCTCGCCGCCTTCGTTGCCGCGCGCAGCCGCTGCGACCATGGCAATTGGGAATTCAAAACCGGTGCGGCGATTTTCAAATGTGGATCGAGCAGCTCGCGCGCGATGAACAGCCGCATGATTTCGCTCGAACCTTCAAAAATGGTGTTGATCCGGCTGTCGCGCAAAAATCTTTCGACGGGGATTGGCGCTTCGCCGCGCGCCTTCAACGAGGCGGCGGTCTCGTAGCCGCGCCCGCCGCGGATTTGCATCGTGTCGTTGACGATGTTCCACGCCGCTTCCGTGCCCCACAATTTGCACAGCGCGGCTTCGAGGCGCACGTCGGCATTTTTGTCGCGATCCACCCGGCTGGCCGCGAGCAAGGTCATTGACTCCATCGCAAATGAGTCCGCCGACATGCGTGCGATTTTGTCGGCGATGGCCGCGTGTTTGCCGATGGGTGCGCCCCATTGCTCGCGACGATTCGCCCAGTCACGCGAAATTTCCAGACAACGTTTCGACAAACCGACGCACGCGGCAGGCAAGGTCAGCCGGCCGGTGTCGAGCGTCGTCAGCGCCACGCGCAAACCTTTGCCTTCGGCCAACAAAACGTTTTCGCGCGGCACGCGGACGTTCGTAAACCGAAGGACGCCGTTGTAGAGCGCCCGCAACCCCATGAAGCGGCAGCGCTGGATGATTTCCACGCCCGGCCAGTTCGTTTCCACGATGAACGCCGTGATTTGTTCCTTTGATTTGCCGTTGATGATTTTTGGCGGCGTCCGCGCCATGACCACAATAACACCGGCCCTCGTACCGTTGGTGCACCAGAGTTTCTCGCCGTTGAGGATGAAAAAATCTCCGTCCGGCGCCGGCTCGGCATGTGTCGCCATCGCCGCCGGGTCGGAACCCACATCGACTTCCGTCAAGGCGAACGCGGAAATTTCGCCGCGCGCGACGCGCGGAAGGTATTTTTTCTTTTGCGCCTTGGTGCCGAACAAAATTAACGGCTGCGGCACGCCGATGGATTGGTGCGCCGAGATCAATGCCGTCGTGTTGCCGCACCAACTGCCGAGCAGCATCGCGGCGCGGCAATAATTCGTCTGCGAAAGTCCCAGCCCGCCGTATTCGACCGGAACTTTGATGCCGAACGCGCCTAGCCTTGCCAGTTCGTCAATCACCGGCTGGGGAATTTCGCCGGTCCGGTCAATTTCATCCGGATCGACTTTTTCGCGCAGCAGCTTTTCCAGTTTTTCAAGGAACGCGTTGCCGCGCTCGCGGTCATCGGCACTTTGCGTCGGAAACGGATGGATGCCGGCAAGATTGAATTCACCCATGAACAGCCCGGCGGCGAAGGTCCGCTCACCCGCCGCTTCGCGGGCGGCTTCGGTCAACTCCAATGCTGCGCGTTGGCCGGCGGACATTTTCGACGTGTCCATCACCGGCGCCGATTCGTCCGAATCTGGTTTTTCCGGTGGCTCGATGAGCGGTGATTTCAAGACAGTCATAAATTCTCACGAGTTGGAATAAAATTTCTTTCCGTCCGCTGCCAAATTGTGCAGCAAGATGCACGGTTTGAATTGCGTCGCGCCGCAATCGGCCAGCAGTTCCATCGCGCCGGCGAGTTTTTCCAGGCCAACCGAATCGGCGTAACGCAGCGGCCCGCCGCGAAACGGCGCGAAGCCCGTGCCCAGGATCATCGCAAAATCCACGTCTGCCGGCTCGGCGACGATTTGCTCTTCGAGACAGCGCGCGGCTTCGTTGATCATCAGGAAAACCATGCGCTCCTGAATGTCCTGGCGCGACCAGGCGGCCGCCGTCCGGCTCTGGACAAATGCGGCAGTCTGAGGATTCGGTTGCGGCTCGGCTGTTTTGCCGTGCAGATAAAATCCGCGCCCATTTTTGCGGCCGAGCAAACCGGCTTCAGCCATTTTGCCGAGAATTGCCGGCACTTTCATCCGGTCGCTGAAACTCGCGGCGAGCGTTTGCGCGACATGCAGCGCCACGTCCACGCCGACCTCGTCCAGCAGCCGCATCGGACCCATCGGCATCCCAAAATCCAGCATCGCTTCATCCAGGTCGGCGGGACTTGCGCCGTTTTCAAAAAGATTTCCGGCCTCGACCAAATACGGCATGAGAATGCGGTTCACCAGAAAACCGGGACTGTCCTTCACCACGACCGGCAGCTTGCCGATTTGCTGCGCAAACGACACGGCGCGCTGTAAAATTTCCGGTGCGGTCTGACGCGCGGCGATAATTTCGACGAGTTGCATCCGGTGGACCGGATTGAAAAAATGCAGGCCAACGACGCGCTCCGGCCGCCGCGTGCCCGCAGCCAGTTCGGAAACCGGCAGCGCCGAAGTGTTCGTCGCCAGTATGGTTTCGTCGCCGGCCAGTTCGTCGAGCCGGTGGAAAATCTTCTTTTTCAACTCCAGATTTTCGACGGCAGCCTCAATCACCAAATCCACGTGGCGCAGCGGAACCTCGGTGGGCGCGGGGAAAATCCTATCCATGCCATCGCGCGCCTCGCGCGGCGTGAAGACGTGGCGCTTGTTGCCATCGCGATAAATTTTGGCGATGCTGCTCATGCCGCGCGCCACCTGTTCCGTGTTGATGTCGCGCAAAATGACCGGCAGACCGCGCGCGCTCAACCATTGCGCGATGCCCGCGCCCATCACGCCGGCGCCGATGACGGCGGCGCGTCGGACAGGCGTCGCGCCTGTCTCTGACTTTTCATTTTTAGATGGAGACAGGCTGGAAGCCTGTCCCACTTTCAACTTCTTCGCACGCTCCTGCAAAAAGAACATGCGGAGCAAATTCCGGCACGACTCGAACTGGACGAGTTCGACAATTCCCTCACGCTCCAGCGCCAGCGAATCGGGAATGGATTTGGAAATTCCGCGCGTCACCACCTCGAGCGCCTTGAGCACGGCCGGATAATGACCGCGCGTTTTTTTCAACAACTGCCGCCGCAAACGCACCGCCATTGCCGACGCGACGAGCGCATTGTTCAGCAGCCACGGATTTCGCTGATGCGGTTTGCCTTCGTGGATTTTTCTCGCGGCAACGGCGACGAGGCGTTCAGCGGGAACCAATTCATCCACCATGCCGAGCTTCAGTGCCTGTTGCGGCGCGATGGTTTTGCCGGCCAAAATGAAGTCGAGCGCTCTCGGCAGACCAATCAAACGCGGCAGCCGCGTCGAGCCGCCCCACGCGGGCAGCAGGCCAAGTTTTGTCTCCGGCAAACCGATCTTGGTCGCGCGGTCGGGCGCAGCGAGCCGGTAATCGCAGGCGAGGGAAATTTCATAACCGCCGCCGACCGCCACGCCGTGAATGGCCGCCACCGTCGGAATATTCAGGGCAGCAACCCGATTGAACAGCGTCTGGCCAAATTCAATCACCTCGCGAACGCCGGCGAGCGGCGGATTTTCGCCCATCGTTTTCAAATCCAGACCGGCAATGAAAATGGAACGCTTGACGCTGACGAGGACGACGCCTTTGATTTGCGGCGCGCTTTCGATGAAATCGAGTTCCTGCCGGAGTTCCTCCAACGTCTCGCGGTCAAAAATGTTCGCCGATGAATTGGGACGGTCGAACGTCAGCATGCAAACGCCGTCGTCGCGCACCGTGTGGTGAATGGTGCGCGGCAAATTCCCCACCGGGGCGATGCGCCGCGCGAAATCGGAGGTTGGCGGCGACGGCTTGGGTTCTGGCAAAATGGTTTTCATGTTCACGCCCTTTCCAGCCACAACGCCGCGCCCTGTCCGCCGCCGACGCACAGCGTGACCAGCGCGCGCCTGGCCTTGCGCCGCTGCAATTCCTTCAGGCTCGTCAGCACCAACCGCGCGCCGGTCGCGCCGACGGGATGGCCCAGCGCAATCGCGCCGCCGTTCACGTTCAATTTCTCCGCCGGGAGTTCGCCGAGCGGAAGCTCGCGACGCAGAAAATCGCGCGCAAATTTGTCCGACGCCGCGCACTTTAAAACCGCAAGCGTTTGAGCGGCGAACGCTTCGTTAAGTTCAATCAAATCGGCGTCGGAAATTTTCAATCCGGTTTGCGATTCAGCCTTGGCGATGGCGAACAGCGGGCCGAGTCCCATGCGCGCCGGGTCGCAACCGGCGTAGGCGTAGCCGGTCAAAATGCCAAGCGGCGCGAGGCTGAGCTCCTCCGCGCGCTGCTCGCTCATCACCAGCAGAGCCACTGCACCGTCGGAAATTTGCGATGAATTGCCGGCGGTGACGCTTCCGTTCTTCGGGTCGAAAACCGGCTTGAGTTTGGCGAGCGCGTCGAGCGACTGGTTTTCGCGCGGGCCGTGATCCCGAATAATTGTGGATGGCGAATGGCGGATGGCGGAATTCAAATTGGGAAAAAACGGGCAGATTTCCCCCGCCAATGTTTCGCGGGCGGCGACGGCGCGCTGGTGCGAGCGAAGCGCAAATTCGTCCTGCCCGGCGCGGCTCACGGCAAATTCACGCGCCAGCAACTCGGCGGTCTCGCCCATGTTCAGGCCGCAAACCGGGTCGGTGAGGCCAAGCAGCAATCCGACGCGCGGTTGAAAATCTTTCGGGCGGAATGCCGCAAGTGATTTGATTTTCTGGCCAAAACTTTTTGCGCGGCTGGCGCGGCTGAATTTTTCCGCCGCGGTTGGTTTGAACAGCAGCGGAATGTTCGACATGCTTTCGACGCCGCCAACGACGAAAATGGAGCCGCGTCCAGCGAGGATTTTTTCCTGCGCCTGCGTCACGGCTTCGCAGCCGGAGGCGCAGTTGCGCGACACCGTGATGGCCGGAACGGATTCGGGGATGCCGGCGCGCAACGCGATGACGCGGGCGACGTTGACGGCTTCCGCCGGTTGCGCGACGCAGCCGAAGATCACTTCGTCCACCAGCGCCGGATCAATTCCGGTGCGGGTGAGCAGCGCATTCACCGCGATCCGGCCTAGTTCGTCCGCGCCCAGCGCCGCGAGGTCGCTGCCCGCCTTGCAAAACGGCGTGCGGATTCCATCCACAATGACGAGGCGGTTTTTCATGGCGGCGATTTTGGTTTTGGCCGGTGGTCAACAAGCCTTTGTTCCTTCAGCAAAACGCCGACGCCTTGCAGCCGCTTCATTTCCTCCGTGTCATGAAACAGAATCCGGTTCGGATGAATGTCGGTGTGCTGGTGGCAGCGCTCGCCCAGTTCGCGGCGCAGTTGCGCCTCGTCAGCGCCGTTGGTTTTCTGGACGTGCAGGATGATTTCGTCCAGTTCGAGCGGGTCGTCGTGAACCTTGCGCAATTCCACCTGCCACGCGCCAATGTGCGGGGCGTCGTCGAGGACGTGTTCCAGTTCGTTGAAGTCCACGAGCGTGCCCTTGATCTTGTCGAGGTTCATCTCCTTGATTTCCGAGCTGCGCGAAATCCGTCCGACCAGTCGCGGCACGGAGCGGTGGCAATATGGGCACGGCTCGTAAACCAGGCCGCCGTCAATGAAATCTCCGGTGCGGTAGCGCAGGACAACCGTGCCGCGCGCGTCGAGCGGCGTGAAAATAATTTCGCCGGGCTGGCCGGTCGGAACCACTTCGCCGGTTTTGGGATTGATGATTTCAACGATGCCGAGGTCGGGAAAAAGATGATAACCGGCGGACGGCTGGCCGGCCGGGAACGGACATTCGCCCCACGCCATTTTCCCTTCGGTGAAACCATAAATGGCCAGCACGTCCACCTTCGGAGCGCCGAGGGCGCTCGCGAGGTCGCGGAGTTTCTGGCGCAGGCCGTCGCTGACTTTTTCTCCGCCCAGCACGAGGTAACGCAGATTTCCCCAGCGCAGACCTTCGGCGACCGCCTGGTTCAGGACGTGATAAATAAATGTCGGAATGCCGATGAAAACGTCCGGCTTGAATTTGCGAATGAGCCGCAGCGTGCCGTCGGTGCCCGTCACCTTGCCGCCGCCGGAACTGAACATCAACGCGCCGAATTCCGTGCCGCAGTAATGAGTGAGCCAGAACGCCAAATGCGGCGCGTAGGGAAAGGCGTTCAACAGCCGGTCTTCGCGGCGCGCGCTGCAAACCTCCATCACCCGCCGGGCAGCGGCGCCAAGATTGGCCAGATCGTGCCGCGTGTAAAGAAACGGAACCGGTTCCGTCGAGCGCCCGGTGGTAAAGGTCATGAAAATCGGGCGGAACTCGGCTTCAAATTGGCCGCGCACGGATTCGCGGCCCTTCAGGAGCGCCTGGAAAATTGTTCCGGGCCGGCGGGACAAGATTTTTTCGTCAGGAATGATAACGAAGTCGCGGAAACGGTCGGGTTTTTCCGGCGTGTTGATCAAATCCGCTTTCGTCGTGAACGGCAGCTTCGCCAGGTCGTCCGGTGAGCGGATGGAATCGGCGGTCAGCCCGCGTTCGCGAAACACATTCCCGTAGTGCGCCGAGAACGGCAGAACGACGGCGCGCAGATAGTTTCGCAATCGTCCGGCTTGCCAGCGTCGGATTCTGGTTTCAGACAACTGCTGCCATTGGTTCGAACGCAGTTTCATTTTCCACCGCCCTTCTGGCGACCAGCGCCGTGATTTCGTCCAGGTAACGCTCGGCGATCTGCCGGCCCGGTTTGATGAAGCGTCCGGGGTCGCGAAAATCCACCCAGTTGTCTTCACAAATCTGCGGGCGCAGCACGATGTCCGCCTGTCGTCCCAGCGATTCGGCCATGCGGATTTGCGCGCCGTGAACGCTGCGCATGAGAATTTCCAGAATGTTGCCGCGCGCGAAATAGTTCAAATGCTGATCCAAAGGAAACCATTTGCGAATGACTTCGCGGGCGCGCTTTTTTGACAACTGCGCAAGCTCGTGTTCAGCCTGGAGGCAGTAGCGGATGCGGTCAGGCGTTGGAATGGCGTTGACCGCGATGATGCGGTTGACGCCCATTTCGCGGAGCACGTCCGCCGGCAGCGGATCCACGATGCCGCCGTCCACGAAGCTTTCGCCGTCCATCGTCACCGGCACGCAAATGCCGGGCACGGCGATGCTGGCATGAACGGCGTCGGCGACTTCGCCGCTGGAAAAGACGGTGCGTTCGAGCGTTTCGAGATTGGTCGCCAATACGCGCAACGGGCGCTGCAACTCGGCGAAGTGGACATGGCCGATGGATTTCATCAGCCGCCGTTTCACAGCCCGGCCGCGCACGAAACCTTGCCGCGGCGGAAACGCCGGGTCAATCAAGCTCCAAAATGCCCAGCGCGATTCCATTTCGCGCGCGATGGCTTCGAGTTGCGCGCCATTTTTTCCCGAATTCCAAATCGCACCGACGTAGGCGCCCATGCTGGAACCCGCCACCACGTCAACGTCAATCCCGTTTTCCTCCAGCACCTGGATGACGCCGATGTGCGATAATCCTTTCGCCGCCCCGGACGACAGGGCGAGTCCCACCAGGCAGGAACCGATTCCCCGAGCCAGCCGCCGGACATCCGTACGAAATGAGCCGGTGGGTCGGGCGTTGTCATCCGAGGGCTTCGGGCAACCGTGGATGAATACATCCACTCGACCGGCCACTCTTTGCAGGAGCGCGTCATAGCCATCCACCAATTCGTTTTCACCGAGGCAGAGCACCGGCTTGAGCTGGACGCCGTCACTGTCCAGTTGCGGACGCAACTCGCGGATTAACAGATCGAGATGGTAAACATCATCATTCGAAGCCCGGACGAAGAGATAACCCACGTCCGAGTGCAGCAGGAATTCAAACAGCGTCGGCGCCGACAATTCCTCCGCCACCGCTTCGATGAGCACGTAATGAAACCGGCGGCGCAATTGGTCCAGCAGCGACGCAATCCAGCCTGGGGGATGCAATTCATTGCTGATGTCGAGGTTGACCAGACAGCATCCGTCATCCGTCAGCGGCAATTGCGGCGGTATTTGGAGGCTGCCGTCGAGGGTTAAATTCACCGGCGTCCGTCCGGTGAGTTTGACCGAATCGCCGGGGTCCCTTAGCCGGACCAGCGCCACCCCTGCCCCGGTTTCGGCACGCAAGCATTGCGCCAACAGTCTGGTGAAAGAGGGAGCCGGCAAGTGCCGGGAAAGGAACGCCAAGGTGACCACCCGCCCGTGCGATGTTTCCAAACCCCGAATTGACCGTTCCACATTCATTTGAGTCGCCCATCCTGGCGACGAAACCCTTGGAACCCCAATTCCCACACTATCATTGGCAGCCCAAGGCACCGCGCCAGGTTGATAGTTCGCTTACTAATACAAAGTATATCTCTTTCTTAAGACAGTCAAATGCGGGTCACCAGCATTTTTAACTGGAAGAAATAGCAATGGGACGGTTTTGACCATCGAAGGCATAAAAGAGCGAAAGATGGTGGCGTAGACTTCCACGCCATTTTCCTTTGCCATTGCCCACCTCCCCGTGCGAAAAACCCTCCTTTTGTCACGTCCACCTTTTCGGGGTCAGGTCAATTATCCGTCAGGTGAAACCCGTCCGGTGAAACTTTGGCTGAAGATTTAGGTGAATGTTCAGACCGAAATGCAATAATGAAAAACGAATTTCGTAATTTGTCCGAAACGGCAAGCGTGTTACCGGCCCCGATTATGAATGTGAATAACTAATGATTGACTTAATGTTTTTTATGTTCATACTCGCGTGGTTAACCGGCCAGTTAAAAATAAATCAGGAGCATGCGTTATGAATAAGAGGACAAAAGAAAACCGCAAGATCGATCAACAACCTTCCCATCTATCATCTGCAGTCGGAGTCATTTTATTTTCTGCTTTCGCGGCAATGATCCCCAGCCATTGTTTTGGTTTGGCAATTTCTCCCGGCTCGGATTCCACGGCGGCCTTGGGAAACACGGCCAATGCCATCGTTCGGATTGCCGACCCCGGTGGGAGCGGGAGCGGAACGATCATTCAGATGATGCCTTACAATGGAGGGGTGGATCTGGACGTTCTTACTGCAGACCATGTAATTCGCGACGATTCGGGCGGAGGAAGCACTATTTACACTCCTGGCCAAATCAGCGTTGGATTTGGCAATGCCGGCGGTGGCGGCGCTTCCTTCGCGGCGGAAGACGAGGCAACACTTTTCGATCTTCCCTCCGACGGCAGCAGCGCGGTGGATTTGGCGATTCTTGACGTCTTTGTTCCAGGCAGCCAATTGAACACGCTGCCTGCGGGTCTGGCGGCAGTGGCCCTTCCCAATGCCGTGCCTGTAGCCAATACCGCGATTACCCAGGCTGGCTATGGCCATCAGGCAAGCGTCGTTAATCTGGGTGGAACCCTGTCCTATGTCTATTCGCCCCTTTACGGCTACGGCGCAGGTTATGGAACCCTTCATGCAGGTCCCAACAGCATCAATGGCGCCGGAGTGACAACCATTACTGGAGCGGTTTCTGATTACGCCGGTCAGAACTATGTCTATCAAGGATTTCAAAACAACCTTATGATCAACGGGGTAAGCCCCAATTACAACGGCAGCACCTCATTCATTTTCGCTGGCGACTCCGGTGGCCCCAGCCTTTCCGGCAACACGATCCTCGGTGTGCATTCCAGCTCAACCACCGGCACACTCAATGGCAACCTCGGGAACGATCCGAAAAGTGAAGTAGCCGACTCAACCGACATGTGGCAGGATGTCAGCGTGGCCGATTATTTGCCTTGGATCAACATGGAACTGGCCACGCTCTCCGTGCCCGAACCTTCCCCCAGTTCGTTTGCCATATTCGGAGGCTTGGCTATGTTAGCCACACGTCTATACCGCCGGAAGACGCGCTCTCCGCGCAACCAATGCTGTAGCGGTAAATGAGCAATGTTCGCCTGCTGGACATTCGGCCTGTTGAATATCCAAAAGTCACTGCGCGACACCGTATTTCCATGTTCAATCGGTTCGCCCGCACGCGCAGTCAACTTTCAAGGATCAGCCGGTGGGAAGCATTGTAACCGACATGGTGCATATCTTTCTCAATTCGCTAAAGTTAACCCCACAAACTCCATGGCTGATCAGGCAGCAACCCTCCTTGAAGCGAAAAATACGAGGAACTCGACGCGCTAGTCGCAACGCTGCGCGCGTCAAAAGAAAGTTATGCTGATGGCGTGTGGGAATTGAGCACTATATAACGGGCTTGTCCCATTAAAAAGCGCACCTGACACAACATGGGATGATCGCCTTTCAGACATAAGACTCTGGGCCGTTGCCGGGCCAGATTCTATGACCGCGCGTGTGGCCTACATACCCTGTATCTTCATATCATTCTCGAAACAAGTCTCTTAGGTTATCCGCAGGGCGGTGTTGCACCACAATCAGCCCGTTTCCAACGGCCAAGCTGCTAAATCCCCGTTTAACTGTTAATTTGACGAGGCTGAATTCTAGCTTTTTTGCGAATACTCTTGACAAATTGTAACACAAAATAGTACAAAAGCATGTCGTTCTTAATTCAACTGTAAACCCGTATGAAAAGAACCCTATTGGTAACTGCATTTGTGGGAGTAATCCTGCTCTCGATCCAAGTAACACGTGCGCAGACGCCGACCTACCGTGAGGTCTTTGGTAACACTACTGGCGGCGCCAATGCCCTTCTCAGCAGCGTCGGATGGTTTGGAGATTGGGGGCCGACTGCCACAGACTCAAGCAACCCGAGCCCGAACAATTTCGGAATTTCCAGCCAACTCGGCGACCCTCAAAACCTCGACGATATCAACGGTTACGGTGGTCCCAGCGGTCCTCCCGCAATCTCCACCGCCAATGGCTTGCTGTTCACCAGCGGCACCGGGGCGGCCATCAATAACTGGATCGCCTACACGACCGTGACCACCGGCATTACGTCGATCAATGACATCTCCTTCTACGCCGGAAGTGCCGCTGACGCCGACGGTGTCGTCCCTGGGTTTCGCATTGCCGTCCAGATTGACGGCAATTGGTATGCTTCCACCCGGGTGCTCGGCAATACTTCCCCCGTCTCCTCAGCCGCCAATTTCAACTCCCAAGCGGTACAGGTTGACTTCACCTGGACAACCGCCGCCAGTGCCTGGGACAATTTGAGCTTCACCCCTGGTACCATTCTGGCGCTCGGCAGCACTTTGACATCGCCCCTTTCCGGGGACCCCGTCACCGCCTTCGGGCTGTATACTGACGCCACTGACTCCTTGGGCAACTCCGTCACCGCGACCCGCCGCGTTGATACGTACCAAATCAACACCGTTCCCGAACCCGGCAGCGTCTTGTTGGGACTGTTCGGTGTCGGTGTGCTGATGAGCCTCCGCCGTTCCCGCAAAGCCTGATCGGTTGACAAAAGAGCTGTTTTTTCCGCGGGGCGAGCCGGCATCGGTTCGCCCCGTTCATGGTTTCGGGAAACCCTCCTCCTTTATGATCCGCAATCCAAAATCCGGCAATGACTTTGTCGGCGACGCGCTTCTTTTTTCCCGAGTTTTGCTGTTGAGCGGCTGGATCAGCTCCGGTTTTTTGATGACGGGGACGGCCCAGACCTATATTCCTCCAGCCAACAATCGCGTGGACATCAACCTGGATTCAGGCTGGCGATTCATTCAGCAGAATGTCCCGGATGCGCAAGCCACCAATTTTGACGATTCCTCCTGGACCAATGTGAACTTGCCGCACACCTGGGACATCCCCGACGGGCAGTCCTATCCTCCATCCAATTACTACACCGGCATCTCCTGGTATCGAACTCATTTCACGCCGGATGCCAGCTATACCAACAGCCATTTCTTTGTGAAGTTTGACGGGGCGTTCCGGGTCGCCGACGTCTATCTCAATGGAAATTTCCTGGGAGAGCACGACGGCGGCTTTGCGGCGTTTGTCTTCGACGTGACGCCGTATCTCAATGTCGGCGGCGACAACGTGCTCGCCGTCGAGGTCAACAACGCAATCAATACCAATATTCCACCATTGGCTGCGGACTTCACATTCTGGGGCGGCATTTATCGCGATGTGCATTTGCTGGTGACGGCCCCGGTGCAAATTTCGCCGTTGGATTACGGCTCGGCCGGCGTTTATCTCACCGCCACCAGTGTCAGCTCCAACTCCGCCAACCTGCAGGTGTCCACGGTGGTCTCCAATTCAACGGCCACGGCCCAGACGCTGACCGTCCGCGCCATTGTCACTGACGCGGCAACAAATATAGTAACGACGCTGACCAAAGTAGTGACGCTTCCGGCAGCCTCGGTCTCAAACGTGGTGTCGAGCGCCGTCATCGCCAGTCCGCACCTGTGGAATGGCCTGGCTGATCCATATCTGTATCAAACCTTCGTTGAGTTATGGAACGGCACAAACGTGGTGGACGTGGTCGCGCAGCCGCTGGGCTTTCGTTATTTCAGCGTGGACCCCACCAACGGGTTCTTCCTCAACGGCCAGCATTATGATCTGCACGGCGTCAACCTGCACCAGGATTGGCTGAATTGCGGCTGGGCGCTGACCAATGCGCAACGGGACACAAATTTTCTGTTTCTCAGGGAAATCGGCGCAACGTTCCTCCGCCTCTCGCATTACGAACAGAACGATTACACCCACCAACTGGCGGATCAAAACGGCCTTTGCGTCTGGAGCGAAATTCCGTTGATTGATTACATTACTGCATCCACCGCTTTCACCAGCAATACGCTCCAGCAATTGCGCGAAATGATCCGCCAAAGATACAACCATCCTTCCGTGATATTCTGGAGCGTCTATAACGAAGTCACACTGGATGCGGGACCCAACCCCGACACTCTCATCAGCCAGGAAGTTCAACTGGTGAGCCAAGAGGACTCAAACCGGCTTTCCACTGCCGCCGCCAACACCAGCGACAGCGATCCTTCCACTTTTTACACCCAGGTCATCGCCTTCAACAAGTATTTCGGATGGTATTCAAGTCCGCTGAACGGAATCGGCGCCTGGGCGGACAATATACACGCCACTTATCCAACCCGGTGCGTCGGGGTGAGCGAGTATGGCGCCGGGGCCAGCATCTACCAGCACAGTGAAAATCCCACGTTCCCCGCCAACACCGCCACCAGCTTCCATCCCGAGGAATGGCAGGACATTGTCATTGAAACCAACTGGCAACTGATGGCGGCCCGCCCGTTCCTCTGGTGCAAACTGGTGTGGACGTCGTTTGATTTTGCCTCGGACGGTCGCAACGAAGGCGACACGCCCGGGCGCAACGACAAGGGAGTGGTTACTTACGACCGCGGGGTGCGCAAGGACGCATTTTATTATTTCAAAGCCAACTGGACGACCAACCCAATGGTTTACCTCACCGGGCACACCTTCACGAACCGGCTCACCAACTTCATCACGGCCAAGGTTTATGCCAATTGCGATTCAGTCGAACTTTTTCTGAACGGGGTTTCGCAAGGCGCGACGACGAGCACAAATTGCATTTTCACCTGGCCGCTGATGTTGCAGGCGGGCACCAATACGGTGCAGGCGGTCGGCACCAAAGGCAGCTCCAACGTCACCGATTCCTTGATCTGGATTGTGCCAACTTTCCCGCCTTCCCCCCCGGCGGTTGCAATCGTCAATCCCGCGACGCCAACGGTTTTCCTCAACAGCACCAATGTCGTGCTGTCGTTGTCGGCGACGGCGATTGATTACGAATCAAATACTCCGCCGGCGATGACCACGGCGTGGAGCCAGACCGGCGGCCCGGGCATGATTACATTTGGAAATGTCACTGCGCTCACAACGACGGCGGGCTTCAGCACGAATGGAGTCTATAGCCTGCAGTTTCAAGCAACGAAAGGAACCTTGTCGTCGAGCGCCGGATTGACCGTCGTTGTCGGCAACGTGCCGTATGGCCCGACCCTCAAGTTGCGGTATCCTTTTGACGATGCCAGCCCCGGCACCACCACGCCCAGCGATACCAGCCTTGGTTCTGATGTAAATGTCACACTGCAAATGGTCAGCGCCAGCGGCACGAGCAGCGACCTTCACGGGGCGGCGGGTTCCGGTGTGGCCGGGCTGACCAATCCGAACCGCGCGTTAAATCTTTCCATGAACCCCAACCAGGGCAGTTCGGGTGGTGCCAGCGGGAGTTTTGCCGCCGTCACCAACTCGGCCCTCGGTTTGGGAAACGTCACCAACTTCGTGGTGACGTGGTGGATGAAACAGTTGTACTACCTGCCGGCGAACTACGGTCCACGCATGTTTATCCTCGGAAGCAGCTTGAACGACGCGGACACCGGGACGGCCAACAGTATTTCAATGAAATGGCAGGACGCTGCTGATTGGTATTTCTATATCAACACCGTTCAAGCGACGGCAAGTTTTGGCTCCAGACTGCCCACGAACAGTTGGATGTTTGTCGCGATGGCTTATGACGGGACGAACGTGACGCTTTACGAAGGTGGCGACCAAAATTCAGCGACCCTGGTCAGCACCACCGCCGCGGCTGGTCAGACGGTGAATCTCGGCAGCACCGCCGCTTTATTTTTGGGCAACCGCCCGGGCCGCGATCGTTGCTTTGCTGGATGGATTGACGAGTTCCGCGTTTATACCGGATGGGGCGACGCCAGTTTCGTGGAAAGCGTGCGGCAGGCGACGGCGGGTCCCGGTGGATTGATGGCTGTGCCGGGCACCAACCAGGTCACCTTGGCCTGGAACGCCTTGTTGGGTGCGACCAGTTACAACGTCAAGCGTTCGACTGTCAGCGGGGGGCCTTACACCACGATTTCGACGGCTGGAACAGTGACGGGGACATCCTATGTGGATTCGACGGCGGTTGGGGGAACAACTTACTACTACACTGTTTCAGCGGCGACTTCAATAGGCGAGGCGAGTGAAACCGCCAACTCTGCAACGGAAGCGCAGGCCGTGGCCGCCGGGTGCGCGCCGCCCGCAGCTCCGACGGTTGGCTACAACAGTCCCATTTACGCGGGGATGACATTGAATCTCACAGCCTCGACAGTGGCGGGCGCCACCTATGGTTGGACGGGACCCAACGGGTTTGCCTCGACGAACCAGAATCCTTCGATTGCGAATGCGACTGCGGCTGCCGCTGGTGATTACAATGTCACCGTGACCATCGGCAGTTGCACTTCGGCGCCGGCAACAGTGACGGTGTCGGTCAATCCACCGGCCACCGTGTCCGTCGAGGCATTAAATGGCAGTCTGATTCTGAATTGGCCCTATGGCACGCTTCAATCAGCCACGAATGTTACTGGACCTTGGAATGACATAATTGGGGCAATGCCACCGTACACCAACGCGCCGGGCCAATCGCAGGAATTTTTTCGGATCCAGTTGCAGTAATTTCAAAAACAGCCTGCCGGTGGTGTCTCAAATTGAATTCTTGTGAGGTGATTGATGTCGGGCATCCCGTCAGGCAACCCGAGCCGCCGCGGGCTCAGTTGGCGTTTCTTGCATCACGGTTAACAGACTGCTCAAACGCGGTCCGCTGAAATGTTCATCGGCAGTGCGCCACAAACTCATTCCCGCTTCGGAAATCAAAAGATTTTTGAAGGACACGTCACGGAAGATTTTCGTGCGCGGAGGACAATGTCGAAGCCGGCAGCGGAAACACCGCGCTACTTTCAAAGCAGGGGCTCAAGCCAGACGGGAATTGATTTGGCTAAAAACGTCCGCCGGCCGTTTTGAAAGATCGCCGCCAGACAGAAGGGCGCTCGCAAGTCGTCGTTGTCAAAAATAAAAACGCAGGGAAGCTCCCGGATCGCCTGTTTGAGATTGGTAATGACGCGCGGAAATCGTGCGGTCAGTTTGTCAGTCGGCACATCGTGGCCACCTTGGGTAACGCGCATGGCAACCCGTTCTTCGGAACGGTCGGCATCGGCCAGGCCAATGAAACACACCACCACGGTATAACCCTGCCGGGCTACTTGCTTCAAAAATGCCAGTTTGTCACCTGCCGGATCGGAGAAGACCGTTTCGAAAATGAAACTCTCCCCCTGGCTCACAAATTCCTGCCTCAATTTGGCGGCGACTTCAGCCGCTTCATAAGCATCAATCCCCAATTCTCCTGCCAAAACATCAGCATTGAGAAAACGCAAGCCGCTGGCTTTTAGATGCGCTTCGTAAAATGTGGTTTTTCCCGCTCCATTTGGCCCGGCCAAAGCGACGATAACCGGACGCTTGTCCAAACCGGAAATGTTCCACAAATCCGAAACCTTCGGTTGAGGCTTTTTCACCTTCAGGCGCGCACCAAAGCAAGCTTCGTCTTTTTCCTGGCGGGTATTTTCACCGGCTGGAACTGCCGGTTGACAAACCGCCCCACGGTGCGCTTGCCACCAGCCTCGGTTCGAACCAGCAAGCCCGGTGTCCCGGACGCGGCATCGTAATGTGGATACGGTCTGGTCTTCAAATGTTCCACCACCCGCTGCCGGCCCGCCGGGGAATCCACCGACCCAAGGCAAGCGGAGAGCGGTTTGACATTGCCAGCCCGGCAAAGTGCCAGCACATGATCCCCGCGCAACAGCGGTTCGAGCGCGCGTCCGATTTTGGCCCAAAACTCGATCTGCCCGGCAATGGACCTTTCCACCGCCTCGCCCGCAAGCCGGGCGTCCAGCAGCAGCGTGTCTGAAACCTTGACTGGTTGACTCATACTCCAAGAGTAGCAAAATGCTACCAATTGTCAAGCTGCGGATTTGCGGTCGCTGGGGGCATTGGCCGGGCGCGATTATCACGTAACGGGGCCATATACCCGGGGTTCCAAGTTCCTTTGGAGCGGACAATGAGCGTCCCGATAAAGGCCCCCACCGCGAAGGCGGCCATCGCGGTGATGTCGGAAGCAGACAACTTATCGGCAAAGGAACATTGTTCGGCAACGGTTCACCGCTAAGGTGAAACGGTGCGATAATAACGTTGACCGCTGCCAATTGAATTGGGATCGGTAAAGATCACCGTGGCCCCATTGGCGTTGGTCGCACTTCCAGCCAACGTGGTCCATGAAGCGGAAACGAGATTGGTCGTTGTTTCGACGTGGTACGGGAATCCCGGAGTCGTGGCGTAGGTTATTGTCACCGAACCGTCGCCATTTATCACGATGCCCAGAATGTTTTGACTCGGGGCGCTTCCATTTGGGGAGACCGTGAATGGTGCGGTTACGGCATTGCTGAGAGACAGGCCGCCATTGGGCGTAAACCATTTGTTCGTCAGATAATTCTCCACGGAAGTCCGGTCGGCCACACTCAGGGCTGTGTTATAAACCAAAACCTCGGCCACGTCCCCGTCCCACCCGTTGTCCACCGTCGTCGGGTCCGGCTCCAACCGTCCGCCCACCGTGACGTCCGTGATGTTGTAGGTGTAGGGGCTGATCCCGTTGACGATGTTCGCGCTGTTGCTGCTGGTGAGGCTTCCGGGTTGGTTCAAATACAAGCCGGCCGCGCCGGCATTGTCCTCGAAGGTCAGTTCGAACGCCGTGTTTGCGGCCACCGCCGGCACGTCCGCCTGCATGGGCGTGGCGGGGTGATTACGCTGGATGCCCAGTGGGTAAGGCGCGCTCTGGCTGCCGTCGGTCAGAACCACCACGCCGGCTGAATCCTGCCCGTCAGTCTGTCCGTTGGTGCTGAAGCTGACCGGGCCCTGCCAGCCTATGGTGTTTTCCGATTGGCGCGCGACGACGAAATACGTCATCTGACTGCCGCCATTGGTGTAAGAGTAACTGCCGATGTTGCCGAGGTAAGTGCAACCGGCGCTGTACCCGCTTCCGTTCTTGCTGAAGGTCAGCACCGGCCTGCCGTTCAACTGGTTGGTCAGCCACGGTTGCAGCGCGGTCGTGTTCTGAGTAAACCAAAGATTGGTACCCGAGGCTCCGGCGCCGCCGCTGCCTTTGTTCTCCCACGCCTGAACTCTCGTGGCATTGGTCGTCAAGGTGCCCGCATCGCTGGCGTCCAGCCAGAGCACCGCGCCGGAAACCGGGTTGCCGGTCGGGACGGTCGTCGAAGCGATGAGCTGATCGCCAATGCCGGCGGTATCAATTGCCAGGTTGCTGAACGCCACCACGCCGTTGCTGCCGCTGGTGCCGATGTTGTAATTGGTTGTGCCCAAGAGGTTACCTGCGCCGTTGGTCAGCCCGACGTAAACCTGCAGGCTGGCTGGCAAACCCGTGGTGGTCGGATTTCCGAAGGCATCCACCGTTTCGAGAATCGGCTGCTGGCCGAAGGGAACGCCCGCAACCGCCGAACCAGGCTGGGTGGTAAAGGCCAGCGCCGCCACCGAACCGATGACCATGAAAGAAGTGCTGTTGGTGGGCGGGGCGCTGCCGGTCACGGCGGTGGCCGTGAGGGTTTTCGGACCCGCCTGGTTCAGACTCAGATCATTGAAATGAGCGATGCCGTTGGTGTCAGTCGAACGGGTCAGCGTGCCGGCCAAAGTTCCGGTGCCGCTGCCGAGCGACAGGGCAATCATGGCACCGGCGAGCGCCTGGCCGCCGGCGCCGAACGCCTGGACCTGGACTTCCGGAGTGATGATTGCGTTCAGGAGCACATTTCCCGGCTGCTGCCCAAAAGTCATCGCCTGAACCAGCGAGGTGAAGCCGGCGGATTCGGTGATCGGTCCGTTCAGGGTGATCGCGGCCGGATCGTTGCCCCCTGAATAAGACCCGGCGCCGCTGCCCGTCCAGCCAATGAAACTGTAACCGTTGGACGCCGTGGCGCTGATGTTCACCAGCGCCCCGCTGTTGGTCCACAAGCTGCCCGGACTCACGCTGCCGCCGCTTCCCGCGCTCATCGTCAGGTAATACTGCGTGGCGAAGTTCACGGTGTAGGTGGAATTGTTGGTGGGCGTGATGGTGTGCGAAATCCCCCCGCCATCGTTCCACGAACTCCATGCATATTGAATTCCCGTGCCGCCACTCTGCGGCGTGGTGGTGGCGACGGTATGGTTCGAGCCAGGCGTCCAAACAAAGGTCTGGGTGCTGGTGTAGTTCGTGCCGTCCACTGTGAAGGAAAGCCCCGCCGGACTGGTTTGCGCGGTAACGGAAATGGTGCTGCTGGGCGCGAAACTGGCCGTCTCGGTGACCGGCCCGTTCATGGTGACCGATGCCGCGCTGTTGCCGCCCGAGTACGACCCGGTGCCGCTGCCCGACCAACTGCTGAAATTGTAACCGCCGTTCGGTGTGGCGTTGATGTTCACGTTTGCCCCGCTGTTCGTCCAAAGACTGGCCGGGCTGACGCCGCCGCCCGCCCCCGCGTTCATCGTCAGATAGTAGTTCGTCGTGAAGTTCGCCGTGTAGGTGGTGCTGTTCAGGGGTGCGATGGTATGCGAGATGGCCCCGCCATCGCTCCACGAACTCCATGCATATTGGATTCCCGTGCTGCCGCTCTGCGGCGAGGTGGTGGCGATGGTGTGGTTCGAACCGGGTGTCCAATTGAAGATCTGGGCGCTGGTGTAGTTCGTGCCGTCCACCGCGAAGGAAAGCCCGGAGAGACCGGGCTGCACCGTCACGCTGATGGCATTCGTCACGAAAATAAAAGTGAAACTGCCGCCCGACGCGTTATTGATGCTGTTTTCCACTGAATTGCTCACCGTCAGACTCCCTTTTGCGCCGCTTAACGCTATAAGACCAACGACGCCGAAGTCGCTCAGGCCGGAATTGGGAATGCTGACGCTGGACACGATCGCGCCGGACAGCGTGCTTAGGCTCCCTCTGATGCTCATGCCGTAGGATGCGCTGTTCGTTATGTTCAGATTGTTGAGATTGACGCCGGTAATGCCGCCACTGTACGTGTCCTCGCAAAACTCAACTGCGCCGCGCCATCCGTATCCGCCGGTATTGTTACCCCCGCAACGAACGATGTCACAGCGCTGGACCACCGTGGTTCCGCTGAAAGTATTCCCGCCCACGGGAAAGGTGGTGCTGATCAGGACGCCGCAGTTGTAGGTGGTATCGAAAAACTGGCAGTCTTCAATCTGGTTGTAGGCGCCACCGTAGATGGCGCCGCCGTTGGCCAGCCATGACTGTTCCGCCGTGCAGTGGGTGACGACGTTACTACTGTAAGCATAAGTCCCTGCTGTGCTCGTGGGCCACATGGCGAAGCAATCGTCGCCGGTGCCCCGGGTCGCGCAGTTGGTGACCGTCGTGCCCTGCATCCCATAGTTGATGTTGATTCCATCCGCAATCGTGTCCCGGAAACGGCAGCCATTCACCACCAGCCCCTGCGAATTTTGAATCCACGCGCCCGTCTTGGTGTGCTCCACCCAGATGCGCGAGATGGTTGAGCCGGTGCCGTAGGATCCGCCCAAACCGTCATTGGCTTCGCTGTCATTCCGGTAATTCAGGAAGCCCTTGATGGCGAAGTCAGCCAGGTTGATGTTGTTCCCCGAGCCGTTGACGGTAACCCGTTTGGAGGAAGTCGTGTTGTAAACGTTTGGATTCCCGATGAGCGTGGTGTACCACATGCCGGCGCCCTGGAAAGTGTGGTTGGCCGCCACCGTGATGGTTCCTTGAATGAGGTAGGTTCCCGGCGGGATCCAAATGTAAGGATATGAGCTTTGTTGGGCTGCTGATTGAAACGCGGAGGTGCTATCGTTGACTCCGGTGGGATCCGCGCCGAATTGGGTGACGATGGACACATAACCTCCCGGCTGGGTGAGCGGCGCGGCCACATTTTCCAGGTCAACCAGGTCAATGACGTAGTTGGTGGCGGTGTCGTTCGTGTTCACTTGCAGGCGCACCACATCGCCCGGGTTGAGGTTGAGGCCGTTGGTATGCACCTCATCAAAAAAATTTCTGGGTGAACCCGCCGCCGGATTGTTCGTCCAGGGGTAACTCCCATACAGCCAGGAATACTGGGAGGTCATCGGCAGTTCTTCAACAAACACCCCGTTGGTGTAGAGACTGAGGGTATAACCTGCCCCTCCGCCGCCCGACGTGTCCGGCACGCTGTAGCGCACCACAATGGAATTGGCAGCCGCCTGCGCTGTGAACTGCACATATTGGCCCGTGCCGTTAAGTTGAACGCATTGCCGCCCGGACGATTCCCCAGCG
>Ga0187855_10000063_pt1 | contig 90448 bp, 79 predicted proteins | sample June2016WEW_8_10_2_FD_132969 | JGI IMG/M metagenome (GOLD analysis project Ga0187855, IMG submission 132969) | Peatland microbial communities from SPRUCE experiment site at the Marcell Experimental Forest, Minnesota, USA - June2016WEW_8_10 | ecosystem: Environmental > Terrestrial > Soil >... | reverse complement strand
CGCCGCTGCGGTGCTAATCTTCTTCATTGCCGGTCTCCTTTATCTCTTGCGCTTCAAAGCGCGTCGATAACTTGGGAGCGTACAGCATCCCGTCGGAGACCGGCCTTCTCATCCCATCTGGTTTCAACAGTTACACACGGCCGGGGCTACAATCAACACAAGGTGCTGGCTATGCAAAATGCGCGCCTTCTTTCGATCGCCGCCACCCTCGGGCTACTTGTCTCATTCAATCATTCAGCCGGACAATCCAAGCCATCTAACGGTGGAGAGCGAAAAGTCGATGTCGCATTTCTCGCAAACGACAAACGCGGCAAGCCCGTGCTGAAAGTGGCGGAGTCGGACCTGGAGGTCTTAGATAACAAGAAGGCCCCCAAACGAGTGCTGGGTATCAGAGACAGGAGTGAGGTGCCCCTCTTGCTGGGAATACTGGTAGACGTTAGCGGCTCTCAGAGTAGCAGCAGCGTGTACGCGCTTGCCGTCCAAGCTGCGTCGGAATTCGCCAATCAGGCGCTGACGGGCAGAGATGACAAGGCTTTTCTTGAACGGTTCGCCTTGGTTCCGGAAGCAACACAACTGATGACTAAGGATCAGTTCCAGGCGCTGAAAATTGACCTAAACCCTGATGAGGGTCGAACCGCACTATTCGATGCGCTGGGCTTTGCTTGCGACGCGCGCATGAAGGACGACTCCGGGCGAGATTCCTTGCGAGTCATAGTGTTGCTAAGCGACGGCGAGGACAATGCTAGCCACAACGATCTGAAGCGAGCAATCACCAGCGCTCAGACAGCGGGCGCAATGATATTTGCAGTAGACACCAAAAACTACCGCTTCTCGCCCGACGATGGCTTTCCGGGGAATGTGAACCTGTGGGAACTGGCCGAGCAAACGGGAGGAACCGCATTTCTCCACCTTGACCATGAATCGGTGCCCAAAGCGTTCGCTGCGATCAAAGAACAGATTGACAACATTCACGTTCTGTCATATGTGGCTGCTGATCCGAAGCAAGGCGTTCAATATCACTCACTCGAACTCAAGAGCACATCGAAAACAAAACTGAGACTACGAGCGCCCAAGGGTTACTACAGCAACGTGGCAACCGAGTAGAGAATTGGCGGTTATCGCGGGTCGCGGATGGGTTCCGGTGATTGGCGTAACATCCCGCGCTCATTGAGCGATACGTGAGCGCAATTGGGGGCCTCTTACGGCATCGCCGAAGTGATGCCCTGATACGAAACTAGAGTTTTTCGCAGCCTGTGAAGCCGTGCGATCAACGCCGCGCCGGTGTGGTGATCGCACCTTCCGCCGCCGAGCTTACCAGCGCCGCGTATTTTGCGAACACGCCGGTCTTATACTTCGCCGCCGGAGCCTTCCATTCCGCCAGCCGCCGCGCAATCTCGGCGTCGGAAATTTCCAACTCCAGCCTTCGGATCTTGGTGTCGATGGTGATGCGGTCGCCCTCGCGAATCGCGGCAATCGGCCCGCCCAGCGCCGCTTCTGGGGCAACATGGCCAACCATCAGACCGCGGGTTGCGCCGCTGAAGCGTCCGTCGGTGATCAGCGCCACGCTCTCACCCAAACCTTCACCCACAATCGCCGCGGTCACGCTCAGCATTTCGCGCATGCCGGGTCCGCCCTTTGGACCTTCGTAGCGGATCACCACTACATCTCCCGCCTTGATCTGCTTGCTGGTCACCGCCTGCATCGCCGCTTCTTCGGAATCGAACACGCGCGCCGGACCGGTCTGCGACGCCCGTTCGTGGCCGCTCATCTTCACCACTCCGCCGCCGGGAGCGAGGTTGCCTTTTACGATCACGAGTCCGCCCGTGGTCTTCAGCGGCTTACTCAAGGGAGCGATCACCGTCTGTCCAGCGGTTTCTTTGGCTGCGTCGGCCTCTTCGGCAAATGTTTTCCCGGTCACCGTCATCGCCGAGCCATTTGCATATTTGCCGTCAAGCAGCCTCTTGGCGATCACCGGAATGCCGCCCGCCGCGTCCACATCCGCGGCCACATATTTTCCCGCCGGCTTCAGATCCGCCAACAGAGGCGTGCGTTCGCTGACCCGCTGAAAATCGTCGATATCCAGGGGCAAGCCCATTTCGCGCGAGATCGCCAGCAGGTGGAGCACGGCGTTGGTCGAACCGCCGGTCGTGGCCACGCCCGCGATCGCGTTCTCGAAGGCTGCGTGGGTCAAAATATCGCTGGGACGAATCCCCTGCTTCAGGAGGTTCATCACCACTTCGCCGCAGCGGAACGCGACCTCGTCCTTGCGCGGGTCCATCGCCGGAATGCCGTTGAATCCCATGGGCGAGAGGCCGATCAGCTCCATCACCGTGGACATTGTATTTGCGGTGTATTGGCCGCCGCATGCGCCCGCTCCTGGACAGGCCACGTTCTCTAGCGCCAGCAGATCGGCGTCGCTCATCTTGCCCGCCGCATTCGCGCCTACCGCCTCGAACACATCCTGAATGGTTACGTCTTTGCCTTTGTATTTGCCGGCGGCAATGGTTCCGCCGTAGAGCACCAGACCGGGCAGGTTCATTCGCGCCAACGCCATGGCCGCCGCTGGTATCGTCTTATCGCAACCGACGATGCAGACCGCGGCGTCGAAAAGTTGTCCGCGGCAGACCAGTTCGATCGAGTCGGCGATCACCTCGCGGCTCACCAGCGACGCCTTCATGCCTTCGGTGCCCATGGTCTCGCCGTCGGAAATCGCGATGGTGTTGAACTCCATCGGCGTGCCGCCCGCTGCGCGAATGCCTTCTTTCACCTTCGCCGAAAGGCGGCGCAGGTGAAAGTTGCAGGGCATGGTCTCGATCCAGGTGTTGGCGACGGCAATCAGCGGCTTCGCCAGGTCGTCGTCGGTGAAGCCAATGGATTTGTACATAGCGCGCGCCGGTGCCCGGTCGCGCCCGTCGGTGATATTGCGACTGCGATGTTTGAGGTCCATGGGAAAGGCGCTCTTGGCTTTTGGCCTTTGGCTTTTAGCTAAAAGCTAAGAGCCAAAAGCTAACAGCGTTATGCGTTAACAACTTTCGGTCCTGTGGCCTTCGCTGCTTCGGTGCCTTTCTTCTTCTCGGAGGGCAGCCACGACATCATCGCCCGCAACTGCTCACCTACTTTTTCAATCGGGTGTTGCTTTGCAGCCTCACGCAGCTTGGCAAACTTCTCGCCGCCCTTCTTGTTCTCTTGAATCCATTCCTTGGCGAAGCTGCCGTTCTGGATTTGCTTCAGCACTTTCTTCATCGCCTTGCGCGTATCGTCTCCAACCACCATTTCGCCGCGCGTCAGGTCGCCGTACTCGGCTGTGTTTGAAATCGAATAGCGCATCCGGCTCAATCCGCCTTCATAGATCAGGTCGACGATCAGCTTCACCTCGTGCACGCACTCGAAGTAGGCGATCTCCGGAGCGTAACCGGCCGCCACCAGCGTCTCGAAGCCCTTCTGCATCAGCGAAGTCAACCCGCCGCAGAGCACCGCCTGTTCGCCGAAAAGGTCGCTCTCGGTTTCTTCTCTGAAGGTGGTCTGCAACACGCCGGCGCGCGTTGAACCGATGCCGTGCGCATAGCACAGCGCGTATTCATGCGCGCGCCCGCTGGCGTCCCGGTGAATGGCCAGCAGCGAAGGCACGCCTCCGCCCTGCGAATACACGCGCCGCAGCAAATGGCCTGGGCTTTTGGGCGCGATCATGACGACGTCCACATCTTTCGGAGGCTTGATGGTCTTGAAGTGAATCGAGAAGCCGTGCGAGAAGCCGAGAATCTTCCCTTTGCGCAGATGCGGTTTGATGGCCGATTCGTAGAAAGCAGCCTGGGTCTCATCGGGCGTGAGAATCTGTATCCAGTCGGAGCGCTTGGCGGCTTCGGCGGGAGCGACCACGGTCATGCCATCGGCGCGGGCCTGCTGGGCCGAGCCGCGCTCGGGATCAAGCCCGATAATCACGTCGTATCCGCTGTCACGCAGGTTCTGCGCCTGCGCGTGTCCCTGCGACCCGTACCCGAAAACGGCAATGGTTTTATCCTTCAGCGCGGAAGGATTGGCATCGTTTTGATAAAAGACTGTGGCCACTGAAAAACTCCTTATCGTTGTTGGCTAAGCTATGTTAGTTAAAATATGTTGGCTGAAATGCTGGATCATGTTTGAAGGTGACAAACCGCCCAGACGGTCGGTGTAAGTGATGCTACCCACCTCCACCTTGCGGTGTCAATCTTGGATTCTCCGGTGCCTATTCCAGAACGCGCCGGCTCGTGTGAAGGTCTAAAACTCGAAGAACGCTCCGGGGCGCATCGGGTGCGCACTGCCGGTTCCGGTCGCCGGGAGCAAGCCTTCTTCAATTCCGTGCAGGCTTTCCCAGGCGGCCTCCGTGAGTGCCGGGTCGGCGCCGACGATGTCGCGGATCATTTGCCAGGCCGCGAGGTTGAGCGCGCCCTCCGGTGCTGGGCCCATCGCAAGTGAAACCGAGCACTGCGGGCAGAAACATATGCGCTGCGCCGAAGATTTCTGGCGGGGCTTTACCCCAACAGTCTGCGCGAACAAGTACACCGCAACCGATTTTTGTCCGCCCTCGAGCTCGCGGCTACAGCGAAGACAATACAAGTTGTCCAATAGTTCCGTCTCCGGTGGTCAAATGTTCCGCTCACGCTACTTTCTCCAAGGCGCTGCCGGTGGCGCAAGTATGTAGAAGGATTCAGGGAGGCGCCTGCGAACCAAGGTTTGCTCTAGGCAGAAGCGGTTCGCATCGCGCACTCTATGTGCTATGGGCTTTGGTCCATCCCTACGGCTACCAAAAGGTCGCCAACTGGTTGCCGCCGTTTGCTACCGCATTCGCCGACGCGGCATCGAATTCCTGCTGGTGCAGACTCGCGGCGGACGTTGGATTTTTCCCAAAGGCGGCGTGGAACCCGGCCTTACGCGTGCCCAGTCCGCTGCCCTCGAGGCTTTTGAGGAGGCTGGCGTTCACGGACGGATGGAAGAGACTGCCTTCGCCCGTTACCTCCGTCGCAAAACCGACCCGCCGGCGGCAAACAGCGAGAAGCGGCCCTCTTCTTCGCGATCTTCCATCCGACCCGAGCAGCCAGAGTTTGCCGTCACTGCTCACCTTTGCGAGGTGTTTCGCCTGGAACCGCCGCAGGAGTCGAATCGAAATCCCACCTGGTTTTCCGCCGAAAAAGCGAAGCAACGCCTGGTTCAAGGCCGCCCGCCGGAGTTTGGCGGCGAACTGGCTCGCGTCGTCGATCGCGCCGTGGCACGCATCCGGCGATTGCATGGAGACTCCAGTCACGTGCCCGGTCATGCGAAGCTGGGTTACGCTAGACTGGGTTACACCAAACTGGGGTACACCCGGAAAGACGCCTTACAAGAAGTTCGATTCGAGGCCAGCGAACTCGCCCACGCGCCGGGCCAAGTGTGGTCAGCCTCGTACGCTCGCTACATTCGTCGTGAACGGCCCGATTTGCAGCCTTCCGCCAGCCGATCCGCCCAGCCCGAGATTCCCGATGCCCTCCTCTACAGAATCTTACGAGCCGTCCCCCCGCTCGGATCCACCCGGCCCATTCTGCAATTAGGGAACGGAACCGGTTCCTTACCCGAAACGTCGCAAAAAGTACAATTCATCGACAAAGTCCGACCGGCCAAAGCCTCAGCGAAATCTGCCAGGAAACTCCGAAAATAGTTTCCCCTCGCCAACTCCCAAGCCAGCTGCGAGATTCGCTTGTAGAGCCCGGATGTCATTCCGCGATACCATCTCTGGAGATGCTTCACGAAGCTACCGCCGGACCTCGTCAGGAACCGCGCCAGGAAATCTTGCGCACCGCCGCCCGCCTCTTTCAACAGCAAGGGTACGATGCCACTTCCATGAACGATGTCGCCGCCGCCCTCAAACTCTCCAAGGGCGGCCTCTATCACCATTTCCAGTCGAAGGACGAAATCCTGTTCCACATCATGTCGCATGCCCTGGACATCACCGAGGAACGGGTCATCAATGTGGTGCGCCGCATCGAAGGAGCCAGCGTTGCCGGAGCCAGCATTGACGTAACTGAAGAGCGCCTGCGGACGCTGATCCGGCTGCACATCGAGGTGGTACTCAGTCCCGAAGACCGTGAGATTAAGGTCATGCTGCACGAGAACCATCCGCTGCCGCCGACGCTCGGGCGGAAGATCAACGGACGCAAAAAGGATTACGTGCACTTCGTCGAGCACATCATCGCCGACGTCCAGCGCAAGCATGATTCCCCGTCGCAGGTCACGCCGCGAGCTGCCGCCCTCGCCCTGGTCGGCATGATCAACTGGATCCATCAGTGGTATAAGCCCGGTGGGCCGCTAACCGGCGAAGAGATCGCACGTCAGTACTGCGAGATTTTTTTTCGCGGAGCGATAGGTTCCGGCGCGACTGGCTAGTCTTGAAAGCTCCCTTCTGCGGTGCGCTCCGCGCTCTCGCTATCACTCTGACGTGTGACGCTCGTCACAGATAGCGGTAACGACCAGTGTTGTACTGACTTTCGGGAGAGCTGCCGTGTGCCTTGCGATACCAGGGAAAATCCTAGAAATTCAACAGGTGGGTGAGATACGTGCGGCCCGCGTGCAGTTCGGCGGGATCGTGCGCCAGGTTTCCCTGGACTTTGTCCCCGAGGCTGGCCTGGGCGACTATGTGATGGTTCATGTGGGCTTTGCCATAAGCCGCGTGGACGCGGAAGAAGCTGAGCGCACCTACCAACTTCTGCAAGAAATGGGAGCACTGGAAGCGGAATTGCCGCCAGCGGAACCGTAATTGTGTCGCCCGCACTCACTCCAAAGCTTGCCGGGTTTCCCTCGGACTAATCGTTCGTACTGTCCCCGCAAGCTGATGTTTTCGCTGGCGAACCTTCCCGATTTCTGGCCACATCCCGGTTCCGGCTCAGATTCGGGTTCCGGGTCACATTAACGTGTGATCTCTATCACCGATAGGCGGTTTGCCTCTGGTAGAGTCATGCCTATGGAGTCCGCGCCGGGATTCAGTTATGAAATATCTTGACGAGTACCGTGACCATCGCATTGCACGGGCCTTGGCGGCTGAGATCGTCCAGTCGACAACCCGGCCCTGGGTGCTGATGGAGATCTGCGGCGGCCAAACCCACACCATCATGCGCTACGGCATTGACGAACTGCTGCCGCGCGGCATCGAAATCGTGCATGGCCCGGGATGCCCAGTCTGCGTCACTCCGCTGGAAACCGTGGACAAAGCCATCGCGTTAGCGCTGCATCCGGAGGTGATCCTGGTTTCCTACGGAGACATGCTGCGGGTGCCTGGGTCGCATTCCGATCTGTTTCGCGCCAAAGCCCAGGGCGCCGACGTTCGTATCGCGTACTCCCCGACTGAGGCGGTTAAGATTGCCCGCTCGAATCCCGATCGTAAAGTCGTGTTTCTGGCGATTGGTTTCGAGACCACCGCTCCCGCGAATGCGATGGCTGCGTGGCGAGCCAAGCGCGAAGGTCTCACCAACTTTTCCCTGCTGGTTTCGCACGTGCTGGTCCCGCCGGCGATCCGCGCCTTGAGGGTTTCCGGCAACAACCGGGTGCAGGGTTTCATTGCGCCTGGGCATGTTTGCACCGTGATGGGGTGCAAGGAGTATGAGTCCCTGGTTCGCGATTTTCGCGTGCCGATTGTGGTAGGAGGATTCGAACCGGTCGATATTCTGGAAGCAGTCCTTATGCTGGTTCGTCAACTTGAGGCGGGCGAGGCGCGGCTGGAAAACCAGTATGTGCGATCGGTGAGCTACCAGGGGAACGTTCCGGCACAGCAGATCATGACCGAAGTGTTTGAAGTCGCGGATCAGAAGTGGCGTGGCATCGGGTCGATCCCGCAGAGTGGATTGCGTTTGCGCGAAGAGTACGCCGCTTATGATGCGGATCGAGTCTTTGATTTGGGCGAAATTACAGTAGACGAGCCTGCGGAGTGCATCAGCGCCATGGTTTTGCAGGGATTGAAGAAACCGACGGATTGTCCCGCGTTTGGCATGCGATGTACGCCGGAGAATCCATTGGGAGCACCCATGGTGTCTACGGAAGGGGCATGCGCCGCCTACTATCACTATCGGCGCCATGCAGTCGCGAAGTAGGAGAGAGCGTGTCCACGAAAACCGACGCCGAAATAAAATTCGAACTCAGTTGCCCGACGCCGCTCCCGGCCAAAGACACAATTTTGCTGGGGCATGGCAGCGGCGGCAAGTTGAGCGCGGAGTTGATTCGCGACATCTTCCTGCCTGCGTTCGAGAACCCGGTGCTGGCGCGCCTGGATGACCAGGCAATCGTGAATGTGAACGGCCAGCGTCTCGCCATCACCACCGATTCGTTCGTAGTGAAGCCTCTGTTTTTCCCCGGCGGCAACATCGGCTCGCTCGCGGTTCACGGCACGGTAAATGATTTGGCGATGGGCGGTGCCACGCCGCTATTCTTAAGCGCCGCCTTCATCATCGAAGAAGGCTTCTCGATGGATGAACTCCGGCGCGTGGTGAATTCGCTGCGCCAGGCGGCGGCGGAAGCGGGCGTGCAGGTGGTGACGGGCGATACCAAAGTGGTCGAGAAAGGTAAGGGCGACGGGCTGTTCATTAACACGACCGGAATTGGACTGGTGCCAAAAGGGGTCGACCTTTCCGCCGACCGCGCACGTCCCGGGGACAAGGTTATCCTTAGCGGTTCGATCGGCGATCACGGCATCGCGATTCTGGCGCAGCGCGAGGGACTGGAATTCGAGACTCAGATCCAAAGCGACAGTGCCGCCTTGCACACGCTGGTGGCGGAGATACTGGGCGTAACTCGTGACATTCGCTGCATGCGCGATCCGACGCGAGGCGGCGTCTCCAGCACGCTGAACGAAATCGCGGAGCGTTCGCGGGTGGGGATCGAACTGGTGGAAAGTTCTCTTCCGATCCACGAAGAGGTGCGAGGTGCGTGCGAATTGCTCGGATTGGATCCTCTCTATGTCGCCAACGAAGGCAAGCTGATCGCAATCGTGGCGCCCGAGGCCGCCGATGCGGTGCTGCAGGCGGTGAAGCGTCATCGTCTGGGATCGGAAGCCCAGATCATTGGCACGGTGAACAAGGAGAACCCGGGGCTGGTCACGATGCGAACGCCCTTTGGCACGACTCGTATCGTGGACATGCTCGCGGGCGACCAATTGCCGCGCATCTGTTAAGGAAATATGCACGAAATGGCAATCGCAAATTCGGTGCTGGAAGCGGTCAGAACCGAGATGGGTCTCCATCCGGGAACATACCCGTGCAAAGTCGGTGTCCGGATTGGAGAATTGGCAGCCATCGATCAGGACGCGCTGCGCTTCTGTTTTGAAGCCATCGTTCACGAAACCGATCTGGAGTCGCTTGCGCTGGGGATCGAGGTCTGTCCCCGCCGCCATCGTTGTTTAGCCTGCGGGCATGAATTCGTCGTACACGACTATGATTGCAGCTGTCCGCAATGCGCGAGCCTGGGAACCACATGCATCAGTGGAGACGAGCTGGAGTTGGCCTATCTGGAGGTGGAAGAATATGGACCGAGTACCGTTGGAGCGAAAGGTTCTCAGTGAAAACGACCGCGTCGCGGCTGAGTTGCGTGCCCGATTTCAGGAGCACGGCATTCTATGTCTGAACCTGATAAGTTCTCCCGGTTCCGGCAAGACCAGTCTTCTGGAGCGCACTCTCGAAGCCCTGCCGCGGCATGATCGCGTGGCCGTTTTGACGGGCGATATTCAGACCGAAAACGATGCCAACCGGCTGAAGCGATTTCATTTTCCGGTAAAACAAATCACGACCGGCGGCACCTGCCACCTGGACGCTCGCATGATCGTGCGTCATTTGGCGGACTGGAAACTCGAGGACCTCGATCTTCTGCTGATCGAAAACGTGGGTAACTTGGTTTGTCCATCCAGTTATGACTTGGGCGAAGCGGCTAAGGTCGTGGTGCTGAGTGTTACAGAAGGCGAGGACAAGCCGCTGAAATATCCTTCCATATTTTTCAAGTCCGACTTACTCGTGCTGAGCAAAATCGATCTGCTTCCGTACGTCCCATTTGACATCGAGGCGGCGGCGGAAAATGCCCGCAAGGTGCACCCGGGGATGGAGATTGTGAAAGTGTCTTGCCTGACCGGCAATGGTTTGCACGAATGGATGACGTGGCTGGAGGAGCGACGGAAAGTGCGCAAGCCGCTGGCGCAGCAGCCTGTGAGCGGATGATGCATGGAAGTTCGCCGCCAGATCGAAGTCTCAGGCATCGTGCAGGGAGTTGGATTTCGGCCGTACGTCTATCGTCTCGCTACCGGCAGGCACCTTAGAGGAACGATTCGCAATACATCCGCCGGAGTCACCATTGAAATCCAGGGGCCGGCAGAAACCGTCCAGGATTTCGTTGAGCACTTGCCCGCCGAAGCGCCGCCCCTGGCGCGGATCACCAGCTTGGCCGTCCATGAAGTCCCGTGCCTGGTTGTGCAGATCGGTGCCGATCAAGATTTCCGCATTGTTCACAGTGCTGAGGGCGAGGAAGTCCGCACTCTCATTTCGCCGGATGTCGCGATATGTCCCGACTGCCTGCGTGAAATGTTCGACGCGACTGACCGGCGCTATTGCTATCCGTTCATTAACTGCACCAACTGCGGGCCGCGCTTCACGATCATTCGCGATATTCCTTACGACCGGCCGAGCACTTCCATGGCGGTTTTCCCCATGTGCCCAGCGTGCCAAGCGGAGTACGAAGCCCCTTTAAATCGAAGGTTTCACGCTCAGCCCAACGCCTGCTGGGAGTGTGGACCTCGGGTGGAACTCTGGGATAAGTCTGGAAAGCGGATGGAATGCCGCGATCCCATTGCCGAAGCGGTCTCCGCGCTCCATGCAGGAATGGTCGTAGCAGTAAAGGGTCTCGGCGGTTTTCACTTGGCCGCCGATGGGACGAACTCCGCGGCGGTGGCTCTGCTGCGTCAGCAGAAGCGCCGGGTGGAGAAACCGTTCGCGGTGATGGTTCCGGATTTGCGGGCCGCCGGGGAAATCTGCGAATTGGACGGCGCGGCTGCCAATGTTCTGCAGTCGATCCAGCGGCCGATTGTATTACTGCCGAAAAAGTTGCGGCCGGGCGGGGACGTCCGGCTCTCCATAATTCCCGACGAGGTTGCGCCCTTCAACCGTTATCTGGGAATTTTTCTGCCTTACACGCCGCTTCATTACCTGCTGCTCTCCGAGGGAGGGTTCAAGGCTCTGGTGATGACCAGCGGCAACCAGAGCGAGGAGCCGATCGCGATTGATAATCGGGAAGCAGTTGATCGCTTGAATGGCCTCGCCGACTACTTCCTCGTGCACAACCGCGACATCCTGCTGCGCTGCGACGATTCCGTGGTGCGAGTTGCAGGCGGCGTTACCCGGCAGTTGCGGCGTTCCCGAGGTTTTGTTCCGGTGCCGGTTTTTCTGAAGGACGATCAGCCTTCGGTGCTGGCCGTCGGAGGCGAACTGAAGAATACCATCTGCCTCACCAAAGGAAAGCACGCTTTCTTGAGCCAGCACGTCGGAGATTTGGAGAACGCAGAAAGCTATAGTTTTTTCCATGAAGCCATCGAGCATCTGAAGCGGATTCTCGAAATCCGGCCGGAGATCATCGCCTATGACCTCCATCCCGACTACTTCTCCACCAGATGGGCACTGCAACAGAGTGGAATGCAGTTGGTTGGCGTGCAGCATCACCACGCACACATTGCCAGTTGTATGGCGGAGAATCACCTTGAAGGGCGGGTGATCGGGTTCGCCCTGGATGGGACTGGCTATGGCACCGACGGAAAAATCTGGGGCGGAGAAGTGCTCATCGCAGGATATGAAGACTTCGAACGCGCCGCTCATTTTGAGTATGTGCCCTTGCCCGGTGGAGCGGCCGCGATCCGTGAACCATGGCGGATGGCGGTAAGTTACCTGGCACATCATTTCGGGCGTGAGTTTCTGAAGCCGCAGTTTCTGAAGTTGGATCTCCCGTTCTTACGCCAGCTCAATCGGCCAAAAGCGGAGCTTCTCCTGCGTATGATGGAACAGGGCGTGAATTCACCGCTCACGTCCAGCTGCGGGCGTCTGTTCGATGCCGTGGCCGCTTTAGTCGGAATCCGTCAACAAGTCAATTACGAGGCCCAGGCTGCCATCGAACTGGAGATGGCGATGGCATCGTCAGAGATTGAATCGTCAGATAAAGACACTGCCTATCCGGTGAAGCTCTTGCCGGAGCTAGCGCCGGAAGATGACCATTGGATCATCAGCACTCGGCCGCTATTTGAAGCGCTGCTGGAAGACCTCGGCAGAAGCGTTCCTGTCGGAACGATCAGCCGGCGTTTTCACAACGGGTTGGTTGAGGGGTTCGTCCAGTTGGCAACGGTGCTACAAAAGAAAACGGCTCTTAACCGTGTGTGCCTGAGTGGCGGAACCTTTCATAATATCTACCTCTCCGAACGGCTGGAAACACGGCTGTCCGAAGCTGGATTTGTGGTGTTCACACAGAAAGAAGTGCCCGCCGGGGACGGCGGTTTGAGCCTGGGACAGGCGCTAGTAGCGGCAGCAAAACATCACGCGTAGGACTTGCGGAGCGCTACTGCTGCCGCCTCGTTAGGATCTCGTAAACTGGCTTGTTGTCCGCGAACACCCGGTGGATTGCGGCAGCCGGACCTGTAAGTTGAGGCGCATAGCGGGCGTGAGCCCGCTGCCGAAATCCTGAGCGCAGCCGAAGGACCTCCTTCAATTCAATTTGGCAGCCGGACCTATAAGCCGAATTCTGTCTGCCGTTGCCGGCAGGACGGTCATTCCTCTGGGCCACGCATTACTGCGGGGCTCAAGCGACCTACCCGGAGGTTGTGGCGCACCGAGCCAGCACGCGTCCCCGGCGAAGCCCGAAGGCCTGCCAGGAAATCCCTCCCTATTTGGTCTTGCTCCGTGTGGGGTTTGCCCTGCCCGCCGCATTACTGCGCCGGCGGTGCGCTCTTACCGCACCTTTTCACCCTTACCTGAGCCTTGCGGCCCGGGCGGTATGTTTTCTGTGGCACTTTCCGTCGAACGGTCCCGCCTATAAAAGCGCGGGTGCCCTCCCGGACGTTATCCGGCACACTGCTCTGCGGAGTTCGGACTTTCCTCCCGTCTCGCGACGAGCGACCGTCCGGTCCGGCTGCCAACAAATTCATTATAGTGCAGGGAGAAAGTGCAAGCAGAGCATGCCGGCCAGATTGCGTTTTCTCACTCTTGCGGTTTGGGTGCGAGGAAGAATCCATACAACATCAAGACGACGCCGACCAGAAATGGAATCAGTCCGGCGAGATAGACCGGCTCGTTTTGCACCAACCCGTGCAGAAGCACCATGACACCGATCCCGACGACGGCCGTGATCAGGCCGCCCAGCTTCATGCCTTCGAAGCGGCGTTTTGCAGCGTTCTTCTCCTGCTCGCGTATTAGTTCGATCGCGGCCCTGGCTCCCTCGCCTGAGCTCTCCGCGATTTTTTTCAGCGTTTCACTCTTGTAGAAGGTTTCTCTCTCTTTGCGGCGTGCGTCGGACCATGACGCGACGGCCAAGAATGAGAACAGGGCAATACTTCCTACGACGGGTATTGCCACGGCTACGACCCCGACCATGTCGCCTGAATCGAATGCCATTGTCAGCTCCTTGATGTTTTCTTGCTTACGTCAGGTAGGACCAGCCCTCCGCAGTTTCGGTTGCGTTTTCTTCGTCCGGGGTCCATTTTTGAAATAATGCAACCGTTCGCAAATTCGTGGGGTCATACTGTTGAGGCAAGTCCAGCGTGAGTGCCAACGACGACCAGGCCGATGTGGAAAGAGTCCTGGCGGGCGACATTTCCGCCTTTGAGGGGATTGTCCGGCGCTGGCAGGGGCCACTGATCAACTTGGCCTACCGCTTTTGCCGCGATCGTGGCCGCGCCGAAGAGATGGCGCAGGAGGCCTTTCTTCGTGCCTACCGCGCACTCGCCCAGTGGCGAAAGGATGCGGTCTTTTCCACCTGGCTGTTCGCGCTGGCGACTAACCTCTATCGTTCGGAACTGCGCCGTATACCGGCGTTGACTGTATCGCTCGACGACATTGCCGAGCCTCCGGACGCGCGCGCCTCGGATGGAGGCCTTGAAGACCAGGATCGCGATTTGGCGGTGCGGCGCGCGGTCGGTGCTTTGCCGGCGAAATATCGCGAGGCCTTGATTCTTTTTTACTTTCACGACATGGACATCACCACCGCGGCGCGAAGTCTAGGACTGCCCGAGGGCACGGTCAAGGCGAGATTGTTTCGCGGGCGGGAAATTTTGCGCAGTAAACTCCCGCAACTGTTGGCTGTGCCGCGCCTGAAGGAGGCTTAATGAGACGCTTGACTGGATACGGCGAGGGCGAGGCTGACCGCATTCTTTCGCGGGAGGAAGAAATTCTTCCGTCGTCGGGGTTTGCTGCCTCTGTCATGGGTGCGGTGCGGCGCGAAGCCGCTGCTCCGCCGCCGCTTCCGTTCCCCTGGAAGCGCGCTCTGCCTGGCCTGGTGGTTGGGGGATTCGTGCTGGTTCTGGTTTTCGTTGGGGTAGTTGTGGCCATCGCGCAGTTGATTAGAGCGTCAGCGAACACACATTTTTCCATGTCCTTGCCATCCGTGTTAACGCCCGTCTTTGGATTGGGATTGCAGCGGAACCTGGAGATTGCGGCGAGCTGGACCGTGCTGGCGCTGCTGGTGGCGTTTGTGTCCGTGAAACTATCGATGGGCCTTGTTTCCCGCAGGGCATGAGGTTGCAACCGAGGTCTCAGGCGTTAGGTCTCAGGCTCAAAGAGCAGCGCCGGGCTGTTAAACTGATAGCCAAGCACAGTGCCCCGGGGTGAGACCTCTAGAGCCTGAGAGCTGAGACCTAACGCCTGAGACCTGACCCCCGCGAACTAGCCCATGCACATTTCCGAGGCGATCAAGATCGCATTTCTGTCGTTGTGGGCGAACAAACTGCGCTCCGCGCTCACCTTGCTGGGCGTGGTGATCGGAGTTGCCGCCGTGATTGCGGTGGTCACGTTCGTCAACGGCATCAATACCTACGTCGCCGAGCGGATCTTCAATCTGGGCGCGGACGTATTCATCATGTTTAAGGTGACGCCGGCGGTCACCAACATCGATCACTACCTGGAAGGCCAGAAACGCAAAGACCTGACCATGGACGACTACCGGGCGGTGCGGGAGGGCTGCAAGCTCTGCGCATACGTGGGGGCTTACGCGCGCACCAACACCGGCCACGTGAAATACGGCGAGCAGTCGCTCAGCGACACCATGGTGCAGGGGATGACCCCGTCGGTTGCGGTCACGCAGGACATCGACATCGACTCCGGCCGCATGATCGGAGAGTCGGACCTGGAAAACAACGCGCCCGTAATCGTGATCGGTACTGATATCGAGGATACCGTGATGCCGGGTGTCGATCCGATCGGAAAAGAAATCCGGGTGGATGGCTGGACCTATCGCATCATCGGAGTCGGGAAGAAGAAGGGCTCGGTCGTGGGACAGAGTCTGGACAACTATGCACTCATCCCCATGACGTCGTGGATGAAACAGTACGGCAGTCACAACACCAACATGCGTATCTCCGCGAAGGCGGTCGGCACGGGCGCCACCCTGGACTCCGCTATGGACGAGGCGCGCGTAATCGTGCGCGCGCGCCGGCACGATCCCGCCGGCGGGGCGGATTCGTTTGACATGGAAAACAACAGCAGCCTGCTGAGCATCTGGGCCAACCTCACCGGCACTTTTTTTGTCGCCATGATCGGTATCGCCGCAATTTCCATGGTGGTGGGTGGGATCGTAATCATGAACATCATGCTGGTCTCGGTGACCGAACGCACGCGGGAAGTGGGGATTCGCAAAGCCATGGGGGCAAGGCGCTCCGATGTGCTGCTGCAATTCCTGATCGAGGCTGTGATTCTGTCAATGGTGGGCGGCGTGATCGGCGTGCTGCTGGGGATTGCGGTGGCGAAGGGGGTGACGTTTGCTGTGGGGATGCCCTCTGTAATCAAGCTCTGGGCAGTCGTAGCTGGACTGATCGTCTCCGCGAGCGTGGGCATTTTCTTCGGCGTGTACCCGGCGCGGCGGGCAGCGATGCTCGATCCCATCGCGGCGCTGCGCTTTGAAACATGAGTGCCGGTTCCATTACCCATGATGAGCAAGAGCGAATTCGGTGAAATCATCACGATGGCGCTGGCCACCATCCGCAACAACAAGCTGCGCTCGTCGCTCACCGTGCTCGGCATCGTGATCGGGGTGGCGGTGGTCATCGGAATTTCGTCGATCGTGCGCGGGCTCAATGACAACGTCAACGGCATGATCAGCAGCATGGGATCGAACATCATTTTTGCTTTTCACATGCCGATCACGTTCGGGCGGCCTACCGAAGAATTGCGCACTCGCAAGGAACTGACTTTCGAAGATGCGGAAGCCATGAAGGACTTGCCGCACGTCAAGGCCGTGACGGCCGGGGTCCGCTATGTCGAGCCGCAGTTTGGCAGCGGCACGTACGTGGTCAAGTATGGCGACCGCAAGAGCAAGCAGACGATTCTGGAAGGCGACAGCGCGTCGGCCAAGGACGTCTTCGATCTGCAACTTAAATCCGGACGCTGGTTCAGCGAGATTGACGATGACCGGCGCGCATCGGTGATCATCATCGGAGCCGACACCGCGGAGGAGTTGTTTGGCAACGCCGATCCGGTGGGCAAGGAAATCAATATCGAAGGACAGTTATTCGAGGTTATCGGAGAGGCCGAGAGGGTCAAGAGCGCCTTCGGCGGCGGCAAGAATCCCGACGACAACAAGGTCTATTTCCCGCTGGCCACGATGCACAAAATGCACCCCGAACTCAAGCAGCATTTCATCAGCGTCAAGGCGACCTCGCACCAGGACATGCCCAAGGCGGTGGACGAAATGCGCGAACTGTTGCGGCGGCGGAGGCGGGTGCCCCCGGACAAGCCGGATAATTTCGCCGTCTTCACCCAGGACTCGCTATCGGATGTCTGGAGCCAGATCACGGGAGCGGTGTTTATCTTCATGTTTGCCGTTTCGAGCGTGGCCTTGATCGTGGGCGGCGTGGGCGTGATGAACATCATGCTGGTCTCCGTAACCGAGCGCACACGGGAAATCGGCATTCGCAAGGCCATTGGCGCCCGCAAGCGCGATGTGCTGCTCCAATTCACGCTGGAGGCGATCACCCTCACCGCGATCGGAGGAATCCTGGGCGTGCTCCTGGGCGCGATCATCACGTATGCGATCCGCCTGGTGTGGGATTCGCTGCCCGCTACCATGTCGGTATTCTGGGCCGGCTTCGGCTTTTTTGCCGCTGCGGCCGAGGGGTTGGTGTTCGGGATTTATCCCGCGTGGAAAGCGGCCAACCTCGATCCCATCGAGTCGCTGCGCTACGAGTAACATGCTACTAATGCCGCCTCCGCCATTAACGGCAAGAACAGTGCTCGAGGCTGTGGCTGTGATTGGAACCGCCGGCTGTCTGTGTTTCTATTTCCTGTCCGCGCTCGCGCTGGCCAGTTTTCTCAGAGATAGGCGCAAGAAAGACAAGCGCAAGAAAGGCAAGCAGCCCCCGCCGCCAGAAAGCCAGTTCCCCCCAGTTTCCATCCTCAAGCCCTTGAAAGGCGTCGACCCCGAAATCTGGGAGAGCTTTTGCACTCATTGCGAACAGGAGTATCCCCAATTTCAATTGATCTTCGGAGTCAACGATCCCGGCGATCCCGCCATTGAGATTGTGCATAAGCTCCAGGCCAAATATCCTAGCTGTGCGATCGACCTGATCGTGTGCGGTCGCGTTCTGGGAGCAAATATCAAAGTCAGCAGTCTAGTGCAGATGTTGCCCTCGGCACGCCACGAACTCCTCCTGGTGAACGATAGCGACATCCGCGTCCCTTCGGATTACTTGCGGAAGGTGATCACGCCGCTCGCCGACGCTTCTGTGGGACTGGTGACCTGCCTTTACCGCGCCGTCGCCGGCCCGACCCTCGGCTCGCGCCTCGAAGCGTTGGGCATCAGCACCGACTTTGTGCCTGGCGTTCTGAGTGCGCGGTTCCTCGAAAAAGGATTGCACTTCGGATTAGGCTCAACGCTGGCCTTTTGCCGCAGTGACCTCGAAGCCATCGGCGGCTTCGAAGCGTTGTTGGACTATCTGGCCGACGACTACGAGCTCGGCCGGCGCATCGCCGCAACCGGAAAGCGAATCGAACTCAGCGCGGCGATCGTCGAAACGTTTCTGCCCGCCTACACCCTGAGGCAGTTTTTTCGCCATCAACTGCGCTGGTCCCGAACCATTCGCGATGCCCGCCGCTGGGGATACACAGGACTGCTTTTCACCTTCGGACTGCCATGGGCATTGCTGACGCTGCTGGCGGCCCATGGGGCGGCGTGGGCGTGGCTGCTGTTTACGGTGACGTTCGCCGCGCGGCTGGGCGTTGGATTTGCTGCTGCGCGGGTCGTGCTCAACGATCGCCGAATTTTTCGCAGCGAATTGTTCCGCGATATTTTCTTGCTGCCGTTGCGCGACCTGATTGCGCCGCTCGTCTGGATCGCAAGTTTTGCGGGCAACCGCATCCACTGGCGAGGAGATTCGTTTGTTCTGAAGGGGGGGAAGCTGATCCGGACAATCGCTCCGAGTTGAGCTAATCGGAGCCATGATCCGGGGCAACGATCCGACCCCGGGTTTCACGGCGAGAGCAATTCGAATCGCCCGTCGGCGCGAAGACGATATCTGCGGCCCCGCCAAATCACCGTGTTGCCGAAGAATCCGCAGATCCAGAAAATGAAGCCCAGCAGATCTTCTATCGGCACGAGCAGCCAATTGATCCTGGTCCGCAATACGCGCGCGGAGACAACATAAGCAGCTATCGCGCGCACCGCGACCGTCAGCAGCGAAACCGGCCAAAGGCGAGGAACGACCGCGCATGCGATGAGTGCCAGGGGAACGGGCATAGTGAAAAGCTGTCCCACGTAGCCCGAGGGGCGGGATCGACGGGTGCTGCGTGCCCAACGCAGCCGGTGCGCGATGTTCTCGGCCAAAGTTGAGTCCCCGATGTGATGCTCGATCACATAAGACGACAGGATGACCCCGTGCCCGGTTTCCGCCGCAAACTTGCCGAGCACAAAATCTTCTGCCAGATAGTCTTTCAGGCGCTCGAAGCCGCCAATGGACTGCAACACCGAGCGCCGCGCGACAATGGTGGGCCCGACGGCAAACTTCATGCCTTCGAGCATCCGCGCCACCAGAATCCCGGCGATGAAGTCCGTGTTCATGCCGGTGGCCTCGAGGCGGGACCACAGACTTGGCCCGGGCACGGCGCGATACGGGCACGTCGACACCCCCAGGTTCTTGTCCACAAATTCCGCCGAGACTGTACGCAACAGGTTCGGAGTTACACGTGTGTCGCTGTCGCTCATGACCACCAGATCGTTCGCGGCTGCCTGCGACATGCGGTCCAGGCTGAACGCTTTGGCATTGGGATAGGGCGGTTCGCCGGTCACCAGCAGCTGCGCCGGGATGTGGGCATACTCGCGACGCAGCTTCTCCACCACGCTGACTGCGGGGTCGCCGGGCTCGCGCACCGCAAATAACAATTCAAACGCCGGGTAATCCTGCTCGAAGAATGTTCGCAGGTTGGATTCAAGGTCGAGGTCCGCACCGGCCAATGGCTTCAGGATGCTGACGGGCTCGGAACTTGTGGCGGCCGGGCGTGGGACCGCCAGATACCGGTACGCAGCCACCACCGCGAGCACAGAATAGACCATGGTCCCCGCAAGCAGGGCCAGCAGGATAACGGTGATCACGCTAGTCATGCGGCGGCCGGTTGCTGTATATGGATTTTCCCCCGCTGCGCGCCAATAAGAAAGACGTCAGTCCACTCAGTTCTTTCGGATACTCCTGGTCCGTCCACAGGAAAACCCCCGCCGGACCTCTCCACAACACCGTCAGCGATTCTGGTGTCTCGAAGATATGCGGCGCATCCGGGAATTTCGCGCCGTACCACAGGTTCCCGCTCGGTTCGTGCAGAACGTATACCTGGACCCCGGTGTAAAAATTCAAAGTGGAGGCCTGATGGTACTGCCCATCGATCACGATCATATCGCCCGGCCGAAACTGCTTTTGAATCGCCACCGCGAGTTTGTAAGAAGAAAGAATCGGCGAGAAAGTGCTGAAGGAAGAATGCACACATGCGAGCAACACGACCATCATGACGGCGAGCGCAAGGTTGCCTTCAAAAGGGCGGCGGCGCCGTCGCAGAATCCAGTTAAATCCGGTGCCGAGAAACAGTCCGAGGGATGCCCCCAAAAGCGGCCAGCGAAATGCGCCCAGCGCCCGCGGCGTCAGATCAAGCACGTGCCCCAGCGAGAAATCATAATCCTGAGGATTCTTCTTGAGCAGGTCCGCCAGATCGGCTCCAGGAGCGGGCGGGTGGGACACGGACAAAAGGTAGATCCCGGCCACGAACCCGAGTGCACCGAAAGCAAACAGAAAGTTCGAGGAAATTCTTCCCGCCCGGCGATCCGATTCGCTCGCTGCCGGTCCGGACTCGCGCGCCAACCAACCGCCCACCAAGAGCGCCACCCCCGGTAGCGCGGAAATCGTGTAGTACTCCTGTCGCGTCGAGAAACTGAAGAAGCCGACGATCACAAGCGCCCAGAGGAAGAAGAGCAGACTTGCGCGCTGGGGCCGGTCTAGTTTAGTCGCTGGCTTGCCCTGAAGTTTCCGCCACCGCAGCCGAACATCGAGCAGCGCCTGCGGCAGGAACACGCTCCAGGGCAGGAGCCATGCCAGAAGGAGGCCCCAGAAGATCAGAAGCGGCACGGTGTCGTACCCAGGCGGCACGCGCTTGCCCAGGAAGCGCATCACGTGTTCATTGATGAAGTAGAACCACAGAAATCCGCGCACCGGACCCTGCGCCGGGTTTCGCAGCGCCGCCAGAATGTGCCAAGGCGCGGCGATCGCGAAAAACAGCAGCGTGCTGGAAACCAGACGCAGCTTCAGCAAGTGCCGCAAATTCCCCGTGAGCAGCAGATAAAGCCCGATCGCTCCCACCGGAAAAACCAGGCCGATCAGCCCTTTCGTGAGCACATTCAAGGCGCAGGTCGCGGCAAATCCCCAGCAGGCGAAACGCGAGGGCCGCCCTTCTTCGAGCGACCGTAAGAAGAAGTAGTACCCGATCGTTAGCCAGAGCGCGACGAGTACGTCGGGAATCAGAAAGCGCGTGAAAATATACAGTCCGACCGATGTTGCCAGCGCCACACCGGCATATAGGCCGCCCGATTCACCGAAGGCATACCGGCCTAACTGATAGGTCGCGAGAAGCAGTCCCAGCACGCCGAGCATCAAGGGCAAACGCGTGCTCCAATTGCCAACGCCAAAGATGCGGTAGCTGGCCGCCAGGCTCCAATACGGCAGCGGAGCTTTTTCCAGGTAGCGGATGCCGTTGGTGTACATCGTCACCCAGTCGTGTCGCTGCAGCATTTCGCGCGCGGCCTCGGCATGCACCGTGTCGGCATCGTCGAGCAAGGCGGGTTGCGAGAGCCCAACCATGTAGATGACCGCCCACAGCCCGATCAACGCCAGCACGGAAATCCGCCAATCTGAAAACAACCGGTTCGGACGGGGCGTTGCTGAAGGGGGATGGATCGTGGTCTCAATTGCCGGCGGTTCGAGATTGCGCGCAGCGCCAGAATTCATCGCGGGAATTTTCATTATACGGGAGTGTGGGGACGGGGCTCTGCCCCGCCACCACACAACCTCAGTCCGCGGCAACCCCGCGGGAAACACGGTCGCCCGCCACTTCCCGGTAAATTTCAAGAATTCTCGCCACCGAAGTGGTCCAGGAGAATCGCTGTGCCTGCTCATAGCCGCGCTGCTTCATCCGCTCGCGCAGCGCCGAGTCCAGCAGCACGCGCTGCAAAGCTCGCCGGATCTCAAACACGTTTTCCGGGTTCACCAGCAAGGCCGCGTTCCCCGCCACTTCCGGCAGGCTCGAAGTGTTCGAAGTGACCACTGGAGTTCCGTGCGCCATCGCTTCCAGTGGTGGCAACCCAAATCCCTCGTAGAGCGATGGAAACACAAAAATCTTGGCAACATCGTAAAAAATGCGCAGCACTTCGATGGGTACGAATCCCAGGAAACGCACGTCGTTCTGCACGCCGCTGCGCACCACTGTGCGCCGCAGCCGCGGATGGCTCGAAAGATCGTCTCCGATGATGATGAGCTTCAGATCCGGGAACTGCTGCTCCTTGTGCAGTTCGCTCTTCAGCGCCGAAAACGCTTCGATGATGCGCACCACATTCTTGTGGGGCCGAATGGCGCCCGCATACAGAATGAACGGATAGTTCACCAGATAGCGCTGGGCGATCAGTTCGCGATCCGCTTCGGAGGCATGGCCGCGCAGAAAACGCTCGTCAATCGCGTTGTACACCACCTCGATGCGGGCATCGGGAATGGCCAGCAGCTTTTCGATTTCGTTCTTGGTGAATTGCGACACCGCGATCACGCGCGCCGCCTTGCGCAATACTCGGCGCGTCAGATAAAAGTGCAGGCTGCGCCGCAAACTGGAAGCGTTGCGCGATCCATACATGTGCTCCAACAGGTCGTGCACGGTCAGAACATAGGGACAACTCAGCCCGCGCGGAATCCAGAACAGGTGCGGAATGTGAACCACGTCGCACTCCAGGCGCCGCACGATCGCCCGGAAAGCGAGATTCCCCTTCAGCGTGTCATCGCCGCCGGCCAGCGCAACCGCGTGGAAGTTCGGCGGCAGTGGTTCACATTCCGCTACCTTCGTCGGCGATCCGATGAGGAAATACCTGTTGTCGCGGTCCAGGTGCGCCAGCGTGCGGACCACGTTCCGGATATATGTGCCAACCCCGAATTCCGTCATGCGACGGATGTCGATGGCTACTTTCACGAATGGAATTTAACCACAGAGGGCACAGGGAGCACAGGGAAATCGCCGAGCTATCTCCAGACAATTCCAGACGGTTAGGCTCTCACTTCCGCCTGCGCTTTGGCTCGCCGTTCGGCATACAGCGGAAACTCTTCGGCCAACTGCAAGACGTCCTTGCGGATTCTCCCCAGCACCGCGGCGTCCGTCCGATGATCGAGCGCCTCCGCGATCCAGTGCGCGATCTGCCGCATCTCCGCTTCTTTCATCCCGCGCGTGGTAACGGCCGGAGAGCCAATGCGAATGCCGCTCGGCTTCATCGGCGGATTCGTATCAAACGGAATCGCGTTCTTGTTGACCGTAATGCCGGCCACACCGAGCGCCTTCTCAGCCTCACTTCCCAGCATGCCTTTCGCAAACACGTCCACCAGCATGAGATGCGTGTCCGTTCCACCGGAAACGATGCGATAGCCATCGGCCGCCAGCGTCTCGGCCATCACCTTTGCATTGGCCACGACTTGCCGGGCGTAGTCGCGGAAACTCGGTTGCGACGCCTCGAGGAAGCACACCGCCTTGGCGGCAATGATGTGCACCAGGGGTCCTCCCTGCGTACCGGGGAAGATCGTTTTATCAATCGGCGCCGCAAATTCCTGCTTGCTCAGGATCATGCCCGCGCGCGGCCCGCGCAGCGTTTTGTGCGTGGTCGAAGTCACGATTTGGGCGTGCGGCACGGGCGATGGATGCGCTCCACCCGCCACCAGTCCCGCGAAATGCGCCATATCCACCAGATAGATTGCGCCAACTTTGTCCGCAATCTGACGCATTCGGGCGAAATCAATGATCCGCGGATAAGCGCTGCCGCCGCCAATAATCAGCTTGGGCCGCTGCTCGGCGGCGAGTCTCTCCAGGTCGTCGTAATCGATCGTCTCCGTTTCCTTGGTCACGCCGTACGGAATTATCTTGTATGTCTTGCCCGAGAAATTCAGAGGATGCCCATGCGTAAGGTGCCCGCCGTGAGCGAGATTCAAACCAAGAATCGTGTCGCCCGGCTGCAGCACCGCCGCGTAAGCCGCTTGATTGGCCTGCGACCCCGAGTGCGGCTGCACGTTGGCATGCTCCGCGCCGAAAAGGCTCTTGGCCCGCTCGCGCGCGAGATTCTCAACCACGTCGGTAAACTCGCATCCGCCGTAATAGCGCTTGCCGGGATAGCCCTCCGCATACTTGTTGGTGAACACGGAACCGGCAGCCTCAAGCACAGCCTCGCTGACAAAGTTTTCCGAAGCGATTAGCTCCAGCCCTTCGTGCTGGCGGCGGACTTCGTTGTCGATAGCGTTCGCAATCTGCGGATCAACTTCATAGAGCGGGCGGGACATGTCAGAATTTTTCATAGGCGACTCCAGCTTATTTTACCCCGAGCGAAGGCAAGTTGAGGCAAGTGAGCGTGTGAGCCAGATCTTTTCAGAATTGAAAGGGGTCGAACTGGAACTACGCTCGCCGCCGATAGTAAATGTTGAATTCGAATCCGGGGTTGGGCGGGAAGATTTCGGCGATCTTGCGGAGCCGTTCGGCCATCGGAGCCGGGGCCAGCAGCGGATAGTCGCGCTCGCGCAGGTCGTAGTAATCGACGTCGAGGTAGAGCGAGAGCAGGTAGATCGAAATCGCATCCGCGAAGCTGGCCGCAAGGTAGTCGTTTCTAAATTTCTCCGCGTCCGGACCGTGGGCGGTGGCGAACTTGCGCGCCTCCCATGCGTCGAGCGAAGTTTCGCCACGCACCCCGGACCCCACTTGCTGCCAGGCTAGGTCGGCGAAATTCTGGGATACGCCGGCGCGTTCGACCAGCGCGTGACCGACGTTGATGTAGAACTCAAATGCCACCGAAAATTTGTCGTCCATCAAGCGGGTGGAGATGAAGACGCATTGCGCATCGCCGAGATTCAGGTTGCGATGGCAAACCGCGTTGTCACTGAGCGCCACGTCGTAGCGGTCGGCAATCACGGTCTCATCGCCCTGGGTTACGGTGAGCGGCACGAAATAGTACGCCTTGCGACTGAGGGCGGCGGCCACCGGCACTGGCACCGCGGCAATCATGCGGTCGAGATCGTTGTCCGTAATAGTGATCTCGCCCGAGCGGGCATAACAGATGCCGTTAGGCGCCTGTGAAACCGGGCTGTTTTGTACGATCTCCGCGGGCCGGCGGGTGATCGCGGAGGCGGTTTGCGACATGACGGTATTGTAGCGTATGGGCGTGCGCTGGCGACGGACGACCGCCGCCTTGCCGGTCGCGGCGGTTAGGACGCATGATGGTCCGGACCGATGGTGTAGTTTAGAAGCATGGCGAAAACGAGCTCAGGCGGGCTGCGCTGGATTGGAATTCTGGCGCGCATAGTCGCGATGACGTTTCTTTTCACCGTGCTGGCGTTCGCGGTTGCGCTGCTGCTGAGCATTATGGGGACCGTAGTGTACTCGCAGGTGAAGCACGTCGCGCCCAATCTGACGTTTGCTTACCGGCACATTGCGTTTCCGTGCGCGATCACTGCCGGTGCGATCGTGCTGCTGCTGACGCTGGCCATGGAAATTCGCAGCTACCGGCAGCGGAAGACGCTGGAAGGGATCGAGCGGGTGAGCTGAAGATGTCTGAATCGAGAAGAAATGCGCCGCATATCGCCATTCCCGTGCCGCATTCCGGGGATCGCGAGGAGGATCGCGAGTACGCCGCGCGCGCCCTGCCGTCGTACGAAGAAGCCGTGCGCGGGGCAGGGGGAGAACCGGTGCGCATCGAACTGGATCAGACGCCGGCGCAGGTGATGAAACAGATCGAGCGCTGCGACGCTGTTCTGCTGCCCGGCAGCCGCGCGGATGTCGATCCGAAAAAGTACGGCGCGAAGCGCCACGAGAAAACGGCGCCCGCTGACCCCAAACGAGACGCGGTCGACGAACTGCTGTTGCAGGATGCCTACAAGATGCGCAAGCCCGTGCTGGGCATCTGCTACGGCTTGCAGTCGGTGAATGTGTACCGGGCGGGGACGCTGGTGCAGGACATCAACTCCACGAACGTCGATTCGAAGATCAACCACAGTGCGGGCCGGACGGTGGCGAAGGCGCATACGGTTAAGATCGAACCCGAATCGAAGCTGGCGGAAATTGTGGGCGCAACTAAGGCGGTTGCGGTGAATTCTTCGCACCACCAGTCCGCGGACGCGGCGGGCAATGGGCTACGGGTGGTGGCGCGTTCCACGGAAGACGGAATCATCGAAGCTCTGGAAGGAACCGCTCCCGGACATTTTGTGCTGGCGGTGCAGTGGCATCCGGAGCGAAGTGTGAACGATGGGCCGGAGGTGGCGGAGTCCGCGCACGCGATTTTCCGCGCGTTCATTGAGGCGGCGAGAGCGAAGCACGCGGAGCTGGCGGCAGCGTCTGCTGTCATCGAATCCAAGGCGACGCGGGTCCGTGGGGACTTTAATGGACTGTTCGGAAATGTTCTGTGTCTTTCTCATGAAGACACGTGCGTTGACCACGAAGGAAGGACCGTGACATTGCAGGAAGGGATGACACTAACTGCTTTCGACGAAGACGCGGACGAACATGGAAACAGAGATAACATCATCGCCTCTGGGACGGTGGAACCGTCACCCGAATGGCTTCGCTGTCGGGGTTCGCGCTGGATCCTTAGGATTGACGAGAACGGCGTCAGGCATGAATCAGATCTAACCAGTCAGCGGTAGTCTTAGAGCTTACTCGCGCCTCGCGAGTAAAACCGCCGCATTCGCGATCGCAGCGTTGTCGGTGCCCATGCCTTCCGGCGTTTTTGCTTTGATACCGACGCAGTCCGCGGGAATTCCGCACAACTCGGCGACGTGTTTGCGAATCGCGTCCGCGTGCGGGCCAATTTTTGGAGCGGATAGGATCAGAGTGGAGTCGAGGTTCACGAGTTCGTAGCCCGCGCTTTTGACGCGCTGCAATGCCTCGCGCAGAAACACGGCGGAGTCGGCGTTTTTCCACTGCGGATCGGACGGCGGAAACAGCGATCCAATGTCGGGGCCGGCGATGGCTCCGAGCAGCGCGTCGGTGATGGCATGCAGCAGGACGTCACCGTCGGAATGGCCGCCGAGGCCCTTGTCGTGCGACACAGTCACGCCACCGATTTTGAGCGGAATGCCCGTCTTGAATTCGTGCGAGTCCCAACCATAGCCGATGCGCATTTCAGGCTTCAAGACTTGATCCCGGTCAGCCCCTAAAGGGGCATCTGATTTTCGAACTTACGGCATCGCTAAAGCGATGCCCTGATACAAAACAAATATGATACGAACAAAAAAGGCTGGCTACTGGGTTTCAGTTTTCAAATAGAACTCTGCCAGTTCCATGTCGGCTGGCGTCGTAATTTTTATATTGCGCGGCGAGCCCATTATGACTGCGACCGGCGGGCCGGCGCGCTCGATCAGTGAGGCCTCGTCTGTGCCGAGGAAGCCGTCGGCGAGGGCGTCATCAAAAGCTTTCTTCAGGATGTTGTAGCGAAAGCCCTGCGGAGTTTGCGCCATCACAATGCTTGCCCGCGGAATGGTGGCTTTGATGAGTGCGCCGTCCGCAGTTCGTTCCACCTGTTTTACGGTGTCGACGGCGGGCCAGCCCGCGATGGCGGCTCCATGCTTGTGCGCGGCCTCGATCACGTTGCCAATGATCTCGGGCGTAACGAACGGGCGAACGGCGTCATGCACCAAAACGATGTCATCCGGATCGGCCGCGGTGCGGGCCATAGCGCTGGCCACCGAGTCCTGACGATGCTCGCCACCTTCGACCATCTGCAGGCGCTTGCTCAGGATTTCCGGGTACTGTTTTTCGACCTGGGTGCGAAAGCCGGCAATTTCATCCTTGCGCAGCGCGACGATGATTTCGTAGACGGAAGGGGTAGCGGCGAACTTGCGCAGCGTGTGGACAAGAATGGGCACGCCGCCCAGTTCCTTGAACTGTTTGGTCGGCGCTTTTTTCCTGGACCTTCCCGCCGACGGGGCGCCCGAGGGCGGGGCCATGCGCGTGCCCAGTCCGGCCGCCGGAACAATGACAAACACCTTCATAGGGGCGATCAGTATAGTACAGGGAAGCAAAGGGCTGTGCCCCTTTTCCCGGTTACTGGCTATTGTTTCTGTTTCGCTTGGTTTTCGCCGCGGCTTTTCTTGCCTGGGGTAGTCCGGTTAGCGACCCCTGTTGCTGGAGAGATCCAAGGAACACGCTCTCAGTTTCATCGTACAACCAGAACAACTGCCCGCCGTTAGCCTGATAGATGACAACCGAGAAATCAATCGGCGAGCCAGTGCCAACAGTGACGGCAAGAGACTGAATTTCATAGCGCCCAGGGTTGTCCCCGTCAGCAACCGCAGTTCCCGAGAAGTTAACGTTGGTATCTGTTGCCTTACTGCTGAAGAAGGAGGTCGGATCACTGACGAGTCCGGTTCCGGTTAAAGCCAGGTCCGTAACCGACCCTTGCCCGACAAAGTCGAATTCCCCCGAACCCGAGGGCGTTTTCGGTTCGTTGTAATCCTGCGCTCCAAAGGCATAGTTGCCTGCGAAGCTGGCAGCCGTTTGCGGAATCAGGACTCCGGTGCCGTTGAGGCTCGTATCCAGGTCGGCGATAAGAGCGCCTCCCAATCCGCTGGTCGTGTTATTCGGATCAAGCAGATTGAGAGAGGGGTCGGTCATATATATCCCCAACTTGCTGATGTCTCCCAATTGGGGGGCGGTATTGATGAGCGGGATCGTCAGGCTACCGTATCCAGCGCTCGATTCAGTGCTCGCAATGGAGTAGGTGCCTGATATGGGGGCACGGAACGCAACCAGAACGTGCAATTCATCGGCATCCGCGACACCCTGGAATGTGCCGCTGTTCGCAGTTGTAGTAGTCGTCGTAAAACTGCCTGCCGCAGCATAGCGGGTCAATGTTCCAATCGCCCCGTCCCCGTACGAGTTGCTGCTGACAGCAAACACGGAGCTTCCGAGCGATGCGCTGCTGAACTTGCCAGAGCCCTGGCTGAACGCCGAGCCGACGCCCGAATCGTTTGTGCTTGTATCCACATCCATGATCCGAATAACTTCCGGACCAACGATGTAATAGCTGAGTAGTGTGATTGCACCGGTATCGGGGACTACGCCGCCTAACTTGGCGCCGGTAATCGTGCCACGCCCGAAGCTATCGGGCGTCGAAATCACCACTCCGCTGCTGGGGAAAGCGTTTCCCAGCGTCACAGTTCCAGAGTCATCTTCGTCGTAAACACCCTGCGAGATGGTGGCGCCACTGATCGTGAATACGCCTCCGAACACAACCGGGTTATAGCTGATGTCCACTCCAGAGAGGGTGAAGGCATAACCGCCGCTGGCGGGCGGGGCGAGCGGGTTCGGCAGGGTCTGCAAGTCCAGGCTTCCACTCGATGTTGCCGTCCCGTCAAACTGAACGATGAGCGCGTGGTTGGCGTTCACAAATTGGACACCAAAGGTTACGGTTCCGCCCACGCCGATACTTGGGTTGCTCGTGACCAGGGCGAGCGTCCCCTGGCCGGTCTTAGCATCCGCTGTCAGCGATCCTCCGGTGATGGTGTCGCCGGAAGGCTCACGTGAGGTGAATCCCGCGGCATCGTTATAGTCTTGTTCGCCCCCCAGGACGTTGCCATTCGCGTCGATGCTCACCGACCCTGCGAGGGCATAAAAATTCGGGGCTGCCGTCACCTCATTCACGACCTCCAGCCCGCTCAGATAGAACGAATAGTTGCTCGAAGAAGCCGCCACCGCTGCGTTCTCCAAACTGAAGCTTGCCGGGGTTGACGCTCCTGCAACCGTAGCCGTCACCGTATAGGGTCCGGCCGTCCCATTTGCTGTGAACGCCGCCAAGATGGCCACGCCGTTCCCGTTGGTCGTGGCCGTATCTACTCCCTTCGCAAATGTGCCGCTCGCTCCCGTCTGCGGCGGAGCTGTGAACGTCACCACCACGCCCTTCGCCGGCGATCCATTTGTCGTCACCGTCACAACCAGCGGCGCAAATGCCCGGTTGACTGCCGCGGTTTGCGGTGTTCCGCTTGTCGCCGCGATCTGGGGCGGCGCCGCCGGAGGCGCTGTCGAACTCGAACTACCACAGCCGGTCAAGAAAACCAAGGCCAGAAAAATTACAGCGAGGACGCACGTGTAAGCCTTGCGCTTCATAGCGACTCCACTGCCGTCTTCCGGCTTGCACGCTCACCTGCTGTCTGCGCCTGAACTCGCCGTACGGATGAAATTAAGGACAGGAGGGCCATCGGGCATAGCCTTGCAAACAACTGCTTCATTATTTACCGCCTCCAAGTTGAGTGTTGATCCGGATTTTCCGCTTTGGATATCTGGCTTGTGTGCATCCTACGCCTTCTCCGGCTCTGCACACAACGAATCCCCCGCCGCAGCAGGTCCTACTTAAAGCCGAGAGACTAGTCGGCGGCGCGGTCGACCGCGGCTGGGGTTTGCTTCTTTGCCGGTTCGGTGGGCGGCGCGCTGGTTCCTGCCACCGGAGGCACAGCCATCGCAGGCGGCGCCACTGCTTTGGCGTCGTGGCGCACCGGTCCGCGCTCATCCCACTTGCCAAAGATCATCTTGCCCGCGGTGGTTTGCAGGACCGAGGTCACCGAGATGTCGATGGTCTTGCCGATCATCTTGCGCGCGTTATCGATGACCACCATGGTGCCGTCATCGAGATAGGCGACGCCCTGGTTGTACTCTTTTCCTTCCTTGAGGATGAATACCCGCATCACTTCGCCGGGTAGAACGATGGGCTTGAGCGAGTTGGCCAGTTCGTTGATGTTGAGCACGGCCACGCCCTGCAACTGGGCGACCTTGTTGAGATTGAAATCGTTGGTGAGGATTTTTCCTTCGTACACCTTGGCCAGTTCGATGAGCTTCATATCCACTTCGCGGACGCTGGGAAAGTCGTCTTCCACGATCTGAATCTGCACCGAAGCAGTTTTCTGGAGACGCTGCAGGATGTCGAGTCCGCGGCGGCCGCGATTGCGTTTGAGCGAGTCGGCGGAATCGGCCACCAGTTGCAATTCGCGGAGCACGAACTGCGGGATCACAATCAAGCCATCGAGGAACCCGGTCTCGGCGATGTCGGCGATGCGGCCGTCGATAATGACGCTGGTGTCCAGGATCTTGTAACTCTTCTTGCCCGTCTTTTCGCCGCCGAAGATTCCGCCGAGCGCCGCCAGGTTGAGCAGGTCGCCTTTGGTGGCGCCGACCGCCAGTCCAACGTAGGCCATGACCAGCATGACCATGATCTGCAGGAAGCTTTGGGTCGGGCTCGGAGAAATACTGTTGCGAATGACGAGCGCGAAAAGATAAGCGCCAACAATGCCGAGCACGCTGCCGATGGCGGCTCCAATCAACCGCTTCAGACTCATCGCCCGCAACCTCCACTCGAACACGACGATGGCGACGCCGATCAACAGACCGACGACGGCAGCCAGGCTTGAGGGCAGGTTAAACGGACGAATAACAAAGCAAACGACACCGACGATAAGGACAAACAGAAGGCGTATGAATACGACGTCCACGACCAAGACCTCTCTCGGGGAAGGCACCGCTCGAGCGATTCCCGCCCCCGCCGGTCGCTCAGGGCGAATGATATTAAGAGCCCTGCGCCGGCGTTCTATTTCACGGAGCGGTATGAGTAAATGTGCCCCGTGCCCGGTTATAGCCGGGTTACTGCAAAAAATACTGCCCGAAGTATACACCTGGGGTAAAGGGCCAGGCAGTGAAGGGGCCGCGCGTCGCCTTGTTGCTGGAAAAACTCGTCATTCGCGATGATTTTCGGGTGGCGCACTTGCCGCCCAAACCCTGGAAAGACCCTCTGTGATCCCTATCCGCCCCCTGTGGTCAGCGCGATTCTCATCATTCCGGCGCAATCGTCCCCACGCACTCTGGCTTTTACAGGTTCAAGGTTTTCTCCGTGACTCTGTGGCTCCGTGATGAAAAAAGGCAAACCAGGACACTACCCACGCACCGGTTGCTTAGTGCATCGCGATTGCGGCTACGTTAGACTGTTGGGTCATTTGGAGACATCCTGTATGAACTGGCCGGGACAAGTCGTCCTGCTCATTGCCATCTGCGTCTCGGTGTTTCTGTTCTGGCGGAAATTTGGCGCGGCGCTACGCACGATCCTGGCATCGAAGCCGGACTCCGACTTCCAACTGCGGCCCATTGGCCCGCGCATCCGCAAAGTGCTCTGGGAGGTGGCCGCGCAGGGACTGGTCATTGCACAGAGGCCGCTGCCCGGCCTGGCGCATGCCTTTGTGTTCTGGGGCTTCTGCGTTTTCGCCCTGGTGACGATCAACCACTTCGCCGAAGGATTCAGCCTCGGCTTCCTGTCGCGTAGCGGCTTCTCGCGTTTTTACTTCCTGTTTGCCGGCGTGTTTGCCGTGGCCGTGGCCATCTCGATCGCGGGGCTGGCCTTCCGCCGCTTCGTCATCCGGCCGAAATGGCTCGAGCCGCTGTCTCCTGAATCTGGCCTGATCGCTTTCCTGATTTTCGCGTTGATGATCACCTACCTGGCCAGGTTCTGGGTGCCGGAAGGCAGCGCGGCGGCCTGGACATGGTGGTGGGCGCACACGCTGATGCTCCTGTTTTTCCTGACGCTCATTCCCGGCACCAAGCACATGCACCTCGTGCTGAGCCCCTTGACGGTGTTTCTGAAGCGCGACGGTTTCAGCCGCATCCCGCCGCTGGTGGGCGATGAGGATTTCGGCCTCGACACCGGCAAGGATCTGACCCGGATCACCAGTCTGCAGGCCTACTCCTGCGTCGAGTGTGGCCGTTGCACCGAACACTGCCCGGCCAATAACACCGGAAAGATTCTGAATCCCAAAGAGATTGTTTTGGGCACCCGGCATTACCTGAAAGAGTTCGGGCCGCAGAGCAGCGAACTGCTGCTGGGCAAGCACCTTTCCATGGAAGCGGCTTTCCAGTGCACCACCTGCGGGGCCTGCGAGTTCCAGTGCCCGGTAGGCATCCAGCACCTGCCGTTGATCGTGGGTCTGCGCCGCGGCGCGGTGAATACCGGCAAGTGGGACAACAGTCATGGCGGCGAAATGTTCGTCACGCTGGAGCGGCAGGGGAACCCGCTTGGATTTCCGCCCTCGGATCGGGAAAAGTTCATCGAGAAGAGCGGCCTGCCGTACTTCGACGGAACCCAGGAATACTGCCTGTGGATGGGCTGCTTGGGATCGTTTGATCCGAACGGACGGAAGATTCTGCTGGCGCTGGTCGAGTTGCTGCGTTACCTGGGCATCAGCTTCGGCGTTCTGCGCCAGGAGAAGTGCACTGGCGATCCCGCACGGCGCCTGGGCAACGATTATTTGTTCGGCGAGTTGGCGCAGGGAAACCTGGAACAAATCGGCGAGGCCGGCGTGAAGAAAATGGTTTCGATCTGCCCGCACTGCGTGCGCACCATGGGCGTGGACTGGAAGGAGCACGGCGGCAACATCCCGATCGAGCACCACACTGAATTGCTCGCCCGTTTTCGCGACAAGTTGCCGCTCGACACCGCCGCGCAGAAGAGCATGGTGTTTCACGACGCCTGCTACCTGGGACGATATCGCGGCGTCTATGACCAACCCCGGGACGTGCTGGCGCGTTTCGGCCAGGTGGTGGATCCGCCGCGGGCGCGCGAACGGGGCTTCTGCTGTGGCGGCGGCGGCGGTTTGATGTTCCTGGGAGAAGAGTCGGGCAAGCGCGTCAACCTGGAGCGCGCCGAGGAGTTGGTGGCAACGGGCGCCAGCGTGGTCGCCGCGGCCTGCCCGTTCTGCAACTCGATGCTGCGCGACGGATTGGCGGCGATCAGCGAAACCCCGCCGGAGTTGCTCGACGTCGCCCAGATCGCGGCCGCAGCCATCGCGAAAACCAGCCCGCAAAAGACAGCCAGCGGGGACTAGGCTTCGCGCGTGATTGCTGCTTCAGTCGGCCCAAGTTGCAGATGGAGAACCGGGCGTCCTCGCGCGGCCCTCCACCATCAAGAGCGGCGGATTTCCGCGATCGCCTCTCGAATCGCCTGCAACATTCCATCCATCTGCCTGGGCGTCCCGACGGTGATCCGAACACATCCGTCGCAGCCTGGGCTTGCCGAGCAGTCGCGGACCAGAATGCCGCGTCGCTGCATCGACGCCACGAATGTTTGCGCGGACACACCTACTCGCACAAGCACGAAGTTCGTCTGGCTCGGCCAGAAGCGCAGGCCGAGTTCGTTGAACAATCGCCCCAGCCGCTCGCGACTCTCCTTCACCTGCGCTACGTGCTCGCGCACGAACGCCTGGTCGGCCAGCGCCTCTTCGACGCAAGCTAGCGCCGCGGCATTCACATTGAATGGCAAGCTGAACCGCCGCAGGTAGTCGATTTGCTCCGCCGCGCCAGTCAGCACTCCGAGACGCAGGCCGGCGAGTCCATAGGCTTTGGAAAACGTGCGCGCGGCGAACAGGTTCGGATGGAGCACCGAGTCGGGGATCAGGGTTTTGTCGCCGATAGTTTCGCCGCAAAACTCGAAATAGGCTTCGTCGATTAGCACGGCCGCGCCGGGCGCCGCTTCTGCAATCCTCAACAAGTCCGCGCGCACGGCCGCCAGGCCGGTGGGATTGTTGGGATTCGCGATCGCGATTACCCGGGTGCGCGGCGAAATCCGAGCCAACAGATCGGCAACGGGAAGCGTCAGATCCTCGCCCGATTGCAGTCGCACCACCTGCGCCCCTAGCGCCTTGCCCAGCATCGGATACATCACGAACGTCGGGTCGGCAAAGAGCAGTTCGTCGCCCGCTCCGAGATAACTCGTAAAGAGCAGCGACAGCGCCTCATCGATTCCGTTGGTGAGCAACACCTGCTCGGACGCGATGTTCAGGAAATTTGCTATCAGCCGCTCGCCAACCTCGCGCTGCGGATACATCGACAGCTCCGCCGCCGAGAGCGAGCGCAGCCGCGCCAGCACGCGCGGCGAGCATCCGGCCATGCTCTCGTTGAGATCGAGACTCAGCCCGGCGCGGCTCCTGATGGGAGAGTGGTACGGACTCAGGCCGGCAATCAATTCCCGCGGCTTCAGCATGGGTTGCGCGTAAATGGAATGCGCCTAAACATGACGCGATGAGTTTACTTCATGAATTCACGGCCGCGCAGCTTCTACCAATCCTCATTTATCGCGATTGCAGCAATCTGAGTCGTTACGGTGAATGCGTGGGGTAGATAGACGACGGCCGCGACGATGGAGGATAATCTGGCGATGGAGGATAATTGAATGAACGGATTTAAGATTCTTGCGTTAGCTACTGTTGCCGGAATCTGCTTCGCGGTGACTACTCCCACAATACAGGCTCAGGTAGGCGTCGAGATCGGAGTTGCGCCTGTGTGTCCTTACGGGTACTACTCTGCCCCGCCGTATGAGTGCGCCCCCTATGGGTACTATGGCCCAGAATGGTTTGTAGGCGGCGTCTTCATTGGGGCGGGCCCGTGGTTTCACGGCCCGGCCAATTTTCATGGGCACGTAAATAACCGTTTCCATCCGGAGCACGGCTATACCGGCCCAAGGCCAGCCCGTGGCGCTCAGCCCGAGCCGGGAAAGCGTCTCGATAAGATTGCCCACTTCAAAGCAAACGAAGTGCGCGATGGACGCGGCCACGTCGTCGGCAAAAAATAATTGATACCAGCCGGGCGCCCACTCGTTCGTTCTTTGCGAATGAGTGGGTGCTGACCGCTCCGCGCTCCCAATCACCAAACTGCAAATCTTCGGCCGTTTCATCTTGCTGCTTGAGTATGTGCTGAAGAAGACGATCAAGGGTTATCGCGCCTCGCATATCTCACCGCCGCAAAGATCACCGCGCAGATCGCGAAATCCACCAGCAGGCCCCAGTCTTCCTTGAAAAGCGAATGCCGCGCCACCCTGGGCAGATGTGGCATGAGCAGGTAATAGACCGCGTTGCCTGCGAGCACGGACACGAGCGCGTCGAAAAAGTTCTTCGTCATTTTATTTCTTGATCCGGGCCCCAAGCCGGCCTCCGCTCCTCCACTCCATCGCGCCAAATCCGGCGCGATTGGGCCCCGGCTGCTAACATTCTCTGAGATGCTGGAACCGTCCACTCCAGTGCAGTACGTGAAAGGGATCGGCCCGCGCCTGGCCGAAGTTCTTGCGGCCAAGGATATTCGAACCGTTGACGACCTGCTGCACTACCTGCCGTTTCGCTACCAAGACCGGCTGAACCCGCGTTCGGTCGCCGAACTGCGCGCCGGAGAAATGGCGACGGTGATCGCCGAAGTCCGCAACTCGGGATTGTTCCGCACGCGCCGCATGCCCATCTTCCAACTTACAGTCGGCCAGGGCCGCACTCGCCTGAAGTGTATCTGGTTCAATGCCGCGTATCTTCAGGGCCGCTTCCAGGCCGGACAGATGGTCGCGCTCTACGGCAAGGTCGAAGAGGATCGCGACGGCGAACTGCAGATCGTGCAGCCGCAATTCGAGATTCTTGATGACATCAATAGTAATGAAGAGGGCGGCGCCGAGGCGGCCGAAAAAGAGGCCGAAAAACGGGCAGCCGCCTCGCTCGAGATTGGACGGATTGTTCCGATCTACGAATCGACCGGGCAGGGCAAGCTCACGCCGCGCTGGTTCCGGCGCATTATCCACGGGGCGCTCGAAAATTTGAATCCCAACCTTCCAGATGCGATCCCCGCCGCGGTGCGCGCGCATCTGAGCCTCGTGTCTCCGCGCGAAGCGTTGCGGAAAGTTCACTGGCCGGATGCGGGTGAGAGTTTCGCCGATCTGCAATCGTCGCGCACGGCGGCGCACATCCGGCTGATCTTCGATGAACTTTTTTTCATCGAGCTCGGGCTGGAACTCAAGCGCCGCGAGCAGAAGGCGCAAACCGGAATCGCCTTTCAGCTTAACGATGGCGTGCGCGAGGCGATTAAGAAGATACTGCCGTTTCATCCCACCGCGGCCCAGAAGCGCGTGCTGAAAGAAATCGCCGCCGACATGCAGACGCCTAGCCCGATGCGGCGACTGCTGCAGGGCGACGTGGGATCGGGCAAAACGATCGTGGCTTTCCAGGCCGCGATCATCGCCATTGAAAACGGCTACCAGGTCGCGTTGATGGCGCCGACTGAAATTCTGGCGCAGCAACATTATTTTTCCGCCCGCCAGATTCTCGAACGAGCCGGCTACCGCATCGTGCTCCTGACTGGCTCGCTCGACGAGGACCGCAAACGCGACGTGCGGCGTCACATCGCGCAGGGGAACGCGCAACTCGTCATCGGAACGCACGCGCTGATTCAGGATCGCGTCGAATTCGAAAAGTTAGGCCTGGTGGTGGTGGACGAGCAGCACCGCTTCGGCGTAATGCAACGCCTAAAGCTGATGAAGAAGACGGACGAAGCTCGTGTGGTGACGGGCGTCTCGCCCACCCAAAACCACGTAGGGGAGGACGCCCTCGTCCGCCCAGGCGAGCGCAGCTCGCCTACGCCCGAGCCCGACGTGCTGGTGATGACGGCGACGCCCATCCCGCGCACGCTCGCCCTCACTCTCTACGGCGACCTTGATCTCTCCGTGCTCGACGAACTTCCCCCGGGACGCACGCCGGTGGTCACGCGCTCCGTATCCGACGAGCGCGCGCCCGAAGTCTGGGACTTTGTGCGCAAGCAAATCGGCGCTGGACATCAGGCCTACGTGGTTTATCCGGTGATTGAGGAAAACGAAGAGCGCGAGCTGAAGGCCGCCGAGCAGATGCATCGGCAGTTGCGGGAAAAGATTTTCCCCAACCTGCATGTCGGTTTGCTGCACGGCCGTCTCGATGCCGACACAAAAGAGCATGTAATGCGCGAATTTCAACAGGGCGAGATCGAAATTCTTGTCGCGACCACCGTGATCGAAGTAGGCGTCGACGTCCCCAACGCGACCGTCATGGTGATTGAGCACGCCGACCGCTTTGGTTTGGCGCAGCTCCACCAGTTGCGCGGGCGCATTGGGCGCGGCGCGGCGAAATCCTATTGCGTGCTCATGCGCGGCGGCAAGGTCTCCGAAGAAGGCGAACGCCGTCTCGACGCCATGGTGCGCTCGAACGACGGTTTCCAGATTGCGGAACTCGATCTCGAACTGCGCGGTCCCGGCGAATTTTTCGGGACGAAGCAGGCGGGCATTCCAAGCTTCCGCGTGGCTAATATCATCCGCGACCGCCAGCTGCTGGAAGCCGCCAAACGCGAGGCCGCGTTTGTGATCTCGGGGCCGAATGCCGAAATATCAAAAGGAGAGATTGATCTGGCGCTTCGGGAGATGCGGTCGCGCTGGGCGCTTTGTTATGGGCTGGTGGAGGTGGGGTAGAGAAGCTAGTTTGAGCGTGAGTGGGCTTCCGAATTACCATCCAAGTGATGATTTCTCGCTTCGCACGCTGGCTGCGCGATCCCCTTTTTCTGTTGTGTCTGACCGCGGGGCTGCTCGCTTTCGTGGTGCAATCCGGCGAGCTAGGAACGTCCGACACGACGCATCGGCTCCAAACCACGCACTGGCTCTGGACCTCGGAGCCGCAGGTTTTTCCCAACGAGTATCCCGAGTTTGGCCTGCACGGCCGTGGCGGGCGTCTTTACAGCTGGTATGGCATCGGCCAGTCGCTGCTCATGCTGCCCTCCGATCTTCTGGGGACGTGGATTGCGCACTGGTCCGTCTTCTCGGGTTACGGCGACGACTCTGCCTTGCGCAGCATAGCGGTCAGCTACAGCACCAATATTTTGGTGAACATTCTTACCGCGCTCGTCGCATTCCGCTTGCTCGGTCAATTACGTTTTAGCGCGAAGGAGTCGGTGGCGGGCGTGCTGGCGTTGATGTTCTGCACCACCCATCTTCACTACACGCAGAACATGATGGAAAACAACTACATCATGTTGCTGACGCTCGCTGGCTTTTCATTTCAGTACGAGTGGCTGCGCACGCACAGCCGGCGGCCTCTTTTCGCGGGCTCCTGTGCGCTGGGGCTGAACCTGCTTACGCGTCTCACTACGGGCTTGGATCTGATTGCGGCAGGGATCCTTGTCATACTGGTGCTTTGGTTTGAAGGATTGCGCGGCCAGGGGTTGCGGCGGCGTCTCATCGCGTACTGCAAAGTCGCCGCACCGGTTTACTTATTCTTTCTCACGCTCGATCGCGCCTACCAGTTTTACCGCTTCGGATCCTTCACCAATACATACGTAGCGATATTCGCAAGGGAACAGCGCCAGATCGATCCTACGCTGCCGGCGAACTTCCCCTGGAGCACGCCGTTTCACGTCGGCGTTTTCGGCGCGCTGTTCAAACCTGAGAAGTCTATTTTTCTTTTCGATCCTCTTCTCGTGCTGGCAATTTTCCTCGTGGCATTGTTATGGAAACGCCTGGCTCCGGAGGTGCGCGCCTATGGGGCGAGCTCCGTTCTCCTGTTGCTGGCCTATATCAGTTTTTACGCGAGATACACCTACTGGAGCGGCGACTTCGCCTGGGGCGACCGCTATGTTTCGACCGCCGTGGAACTAGTAGCACTCGTCGCAGTGCCGCTGCTCATGCGCTATCGAGCATCTTTTAATAGAGAACGTCTGGGAAGAGCGATCTGGTGTGCGGGATGGGTGCTGATCGCGGTCAGCCTGATGATTCAGTTAGCATCGCTCGCCTTCTGGTTGCCATTGGAAATTTACCAGATGGAGACGCTCGGCCATCCGACGTTTGTGATTGCTCTGCGTTTCAAGAACATCGTCGCCTTCGCTCTGGGCAAGATGGGCGCCTGGGGCTTGAACAACGAAGCCATGACACAGGATCCGTGGGATTATGTTCACATCACGACGTGGAACTTTTTGCCATTTCTACTGCGCCGCGTTGGGGCAGCGCCGGGCTGGGTGGTGAACGCGACGCTGGCCATCTGGCTTGCCGCAATTGCGGCACTTAGATGGGTCTTGCTCCGGTTGCGAAGCAGCTTGCGATTGCAGACACTCATGGCCGGCAATGATTGCCGAAACTGTTGAGGCAACCGAAATCGGTTTGAAAGTAATCTCGTCTCTGCTGTAGCTTGAATCTTGTGATCCTCGACGTCCTCCATCGCATCGCCGTTCACCGCCAGTCGCTCTCCCGCGAAGAGGCCCACGCGGTGATGACCGAGGTCCTCACCGGCCAATGCTCGGACGCGCAAATTGCGGCGCTGCTCGTGGCCTTGCACATGAAGGGCGAGACGGTCGAAGAAATCGTCGGATTTGCCGAAGCCATCCGCGCCGCCGCCATTCCGCTCGAACTCCACGCCGACTCCGTCCTCGACGCCAGCGGCACCGGGCGCGACGCGCTCGTCGATACCTGCGGCACCGGCGGCGATGCCAGCGGCACGTTTAATATTTCGACGGCAACGGCCTTCGTCGTCGCTGGAGCCGGCGTGCGCGTCGCCAAGCACGGCAACCGCAGCGTAACCTCAAAGTGCGGCTCCGCCGACGTCATGGAAGCGTTGGGCGTGAACATCCACCTGCCGGTTGCTCAGGTCGCGGCCTGCCTGGCACAAGTGGGAATCGCGTTTCTTTTCGCCCCGGCCATGCATTCCGCGATGAAGCACGTGCAGACCGCCCGCCGCGAGCTGCAACTGCGCACGGTCTTCAACCTGCTCGGTCCGCTGACCAATCCCGCGCGCGCCACGTGCCAGGTAGTGGGTGTCTATTCTGCGGATCTTGTCGAAAAACTTGCGGAAGCTCTCAGCATGTTAGGGTTGCGCCGCGCGCTCGTCGTCCACGGCAGCGACGGCTTGGACGAAATCACCATCACCGCCCCAACGCGCATCGCCGAAGTGCGCGAGGGACAAGTTCATAGCTACGAAGTTACACCTGAGGAATTCGGCTTGCAGCGCACCACGCTCGATGACATATCCGGCGGAGATGCCGCTCTCAACGCCACGCTGATCCGGGAAATCCTCGCCGGAAAGAGATCCGCACGCCGCGATATCGTGCTGCTCAACGCCGCCGCCGCACTCGTCGCAGCGGGACAGGCCGATCACCTGCGCGATGCAATTCCCCTGGCCGCCAACGCGATTGATTCGGGCGCCGCGCTTCGAAAGTTGCAGGCGCTTGTCGCTTTCACCGCCGCCCATGAGCAGCGCCCAACTTGACACCGCCGCTCGAAACTAGGTTTTGCTTGCCGCCGCTTTCAAATTTTCAATTTGCCGCAAATGCGCAGCGCCGTGGCCGCCCATCCTCTCGACGAGGTCAGCAACGGTCATCTCCCGTTGCAGTTCCGGATGAAAAGCCGACTTGGAGAGATCGGAACCCTTCAATCCGCGCAGCAAACGCAGGTTGTGATGACGCCCCAACCCGTAAAACGCGACCAGTTCGGAGGGAGGCGAATCCAGGTAGTTCAGATTTCGAGCCCATGCGTCCGGATCAAGCGGCGCGATCACGGCCTTAGCATCCGCCAGCATCTGCCGCAGACGGTATCCGTAGATGATCTCGGCATCCGCCAGGTGCCCGAGGACTTCCAGCACGCACCATTTTTCCGGGGAGGGCTTGTAGCGCAGAACCTTTTCCGATAACCCGGAGACCGCCGCCGCAATCTCTTTCGGGCTCTTCTCCGCCGCATCGAGGTATTTTTTCAAATCTGCTTCCGTCATAGGCAATACTCATCCGTGCTTCCGTCGATCAGGAGTCCCTGGACTGCGCCACCGCCGGGGTTCAATTACCAGAGTACTCGGTTTCAAAATTACAAAATTACTTCACTCCCACTTTTTCCATGTACTTCGCCACCTGCACATTCCATCCAAGTTCTTTCTTCATCCGGTCGCGAAGTTGCGCCGCCGCGGCGGGCTCGCCGTGGACAAGGTAGGTCGCGCCCGGTTTGTTCTTGAAAGTCCGCAACCACTGCAACATCTCTGGCGGATCGGCGTGATCGCTGAACTGTTCGAGCGCCGCGACCTGCGCGCGAATCGGCACAAATTCGCCGAAGATCTTCACCTCGGGCGCTCCGCTCTTGATGATGGCGCCGCGCGTACCCGGCGCCTGGAAGCCGATAAAAATCACCAGATTCTTCGGATCAGGCAGCCGCTGCGCCATGTGATGCAAAATCCGGCCGCCGGTAACCATCCCGCTCGACGAAAGAATGATCGACGGATAGTGGCTCTCGTTTATCTTTTTTGACTGCTCGGCAGTTAGTGCAAACGTGAAGCCTGGCCACTCGATCGGCGAGCCGTATGTCTTGATCAATTCGGCGGCTCGCTCCGTGTATTCTTCCGTGTATTTCAGGAAAATCTCAACCGCCCTGATCGCCATCGGGCTGTCGCAATACACCGGCAGGCGCGGAATCTGTCCCGTCTCCATTAGTCTTTTCAAAATGAAAAGAAATTTCTGCGTCCGCTCCACGGCGAATGCCGGGACGATTGCGCTGCCGCCGCGTTGCGCGGTCTCGCGAATCAGGCGGGCGAGTTCCGGCCGAGGATCGGTGTCGGGATGCTGCCGGTTGCCGTAAGTGGACTCCATGACCAGAACATCGGCAGTCTCGTCTTCCTGTGGCCCGGAGTGCACCACCTTGCCGGGTGCAATTAAGCTGTCGCGCACCCGGCCAATGTCGCCGGTGAAAAGGAGTCGCCGGCTGCGGCCGTTTGTCGGCAGCGTAATTTCCACCATGCAGGAACCCAGAATGTGCGCGGCACGCACGAAGCGAAACGCCAGCTCGGGGCTCAATTGCGTGGTCTGCTCGACCACAACCGGCTTGAACAACCGCAGGCAATCTTCCGCTTCCTTAAGCGAGTACAACGGCAGCGCCGGATCATGCTTCGACACTTTTCTCTTGTTGTAGAACGTGGCGTCTTCTTCCTGCAGGTGTCCGGAGTCCGGCAACACGACCGAGCACAGATCGATGGTCGGCTGCGTGGCATAGATCGGCCCGCGGAAACCTTCTTTCGCCAGGCGCGGAATCCAGCCACAGTGATCGAGATGCGCATGCGTAAGAACAACCGCATCAATTTCACGCGCCGCGACCGGAGTGTCCTGCCAGTTGCGCTCGCGCCATTCTTTCTGGCCCTGGAAAAGTCCGCAGTCGATCAGAATCTGAAATCCATGCTTGCTGCTTGAATCGTGGGCAGTGTTGATCAGGTGCTTCGAGCCAGTCACGGTGCCGGCAGCGCCGAGAAATTGGATGTAGGGCAACTTTTCCCCTCCGAGTGAAAAAATCTAGAAACCGCTATTAGCTCTTGGATCTCGGCTCCTAGCTAAAGGCCAAAGGCTAAGAGCTAAGAGCAGTGTCTACGGCGCGGGAATCCGGAACTCATTATTCGTCAAATCGCTTTCCGGAACACTGCCGTCGTTGACGACGATCTCGCTGGCTGTGCCGGACAATTCAACTCTCGTTGTAGCTGTGCCCTTGGCGCGCACCTCAATTCGTCTTGTGACCTCGCCGCCTTCACACCTGATCGTGAACGGAACTTCCGCCCCTGCATTGCCAAGGTTTTCCAGCGTTACGGTAATGAAAAGGACTCCTTTTTCCGTCTTCCAGGGATGCACCGACTGCACGCGGAAATCCGGCAGGCCGCGATCCTGATACACCCAGTCATCGAAGAACCAGCTCAGGTCGCGCTTGGCGGCGGACTCGATCAACTGTTCCACATACTTTGGGTCTTTGTCCTTGTCGTTGCTGCCCTCGGCCCGATACTTGCGGAGGGCCTGTTTCAGCGCATCGTCGCCGACCATGTCACGCAACATCCACCACACATATGCAGCTTTGCTCCGATAGTAGGCTTCATCAAACGTGCCGGCCAGCGGCTGGCCGATGCTCTGTTGTTCGATGCCCTTCTGCGCGCCACCCTTCTGCAACGCTGCCGATACTTCTTTTTCCGAATCGAGGAACGCCGCCCGGTGCAGCCCAAGAAGGTCGAGCCCGGCCTGACGTCCCCCTTGCTCCTGGCGATACATGGCCTCGGCAAAATGAGCCAACCCCTCGTACACCCAGGGCCTCGAAGAGGGCAAAGCGGAATGAACCAGTTCGTGGACCACATTGGTCCCCGCAAGCTTGGCATCCTGTGCGGCCATCGACGCCATCAACAGCGTGCCGCTCTCAAACGGAGCAGAATTCGGATCGGCAAAATCGGCGATGGTAACTGGTGCGCTCGGTGGCCCAAACCATTCGCTTACAAACCTCGTTGCCGGCTCGAGCGCGTTGGAATATGTGGCCGCTCCTTCCTCGTGGCCGGGAAAACTGAAGAGATAGAGAGGAGGTTTTGACTGGTCCCGGTAGTTGGCCATCGCGAATGTCGGCGTCGTCAAACCAAGGCGTTCGTATTCACAACTTGCGTGGTGATAGTGCGTACGGCCCTCGCGGGTATCAATATTATTGCCAGTGCCATTGCACAGGAGCAGCAGGTTTCGGTCGTAGGTTCCACTATCGGTACTAAGCGAAAGCTTCATGCTGGCGTCCTGCTCCCTCTTCTTCCACCGATCCGTCACCTCGAACAGACTGTTCCCCTCCGAGAAATCCGCCGACTCAGTCGTAATCGGATACCACGCCACATATCCTGCGCCCCGCACCGCTGTGAATGATGGGCTGATCCGGTCCCAGCTCGAATGTTTGGCGATCTCTTGCGGCACTCCGACCCGAGTCAGCCGAGTCGTATCGAGTGGGATTACACCCTCGTAGCCGATTTCGAGCTCGACGGAATCTTTCGGTCTGATCTCAGCCGGCAGCGTAACGATGGCTTCCGAAAGCGCGCCCGTGTGGTCGATATCCGAAATGTAAGGTTGCGAAACGAATTGAACACCCTTGCCGTCCACGCGAATCGACCGCCAATTGAGAGATGAAGAAATCTGCAGCGCCACGACCCTCTGCGGCTGAGCCGAATCGTTGCGCAGCGTGATCTTGCCACGCGCGCCCAGCCGCTGCTGTTCGGGCTCAAGGCGCACGTCTAAGTCGTACCTGGTGATGGTGAAAGCTTCCCGGTTAAGCGCCGTCGCGGGAACAATCAGGCTAGACGTCAGACCAAAGAGCAGACCAAGCCAACCAAGCAGTCTCATGATTATTTCGATGCGCCCAGCCGTCTCTGCCGTACAACTTCATACAGCACCACACCCGCCGCCACCGACACATTCAACGACGGTACTTTGCCCAGCATCGGAATCGATACCAGGAAGTCGCAGTGTTTGCGCACCAGATCGTGCAGTCCCTTGCCTTCGGCGCCGAGCACGATGGCGCAATGCATCTTGTAGTCCACCGCATCGTAAGTCTGCTCGCCGCGCTCGTCTAATCCAACGATCCAAAGATCCTTCTCTTTCAAGTCTTCGAGCGCGCGCGATATGTTCGTGACTTTCGCAACCGGAAGGTGCTCGCTCGCTCCCGCCGAAACCTTCGCCACCGCGCCCGTGACCGCGGCCGACCGGCGTTGGGGAATCACCACGCCATCCGCTCCCGCCGCGTCCGCGGTACGCAGGATCGCTCCGAGGTTGTGCGGATCTTCGACGCCATCCAGCACGACGATCAGCGAGTGCTCGCCGCGACGCGATGCCACAATGTCATCGAGATCGCTATATTGTTTGGCCGAAGTCGCAGCCACCAGTCCCTGATGTGCGGCGTTGCCGGCAATTTCGTCGAGTTCCATACGCGACAAAACGCGCACTGGAACGCCGATCTTGCGGCACTCGTCAATCACCCGCCGCAGGCGAATATCTTTGCGCTCCTTGGCGACACCCACCCACTCGAAGTTGCGCCCGCGACCCTTGAGCGCCTCCGTAACCGTATTGATTCCATAAAGAATATTCACGTCGATTAGTTTACAGCGCGAGTCGTCACTCGACCTTTCCCTTGATTGGGCGCTCTGATTAACCTCAAAGGGAGCGTTCCCCTGCTCTAGCAGCTTGCGGAAAAACACGGATTTTGATCTTGTCTTGAAGGGGCGCGGCTTCAGCAGCGCCGTAAGTGCAGCGAAATCAATCGCGGCTTTAGCCGCTGCGGGCTGCTCGGCGTGCAATCCGGCTTTTTTCCGCAGCCTGCTAGGTAGTTAAATTACGGGACACTCCCAGACTGGCGGCTTGCCCGCTGTGGTGGCTATACTTACTACTTAGGGATATGGCGATCGCCGCTGCAACTACCGGATTCACCAACTCGGCTCGGAGCCCTATGCCCCTCTCGGCTGTCATCGTTGACGACGAACAACTGGCGCGCGACGAACTTGCCTACCTGCTCAAGAACCTGGACGACGTCAATGTAGTCGCGCAGGGCAAGAACGGCCTGGAAGCCGTCAGCCTGATCCGCGAACACAATCCTGACCTCGTTTTTCTCGACGTCCAGATGCCTGGCCTGGATGGTTTCGGCGTCCTCAAGAAGCTGCTCGACCGCAAGGTTCCTCTCCCCAAAATTGTCTTCGCGACCGCCTTCGATCAATACGCGGTGAAGGCGTTCGAGGTGAATGCGGTTGATTACATCCTGAAGCCTTTCGACAAAAAGCGAGTGGCCCAGTCCATCGAGAAAGCACGGGCGAAGATTGAAGCGGGCACTGGGCCGGAGGAAAAATTCGAAACGCTGGTGCGGATGTTGGAATCGCAGAAGCCCCAGACAGCAAGGACGGCGAAGATTCTGATTAAGGCGGCGGGAAGGCTATTCCTCACCGATCCGAAGGATATCTGCTACGCGACCATCGAAGATGGCGTGATTACGGTGGCCACCAGCGGTCACGCGGGCATGGAAGGCCAGTCGAACTGCCGAACCCTGGAAGAGCTTTTCGAGAACCTCAATCCCGATCTGTTCTGGCGCGCGCACCGGTCGTTTCTGGTCAACATCAATCACATCCGCGAAGTCGTGCCCTGGTTCAAGAGCTCGTATCAGTTGCGCATGGACGACAAGAAGCAAACGGAGATTCCGGTCAGCCGCGCACAGACCCGTCGCCTGCGGGAACTGTTCAAGCTGTAAGGGGAAAAAAAGGGCGGACGTAAGCGCTGCCGATCGTCCGCCCGGGGAGGGATCTCTGGCAAGTTGCGATGGCTTGCAGGGCGATCCGGTTGGGAATCACCAGCACCGCACCCTCAAGTCGAATCAAGTCTTTCCGTTTCATATCGCTCAATAAGCGCGTCACCGTTTCCCGCGACGACCCGATCATTTGGGCAATTTCTTCGTGTGTGAATTCCGTGGGCACGCGTAGTTCCCGGTTGCGGGGCTCACCCGAGACCCAGGAGAGCAGCAGGCGGGCCAGTTTCTCCGTCGAGCTGCGGGCGAGCAGCAGGTCGTGCACATCGTCGAACGAGGTCGTGATCTCGCGGGCAAGCATGGTGGCGCAGGCCAGCGCGGCGTGGCTGTCGTGTTCGATCAGACGCAGGAAGCTGTCGCGTTCGACGAACTTGATCTGGCATAGCTCAATGGTGGTGACCGTAATCGGACAGGTCCCCCCAGAGACGACCGCGCTTAGCCCCAGCACCTGGCGGTCCCCCGCAATCTTCAGGATGATGGTCTTGCCATCGCGAGCCTCGACCGAGAGCTTGGAGCGGCCCGAGCAGGCGATGTAGATGCCGCGCGGGATTTGCCCCTCCCTCAGCAAAGTGGCATTGGCAGGGTACAGAGTCAGGTGCCCCATCGCATTGAACTCACTCAGCAGGGGTTGCGGCAAATTGCAGAAGTCACAGTTCCGCCTCAGCGTGCAGCTCATACAGTCGTTCGGTACCGCAAAGCGCCGTGGCACGCCCAAAGCAAACTCCTGCTGGTCGACGAAACTTGGCTGGCGGAATCATTCGCCGGGGGAGGGGGAATGCGCCATCCAAACATGTTGTGCACACCACTTGCCACTTGCTCGACATGGATTAAGTGGCTCTATCTTCAATGCTTAGGATGACTTGAACGAGCGGAGCCCGAACAAAGATGCCGCAGCACTGGCCCGGCTGCCGATAGTCCGGCAGATATCACCCCTCATAGCGCCCCGGGTTACTTCGAGGTAAGATTCCACGAATGGCGCGCGGCTGGGAGAGTAAGTCCGTAGAACAACAACAAGAGGAAATGTCGGAGCAGCCGAAGACCGCCCGCGCACCGATCTCGCCCAACGAGCAGCAGCGCAACCGGAAACGCGAAAGCCTGCTTCTTTCCCGGAAACGCCTCACGCAGCAGCTACAAGCAGCCGGCAACCCTCGTCACCGCCAGATGCTGGAGCAGGCCATCGCGGAGTTGGATCGTCAACTGTCATCTTTTAAACAGGTTACGAACTCGACATCACAAAAGTGAACGGCCCGGGCGCATACCCCCTATAACGAAAACCACGGCCCGGTTCGCTGCCACCTGACGTATAATCGATAAGCTGATGAAGGCCTACGTCTACGTGTCATTGAAGAAGAGCGTTCTGGATCCGCAGGGTAAGACCATCCACGGCGCGCTGACGAAAATCGGCTACAAGGGTTTGCACGATGTGCGGCAAGGAAAGTATTTCGAAATTACTCTCAACGGCGGCATCTCAAAGGATGAAGCGCACACCGAGGTAGAGCGAATTGCGCGCGAAGTTCTAACGAACCCGGTCATCGAAGAGTTTCGTTTCTCCCTCGAAGATTAGGTTTCCGGTTGTGGCGGGCGGGCGATGTTGCCCGGACCATCACCGGTCCCCCCAAAACCATTCGTCAAGGAGCCAATTCGCTAATGTGCGGCATTGTCGGATATGTGGGCAAGAAGCAGGTCGTCCCCGTAATCATTGAGGGCCTCAGAAAGCTGGAGTATCGCGGCTACGACTCGGCGGGCATCGCGGTGGCCGGAAACGGCGCCGGCCTGCAGGTTCGTCGAGCGGAAGGTAAGTTGCGCAATCTGGAAGAAGTGATTCGCCTCAAACCACTCGACGGCACCTATGGCATTGGACACACGCGTTGGGCCACACACGGGCGCCCCACCGAAGAAAACGCCCATCCTCATCGCGATTGCACCGGCAGAATCGTGGTGGTGCACAACGGCATCGTCGAGAACTATCTCTCGCTCAAGAAGAAGTTGATCGCCGAAGGACACAAGTTCACCACCGAAACCGACACGGAAATCATCGCGCACCTGATTGAAAAGCACTACCTGCAAACCGGGAACGGTCATCGCCCGTCTTCGTCCCTGGAAGAAGCCGTGCGTAAAGCGGTGAAGGAACTCACCGGCGTGTTCGCGTTGGTGGTGATCGCGGTCGACGAACCGAACAAGATCGTCGCCGCGCGTAATGGACCGCCCGTCGTCATCGGCCTGGGCAAGGACGAATACTTCGTCGCCTCCGACGTGCCCGCGCTCCTCGATCACACCCGCGATCTTTTCTTTCTGGCCGATGGCGATCTGGCCGTAATCACCCAGGAAGGCGTGCGCGTCACCGATTTCGACGGCAATCCGCTGGAGCGCAAAGCGCAACGCATCACCTGGGATCCGATCATGGCGGAGAAGGGCGGCTTCAAGCACTTCATGCTCAAAGAAATTTATGAGCAGCCGCGTACCGTCCGCGATACCACGCTCGGCCGCGTCTCGCAGGATACCGGCGCCATCTTCCTCAGCGAGATGCAGGTCAGCGAAGCCGAATTCAAAGCGCTAAAGAAAATTAATATCGCCGCTTGCGGCACCAGTTGGCACGCCGGACTGGCCGGCAAGTTCATGATCGAGAACTTGGCCCGCGTGCCGGTCGAAGTCGACTACGCCAGCGAATGGCGCTATCGCGATCCCATTCTCGGGCCGGACACGATGACGCTCTTGATTTCGCAGTCCGGCGAAACCGCGGATACCATCGCGGCCCAGCGTGAAGCCAAGGCCAAGGGCTCGAAGACGCTGGCCATCTGCAACGTGGTCGGCTCCATGATCACGCGCGAGGCCGTCGGAACCATCTACACCCACGCCGGCCCGGAAATTGGCGTGGCCTCAACCAAGGCTTTCACCGGACAACTGACTGCTCTTTATTTATTCGCCCTGTATCTGGCGCAGGTACGCGGTGCCATGACACCCGAACAGGCAAAGGCCGCCGTGCAAGAGCTCATGCGCATCCCCGGCAAGCTGGAACAGATTCTCATCCACGATGAAGCTTGCGACGAGCTGGCGAAAACTTATGTCCGCGCACAGGACTTCCTGTTTCTCGGACGTGGCATTCACTATCCCATCGCTCTAGAAGGCGCGCTCAAGCTCAAGGAAATTTCCTACATCCACGCCGAAGGTTATCCGGCGGGCGAGATGAAGCACGGCCCGAATGCGCTGATTGACGAGAACCTCCCCGTGGTCATTATCGCCACGCGCGACGTGACGAGCCCGCAGTCGATGGTTCGTTACGAGAAAACCATGTCGAACCTGAAAGAAGTAAAGGCGCGCTCCGGCATAGTCATCGCGCTCGCCACCGAAGGCGACAAAGAGATCACTGAAGAAGCGGATCATGTGCTCTTCGTTCCGCCCGCGCCAGATGAACTGTCGGCAATTCTGGAGATCGTCCCGCTGCAACTGCTCGCCTACCACATCGCCGTGCGCCGGGGCTGCGACGTAGATCAGCCGCGAAATCTGGCCAAATCGGTGACGGTGGAGTAGGCGCCGCCAGCGATCAGGTCTCGGCTGTCAGGTCTCAGCTATCAACTGCCAGCTCTCAGCCGTCATCTCAGCCGTCGGCGACCAACCTGTTTAGCTGTCGGCGATCAGCGAGCAGCGCCGGAAGACTCCAGCCCCGTCAGGGGCAAACCAGCTTACCCAGCGCTTCAGCGCTGGGAAAAATGGTAAGAATGAGCCAAGTCCCGGAGCGACGACCCCGCCCTTTTGTAGGATATGCGACTGGGCGATCGATCTTGCTCGCGGCCTGGCAAGGTAAGGAGAACGAAATCATGCGACTTGAAATCAAGGTACGGTCGTTTCTCGTGTTCGCAATGGTTTTCGGAATGCTGCAGGCTGGATTCGCAAGAGAGAGAGGCCCGCGCGTCGAAGTGATTTGCCCGTCGCCGCCGATTCCGGTCAAGTTGGCAGAACGGCACGTGTTGGTGTACGAGTTGCACCTCACGAATTTTGACGTAGTGCCTTTGACGTTGAAGCGACTGGAGGTCTTCGCGGACACGAGTAAAAGTCAGCCGCTCAAGACCATCTCGGGCGACGCCTTGTCGGCGACGATGCTCGAAGTGGGTTCAAGCAGTGGCGCCAAAGACTCGCAGACCATCGGTCCGGGGAGACGCGCTGTGGTCTTTCTCTGGATTGAGTTCGGGTTGGATACACGGCCGCCCAGCAGCTTGAGGCATCGATTGGTCTTTGCGGCGCCCGCGCCCGGAGAGGGAATGGGGAGCGCCACGTCGGAATCCACGCTCGAAGATTTTCCGGTTCTGGTAAGTCCGGACGCAGCGCCAGTGATCAGCTCCCCTTTCGACGGTGGCACCTGGGTCGCAGGGGACGGCCCGGCGAACGATTCGGGCCATCGGCGCTCTATCTCGGCGATCGACGGCCAGGTTCACATAGCGCAGAGGTTCGCGGCCGATTGGGTCAAAGTTGGCCCCAACGGGGATTCTCATCATGACGGAACCACCCGCAATGAAAACTGGTGGGGCTACGGTGAACCGATTCACGCCGTAGCGGACGGCGAAGTCACGCAAGTGCTCGACGGAATACCGGAGAACACGCCGCGCGTTCTGCCCAAGCAAGTTACTCTGGATAACATTGTCGGCAACTACGTCATTCTTCGCATCGCTCCCAACCGCTACGCCACGTATGCTCATTTACAAACGGGAAGCATCAAAGTTGCCGTGCACGATCACGTCACCCGTGGAACGGTCATAGCTCGCCTCGGAAACACCGGCCAGGCTACCGCTCCGCATCTTCATTTCCAGGTGACGGATGGGGACGCAGTCCTGCAATCGGAAGGAGTTCCCTTCGTCTTTTCCAACTTCACAGACCTCGGGCCCGGGTCTGATTACGAGGCTGATAAACATCCGTCGATTCCAATCACGGACTCAATCCCGGGGAAAGACGAAGTAGTCGACTTTCCGCTCGGGAAGCAGCAATGAGCTGCCAAGATCCGCGTGCTGTGCTGGCTACAGGGCCACCCAACTAGTCGAACGCCGTCCGCAGAAAACTAACCAGTTGCCAGCCGTCCATATATTTGTACGGAGTCTCGCCCATGGTGTAATGCCCGCAGGGCAGCACGACGACTTTGTGATCCAGTTTGTGCTTCTCGAATTCCTCGACCACCTGCTCCGAAAATTCCGGCAGGAACGTCATGTCGTACTTGGCATAGATAATGAGCGAGCGGCGCGGCCAGCGCGCAAACTTATCGAAGTACACCATCGGACTGACGGCACGCCACACTTGCCGCAGATTCTCCAAATCGATTCCCGTTTCCAGTCCCTCGCGGATGTGGCGCGTGGACTGCCCATGCCACACCACGTCGGCAAAGTAAGTCGAGGCGTGATTGAACGCAGCTACCTGAATCCGCGGATCGTGTGCGGTGGCGATAAACGCATAGCACGATCCCAGACTCGTCCCGACGATTCCGAGCCGGTTGTAACCCTGCGCTTCCAGCCAGTCGAGACAACAGCGCACATCGATCACGCCCTGGCGCACCGAATCGAGGGTGCGGCCAATGTTGGCGGAAACGGCATAGTCGGCACGGTCGATCTCCGCCGGGCGGCGAATGTCGTGATACGGCATGCTCAGCCGCAGCACCGCAATCCCCATCCAGTTCAGCACGCGGCAGAGGGCAGTGTATGAAATCGCATCGGAATTCCAGTGCGGCATGAGAACCACGGCCCGGCGGCCGCGCGTCGGAAACCAGCGCGCACTCACCAGATTATTCTCGGGATAGGGCGTTGTCACCGGCGAGGTGAAGCGCAGAAACTCCGCATGCGTGCCGCGAACTTTTTCTTCCAGCCGCGGGTCCGGCGCTTCGCGCGTGCTGAACACCTTAACCTCGCGGCGCTCCAAGCGGAAATCCGCCGGCTTCTGGTAAGAGTAAAAGTCGTCGCTTGTCCGTACGATCCGATCGTTGAAGCGCAAGAAATATTCGAGCAGCTCGCGCGAACTCGGTCCCGGGCCCTGTCTAGATCCCAGCCCTGAAAGCCCACCGTTGCGGCCGGGCCAACTTGCGGTCCAATCCAGCCCCCACTCCAGCGGACGCACCACGCGGTTATTGTCCACCGACGTGAGCCGGGTCTCCCAGTCATACATCCATTGGGCGTAGCGCGAAGGCATCTCTATTCTAGAAATACAGCAACGAGGCGCAGATTGGCGAACAAGGTCAGTTCAACGGCAGGATAGAGCACCCAACCGTCTGCTAGCGACATTCAGCCGTCAGCGCCCTAAGGATGAAGTTGGCCTTTGCCGCGAAGTATCCGGAGCAGCTGAGAACTGACAACTGAGAGCTGACAGCACAAGAGCTAAGAGCTGCTGTAAACCCGCGGTACTCTCTGCGACAAGCCGCACAGAATTTCGTAAGGAATGCTTTCGGACAAACGCGCCAGCTCTACAGCGTCCACACTCTTGCCGCCGTTGGAGCCGATCAAGATGACTTCATCTCCTACACCGACACTACAAATGTGGGTGACGTCGACGATCGTCAGGTCCATCGAAACGCGTCCCACCACCGGCGCGTATTCGCCGCGCACGATCACACGCGCGCGATTCGAAAGCAGCCGCGGATAACCGTCCGCGTAACCGACGGGCAACACCGCGATTCGGCTCCGCGTTTTGGTCACGTAGGTGCCCATGTAGCCGACCGCCTCTCCGGCCGCGGCTTCTTTCACGGTCAGCACGCGCGTCTTCCACGAAAGCACCGGACGCAGCGGCAGGGGAGCCACCGCGGCGGGCTCGCCGCCACGCGTGAAGGCAAGCGAATATCCGTAGAGCGCGATTCCCGGACGCACCATAGTCTTCCACGTCTCCGGCCGCGCGCTCATGGCGGCGGAATTTCCCATGTGAACCAGCGGAGGCCCGAGCCCGTAATTCCGCAAGATCGCAAGTCCCTCTTCGAAGCGCTTCATCTGGCGCACCGCGTTTTCGTCGTCAAGCACTTCCGCCGACGCGAGATGCGTGCTTATGCCTTCCAGGCTCAGGTGCTTACAGGCGGATAACATCTCGCACAAACGCGGCAACGCTTCCTGCGATGCTCCAAGACGGTTCATGCCGGTGTCGAACTTCAGATGCACGGGCAGAACGCTTTGCCGTTTGCCCGCAGCTCGTTCCAGCAACTCAATGTGCCACGGTTCCCAGATCGTGGGAGTCAGATTCTGGGCGACGATCCCATCCTCCTCGCCCTTCCAGATTCCTGTCATCAGCAGGATGCGGACCCTAACGCCGGTGCCGCGTAGCGCCAGGCCTTCCGCGGCGCTGGTCACTCCCAGCCACGTCGCGCCCTCGGCTTCGAGCGCGCGCGCGCACTTGATCGCACCATGACCGTAGCCATCGGCTTTGACCACCGCGCAAATGGTGACGTCGGCGCCGACGTGCTTCTGTACGGCGTGAAAGTTGTCTCCCAGCGCGGCCAGAGAAACTTCCGCCCACGTCCGGCCGTCGAGAATCAGCGAGCGGCGCTCGGGCATTTTCGACAAATCGGGACGCGTCGCGTTCACGTACTCGATTATAGTGACCGCGCGTACGGCGCTGTTAGATGCTAAGTGCCGACGGTAACTCCGACGCCAACCGCTGCCGTTAGTGTGAACGCCTCAGGTACCGCGAGCTGCAGCCAATGCACTCGCGGTGGCCGCTGAACCCAGATCAACGGGATTGCGAACAGCACGCTCAGTTCAAGGGCTTGAATGGTGAAGGATGCGATCGTGGTCCATCCGCGACGGGCAGACTGGTCCCATGAGGTTTCGAGCGTGCTGAACGTTGGATTGCTAAGAGTTGGAGCGCTGAACATGGTGTCCACCGGGAGCGGGCCCTTGTCCCTACAGACACCTGCGATGTGCGATTTGATCCTGAGCGATAAGGTGAGGTGAAAACGTTAGCGAGCGGCGTGAAAATCTGATCCGAAAAAAGAGACCGCGCCTGGACGCGGTCTCTAAGAAATGAGCTGGAACTAAAACTACCCGAGAGGTGTCGCTATTGTTTCGGCGGAGTGCTCGCCGGCGCCGTGGGTTTGCTGGCCGCCGGCGTAGCGGGTCTAGTGGCTGCCGGCTTCACCGGCTTGGGGGCCGTGCTAGCCGCAGCGGGCGCCGGCACACCCGATTGCGCGTTGTAGGCTTCGACGATCGGTTGCGTGATGTCCATCGCCGCTCCCGACACAATCACCGGGCCCCGCGGCCACGGCTGAGAAGTGTCAAGGAGAAGACCGTAACCGTTATCGGTGACATATTTCTGGATAATCGGCGCCATTTTCGTCAGGATTTTATTTCCGATCTCGCCCTGCTGGTTCTGGAAATCTTCCTGCGCGTCCTGCGTAGAGCGATCGAAACTCTTCTGCTTCGCCTCGATCTGCTTCACCAGCTTGTCGCGTGATTCCTCATTCAATTTGTCCTGCTGGGCATTGAGTTGCTTCTTGAGGCTGTCGATTTCGTCGGCCAAGCCCTTCAGTTTGTTCTGGGTGGGTTCAAACTTCTTGGCGAGTTCGTCGAAATCGCGCCGTCCTTCGTTGGAGGCGAAAATCGCCTGTTCGATGTTGATGGTGCCGACTTTGGTGCCAGAAACCTGGGCCGCCGCCGCAGCAGCAGCGGAGGGGGCGTTCGGTGGGGTGGTAGCGGAGGGAGCGTTGGGTGGGCTAGCAGCCGGGGGGGCTTGGGCCTGAGCAAACAGGGCGAGGCCGAAGACTAAGGCCACGGTGACGCGCGCAAACTTGTTGGTCGCAAACATGCTAATCGTTACCTTCCTGATCATTGGATGCTTTGAACTCCTTCGGATTTTTCGGAAACGCCGGAAGCTTCCAGCTCGCCGGGCTCAACGACGCTGATCGCAACCCGAGCCTATCAATCATCGAGCCTATCAATCATTAAGACGTGAAACACAGACCTGAAACATGGACCGGAAACTGGCCCAGAGAGCGCGCTCGCCGAAACCGCAAGCGTGGTGATCAGGGTGTGGACGCTCTGTATTATACGGAGCGCACTGGAACAGCGTCAAACAATCCTTGCCGCTCTAGTTGGTTCGACGCGGCCCGGCGGTCGACGGCGCGCGCCGGCTTCCGCTGCCCATTCCCCCGATTCACACCTCTAATAATGGAACCGGTACCGCACTTGCACATAGATTTGGCGCGGCAGGTTCCAGTGGAATCCGCCAAAGGTCACGCTGTCGTCGTAGATCACGCGGCGGTTGGTTACGTTTAACGCGGTCACCGACGCGGTGAAGCGTTCGCCGAAATCCTTGCCCAAAGAGAGATCGAAGGTGGTGTGGCCGGGGAGATACTCGCCCGGGTAAGGCCAGCCGGGAACGCCTTGTTGTCCGTTATCGAATCCGGAGCCGTAGTAAACGTTGGTGGAGGCATGGGAGCGCCAGGGAAGGTTTACGTCGCCGCCCACGTTGAGCGTGTTGCGCTGGTCATGGTCAAGCGGGCAAAGGTAGGGGAAGGAGCCGTTAGGGTTTGGAGGGCAGACGTCGGTGTTATTCAGCCCTCCCGTGATGACGCCACCGCCCTCGGCAATCTGGTTCGAGTAGGCGAGGTGAATCTGGGCGCGGTGCGCGATGCGGGGCGAGCGCAGCGTAAGTTCCCATCCGCGAATCAAGGCCCTGGTATCGGTGAGGGGAAAGAAGATGTTGGAAGCGCCGATGTTGTTGTGGTCGAGAAAATTGGCGACATCGGTTTTGAAGGTATCGGCGTCGAGGACCCATCCGCGGTAAGGGATGGTGACGCCGAACTGATGTTCTTCGTCGCGCTCACCGTGGAGCGGCAGAAACTGGCACGCATACGTGGGCTCGGTACACAGGGATTCCAGCTCACCGGAAACGCTTTCGATGGGTGGCGCTTGATAGTAGTGTCCGTAGAAGGCGCGGAATGTCCAACGCAGGCGAGGAACGGTGCCGGTGGCGCCGAAGCGTGGGCTGATGGCGGACTCGGAGATGGGCGGCTCGGCTGAATCGGCCGAAAAGTTGCCTTCGGAGAACCACGTGGGGCGCATGCCGGCGGATAGAGTCAGCCAGGGAAAAGGATTGAATTTGTCGTCGATGTAAAAGGTCTCGAGATTGGCGGTCGGCGTCTCGCCGATGGTGAAAGGTGGATTCCCGCTGCCGTCATTGAAGATGGCCCCGAAGACCTGGTTATCGTGCTGGTAGAAGCTGAGGAATCCAACCTGCAGATCGTTCTTCTTGTAGTTGGCGGCGAAGCTGGCTTGGCCCCCGACGTAGGTGGAGGCGCGGTTCTCGGTGGTAGCGATGGGGATGTCATTGGGATTACTTGCGTAGTCTCCGCTGTTGTAGTGGTAGAAGGGAGAAACCGTGGTCAGTAGATGGCTATTGAAGGTGTGAAGCCAGGTGAAGAGGACGCCCGTATCGACCTCGGTTTGGCCATCGCGAAGGCCGTAGCTGGGGTAGAGTTGGTTTTCGATGTCGTTGGGATTTGGATCGTAAGGGATCTGATAATAGTCGCGTCGGACTGAGGTCATCAGTCGGAGCTGATTGGCGGGATCCACATTTAAGATGAACGACCCGAATCCGCCGACGCCGTTGACGGCATCGTGCACAACCTGGGGGACGGGCGGCTGCAAGCCGACATCGCTGCGGTTGGCATTGACGCTAGCGTAATAAGCGAAGCGGTCGGTGTGGCTGCCGAAGCTGAGTTGATCGTCGGTCTGGTAGAAGTTGCCGGCAGTCATGACGAGTTCGCCCTCGTTGTTGCGCTCGAATCCGGTGCGGGGCACGACGTTGAAAACGCCATAGGTGCGGTCGCCGAACTCGGCGCCATAGCTCCCGCGATTGACTTCGACGTATTCCAGGTCCTTGGGATCGAACTGGGGGCCGAGATTTTGCGCGATAGCGGTGTTAATGATCGGAATGCCGTCGAGGAGCCAGGTGATCTGGTGGCCGCCACGCATGTGGAGCATGTCGTGAGTGACGTAAGCGGCGGGGACGTAGTCGGTGATCATGGCCATGCTGTTGGTCTGGTCGGCTCCCGGTGTGCGCTCGATGTCGAGGCGGTTGACGAGCGTGGTCGGTGTGAAGCTGTCGGTGGCAACGACGGCGGGCGCGCCCGAGACGAGGACTTTTTCATTGGCCGAGGCCACTTGCAATTGAAAGTGAACCACTGGCACAGATCCCGAGATGACGGTGACGTCCATTGAAGTTTGCGCGAAGCCCTGACTGGCGACGCTGACAGAGTATTCGCCGAGCGCCACGGCGTTGAATTGGAATTCCCCGTTTGCGCCGGTGGTGACGCTCTTTGCCCAGTCCGACGATTTTGCCTTGAGCATCACCATGGCATTTTCGATAGGACGATGCTGCGGGTCGTGCACGACGCCGCGGACGGCGCCATAGTCGTTAGCGGAGACGGCGGGAGCGATGAATACAGTGATCAAGATCAACACAGCGAACGTCGGCAGCTTGAGGCGAGTCATGTTCTCGATGTCCCCTGGAAATTCTGTGTGGCGCGGACACTCCCGTCCGCGTAACGCCTCGCGTCAGTCCAACACCCCGAGACGAAGCAAGGTTTCGATCGGAAAATCGCTTCGTATCAGGGCATCGCTTTAGCGATGCCGAAAGGTGACTCCTCGCGTCGCCCCTTTAGGGGCGGAGAGGATCGCCAGCGAAGGTTTAGCAGAGCGTTAGCGGCGCGGAGGAGCGCGGGCGGAATCGTCTCCGGAGATGTCGCGTGCGTAAAGGGCCGCGCCTTGTGCAGGGCGCGCGGGTTCGATCAGGAGACTTAAACAGGAAAGCAGATTGGAAGCGAGTTGCGCCCACTCGGACGTGGTAGCGCCGCAGCAGCAATGGTTCTGACAGCAGTTACCGTCATTGGTGGCTTGAAACGAGGCTTCGGACGATTTGACTGGAGATGATTTGACTAGAGATGATTCCGGCCGGGGCGGCTTCGACTGTGCCATCGCGTGATGGCATGGCATCACTGGTTGCGCCGGAGGCCCGGACACCGCCTTGCGCATGCAATGCATGGCTCCCGGCGGCCCGACACAGGCCATCGTCAGCGGCCCGAAGGACGACACGAACATGACCAGCACCAGGAATCTGGCAGTCCAGCGGAAAGCTCCCCACATTTGCGCAACAGCATAGCAGAGGGCAGTTGCCAGTTGCCAGTCGCCAGTCGCCGGTTGCCAGTAAAAGCCATTTACTGAGCACTGGCAACTGGCAACTGGTTCCCTGCTGTACCATTTCTCCGTGCACGAACTGGCGGAGTGGCTGTTGAAGACAATTCGGAAGCAGGGTTCGATTCGGGCCGGGGACCGCGTAGCCGCGGCCGTTTCCGGTGGGGCGGATTCTGTGGCTTTGCTTTGTTTGCTGCTGGAGTTGCGGTCCGAGCTGGGGATCGTGCTGTCGGTTGCGCATGTCAACCACAAGCTGCGCGGAGAGGAGTCGGACGAGGACGAGCGGTTTGTCGCGAGGCTGGCGCGGCAGCACGGGCTCGAACTGGATGTTCGGGCCGCGCCGGTGGACGGCCGTCATATTTCCGAAATCCGTTCCGGAATCGAGGCGGCCGCACGTGAACTCCGCCACGGTTTTTTCCGCCAACTGGCGCGGGAAGGTCGGGCGATGAAAATTGCGACGGCTCACACTCTCGACGATCAGGCGGAGACGGTGCTGCTGCGCATTTTTCGCGGCACCGGCATTCGGGGACTCTCGGGCGTCTATCCGCGGATCGTGTTCGAAGAGCAGGGGCGCGCGTTCGGCGAACTGGTGCGGCCGCTGCTCGGCTTCCGGCGCGCTGCATTGCGGGAATTTCTGCGCGAGCGAGGCCAGAGCTGGCGTGAGGATTCATCCAATCGTGATATTGCCTTCCTGCGCAATCGCGTGCGGCACCGGTTGCTGCCGATGATCGGAGAAGAATTTGGCGAGGCCGCGATCGAACACATGGGTGAGCTGGCGGAAATTGCCCGGGCCGAGGAGGAGCATTGGGAGCACGGACATCCGGAAGTGCGGGTGCAGGACGGGGGCGCTGGTTCTGATGACGAGACGCGGCCAGCCGCGTCTCTACCGTTAAGACCGCTGCTGGCGCTTCCGCTGGCGGCCCAGCGCCGTCTGGTTCGGGGATGGCTGGAAACGAATGCGCCCGATTTGAGTATCTCGTTCCGACTGATCGAGGAGGCGCTTGAGTTGGCGCGCGGACAGGCAGGCAAGCGACTGGAGCTACCGGGCGCGCGGAACCTTCTCCGGCGGAATCTTTCTCTTGGACGGCAGGGACTTTTGCTGGACCTGGAACCTGTCGGTGCTCGCGGCGAAGCGGCGGATTATGAATACGTTTTAGCGTTGCCGGGCGCGGTAGAGGTTCCCGAACTGGGCGCATGCGTGGAAGCGCGAGTGGTGGATGTAGGCAGCGTTCCGGAGGGAAAGCGCGGGCAGTTGCTGGATCTGGGGCGCATGCCGAACGAAGTCCTGATCCGCAACTGGCTGGCCGGAGATCGTTACTGGCCGGCGCATACCGCCGCAGCCAGAAAAGTCAAGGAGTTGCTGAGTGACCGCCATGCGACCGGAGAGGAGAAAAAGCTCTGGCCGGTTGCGATCGCGGAAGGCTGCGGGCTGGTCTGGATGCGGGGATTCGCGGTTCCGGCAGCTTTTCGGTCGCCGCCGGGGGCGTCGCAAGCGATTTGGATTCGCCAGATCGCGGGCATGATGTAACATTCCTTCGTCGGAGTTAAGTTGCGGTTTCAGAGTCACAGCTTACCGTTACAAGCTTAGTTACCACGCCGGAGGCGCCACTTCCGCTATGAATGCTTCGCCGAATGTCAGGTTGCGCCAGGTCATCTCGTCTGACCAGATTCAGAAAAGAGTCCGCGAACTGGGGCGGCAGATTTCCGACGACTATCGCGGCCAGACCATAGTCGCGCTGGGGATTTTGGAGAACAGCTTCCTGTTCATGGCTGATCTGCTGCGAGCGGTCGATGTACCCGTTATCTGCGCCTTTATCAAGCCGAAATACAAGCAGAGCAAGCAGGGCGATGCCCCGCTGTTGGAGATCATTTTCAGCCACGAACTGGCGATTGCAGGCAAGCATGTGCTGCTGGTCGAGGGCTTGGTGCATTCAGGAGTGACCACCGAATTCCTGATGAGCGACCTGCGCGGACGGGGCGCGGCTTCGGTGAAACTGGTCACGCTGCTGGATCGCCAGTCGGCGCGCCGGGTGCAGTTGCAGCCGGACTACTTCGGCTTTCTGGTGGATGACGCCTACCTTTGTGGCTATGGATTGGGGAGTCCGGAGCAGACGGGACGGAACCTGCCATACGTGGCAGCGACGACGTGAAGCGCGCTGCTTGATGTCGTGTGGGACGGGGCGGAGCCTCTCCTGAGCGGAGCCGAAGGACCCGTCCAAGCGGGGCAAAGCCTCGCTGCCACATCGGCCCTTCCACCGCATGACTTCTGTCACTTCCTTCTGGTCCCCCGTTTTCTGTGCAAAAGGTCTAAAATGAGGTGGCTGGCTTTTCCCAGTCGAATTTCCGCCTCCGGCATCTAAGATATGAGCGAAGAGGCGGCGTCTTTGTATTGGGTAGGGATGGCGCTGCACGTAGAGGAGTTTTAGGTGAATTCGACGATCAAAACGGTACTTTTCTGGGCGGTCATCGTGGTCTCGGCCTTCCTGCTTTGGCAGGTCGTGCGCACCGGCAGCAATGCCCAGAAGGAAAAAGAAATCGGCTTTTCTGAATTTCTGTCGGACGTGGACCAGGGCAATGTCCACGACGTGATGTTTATCGGCCAGGAAGTGCGCGGGAAGTTTAAGAACGACTCGCCGTTTCACACGATTGTGCCGGCAAACTATCCCGACATGTATAAAAAGCTGACGGACAAGAATGTTCCCTACAGCTTCAAGGACATCAGCAACGGCACCTGGCCCAGCTGGATTCTGAATCTGGCGCCGCTGGTTCTGCTCGGCGCGCTCTGGTTCTTCATGATCCGCCAGATGCAGACGGGCGGCAACAAGGCGCTGTCGTTCGGCAAGAGCCGGGCGCGCCTGCTCTCCATGCAGCAGAAAAAGATCACGTTCAAAGACGTGGCGGGCGTGGATGAGGCGAAGGAAGAACTTCGCGAAATTATCGAGTTCCTGCGCGAGGCGCAAAAATTCCAGAAACTGGGCGGACGCATTCCGAAGGGCGTGCTGCTGGTTGGACCTCCGGGAACGGGCAAGACCTTGCTGGCGCGCGCGGTTGCGGGCGAAGCGAACGTTCCATTCTTCTCCATCTCCGGCTCGGACTTCGTGGAAATGTTCGTGGGCGTGGGCGCGAGCCGCGTGCGCGACCTGTTCGAGCAGGGCAAGAAAAATGCCCCCTGCATTATTTTCATCGACGAAATTGACGCTGTCGGACGTCATCGCGGCGCCGGGCTCGGCGGTGGACACGATGAGCGCGAGCAGACGTTGAATCAGTTGCTCGTCGAGATGGACGGCTTCGAATCGAACGAAGGCGTAATTCTGATGGCGGCGACGAACCGTCCCGACGTCCTCGATCCGGCACTGCTGCGGCCCGGGCGTTTCGACCGGCGCGTGGTGGTGAATCGTCCCGACGTTCGCGGACGGGAAGAAATTCTGCGCGTGCACACCCGCAAGATTCCTCTCGCGGACGATGTGGATTTGTCCGTACTCGCCCGCGGCACGCCGGGTTTCTCCGGCGCTGACCTGGCCAACATGGTGAATGAAGCGGCGTTGGCGGCGGCCCGGCAGAACCGCAAGGCTGTGCTGATGTACGACTTCGAAGTGGCGAAAGATAAAGTGCTGATGGGCGTGGAACGCAAGTCGCTCCTGCTCTCCGACGAGGAGAAGAAGAACACCGCGTTCCACGAGGCCGGACACGCGCTGGTCGCGGCCATGCTGCCACACTCCGATCCGGTGCACAAGGTCACCATCATTCCGCGTGGCATGGCGCTCGGCTTGACCATGCAGTTGCCGACTGACGATCGCCACAACTACTACAAAAACTATCTCGACACGCAGATTGCCATCCTGATGGGCGGGCGAATTGCGGAAGAGCTTTTCCTGAACCAGATGTCCACCGGCGCGGGCAACGACATTGAGCGGGCCACGGAACTGGCGCGCAAGATGGTTTGCGAGTGGGGCATGAGCGACCTGGGGCCGCTGACCTTCGGCAAGAAAGAGGAGCAGATTTTCCTGGGACGCGAGATCGCGCAACACCGCGACTACAGCGAAGCCACCGCCATCCAGATTGACGAAGAGGTCAGGAAGATGGTGGGCGTTGGCTACGCGACTGCGAAAAGGATCCTCTCCGAGAATCGCGAGACGCTGACCCGAATCGCAAAGGCGCTGATCGAACGCGAAGTGCTGGACGCTTCCGAAATTAAGCTGCTGGTAGAAGGGCAGGATCTGCCGCCGATCAAGCCGCTGCCGGCCAAGACCGACGACGGCGTGCAGCAGGTGATCAAGCCGGAACGCGCCCCTGCCAAAGGCGGCGAGAGGCCAGCGACGGCGTAAGCGGCGTTCCCAGTTCTCAGTTCTCAGAAGGCGGCCGGTTGGCCGCCTTTCTTTTGCATCCGCTTGGCGTGCGATACTATGCGTCGTGAATCTGACTCTCCATTCTAAAGTTGCTCTCATCACCGGCGGATCGCGCGGAATCGGCGCGGCGGCGGTACGGATGTTTGTGGCCGCGGGCGCGAAAGTTGTCTTCAATTATCAAGCGGCAAAGGCGCAGGCCGAGGATCTGGTGCGGGAGTGCGGCGCGGAAAACTGCCGCGCGCTGCAAAGCGATCTTTCGACCACGGAGGCGGCGCGGCAACTGGTCTCCTCTGCGGTCTCCGCGTTCAGGCGTCTCGACATCCTGGTCGCGAATCATGGCATCTGGGCGCCTGAAGACGCACCCGTCGATCGCATGTCCGACGAACAATGGCATCGCACCATCGCCGTGAATCTCGACAGCGTCTTCGCGCTCGTCAAGCATTCCGTCGGACAGATGAAGAAACAGGCCGCACCCTCATCCGGCGCATCATCCGAAACTGCCGCCGGCCACATCGTGCTGGTCAGTTCGACCGCCGGCCAGCGCGGCGAAGCTTTCCACTGCGACTATGCGGCCTCGAAAGGCGCGCTCATAAGCATGGTAAAGGGGCTCTCGACGGAACTGGCGCCCGACCATATCTATGTCAATTGCGTCGCGCCGGGATGGGTGGCTACGGATATGGCGTCGCCGGCGCTGAATGATCCGCCGACACGCGAGAAGGTTTTTCGAACCATACCGCTTGGCCGCGTGGGGACGCCGGAAGAGATCGCGGGGCCGATCCTGTTCCTGTGCACGCCTTACGCTGGATTTATCACGGGTGAGGTTTTCAACGTGAACGGCGGCGCGGTGCTGGTGGGGTAGGGAAGGGTTCGATCCTCCGGTGAGGACCACAGCACGAACAGCTAAAATCGTTGTGGAGGCTTCTAACCCAATAGAATCATGACTCGCTTTCTCGCTATTTTGCTGCTGTGCGCGCTGGCCGGCGCCCAGACCGCTCCACCGCCTGCTTCCCCTGCGCACACCGCCGCTCAGCCTGCCGTCAACATGAACGACTCCGACAACGCCCGCAAGGCGCGTGCGGTTCTCGACCAGACCATCCAGGCAATGGGAGGACAACCCTACCTCACTTACGAAAACCGCAGTGAGGAAGGACGCTACTATCCGCTTTATCACGGACGTACCGAGAGCACCGGGATTCCCTACAGATACTATGTCGAGTATCCCGACCGGGACCGTTTCGAAGTCATCCACACCAAGGACGTTTTTTTCCTGTTTGGGCAGGTGGGCGACATCAAGGTCAAGAATAAGACCGATCTCGTTCTGATTCACAACGGCAACAAAGGATACGAGATTACGTACAAGGGAACGGCGGCGCAGGATAAGACCGAATTGGAGAACTACCTACGCCGTCGTGAGCATTCGATCGAATGGGTGTTCCGCAAGTGGATGCGCGATCCGAACGTGGCCCTGTTCTACGATGGCGCGGCGGTGGTGGATGGCAAGGAGACCGAAGGGGTCACGCTGCTCAACAGCGAGAACGACTCGGTGAGCGTTCACCTGGACCTGAATTCGCACTATCCGGTCAAGATCAGTTACTCGTGGCGCGATCCAAAAGACAAGCAGAAAAATGTGGAAGAAGAGGTCTACGACAGTTACAAACCCGTGCAAGGAATCTGGACCCCGCACTCCATTACCCGTTATTTCAACGGAGAGACTTCGCAACAGCGGTTTATCACCACCGCCAGCTACAACCTCAAGCTGCCGGATTCAATGTTCGAAGCGGCGGTGACCTACGACCCAACTGTACCGCTGAAGAAACGGTGAGACACATTAAGACTGGTTTCATAAATCGGTCTTGGGTTGGGCACGCCTTCAGCTGCACAGTCGAGGGGGAAATACGCTCAATCCAAGGAAAAACACGCCCAAGTTACCCTCCTAGCACCCCCCAAAATCTGCAACCGCCTGAATAAGTTAGCCCCACTTACGGTGCAACCGGCCACGGAGTGTGGCTATTTTGCCACATACGGAAGTCCGCCCATCACTGTAAGCTGATAGAGCACAAAAGACTTATACCGTCCTCCCCTTGACGCACGAGCAAACAATTCGTGCCGCGGTGACCTGTACTGGAGTAGGTCTCCACAGCGGCGCCCCCGTCAGCCTGCGGATTCTGCCCGCGCCCGCCGGAACGGGAATCGTCTTCCACCGCACCGACCTCGACAGCTTCGCCATCGAAGCTAGCGGACGCAACGTAGCCCGCGTTAGTTACGCTACCAGCCTGATGAAGAAGGGCGTGCTCATCTCCACCACCGAGCACCTGCTCTCCGCGTTTACCGGTGTCGGCATCGATAACGCCATCGTCGAGTTGGACAATCTGGAGTTGCCCATTCTGGATGGCAGCGCCCGTCCCTTTGTCGAAATGATTCAAAAGGCCGGCATCCGGCAGCAGCGCAAAGCTCGCACTTATCTCCGCATCGTGCGCGAGATCGAGTTGCGCGAGGGCGATAAATTCATTGCCGTGTATCCGGCGGACGCCTATTCGGTTTCGTATTCGATCAACTTTCCTCATCCCCTCATCGGCAAGCAGACCTTCTGCGTGCGGCTGACCAATGGCAGTTTTCTGAAAGAGGTTGCGCCGGCGCGCACCTTCGGATTCCTGCACGAGGCCGATGCCATGCGGCAGCAGGGATTGATCCGCGGCGCCTCGACCGAGAATGCTATCGTGCTGAACCGCGAAGAAGTTCTGAACCCGCCCTTGCGTTTCCCCGACGAGTTCGTGCGCCACAAGGTTCTGGACCTGATTGGCGACTTGGCTCTGATCGGGAAACAGATACTAGGTTCGGTGGTGGCCGACCGCGCCGGCCACGCTATGCATACCGCGCTGGTGTCACGCATTTTGCGCGACCGGTCTTTCTGGGAAGAAACAGAACTGGAAGATGAAACTGCGGCGTCGGCCTTCGCGTCCGCGGTTGGTATTAGCGTCTAGCCGTTGGCAAAACCATTTTCTGCTGACTGTGGAAGCGACTAACGACTAACCACTAGCAACCCGCCACTGCCTCCCACTTCTCGCGTAGACTAGTCTTACGTACTTGAAGAAGATCAAACATTTTGTCCACGCTTACGGCGACTGGATCAAGCACGTTCTTGCGCCTCTCGGGCCGTGGGGGATGCTTGCGTTTGCGGCCGTGGATGGCTCCTTCCTGGGCATGCCGCTGGATGCGATTTTCGTGGGCTACGTTTACCACGACCGCTCGCGGTTCCTGCTGTATGTGCTGCTGGGCTCAGCCGGCTCGGCGCTCGGCAGCATCGTTCTTTACGTCATCGGGTATACGGGCGGCGAGGTGTTGCTGCGCAAGCGGCTTTCCCCGGAGCGGTTCGAGAAAATTCACGCGTCTTTCGAGCACCATAAGTTCTGGGAGCTGATGTTTCCAGCGATGTTGCCGCCGCCCGCACCGTTCAAAATCGTGGTGCTGGCGGCGGCGGCGTTTGAAATGAACTTCGCGCATTTTCTGCTGGCGATTTTTGCGGGCCGCTTCGTGCGCTTTATGATCGAGGCGCTGCTCACGCTCTGGGTTGGTCCGCAGATTGTGACGCTGGCGGGGAACCTTTTCGCGCACCACTTCGTCGGGATTCTGCTGGGAGCTGGAGTGCTGCTGGTGGCGTGGCTCGTCTGGCGGCGGGCGAAGCGAGGCCGAGCTTCGCTCGGCTTGGACGGGGCAAAGCCCCGTCCCTACACGAGCTAGGCGGCTGCGGTTCCGTGTGGCTTGTAGGAGCGGTCGACCACGGCAGCGACCGCGGGTACGCCGAACATGACCGCGGTGAAGAGCAGGTCGCCGGCGACTCCGCGGCGGAAGAACGGCAGGCCGGCGGCGTAGCAAGTGATCAGGCCAGCCAGGGTCTTCGGATACATGGCCCAGCCTGCCCAGACGGCGAAATTACTGACCACGAAGAAAGAGACGGAACTGGCTAGCGCCGCTCCGCCGACCCGCAGCCAGTTAGCGTTTTCGCGCAGCCGGGTTCCGAGCAGGAGAATCGCCGCATACCACGCCCAGGTCACGAAATGGTCCCAAGTAAGGGGATACGAGTAGACGATCTTGGTGAGGATGACGTCAGTAGCAGCCAGCAGCGCCAAGGGCGCCCATAGCTGGCGTCGCGGACCGCGCGCGCCAAAGAAGAGCAGCGCCGCCGCTATCGGAGTAAAGGCCAGGGGATGGGGCATAAAGCGAACCGCGACCGCAAAAAGAACAAACACATAAGCCAGCATAGTCACCTCGTCGGGAGCCAGATAAGATTGTTGCGCGAGCGGATGCCGTCGGTCAAGGGAAGGGCGAGATTATTAGGTGGTGGCTCGGTTTCCGGTGCGCGTTATACGATCGTTGTACGATCATCGTACGATCCGTTGTTCGATCGAGGGGATTGCCTCCGAACATGAAGGGCAAAGTCGTCGTCATCACGGGCGCGACCTCGGGTATCGGCCAAGTGGCGGCGGAGAACCTCGCCAGCATGGGCGCGCGCATTGTTCAGATAGCGCGCGATCGCGGCCGCGCCCAGGAGGCTCTGAAGCGGCTCTCTGAGCGCGCTCCCGAGGTCGCGCACGGCATCTTCTTTGCGGATCTCTCGCGCCTCAGCGACATGAAACGGGTCGCATCGGAGATCGCCCAGGCCGAACCGCGCATCGATGTCCTGATCAACAATGCCGGCGCCATGTTCAGTTCTCGGCAACTTACCGAAGAAGGCCTGGAACGTACGTTCGCTTTAAATCACATGTCCTACTTCGTCCTGACGCATGGCTTGCGGGATCGTTTAGTGGCCTCAGCGCCCGCCCGGGTGGTGAATACGTCGTCGGATGCTCACCAGGTGGGCGCGCTCGACTTGAACGACTTGCAGTCGGCCGAGGTATTTCGCAGCCGCAACTTCTTGCAATGGCTGCGCTACGGAGGGCCTGGTTTCAAGGTTTATGGCCGCTCCAAGCTGTGCAATATTCTTTTCACGCGCGAACTCGCGCGGCGGCTCGCGGGCACCGGCGTGACCGCCAACTGCCTGCATCCTGGTTTTGTCGCCACCCGTTTCGGCGATCAGAGTGGCGGCCTGATTTCCTCTGTCATCGGAATCGCCAAGCGCTTTGCGCTTTCTCCGCAACAGGGCGCGGAAACGTTGACCTACCTGGCATCGTCACCCGAAGTGGCCAGCGTGACGGGCGTATATTTCCACAAGTGCCGGCCCATAGCACCCAGCCCGGAAGCGCAAGACGACGCGACGGCTCGACGTCTTTGGGAAGAAAGCACCCGGCTGGCGGGCTTGAAGAACTAGGCGCGATCGTCTTCATCTATCTTTGCCGGATGGCCGTCCCCCTGCACTCATCCCGAAATGTTCCTCCACGACATGCAAATCGCGAGTCAGGAACACCGTTGCGCCGAGGGTGGCGCGCATGTTGCGTCCGGGATAGTCATAGCGAAGATCGCGGAAGCGGACGACATAAGCAGCGCGGCCGTTGCCGATCGGATCGTTCGCAGCAATGGCGGCGCCGTTCTCAAGCTCCTCGGTCTCGGTTATGGGGTATTGGGCCCAACTCAGGTACACGCGTCCAAGATAGGTCTCCTTTGCCGCGAGAGTGACCGGCGTTTCTTCGGGCTTGTAGCGAATCTGCATCTCGGCTTGAGGATCGACCTCGGGCGTGAGCGAATCGACGTCCATGCTGGCGAAGAAAGCGGGTGTTTCTACCACGCCATGCCAGCGAAAGGGATTGACCCAGTACGGATACGCGGAAACTCGAATCGCATCAGCGCCCTGGTAGGTGCGCGACTGGAGCGCGGCCACGGCGCGGCGGTGTTCATAGTCGCGAAGTCCCCAATAGGCGACAACGGCGAGCAGCGCGACGGTCGCGGCCAGTCTTCCGGTCGGCCTGGCGTCTTTGCTGCGAGCCCCGATCTCTTCGTTGATGAGCGAAAACAATGCGGGAAGAATCAGTCCGAGCGTAAGCACGAGCAGGATGACGGGATCGACGATGAAGACCATGTCCCAGGAAATCCAGTGTTCGGAAAACGGCCAGAAGGCACGCACTCCGTAATTGTTGGTGTAGTCGAGGAGAATGTGGCTGAGGCCGGCGAGGCAGGCATAGGCGAAGAGCAATCCCCAGCGCGGCGGAAGGTTGGGATTGCGGGTTTTGCGGCCGCGCAGGCGCCAGAGGAGATAGATGAATCCAACGACCACGGCGGCCACCAGCGGCACGCCCAAAAAAGAATGAGTGAAGCCGCGGTGATGGTTCAAGCCAAAGGCAGAGCCACCGAAACGGCTGAGGACGTCGAGGTCGGGTGCTTCGGCGGCCAGGGTCAAAGTGGCGGTGGCCAGCGCGGTCTTGCGGTTGAGTCCGGCGCGGCCCATGGTGGCGCCAAATAAGAAATGGGTGACGGGTTCCAAAGACTCTCCTGATCAAGAGTGTAGTGGAACTAATGTAGTGCACAGCCGAGACGGGACAAGTCCAGTCTCTACGACACGATCATGGCACCACCAGGGACAGCGCGTCGGGAACCATCGTCATGCGGGCGGGCAAGCGACCGAGCAGTTCGCCGTCGGCTTCGACATAGACGCGATCTTCATGGTGAACATCATGGTGAACATGATGATGAACGTCGCCGCTGCCATCGTCATGAGCGCCGCTCCCGCTTTTCTGCGGCAACCGGCAGACGACCTCAGAGCAGCGGACCAGATCGATGCCGTCGATATCACAACGGTGTCCAAGCAGCGCTCCGGCCACATACTGCAGATAGGCATTGCGGCTGGCGGTGCGGCACATGACGGCGCGTAGCTCGCTGCTGTCGAGCGAAGCTCCGGGAACCAGTTCGCGCAGGACGTTACCGAAAAAGCGGATTCTTACCGCCAGAAGTTCAGTCAGCAAGGCGCGCTGCCGCTGGCCGCTTCCGTTGGCATACTCGACCTCGAACCGGCGCATGTTATACGTCGCCCACAACTGCCAGGCTTTCAGGTAGTAGGCGGTCATGCCCGAGCGGTTCTTGAGTTCCGCCGTCAGTTTGTAGAACAGGTGCGCATCCACGCCGATTCCGGCGGCGACGGTGAAGTAGCGCGCGGCCGGTTGGCCGTTGAAATCCTCGTACTCGATTCGCCCGAGAGGAATGCGGCGGAGCTTGCTCTTGCCGGCGACCGCGGCTTGAGCCGCGGCGCTCGGGCGGAGCGGAACTCCGAGGTCGTGGGCGAGAGCATTGGCGGTGCCGAACGGGAGAATGGCGAGTGCGACGGGCGTGCCCGCCAATCCCTGAATCACATCGTGGATCGTGCCATCGCCCCCGCAGGCAAAGACGGTGTCACTGCCGTCCGCCACCGCACAGCGGGCGTTGTCGCTCGCTTCCTGGCTGGAGCGGCAAACCGTAAGCTCAGTTCGAACCCCGGCTGACTGGATGATGCCAATGGCATGGTTCAGTTCTCCGTCGCGTTTTTTTCCGCGACGGCCGGAATTGGGATTGAACAGAATGGTGGCTTTATCCATGCGTCGGCTAGATCTGCTTCGAGTTTAACGCATGGGTTGGGGATCGGAAGCCGCCCCAAACGTGCGATGATGTGTCCAGTTTCAAAAGGAGCATTTCCCCATGGCTAACGGATCACCCCAGAATTTTTCCAATCACACGCGTCTTGATCCGCCCTTCCACTTTTTCATCTTGCCCGTATTTGTCATCACACTGATCGTGACTATCGTCCATCTGGTTCGACGGCCAGGGCTGCATTCGGCATGGCTGGTGGTCGTCATGATCGCGGCTATCGTTGCCATCTTCAAGATCCGGCTTTATGCTCTCAAGGTACAAGACCGGGTCATCCGGTTGGAAGAAAGACTGCGCCTCGCGTCCTTGCTCGACGCCGCCCTTCGTCCCCGCATCGCAGAATTTACGGAATCGCAACTCGTCGCCCTGCGCTTCGCTTCCGACGCGGAACTCCCCGCGCTCGCCGCCCGAGTCCTGAACGAGAAGCTCGCTGCTCCCGAAATCAAGAAAGCCATTCGGCAGTGGCGTCCCGACTATTGGAGAGTATGAACACCATGGCCAGCCGCTGACGGCGCGCACTGGTAGTGTCGCAGTTTCATTGGCGAAATCCGCCGCAGTCCTGTAAAATCAAGCCTTCGGCAACAGGCCTGGAAGGATTTCAGAGTTTATGGCACGAGTTTGTGATATCTGCGGCAAGGGGCCGCAGTTCGGAAATAGCATCAGCCACGCCCACAATGTAAGTAAACGGCGCTGGAACGTCAATCTGCGCCCGGTTCACGCCAAAGTGGGAGCCGCGACCAAGCACATCCGCGTCTGCACGTCTTGTCTGCGCAGCGGCAAAGTCGTTAAGGCGTAGCAATTTTAGAGGCCCGCGGATTCTAGTCCTGCGGGCTTTTGTGCATCCTGCCAGCTCTCGCGGACAAGAGTGTCCGCGCCACACGAGCTATTTCACATCGATCAGTTGCACGTCGAAGATGAGGGTCGAGTTGGCCGGGATAACCCCCGGATAGCCCTTGGCTCCGTAGGCCAGGTCCGGCGGGATGCGCAACTGGCGCTTGCCACCGACTTTCATGCCGGCCACACCTTCGTCCCAGCCCTTGATGACCTGGCCGCCGCCCAGCTTGAAACCAAACGGACGGCCGGTCCCGACCGAGCTGTCGAACTTCTTGCCGTTGGTGAGCCAGCCCGTGTAATCGACTTTGACTTGCTGTCCGGTTTGCGCAACCGCGCCGGTGCCAACTGTGATGTCCCAGTATTCGAGACCGCTGGCGGTTTTGATGGGTGCTCCGGTGACCTTGGTCGGCCCGCTGGTGCTGGTGGCGGCCGTCCGGGCGACGATCAGGCCGGCCAGTGCGAATAGTGTGATGGCGATAACAACAGTTTTCATTAATTCCCCTTTTCTTATTCTGAAGGCTTTTGGCTATTAGCTCTTGGCCCTTCGCTAACAGCCAAAAGCTAAGAGCCAACGTTTGTGTCTGCAAAGTTCTTCTACAATCCTGTCTCTTCACGTCAGGTCTTTTCAAGCCAGCGCGATTACGTCAATTTCAACCAGAACGTCTTTCGGAAGCCGCGCCACTTCGACGGTGGAGCGCGCCGGCGGCGCCTGCTTGAAGTAGCGGCCGTAGACTTCGTTCATGGCGGCAAAATCTCCCATGTTCTTGAGGAAGACGGTGCAGCGCAGAACTTTCTCCATGCTGCTGCCCGAGGCCTGCAAAATGGCGGCCAGGTTCCTGAGCACGCGGTCGGTCTGCGCACTCACATCGCCCGCGACGATCTGCGAGGTGGCAGGGTCGATCGGGATTTGTCCGGCAGTGAAGATCAGCCCCTCGGCTCGAATGGCCTGCGAGTACGGCCCAATGGCTTGCGGAGCCTGATCGGTGGCGATTACTTCGCGCATGATTCCTCCTGAGTAAGGAATGATAACGAAGAGTGATTAACGCAGATTGCAGCGGTGGAAGTCAAACCCGATCTCACGAGACTCGGTCAGAACAGCGAGCTCTGCCGCCGGTTAGGAGTGATCCCGAAATGCTCATAAGCGAGTTGGGTCGCGACCCGGCCCCGCGGCGTGCGGTTCAGAAAGCCGATCTGGATCAGAAACGGCTCGTAGATCTCTTCGATGGCGTCGGGCTCCTCGGCGAGCGCCGCGCCCAGCGTATTCAAACCCACCGGGCCGCCCTGGTACTTCTCGATGATGGTGAGCAGCAGTTTGCGGTCGACTTCGTCAAAGCCGTAGCGGTCCACTTCGAGCATGCTGAGCGCGGATTGGGCAACAGGCAGATCGATGGAGCCGGCCGCCCTCACCTGGGCATAGTCGCGCACGCGCCGCAGCAGCCGGTTGGCGATACGCGGTGTTCCCCGAGAGCGGCTGGCGATTTCGGTGGCTCCGGGACGGTCGATTTTCACACCCAAGATTTCGGCGGAACGCTCGACGATGACGCGCAGGTCATCATGAGTGTAGAACTCAAGCCGCAGCAGCAGCCCGAAACGCGAGCGCAGAGGAGCCGAGAGCAGTCCGGCGCGTGTCGTGGCGCCGATGAAGGTGAAGGGCTTTACGTCCATAGTGTGAGTGCGCGCCGAAGGGCCCTGGCCGATCATGATGTCGAGCTTGTAGTCTTCGAGCGCGGAGTAGAGGATCTCTTCGAGCGCAGGCTGCAGACGATGCACTTCATCAATGAAAAGCACCTGCCGGTCGCGCAGATTGGTGAGGATCGCGGTCAGGTCGCCCTTGATCTGTAACGTGGGCCCGGAGGTCTGCTGAAAAGCAGCGCCAAGTTCGTTGGCGATGATGTTGGCTAGCGTAGTTTTGCCCAGCCCGGGTGGCCCGTAAAGCAGCACGTGATCGAGCGCTTCACCGCGAGACTTCGCCGCCTGGATGGCGACGTCGAGATTCTCTTTTACCTTCGCTTGGCCAATAAATTCCTGCAAACGCTGCGGCCGAAGCTTGAGCTCAAAAGAGGAATCGTCCTCGACGGGGGCGGCGGAGACTAGGCGGTCCTTCAAGTTGGGATTATCTTTGGCGGCGGACACTGAAGGCGATGGTAGCAGTTCTGAGTTCTAGGTTGCTAGTTGGCAGCCCCGTAAGGGCGAACCAGCTTAGCCCAGCGCTTCAGCGTTGGGAAAAGCGGGAAGAATAAGCCAAGTCCCGGAGGACGGCCCAGTTCTCACTGCCCAATCACGCCCAGTCGCACGCCCTTCAGCCTCCCCGCGTCAAACCACGCCACCTTCTGGCCAAACCAGGTCTTAGCGCCGGAGAGCTTGTACTTCTTGGCTGCCGCTGCGAAGTCGCGCGTGCCGAGCAGGTAGGCAACCGGGCTCTCGCCATACTTGGCAAGCCGGTCCGAGAGCCAGCCTCCGCCGGAAGGAGCGGCCAGAATCACCGGCTCTCCAGGAAAGTACGCGAGCTTGCCGAAGTCTCTCTGCGTCTCGGTGAGCGGCTCAGCCCAGCCATAAGCTTTGCGGAACAACGCAATCGAAGCATCGAGATTGTTGACGCCGAGCACAACGTTTTCGACTCCATAAACCGGCGCCCCTTTTACGCTGTCCGAAGTCTGGACGCGCCAGGCGCGCGGCGTCTGGTCTTCGATGATGAAAGGCAGCGTGGAGCCCGGAGTTCCGGAGCCAGGGTCAGCGGTCGTCCACTCGACCGACATGCCGTCAGGGCGCTTGCGGCTGCCGCGTGCGGGAGAGGTAACGGGAATTCCGGCCTTCTTCAGCCGATCGACTTCCTGCAGCAAAACGTTCGTCCCCACCGCCCAGGCGCAGGTGACCGCATCCTCGGACATGAACTTCGCCCAGTCCGATCCCGCAGTCGCGCCCGGCTTTATCGGTGCAATCAGTTCAAGGTAAGACGCGTCATCGAACCCAAGGATGGCCATCTGGGTAATGCCGTTGCCGTGCGGACCGCCGATGTCCGGAGTCAGCCCCACATCCGTAAAGGCCTGTCGCAGCGTGTCAAGATTCGATCCGCAGATCGACACATGGTCGATCTCCAGGGTTGTGGTCTTGCTTTCCGGAGTCATTGCAGGTTGGGTCATCGCGTTCCGGGAGATAAGTAAGAGAACGAGCGTAGCGAAGGACAAGCGGCAGCTGTTTGGGGAACTCCGCTTGGACATCCGTGCCTCCTTAGAAGTTAGAAAGAAGAAAGACGAATGGTACGCTACAAACGGCTTGTGGTGAATCTGTTTTTTCGCCCTCGGGCCGCGCCTCTGTAGACAGGCGAGAACGCCCGTTCTTCACCGAATCTGCGGAGTTTCGCTCCACCGGACAGCCGAGGCGGCTGTCTCCTCTTGGTGGGCTGCCGTCCCTACGTGATTATTCTTCTTCTTCCTTCGCCTCGCCCCGTTCCGCCTTAGCCCGCTCGATAATTTTGTCCTGCAGTTGTTGCGGGACCGTATCGTAGTGGTGCATCTCCATCGAGAAGCTGCCGCGGCCCTGCGTCATGGAAGTGAGATCGGCGCCGTAGGTAAGCATCTCGGCCATGGGCACCTCGGCCTTCACGATCGTGTTGCCGCCTTTGTTATCCATGCCCTGGATGCGTCCGCGCCGGCTGTTCAGGTCGCCCATGATGGTGCCGGCGAATTCGTCGGGCACAGTGATCTCGACCGTCATGATCGGCTCCAGCAGCGTCGGCTTGGCAACTTCCATAGCCTTACGGAAGGCGATGCGGCCCGCCATCTGAAACGAGAGATCGTTCGAATCGACGTCGTGGTAAGAGCCGTCGTAGAGAATCACGCGAAAGTTCACCACCGGATAGCCCGCCAGGTAGCCGCGGGCAGCGGCGTCCTTGATTCCCTTTTCGACAGCGGGAATGAAGTTGCGCGGAATCGCGCCGCCAAAAATATCGTTGACGAACTCGAATTCGGCCCCGCGCGGCAGCGGCTCCATCTTGATTTTGCAGTCGCCGAACTGGCCGTGGCCACCGGTCTGTTTCTTGTGGCGTCCCTGCACGTCGGCCTTGCCGCGAATGGTTTCGCGATACGGCACCTTGGGCGCCTTCAGCACCACTTCGGCGTGGTAACGCTTTTTCATTTTCGAGACCACGACTTCGATGTGCTGCTGTCCGGTGCCTGCGATCAGGAACTCTTTGGTCTGCGGATCGCGGAAGAAGCGCAGCATGGCGTCTTCTTCCATCAGCTTGTGGAGGCCGACGCCGAGCTTGTCTTCGTCGGCGCGGCTCTTCGGCTCGATGGCGAAGGTGATCGCCGGTTCGGGCAACTGAACGGCGGGATAGCGAATCGGCGACGACTTATCGCCCAGCGTGTCGCCGGTGAGAGTCTCTCTCAGCTTCGCGACCGCTCCGATATCGCCGGCATGCAGTTCCGGGATCGGAATCGCTTGCTTGCCCTGGATGAGTGAAATGTGGGCAAACTTCTCTTGCGTATTGCGATTGTAGTTCTGCAGCGAGGCGTCGTCCTTCAGCACGCCGGAGAAAACCTTGAAGTAAGAAATGCGCCCGGCGAATGCGTCTGACATGGTCTTGAAAACGTGGACGGAAGCGGGTTCGTTGTCGGTGCCTTTGCGTACGGCCGGCTCGCTGCTGCCCTCGGCCGTCCAGCCGGTGAGGGCGTGATGTTCGCTGGCGGCGGGCGTGTAGTCGACGATGAAATCCATCAGCTCGTCGACGCCGATGTTGCCCAGGCCGGAGGTGAAGAGCACGGGAAAAAGCTTGTCTTCGCGAATCGCTTCGTGCAGCGCCGGTACCAGATGTTCCTCCGGGATCGTGCCCGTTTCGAAGAACTCTTCCATTAACTCATCTTTGCCCTCGGCGACGAGTTCCACCAATTTTTCGTGTGCGTCCTTGGCGACGTCGGCCATGTTCGCCGGAATCGGCCCTTCCTTGCCCTTGCCGTTTCCACCCATCTCGTAGGTGTAGGCCTTCATGCGCACCAGATCAACAACTCCGCTCAGACTCTTCTCGCTGCCGATGGGGAGCTGCAGCGGCGTGACGGCGCGGCCGAAGGCGGTGGTGAGCGATTCGAGCACGCGGTTGGCGTCGGCGCGCTCGCGATCCATACGGCTGACGACGATCATGCGCGGCAGCTCGATGTCATTGCAGTATTGCCAGACACGCTGCGTCACGACCTCGACCCCGGAGACGCCGTCCACCACGACGAGCGCGGCGTCCACCACGGGCAGCACCATCTTGGCCTCGTGCACGAACATGTTGAAGCCGGGAGTGTCGAGCAGATTGATCTTCACCTTCGCCTCCGGCTTGCCCCACTCGACAAAAGCGAGGCCGGTCGAAATCGACATCTTGCGCGCGATTTCTTCTTCGTCGTAGTCGGTGGGGGCGGAGCCGTCGTCCACGCGTCCGAGGCGCGGCGTAGCGCCGGCGGTGTAGAGCATGGCGGACACCAGCGAAGTTTTTCCGGCGCGCCCGTGTCCGATAAGGGCAAGGTTGCGGAGATTAGCTCCTTCGTAGACTTTCACGGGTTGTCTCCTTCCGCAGGCTTACGGGAAGGGTAATAAGGCCCGGGGATGAGGATGAGTACAGGTTACAGGCCAGCCCAACAACACCTGCGAAACTTCTGATGCTAACACAGGGGGTTTGGCGGAGGAAGGGCTCGCGCACTACTGACTACAAGGTCGCCCGCTTCTCCGCAATCAGCTTCCTGATCTTCTCCACGAACTCACCCGTCGCCATGTCTTCGGTCTTCTCTTTGCCGCGGGTGCGGACGTTGACCTTATTCGCTTCGGATTCTTTATCGCCTACCACCAGCAGGAACGGTACTTTCTGCATGGCGTGTTCGCGGATTTTCGCGTTCATTTTTTCGTTGCGGGAATCGACTTCCACGCGCACGCCTGCCGCCCGCAGTTGCGACGCCACTTTTTCCGCATACTCCGAATGGCGCTCAGCGATTGGGATCATCGCCACCTGCACGGGCGACAGCCACACCGGAAACGCTCCCGCGTAGTGCTCGATCAGCACGCCGAAGAAGCGCTCGACCGATCCGTAAAGTGCGCGGTGCACCATCAGCGGCTGCTTGCGGCTGCCGTCTTCGGCAACGTATTCGAGCTGGAAGCGCTGCGGCAGGTTGAAGTCGAACTGCACGGTCGAGAGCTGCCACAGGCGTCCGATGGCGTCGACCAGCTTGATGTCGATCTTCGGACCGTAGAACGCCGCTTCGCCGGGCATGGTCTTGTATTCGATATTCAGCTTTTTCAGCGCACTTTCGAGGGAGTGGGTAGCCAGGTTCCACTGGTCTGCCGTGCCCAGGAAGCTTTTCTTATCCTCCGGATCCCAGGTGGAAAGCTCGGTCTCAAATTTGTCGAAACCGAAGTCTTTCAGCACTTCAAGCGCGAACTCCAGGCAGCCGACGATCTCCGCTTCGATCTGCTCGGGAGTGCAGAAGATGTGCGCGTCGTCCTGGGTGAAGCCGCGGACGCGCAGCAAGCCATGCATCACGCCTGAACGCTCGTAGCGATAGACCGTGCCGAGTTCGCCGAGCCGCACCGGCAGATCGCGATACGACTTCAGCGAATCTTTGTAGATCAGGATGTGGCCCGGGCAGTTCATGGGCTTGAGGCGGTATTCGGCGTCGTCGAGCTCCATGGCGTCGAACATGTTCTGCGAGTAGTAGCCCTCGTGGCCCGAGGTATAAAACAACTGCCGACGCGATACGTGTGGCGTGCAGACGAGTGAATAGCCGCGGCGCAGGTACTCTTCGCGCATCCAGTCTTCCATCTCTTTGCGGATGATGCCGCCCTTCGGATGCCAGAAGATCAGGCCCGGTCCGGCGAGTTCCTGGATCGAAAACAGATCGAGCTGTTTGCCGAGCACGCGATGATCGCGCTTCTTCGCTTCTTCGATGCCGTCCAGGTAGGCGTCGAGATCCTTCTTCGAGAAAAACGACGTGCCGTAGATGCGTTGCAGTTGCTGATTTTTCTCGTCGCCCAGCCAGTACGCGCCCGCGATGCTGAGCAGCTTGAAAGCTTTGATCTTCCCCGTCGAAGGCAGGTGCGGGCCGCGGCAGAAATCCTGGAAGCTACCGGTCTTGTAAACCGAGATTTTTTCATCGGGCTTGGTGAACTGCTCGATGAAATGGCACTTCATGAAGTCGCCTTCGCCCTTGAACTTTTCGAGACCTTCCTTGCGCGGCAGAAATTCGCGCGCGTAGGGCAGATTCTGCTGGACGAGTTCGTGCATCTTCTTTTCGATCTTCTCCAGATCTTCGGGGGTGAACGGGGTCGGGCGATGGAAATCGTAGAAAAATCCATTCTCCGTCGCGGGACCGTGGCCGAGTTTGGTCTCGGGAAAGAGTTCCAGCACAGCCGCGGCGAGCAAGTGCGCGGAGGAATGTCGATAGACTTCAAGCGCCTCAGGATCCTTCTCGGTGATGATGCGCAGATCGGTGTCCGTGTCGAGCGGCCGGGTGAGGTCAATCAGATCGCCGTTAGACTTGGCGGCAAGAGCGGCGTCGGCAAGACGAGGACTGATGGACTTGGCAACGTCGAGTGCAGTGGTGCCCTTCGCGACTTCCGTGATGCTGCCGTCGGGGAACTTAACATGAATGCTGTCAGACATGAATAGACCTTGTACTCTGCTAAATCTCCTAAGTTTATCATTTGCTCGCGTTGGGGCAGGTGCCCTCACCTGCCCAGCGCGGCGAGGCCCCGCAGCTCGTCAGAGGCCCGCGTCTGTCCCGGCGAGCAAAGCTCGCCAAGGTTTTCGGTATCCCTACGTGGTTCTGGGCGCGGAATGCAGAGCTTCGATTGCGGACTTCACCCTGGCCGACACCTCGTCCGTATCGCGCACGGTCAACCCGGCTGTGGGAATTATCTCGCCAACCCGCATCTCCAGCGGCTGGCACTTGATGTGGTAGGTATTCATCGGCAGCAGATCGAACGTGTCGATGAGCGCGATCGGCACGATTGCGGCCTGCGCTTTGATCGCCAGAAAGAATGCGCCCGGCAGAAAGGGTTGAATCTTCCCATCTCGCGTACGGCCGCCCTCCGGAAAGATGACCAGGGGCATGCCACTGCGCAGGCTCCTCAACGCAGACTTGATAGCGCCGATCGAAGCCGCCGGGTTCTGCTGGTTGATGCACACTTGCCCCGAGCGCTGCAGATGCCAGCCGATGAACGGATACCCCAGCAATTCACTCTTGAAAATAATGCGGAATTGAAACGGCAAATGGACGTAGAGGATCGGAATGTCGAGCGCCGATGCGTGTGTGACCGCATACACGCGGGGCTTTGAATTATCGATCTTATCCATGTCCATGCCGATGACTTTTACCGGCGACAGGATGGTTTTCATGATGAGCCACGACCAGAAGCGGGCAAGATTGTGCTGCATGCGCCCGTCGCGCTCGAACAGTGAGCAGATCAGAGAAAGCGTGCCCAGAATCAGGGTGTAGGCCCAAATCAGCGGAGAAAGAATGAAATATGAGCGCAGGCGGCTGAGCCAGCCGTGGCGCTTGACGGGATGAGCTTCCGCCTGCTCCTCCGACCACGTAGGGACAGTCGCCCCCGGCTGTCCAGCCGAGCGCAGCTCGGCCAGCTCTTTTTCCGGCTCTGCGGTTGTGGCGATCTTGTTCAAGGTTTCAAAGTTTCAGAGTAGCAAGGTTTCAATTCACCATAGATACTTGAGACTCTACACTCGTATTTAGATGCGGACGCGCAGCGTCCGCATCGCCTCTCCCACAATGTATATCGAACCGGTAACTACGACCAAGCCGCCCGATCCAGCAACCTCGCGCACCCGGCTCAGGGCCGACGCTACATCCTCGGCCTCTTCAATATCCATGCCCGCTGCCACACGCGCCGCTGCCTGGCGAATCTCAGCCGGGCTCGCCGAGCGTGGGTTGTTGGCGTGGGTCAAGATCACTCGCCCGGCGATCGGAAACAAAATCTCGGTAATTTCCCGCACCGCTTTGTCCCGCATCACGCCAAACACCATCGTGATCTCGCGGCCGTTTCCCGGGTCTGCATATGCAGCCGAAATCGTCGACCGCAACGCCCACGCCCCGGCCGGATTGTGCGCGACATCGAGCACATACTCTGGATTGCCTCCCGAGGGTGGCACCACTTGGAAGCGCCCCGGCCATTGCGTTTCGCGGATGCCTCGTGCAATCGTCTCCGGCGTGATCTGAACCATCCCTTGGTTGTGCAGTTCCTCTGCCGCCGCGATCGCCAGCGCAACGTTGCGCAACTGGTGACGTCCCACCAGCGGCGATTCGACCAGAATAGTCTCACCGCGGACTTCCAGTGGATACCGTTGCCCGCGGCGGCCGGATTCGGGCCATTGACCACTCAGGTACTCACCGCTTCCCGGCGACAAGGGCGGCACATACGGTACGGCATTCACCGCGCGCGCCCCCACATCCAAAATTGTGTTCCCGATCACGTCGTTGGCTTCCGGCAATTGCGGCAGCGTAACCACAACTCCGCCTGGCCGGATGATTCCGGCTTTTTCACGCGCGATCTCAGCTACCGTTTCGCCCAGATACTTCTGATGATCGAGCGCGATGTCGGTGATGATGCTGAGGCGCGGCTCGACCACATTGGTCGCATCCAGACGCCCGCCCATGCCGACTTCAAGCACAACCATGTCGGGACGGCAGCGGGCGAAATACTCCAAGCCCATCGCGGTCAGCATCTCAAAAAAGCTGGGATGCCACGGCAGATCACCTTCCCCAACCAGTCGCTCGGCGGTGCGGTCGACCACGTCATGCAGCAGCGCGAAATCGTCGTCGTCGATCGCCTTGCCATCGAGGCGAATCCGCTCATTGATGCGAACCAGATGCGGTGACGTATAGAGTCCTGTCTTCAGCCCGGAAGCCTGCAGGATGGACGCCAGAGTGGCGGCCGTCGAACCCTTGCCGTTGGTGCCGGCGATCAACACCGTTGGAAAGCGATTTTCCGGATGCCCCAGTGCCGCCAGCAACACGCGTATGTGCGCCAGGTCGAACTTGTGCGATGGCGTCTGCGCCAACTCGTGGCCCAACGCGTACATCTGCGCCAGTGCGGTTTCGTAGGACAAGGGCAGCCCTCGGCTGTCAGCTCTCAGCTCTCAGTTACTAGTCTCAATCTTTGCTTCCAGGCTATCCAGAAAACCACACCCAAGGGTCAAGGTTTGCACTGAGCGGGGAATAGCGCAACTTGACAGGCATCCATATTTTATCGGTAAGCGGGGGCCTTCGTTGGCCCCGGCGCGTGAGAACTGAGAGCTGACAGCTGACAGCTGCCCTACGCCGCCTGCACCATGAAATCCAGCGCCCGCGCGATGTAGCCCTTCAAATCCTTGCGCACGACCACGGCATCGAGCATTCCGTGTTCCAGCAAAAACTCGGAACTCTGAAACCCCGGCGGCAGCTTCTGCCGAATCGTCTGCTCAATCACTCGCGGCCCGGCGAAGCCAATCAGCGCATGGGGTTCGGCGATGTTGAGATCGCCCAACATGGCAAACGATGCGGTCACTCCGCCCGTGGTGGGATCGGTTAAAACCGAAATATACGGAACCCGCGCCGCGTCCAAACGCGCCAGCGCGGCCGAGATTTTCGCCATCTGCATCAGGCTGATCACGCCTTCCATCATGCGTGCGCCGCCCGATGCCGAAACCACTATAATCGGCCGCCGCGTTTCAATCGCCTTCTCAATTGCCCGCGTAATGGCTTCGCCCACCACCGCTCCCATGCTCCCGCCAATGAACGAATATTCCATCGCGCTGACGATCACCGTCCGGCCGTTCAGTTTGCCCAGCGCATTGATAACGGCGTCTTTCAGCCCCGAGTCAGCCTTCGCCTGCTTCAGACGCGAGGAGTACGCCTTCAGGTCCACAAACTTCAGCGGGTCGGTGGAGACCAGATTGCTGTCGAAAATTTCGTATCGATTGTCGTCAAGAAGTTGCGCCAGGCGGGTGCGGGCGTCGATGCGAAAGTGTTTGCCGCACTTCGGGCAGACGTTTAGATTCTCTTCCAGATCCTTCTTCCAGATAATCTGGCGGCAGTTGTCACACTTAACCCAGAGCCCCTCGGTGCGCACTCTTTTCTCGCCCGAAGTGTCCAACTCACCGGATTGTCGCTTGAACCAAGCCATGAGAAGCAGTTCTCAGTTGTCAGTTGTCAGTTCTCAGTAAAACCGCCCGGGCCACGCTCTTACTGGGAACTGAGAACTGACAACTGAGAACTAGTATTCGATTCCTCTCTGCGCCATCACGCCTTTCTCGTAGGCGTGCTTTATCTGTCGCATTTCCGTCACCGTATCGGCGAGCTCGATAATTGTCGGATGCGCGTTCCTTCCGGTCAAGATGACGTGCACCATCTCCGGCTTCTGTCTCAGAGACTCCACCACTTTCGCCGGGTCCAGCATGCCGTAGCTGATGGCGTAATTGATTTCGTCGAGCACCACCAGGTCCCATTCGCCGGATTGAATCGCTTTCTCGGCCTCGGCCCACGCCTCCTCCACCATCCGCACATCTTCCGGGTCTGGTTTCTCGGAGCCCACTTTCACGAAGCCGCGTCCCATCTGCTTCAGGATGAACTTGTCACCGAAAGCCTTGACCGCATCCAGTTCGCCGTAATGCCACGAACCCTTCAGAAATTGCAGCATCAGGACGCGCATCCCCTGCCCGACGGCCCGCAGCGCCGTCCCCATGGCTGCGGTAGTCTTCCCCTTGCCCGGCCCGGTATTCACGATGATGAGACCACGCCGCAGATCCGACATAAGGGCGAAGGTCCGATTGTACGCGGATGGGAACGACCGTGCCACACGCACAAACAAGAAGGCGGACGGTTTTGGCTTCCGTCCGCCTCAAGTCAAACGGGGGAGTAGATCTTCTACGGCATTTCGACCACTCGTTGCAGCTTAGGGTGATCTTCGCCCTTCGCGGCGCCCGGGTCCTCGGCGCCCAGCAAGCGCGCTGCGATCCGCAAAGCGTCCACCTCTTTCCGGATCCGCATCAGTTCCTGCTCTTTCATCTTTAGTATGTCGTATGGGTTTTTCATTGGGGGAGGGCCTCGCGAGCAAATTCAGACTTGGTTCCCATGTCAAGTACACGGTAAGCCAGTTTCGCCCCCGTGGGAAGCTGCCAGAAGTGCATCGGGGCAGGGAATTCGAGCTCCCGAGCATGGGGCTGACTGGACGCTGCCCCGTTACCATTAAGTTAATGTCCCAAATGATAGGGGTGATTCGCAAGAATAGTAAAGGCGCGATAAAGCTGCTCCAACAGAACGACGCGCGCCAACTCGTGAGGCAGGGTCATCTTTCCCAGGGACAGCGTAAAACCGGCGCAGCGTCGCGCTTCGTCGCTGAAGCCGTCGCTCCCGCCAATCGCGAACAGCAGCGGGCTCCCATTCACCTGCTCGCGCCTCAGAAACTCAGCCAGCTCTTCGGATGAAAGCTCTTTCCCCCGCAAGTCGACGAGAACCAGCTTGTGCCGCTCCTTCTTCTTCTGCCGTTCACCCGCCGCCAGCGTCAAAATTGCGTCTTCGTCCTTTAATGCAAGCCCCGCAACCTCAGCATAGCGCCGGATCCGTTTCAGATACTCCTCGGTGAGAGCCTGAATCGCGGGCTCCTTCGTCTTCCCGATCCACGCCACCTTGATCTTCACAATCTTTCGGTCTCCGCCGCTCCATAAACCCACTCAGGCCTTGCCCGACGCCAGAACAATGTCGGCGCCGAACCGGATCTCATCTCCCACGCGATAGCGCTCGATCGCCGCCGTCGCCTCAGCGCGGATCGCCAGCCACTCCTCCACCCGCACGCGTTCCAGCATCGGCCGGAATGGAGCTGCCACGGCGCAAGCGTATTCGAAAACTTCTTCCCCGTCTCCCGGCCAGGTCCAGGGCAAATTGCGAGTCGACTCCTCTACCTGGTGAAATCCAGCGGCGCTCAGCACCCTCGAGAGAGAGCCTGCAGCCGAGAATCGAAAAGGATCGGCTCCTCCCGGTGGAAGCATGGCGCCGCCCACGTGCCGGTGCACAATCTTCATCGTGGTTTGCCAATAAGGTTGCTCGATCGGGCCCCAGGCGGCGAAGCAGGCTCGGGCTCCGAGCCTCAACACCCGGTGCAGTTCCGTCAGCGCTCGTTGGGCATCGCTGAAAAACATCACCCCAAAGCGGCAAGTGGCAAGATCAAAGCTCTGGTCGTCAAACGGGAGGTGGTGCGCGTCGGCCTGCTGCGTAGTGAAGTTTAGGAGTTTCTTGTTCCGGGCGCGTTCGGCGGCAATGTCGAGCAATTCCGAACTCTGATCCGTCGCTGTGACCGAACCCCCGGGACCGACGCGCTGCGCCAGAGTAATCCCAGGTTCGCCGGTGCCGCTGGCCAGATCGAGAACCAGCATGTCAGACAACGGATGCGAGTATTCGACCAAAGCCTCCGTGACCGCGTTGCCCAGCAAAGCCGATTTCGCCTTCCACTTTTCCGCCGCCACCAGCCGGTAAGAAGAACTCCACGGAGCTGAATTCGAAGCGGACATTTCAGGCCTTCTTTTTACGAGTCTTCTTGACCGCCGAGGAAGCGGTCTTCGCAGTTGTGGATTTAGCGGTCGTTGATCTGACCATCGCGGTCCGCCGCGGCTTCGCCATCAATTCCACCGGCTCCAGTCGCTTGGCCGACTTCCACAGGCGTTCCAGATCGTAGAACTGGCGTGCCTTCTCCGAGAAAACATGGACGACGAAGTCCACGTAGTCGAGCAGCACCCACTCCGCTTGCTTGTATCCCTCGGAGTGAGTCACGCGCAGCCCGAGTGCCTCCAGGCGCTCGTCCACCGCGTCGGCAATCGCCTGGATCTGCCGCGGATTGGTCCCGCTGCACATTACAAAGTAGTCGGTGAAGGCTCCCGAATCTTTTTCCAGTTCGAGCACCGTGACATTGTCAGCTTGTTTGTCCTGGCAGGCGAGGATGGCTTCACACACTTGCAGTTTGAGGTCGTTCTTTTTCTTCATACCGGATCATTGATTGTAACCCGACCCGGTGTAGAGACGCGGCTCGCCGCGTCTCAGTTGCCGCGACCCACCCTACTTGTCGAGCCGCTTCCCACGGTACAGTCCGTGCTTCTTAATGTAATCCGCCACCCGCGGGTCCAGCCATCGTGCCAGCGGCTTGCCCTGCGCCGCCGCCGCTCGAATCGCGGTCGCGGAGACGCTCTGGTGAATGCCTTCGAGCAAGTGCAGCGTGACCCCGGGCAGAACCAGATCGCCCTTGGCTGGCTGCTTATGAAACGGACGTATCACCGCCGCTGGAGGACGTAATTCTTCCGGTAGAGACTCGGCCACGTCCCGCAGCGAATATCGCGGACGGCTAGCCACGATGAAATCGCATTCCCCCAGCAGCGCGCGCGCCTCGCGCCATTTCGCTATATCCTTGAAAGCGTCCATTCCAATCAGAAAAAATAGCCGGTCCGATTTCTTGAGGGTTTGCTTCAGACGCCGAACCGTGTCGATCGAATAATTCGCGCCACCTGCCCGCTCTGGCGCCTCCAGCAGCGACGGCACGAATCTTCGTTCGTCTTGCGTCGCCAGCGCCACCATGGCATAACGATGGATGAACGCCGTGACCGGCGCTTTCTGTTTGTGCGGAGGAACATTCGCCGCCACAAACAGCACCTGCCGCAAAGCGTAGCGCTTGGCGGCGGCCTGGGCCAGCACCAGGTGTCCGCGATGTATGGGGTCGAAGCTGCCGCCGAAAAGGCCGATATTCATTCCGTGCTCCCGCCCGGTTTTTCCTGCGTGATCTTCACTGTAATGCCCCGTTAGTTTCGTCGTTTGCCCGACATTGTTGCAAGCCGTGTTGCCGGCCCTGTTGCTCGATTATGTTCCCCGCTCGTCTTTTTGTACCAGCGAGTTTTGCGGAAGGCGGCATCTGCGGTTAGGCTGTGATCAAGGCGTTTCCTTTCTCCAGAAGCTGCTCCTAGATGGGGGGGTTAGGTGTACTTCTGGCCACTGGGCCGCCGGGAAAATGCGGTGGACTGCCGTAACTCGCTATGCGCATGGTCGGCGCATAGCATGAACCTATGCGAATGAAATTCCCCCTCATCCGCAGCTTGGCCGTAGCTCCGGCACGCGCTCCTATCCTGCGCTACGGTGTCGCTCTCCTCAGCACTGTCCTGGCACTGATCCCAACCTTGTTTTTGTCCGACGTCGCGGAGAGCCGCCTCGTCATGTTCGCCGTCGCCGTCATGGTTAGTGCCTGGTACGGGGGTTGGAAGCCCGGACTCGCCGCTACCTCTTTTGCGCTCACCGTCAGCGCCTACTATTCGTTTACCGGAGGGCAGACTCCAAGCGAGTATCGCAAGACCATCGCCCACCTCGCTCTGTTCTTCGCCGTGGCCCTGCTCATCTGCTGGTTCAACGCCGCCCTCCGCGCTACCCAGGACAGCTTGCGCCGCTCCGAAAGCAATTTTCGCTCGCTGGTGATGAACGCGCCCTACGGCATCTGCCGCTGCAACACCCTCGGAATCCTGCAGGACGCAAACCCCGCTCTGGTGGCTATGTTTGGCTATAACAGCGCCGCCGAACTCATGGGCAGGCATTTGGGAAGCCTCTACGCCGATGCCCAGCAATGGTTTCAAACCGCCGATTATTTTCACGCCCGCAAGGAATTCAACAACGTCACCACGGAGTGCGTGCGCAAGGATGGCGCAGCCATCGTCACGCGCATTTCCGGTCGCTCGATTGCCAACGGCAAAGAGGGTGGCACCTTCGAGATTTTTATAGAAGACGTTACCGAAACCCGCACTCTCGAGCTGCAACTCCGTCACGCGCAAAAGATGGAGGCCATCGGCCGCCTCGCCGGCGGCATCGCCCACGACTTCAACAACCTGCTCATGGTGATCTCCGGCTACGTCGAGTTTCTGCTCGAACGTCTGGGACCCGATCCCCGGTTGCGCGGCCCGGCGCAGGAAATTTCCAATGCCACCGAGCGCGCCACGTCTCTGACCCGGCAATTGCTCGCCTTCAGCCGCAAACAGCTCCTTGCCCCGAAACTGCTCGACCTCAACGAACTGGTGGCCGAGAACTTGAAAATGCTTACCCGCATGATCGGCGAAGATATCGACCTGGTCATGGTTCCGGGCCCCGCGCTCGGCGCCGTCCGCGCCGATCCCGGCCAGATCGACCAGGTCATCATGAACCTTGCCGTCAACGCCCGCGACGCCATGCCGCAAGGCGGCAAGCTGACCATCGAGACCGCCAACGTCACGCTCAGCGAAAGCTTCGCGCGTACTCACTCGCCGCTCACCCCGGGCGACTACATCATGCTCGCCATCAGCGACACCGGCATCGGCATGGACAACGAAACCCAGGCGCGCATCTTCGAGCCTTTCTTCACCACCAAAGGCATTAAGGGCACCGGCCTCGGCCTCTCTACGGTGTACGGCATCGTGAAACAGAGCGGAGGCTTTATCTTCGTCGACAGCAAGCCCCAGCGCGGCACCTCTTTCCGCGCTTATTTCCCGCGAGTCGATGGCCGCGAAGATGCCGCCGCCGCGCAGGACTCCCTCGGCCTTCCCCGCGCCGATCGTGGGCACGAGACCATCCTCCTCGTCGAAGATGAAACCAATCTCCGCCGTCTCGCCCGGCAGTATCTGGAGACCCAGGGTTACAAGATTCTCGAAGCCGAAGACGGTGCCGCGGCACTGCAGATCGTAGCCGGCCATAAGGGCGCCATCGACCTCCTGCTCACCGACGTCATCATGCCGGGGGCGAATGGCCGCGAATTGGCCACGCAAATTACCCAACTACTGCCCAACATCCGGGTCCTCTATATGTCGGGCTACGCCGAGAATGCCATTGGTCAAGACGGCACCCTCGACGCCGGTATTAACTTGCTCCAAAAACCATTCAGCCTTCCCGCTCTGAAAGACCGTGTCCGCGAGGTGCTGGATTCCGAGCCCATTCCCCTGGAGGTCGCAATGTCATCCCGCACCGGCACAAGCGCTCTTGCCGAAAAGAAGGTTCCACCCTTCCGAGCTCGCCGTTTTAATCTTCATCTTCCGCTGCGCTATCGTCCGCTCGGTGAAAAAAGCTGGCGCCCGGGCACCACCGAGAACATCAGCCGCTCCGGATTGCTGTTCCAGGCGCAGGAATTGCTCCATCCCCACGCGCAACTGGAGATTAGCCTCGTGCTGCCGGCAGAAATTGCCGGGCTCGCTGCCACCGAAGTCGTCTGTCGCGGAGAAATCGTCCGCTCCATCGGGGTGCAAGGCCAGAGTGTAACCCCCTCGTTGGCCGCGAAGATTCTCCAATACCACTTCCAGCACGGTACGCACGTAGGCGAAGCATAAGCGTGGCTTGTGGAGAGACGGCCGTCCTCGGCCGTCCATGCCGTGCGCTGCTCGGCCTAAACTCACGTCCGCGGATCCCTGGGCTACCCCTGGTCATCAATCCGCCGTTACTCTCGATATCCGGCCACCTTGGACAACGCCCTCCCGGGCTGTTACATTGCCGCCAGTACCATCGCATCCAGTGAGGCAAGCGATGTCCCTGGTCGTGAAATTGGAAGACGATCTCGGCGAGCGCAGCGAGTGGGTTATGCTGCACGGCGTGGTTCCCGCCTGCGCCCATGCGGATTTCGTGCTGCTCAGCGGCATCGATCCGTTCGGCAAAACCGTCTTCAATCACCTGCAGATGGAAGCCTTCCTCAAGGAATGGGATCGTGCCAAGGATCGCGCGCGCGATGACTCCCAATTAGAAGCCTGGCAAAAGGTAAAGCAAATGGCGGAAATCTGCCGCCACGACCGCGACCTATATCTACGCTTCGTAGGCAACTAGCGGGAGTGTGGGGACGAGTGTGAGGGGAAGAGTGTGTGGGGACGGGCGCCTCGCCCGTCCAGCCGAGCGTAGCTCGGCAGCCATCGACCTACCGGCAACCTATCGTTGCAGAGAACTCGTCGTTACTTCGACAGCGCTCCCAGCGCCTCGCGAAACAGCACGTCAAAACTCTGCGGAATCTTGCCACCCCGCGCCGCCAGCAGCGCCTTATCTGCCGCCGCGCGCGGATAGCCCAGATTCACCAGCGCGGAAATCACGTCTTCCTCCACCGGGCTCGCCAGCGCAGCCGTCACCTCCGACCCTCCGGTCGGCGCCGGCAGCTTGTCTCGCAGCTCCAGCACCATCCGTTCCGCCGTCTTCTTGCCGATTCCGGGAATGCGCGTGAGCCGCGCCAGGTCGCCGCCGCGAATCGCTCCCATCATCTCGTCCGTCGGCATGCCGCTCAGGATCTTGATCGCCAGCGTCGGACCAATCCCGCTCACGGTCAAAAGCTTCTCAAAAAGTTGCTTCTCGGCAAGCCGCAAGAATCCGTACAGGCTGAGCGCATCCTCGCGCACATGCGTGTGGATGTGGAGCGCGACTTCGGCGCCCTCCGCCGGCATTTCCGTGAATGTCGGCACGCTGATCGCAACCTCATAGCCGACCCCGTAAGTTTCCACGATCGCTTGGTTAGGATGTTTCGCCAGCAGTCTTCCTCGAAGGTGCGCAATCATCGCGGCTATTGTACGGCAGTCCACGCAGCGGCACCCGAAGTAGGGACGGCCGACCTAAGGACAGCCGACCTAGCAGGTTGCGGAAAAACTCGATGTGAAGCGGACGCAGTACCACGAAACTCTCTTGTTTCCACAGCACAACCTGATAAGAAGAAGGCATGCGCGGAAAAGACGAGCAACAGTTGGACGTG